>Ga0079300_10000541_pt1 | contig 14257 bp, 8 predicted proteins | sample Wag4_2014_7_11_FD_74799 | JGI IMG/M metagenome (GOLD analysis project Ga0079300, IMG submission 74799) | Fresh water microbial communities from Ohio, USA - Utica-2 Time Series HT 2014_7_11 | ecosystem: Environmental > Aquatic > Freshwater > Water tank | place: USA: Ohio | collected 2014-07-11
TTACTAATTTAAGTTGGGGCATGCACACGGGTCCGCATGACGGAACTTCTTTGTTTGATTTGTCGTTAGAATCTATGCTAAATAAAAATTACACCTTTAGAAACAGTAATAGAGGAAAAATATTGGTAGGTGCAAACGGAAATAGTGCAAGAGAGAACATGCACATTAAATTTGATTTGAACAATGACACCCTTGAAACTCTCGCAATGGATAGAAGTCGGGAGTATTATAAAACAGAAAATGTGTATTGTGATTTTTGGTCAGAAAAAGATGCAAGCATTCAGATGAAAATAACGCTCATTGATTCTCAAAACAACGAATTGATCACCACTGACTTTTTCAATTTCAACAGTGATTCATACAATAAAATAGTACTTCACAACGGAAATGATACTTTACAAGTTGTTGTTTCAGCTCAAAAAAAATACGTAAACAACAATAAATCGAATGTATTGTTAATGGCCGAAGCAAATTCAAATAAAAGATTTATCAAAATTTCATTTGCTGGGAGTGGAGTTTTGCATGGTTGGAATTCAGGAAGAACATACGAATGGACATCAGGTACTTTTAGGAGTTATATCAGAAGTTTAAAACCGTCTAATTGGATTGAGGGAGATGAAAAGTACACGGTCATTGAAAACGGCGGTACCTCAAAAGCAATTCTAGCCGTAGGAGCATACAATAACAGGGTAAATTGGATCAATGCCGCGGGTGAGTTTAAATCAGATTCTGCCATTGCCGAAGGACAAATTGCAGGATTTAGTAGCAATGGACCAACCGTTGACGGAAGAATGAAGCCCAATATTAGTGCCCCTGGGCAATATATAACTTCAAGTTACCATAAAGATCAATTGCCAGGATGGCTATTGCCATACGTGCTGCATATTGATTCTTTCAATCAAGATAAGGTATATTATGCTATGGCCAGCGGTACTTCAATGGCTGCTCCTCATGCGGCAGGAATTGTGGCCTTATTGTTACAACACACTCGCGGCAATTTAACTTATTCCCAAATGATTGAGTTGATTCAATCATCGGCAAAAAAAGATGAATTCACTGGATCCATTGAAAATAATATTTATGGCCATGGTAAAATTCAAGCGTATAGTACATTCATGGCCTCAAGTATTTTTGCAAATACGCAAATTCACTCACCTAAAAATCAAATTCAACCGTGGTTCCTGAAAGATGAAAATCAATTAAAAATCAAAGGAATTCCAGAGAATATGGATCTAAATATGGCCATTTATGATTTATCTGGAAGGCTGTTATTTCAACAAACAATCGGACAAACAAGAGAAATTAACGTTGCTGATTTCAAATTGCCCATCTCTGGAGTTTATATCATAAAACTAGCAGGAGAGGGGTTGTTAAGTTCCACCTTGTTTGTTTTCTAGTTTCATGAAGAAACTAGTTTTCTGACTTGGTCAAAAGGTATGATTCAACATGTCGACTCTTCTTCTCTTCGTAAATGTCTGAAATCTTAACCATAATGCCTGTTTCTTCAACACCGCCAAAATGTTCGTTAATGGCCGTGCCAAAGGTTTTCATTGTGGGACTTAAACTCATGTAACTATTAAACAAGGGTGGAACCTGTTCACCCAACTGTCTCACATTTTGACTCAGTAAATTGTAGGCTGGTTTGTATTCAAGTCCTTTAAGTTCATTTGAAAAAGCTTCATTAAATGACCATTTCAAAGGACGAACTGGACTAACTAGTTTTTCTGTGTCTGGAAAAAAGGTCCACATAAACGTTAAAATTAAATCACGCGCTTCTTTGTTGAAGTTCGTGTACATGGTAATTTTCCCAAAGAAATATTCCATATCAGGATGATCAACTACAAGAGCACCAAGTCCGTCCCAAAGATTATCCAAAGAAAAAATGCCTTTTTTACTATCTTTTGAAGGTTGGTAATTGGGTTGCACAAAACTTCGACCTAATTCAATGGTCTTCGGAAAATAGTTTGAAATCAAATCATCTGAAAACAATAATATTTCAGTAGTTGATAAATGATATTTCCCCTCCGCATCTTGGTTGTCTTTGCAGAATGCAAATCTATATCCTCCAACAATTTCTTGATCTTCTGGATTCCAAACAATCAATTGATTGTAAGCATAATCTCCAAGATCAAATTCATCTAAATCTAAATCTTTACCGGTTCCACCACCAGCTTCCCTAAATGACCATTCTCTAAGTCTTCCAATTTCGCGTAAAAGGTGTGGTTTATGGTTGCCGTTAAAAATATAAATATGATTATTGGCTTTGTTGGTGTTGCGAACAAAAATATCCGAAGTCAGTTCTTTTGTAAGTAATTCTCTATTTACCCTGTCAACGATAGGTGTCATATAAGGCGCAAAATAAGGGAAAGATTTAATATTCCGTTAATAAATTCCCTTTGAGAGCGTAGACCAGTTTTTTAATTTTTTGGGCAATTTCAAAAGGATTTCCTTGAGCAAATTTATCAGAGGGAATGGGCTTGCCGAAATAAATGTGAATGTCTTTCCCTCTTGCTTTAAACATTTCATCTGGCAAAGTAAACATCTCGAAATTGACTTTGATGCCAAAGATTTTTCTTATCGTTGAAATGCGATAAAACCTTTCAGTGTTTCGTCCATCAATAAACACTGGCACCAACGGAAGATTATTCTGTCTACATTTCACCACCACGCTTTTTTGCCAATCCAGATCGGTAATCTGTCCGTTAATTTTTCGAGAAACATATCCCGAAGGAAAAATAAGCACACATTTCCCCGATGAATATGCTTGTGTAATCTGAGCCAAGTTGTTGCGATCTGACTTTCCTACTTTGTTTACAGCAATAAAATAGGGACTCAATGGTTTGATGTTCATCAAAATATCATTGGCTAGAAAAATCAAGTCATTTCGAACTTCAGATGCGCCTTTTAATAACGCCATTCCATCAATCCCACCTAGAGGGTGATTTGCTGCTAAAACACAACCACCGTCGTGGGGTATGTGCTCTAATCCATGACAAATGATGTTAATTTTTAATTCATTGAAAACTACATCAACAAATTCCTTTCCTTCGGTGCCATGACCTTTTCGAAGAATTTCATTGATGTAGTCTTGATGTATAAATCGTTTAAACCAATTCAAAATGAATCGAGGTATTTGTTTCAAGAGTTTTGGATTTTTACTCCTGATGATTTCGTCAATATTGATTTGAATCGGTTTGTCTGTCATGGCTTATAAAATTGCAGCTTTAGTAGCATCCAGAATAGCAAACGCAGCAGCGGATGAATCAGACTCCGAATATACGCGTAAAACAGGTTCAGTGCCAGATGGACGTATCATCACCCAAGAACCATTGTCTAAGTGAAACTTGAATCCGTCAACATCTTCTATTTTGGTGACATTATAAGTTCCAAATTTTTCATAAGCTCCTGATTTGCAATTTTCAATGATTGATAGCTTCAATTCATTGTTTATATGAAGATCGTATCTTTCAACAGCAAATGAACCTACCTTATCATAAACGTCTTGAATCAATTGAGATACTGATTTACCCGTTTTTGCCATGTATTCCATCAGAACCAACCCCATCCAAACACCGTCTCTTTCAGGTATATGTCCTTTGATTGCTATTCCACCGCTTTCTTCAGCGCCTATCAAAACATCGTCAGTAACCATGTACTCACAAATGTATTTAAAGCCAATTTTAGTTGTAATTGACTCAAGTCCTTTCAATTCACAAAGCTTCTGAACCTTATCACTTACAGAAAAGCTTTTAACCACTTTTCCGCTGAAACCTTTGAATTCAGTAAGGTACTCTATCAACAACAATATCAAGTGATGAGAATCTACAAACTTTCCATTTTCATCAAAAAATCCAATCCTATCCGCGTCTCCGTCAGTGGCTAATCCTACGCTGTATTGTGCATTGGCTGCAATCATTTCAGAAATCTCAGGAAGATTTTTAAGAATAGGTTCTGGAGCTCTTCCTTCAAAGCCGGGATTGTAATCTCCATGCAGAATAGTGGCTTTGGGAAGTAATCTTTTCACCAATCTCTGTCCTGCACCATACATCGCATCATAAACCAGTCCCGTAGAAATAGAATCTAAAGCGGTCATGTCAAAATTTTTCTGACAATGCTCTAAATACATATCTTCAAACGCTCCAAATGTGATCAATCCAGCCTCAATCAACTCATCAAAACTGCGACTTTGAATGATTTCCAAATCGGGAATCAAATTTTCAACCTCAGAAACAGTATCTGGAGTTGCTGGTCCGCCGTAATGTGCTTTGATTTTATAACCATTGTAACTAGGCGGATTGTGCGATGCCGTGATGATTATTCCAAGGCCCGCATTTAGCGTGTTTGCTGCAAGTGAAATCATGGGAGTTGAAACAAATCCCTGTGACATAACTACTTGTATTCCGTGGGCCGCAATAACAGTTGCCGTTTCTTTCGCGAACATTTCACCGCCGAATCTACAATCATGACCAATAACCACTTTTTGGGGTAAGTTTTGTGTCTTTAACCACTCAGCAGTTGCAAAGGCTACTCTTCTTACATTGGCAGTATTAAACTCGTCTGCAATGATTTCTCTCCAGCCGTCAGTTCCAAATTTTATTTTATACATCTCTTTTAATATCAAGTTATTATATATCGTTATTTAAATTAATTATTCAAATGCGTTGATTCCTGTGATTTCCATTCCTAAAATCAATAAATGAATGTCATGAGTTCCCTCATAGGTAATTACAGACTCAAGGTTCATCATGTGCCTCATTATAGGATATTCACCAGTGATACCCATGCCTCCCAACATTTGTCTGCTTTCACGAGCAATATTCAAAGCCATTTCTACATTATTTCTTTTTGCTAGGGATATTTGAGCCGGAGTTGCCTTTCCATGATCCATCAATTGACCAAGACGCCATGTGATTAATTGTGCTTTCGTTATTTCAGTGAGCATTTCACTCAACTTCTTTTGCTGAAGTTGAAAAGAACCAATGGGTTTTCCAAATTGATGTCTCTCTAAGCTATATCTTTTTGCAGTATCATAACAATCCATGGCAGCTCCAATGGCACCCCAGCTTATCCCATAACGTGCAGAATTCAAACAAGTTAAAGGGCCTTTTAGTCCAATAACACCAGGTAAAATATTTGATTTAGGAACTCTTACATGATCAAAAACCAATTCACCGGTAGCGCTGGCGCGCAAACTCCATTTGTTATGGGTAGTAGGGGTTGTAAATCCTTCCATTCCTCTTTCAACTATCAATCCCTGTACTTTTCCTTCTGGATTCTTAGCCCAAACTACAGCTACATCACAAAAAGGAGAATTACTAATCCACATTTTTGCGCCATTTAAAATTACATGATCGCCATCATCAGTAAATGATGTTGTCATTCCTGCAGGATTGGAACCATGATCAGGTTCAGTAAGTCCAAAACTACCCAACCATTCACCCGAAGCCAATTTGGGCAAGTATTTTCTCCTTTGCTCCTCAGAGCCAAATTTATGGATGGGATACATGACCAATGAGCCTTGTACTGATGCGGTGCTGCGAATACCGCTGTCACAGCGCTCTAATTCTTGCATAATTAGACCATAAGTAGTGTAATCCATGCCACCACATCCGTATTCCGTTGGAAGTTGTGGACCGAAGGCACCAATTTCGCCTAAACCTTTAACCAAAAACTGAGGAAATTCTGACAATTGAGCATAATGCTCTATAATTGGAGATACATTTTTTTTAACCCAATCTCGAACAGAATCTCTTATCAACTTTTGTTCTTCAGAGAGCAAATCATCAACCCCGTAAAAATCAGGAGCGATAAATTTGTCTTTTCCTCTGTTGGATTCGTAAAGTTCATCTAAATTTGAAATGCTCATAATTGCAATCTACGCAAAAGTAAGATTCTATAAACGCACTAAGTCTAATTTTAAATAAACAATATGTTAATCCTTGTGAGTGTAAATGACCTTCGAGTTAGAATTCCTGTTGGTTATTATCCCGAAGAAATATCCCTGAAAACCGATGTCTTTATAACTGTAAAAGTGAAGTATGAATCACAAAACATTGATGATGACCTCAATAAAACCATTGATTATCAAAAGATAGGGGAGACAATAAAACTATTATCACAAACATCCTTTAAACTTCTAGAAACCTTCTGCGAAAAATTGATTGAACAACTTTCATCACTTTACAACCATCTAAATTTACAATGTATCTCGGTTTCAATTAAAAAAATGCATATTCTAGAATCAGGTTTAGATGCTCAAAGCCACGAGGTTTTCGTCGAAAAAAACCAATTTTAAGAACGCTAAATCATTCGTTAGCAATTATATTTGAACAATGAAAATAGTAGGTTTGATTGCCGCCCTTCTTATTTCTAATTTGTGCTTTTCGCAAACTAGTGCTGTCAAGGGTTGGGTGTTCGATCAACGCTCTTTAGAAACCATTCCTAACGCTGTGATAGTCAACAGCGGAAATAATCAATATTCAAAATCGAATTTGTCAGGTTTTTTTCAGATTAGATCCGGAAATGGCGATCAAAGATTCATTATTGCTGCTCCTGGATATCGTCCAATGATCATTGAAATTGATGTTTATGGGGAATCTGAGAAAAATATCTTTCTTGAGCCTGTCTATTTTGACGAACAAGACAGTACCAATCAAATTGTAAATCTACATACCAGTGATATTTCGCATTACAAACTCCTAAAACGACAAATACTTCAATACAAAACCATTCTTAGTATCAGTGATCCTATCAAATTGCTCCAATTTTTGCCTGGAGTGAGTGGTGGATTTGAAGGATTATCATCATCATTTGTTCGAGGCAGTAATGCTGATCAAAATCTCATGTTGATGAACGGTTTACCGGTGTATGGAAACGGCCACATTTGGGGACTTTTGAGCAATTACAACCCGGAAATCTTGAAAAGCACCGAATTATATAGGGGTGTTGCACCTGCCAGATTTGGCAATAGAGCCGGGGGAGGGGTAATAGATGTTATAACTACAGGAGGAAATGCAGAGCATTGGAAAGGGAATGTAAATATAGATTTAGCTACCATGAACTTTGCTATTGATGGTCCATTAGACAAAGCGGGAAAATGGACAACATCTTTAGCATATAGACGTAGTTACCTAGATTTATTGATTCAATCGCTTGCTCCCGATGCTTCAAATTCACTGATAGGAAATGTTCACGATTTTAATTTTAAGTTAGATTTTAAAGAATCAAGAGACAGACACTGGAGCTTTTGGGCCTATAACGGAAGAGATAAATATGGATTGAAATTTGGAGACGTAATAACAGATTCTTTAGGAAGATCAGCAGACATTGAATTTGGTTGGACATGGACTTGGCAGAATACATTATCTGGCTTTTCATTATCCCAAAAACTTTCTAAAGACCATTTTATGCACGCTCAATTGGGTCTTTCTAGATATTCTTACAAAAACATGCTCGATGCAAATTCAAGATTCACTTCAAACAATGGAGTTGAAACGAATGAAGGCTTTGAGCACATGAGAAATGCTATTACCGATATTTCTTTAAATGTTGATTTTGATTATTTGATTGGACCAAAATCAAGCCTTAAATATGGTACTCATTGGGTAACCCATCATATGAAACCCGGTGAAGTAGATGTATTTCTTAAAACCAATAACACGGTTCAAACTGATACTGTATACGGAACATGGAATACCAACTTAGTTTCGGAATTCTCTAATTATGCCGAGTTGGAGTTTCACCCCAATCCTTATTTAAGCTTAAATTTAGGCGGTAGAATTTGGTCTTATATCTCAGCTGAAAAAACATTTCTACGTTTCGAACCGCGTTTGACCATCAATCAAATGTTGGAAGGTAAAAAGAGAATTCAATTGGGCTTTGGAATGAACAACCAAGGCATTCATCAGTTATCCAATGTTACAGGAATTCTACCTCAAGATGTTTGGTTTCCGACAACAGGTATGTTAAAACCTCAACAAACTACCCAGGTTTCTGCAGCCTTTATACAGCCGTTGAAAGAAGGTTGGGAACTCTCCATTGAGGGTTATTATAAGTATTTATCGGGTATTACAGATGTTCTTCCGTCTAGAGATGAAAAATTGTCATTAGCCTATTGGGAGAAAAGTGTGATTCAAGGTACCGGAAACTCACAAGGATTGGAATTTCTTCTTACCAAAAGATCTGGAATGTTGAATTCTATTGTGTCATACACATTAAGCTCAACTAACCGTCTTTTTGAAGATTTGAACTATGGTGATGAATTCTATTTTAGATGGGACAGAACCCACAAAGTTGCTGTTCAATTGGTTTATCAACAAACAGAAGAGTTAAGTTTTCATTGCAATTTTGTTTATATGTCTGGAAACCCAGTAACTGTTCCCACTGCTAAATTCTTTACTCCCGATGGAAAACTAGTTTATGACTATAGCTACAAAAACAATTACAGATTGCCCGATTATCAGAGATTAGACCTCGGTTTCACGAAGGAAATTAACTCATCGAATAGATTTGACTACAGAGAATTCTACGGTGTAAATATTTACAACGTTCTTGGAAAGAATAATGTCATGGTGGCTCGATTCCAAGATACAAAAACGGTTCCCGGCGAAATTAAACTAATAGGAACGGGTTATTTTCCATTTATGCCATCGGCCTTTTATAGAATTGAATTTTAATGAAATACTTGAATAATTTACCAGCGTTTTATTTGATTTTCGCATTATTTACCTTTGTATCGTGCGATAAAGATCTACCAACTGATGGGGTAGAATTTAAAAAGCGATTGGTTGTCTATGCCTTTGCAGATAATGATAATGTGATTCAAGTGAAAGTGGCAAAATCATTGGCAATAAATGATACCGTTGGGGCTGATCCCATTGAAAATGCCATTGTCAAAATTCTAGACCAATCAACTTCAAAAGAAGAAATACTCAATTATTCGTTTTTAAATGGTGGGTCTTACAATTCCAATTATAAACCTAAGTTAGGTAACAAGTATTCATTGTCTGTTGAACTCAATGATTTCCCAATGGTTTATGGCCAATTTGAAATTCCTCGTTCTTTTGTTGCAGGTAAAGCAATATGGAAAGACTCAACAAACAAAGATTCCCTCGGATTTTACACTGGTACCATAAGTTTCAATATCAATGACCCTGGAAATGAACTGAATTTTTATGAAATAGGTATTTTTAGGTACCAAGCATTACTCAACGAATGGATCCTCATGCCCGTTTTTCCTGAAAATCCTGAAATCGCTGAGAACCCAGTTACAAATTCAGATGGTGCTCTTATCTTACAGGATGTTGAATTTAATGGCCAAACTAAATTATTGAAATTTTCAACGCCCTACGGGTATTCATCGGGATTTCCCTATAAATTTTTAGTCGTGGTTAAAAGTTTAAGTCCAGACTATTTTAAGTACATGAAATCAGTGGGTGATTATCAAACACAAGGTGGACCATTTTCCGATCCATCTCCAATATTTACGAATATGCAAGGTGGAATTGGAATATGTGCAGGAGCTTCTATTACAAAGGATACTATTCGATGAGTATTGATACAACAAAAATTTCCATAAAAAACGCACGTCAACACAACCTTCAAGGCATTGACGTTGAATTCCAACAAAATTCATTCACTGTAGTTACCGGGGTTTCAGGCTCAGGTAAATCTAGCCTCGTTTTTGATACGCTCTTTGCCGAAGGACAAAGACGATATGTGGAATCCCTGAGCGCTTACGCTCGTCAATTCATGGGTCGAATGAAGAAGCCTGCCGTCGATTTCATTGAAGGATTATGTCCTGCAATTGCTATTGAGCAAAAAGTGAATACTCACAACCCTAGAAGCACCGTGGCTACTTCAACAGAAATTTATGATTATCTAAAATTGTTGTATTCTAGAGTTGGAAAAACCATATCTCCCATTTCTGGTCGAGAAGTAAAGAGAGATACACCCCAAGATGTATTTAATTTCTGTAATACATTGAATGAAGGAGAACTCATTCTAGTTCTATCGCCAATTAAGGATGAAGAACCTGATTTATTATCAATTATTCAGAAAAAGGGATTTTCGAGAATATACTCCAATCACGAAATATTCAAAGTTGACGACCTTATAGAAAACAATACAGAAATCGATTTAAATCAATCCTTCATTGTAATTGATAGAATTAAAATTGATAAAGAATCTGATGACTTTTCATCCAGATTGTATGATTCTATTGAAACCGCATTTTGGGAATCTAACGGTGACTGTGTTATTATCAATCATAAAACACAAGAACAGTTTGACTTCAACAATAGGTTTGAACTTGACGGAATCACTTTTGAAATTCCATCCAAAGATTTTCTGAGTTTTAATAATCCATATGGGGCATGTAAAAAATGCGAAGGATTTGGATCTGTTTTAGGTATCGATGAAGATTTAGTTATTCCAGATAATTCAATCAGTGTTTACGAAGGATGTGTCGCCCCTTGGAGAGGCGAAATCATGGGAGAGTGGAAAGAGCATTTCATCAAAGCTGCTGTAAAAGTTGAGTTCCCCATTCACAGAGCGTATGCCGATTTAACATCCCAAGAAAAAAATATTCTATGGAAAGGAAACGGCAAAATTTTGGGTATCAACGATTTTTTCAAGCACCTTGAGGAGAATAATTACAAAATTCAATACAGGGTTTTGGCCGCTCGTTATCGTGGAAAAACCGTTTGCCCTGATTGCAGAGGCACTAGACTTCGAAAGGAAGCGGGATACGTAAAGATTGCCGATACGAGCATTCAAGATTTATTGCTCAAAACAGTAGATGACGCCCATGATTTTTTCCATTTTATTGAACTTTCCAACACGGACACTGAAATTGCCGCTCGCATACTACAAGAAATTGAAACAAGACTTGGTTTTTTGAAGGCTGTTGGATTGGGATATCTATCTCTGAGCAGGCTTTCAAACTCGTTAAGTGGGGGCGAGAGTCAACGAATTAATTTGGCTACTAACTTGGGTTCAAATCTGACGGGTTCAATGTATATTCTCGATGAACCAAGCATTGGATTGCATTCTAGAGATACAGAACGTCTTATTGGTGTCCTTAAAGAACTTCAAGCGGAAGGAAATACAGTGATTGTGGTTGAACATGACGAAGACGTAATGAAGCAAGCCGATAGAATCATAGATATTGGTCCGTTTGCAGGTAGTCAAGGCGGGAAATTGATTTTCAATGGTAATTTTCAACAGTTATTAGACTCAGAAGATAGCCTCACAGGAAGCTATCTTTCTGGGAAAAACAAAATAGAATTGCCAATTTTGCGTAAACCAGCATCGAAAATTTCGCTGTTAGGGGCCCAAGCAAACAATTTAAAGAATATTTCAATTGATATTCCGCTGAATTCACTGGTTGCTGTTTCCGGTGTTTCAGGATCAGGTAAGACCACTCTGATAAAACAAGTTTTATATCCAGCTTTAGCCCGGGAGTTAAAACAATTTACCACCGCCAAACCCGGTACATTTAAAAAATTGGAAGGTGATTTGCATCTATTAAAATCGGTGGAATTTGTAGATCAAAATCCAATTGGTAAAAGTTCAAGATCCAATCCTGTCACTTATGTGAAAGCGTATGATGATATCCGCGAGTTGTATTCGAAAACATCAGTATCCAAACGCAACGGATTTAAACCTTCTCATTTCTCATTCAATGTAGACGGTGGTCGTTGCGATAATTGTCAAGGAGAAGGCGAAACAGTAATTGAAATGCAGTTTATGGCCGATATCAAACTGACCTGCGAAGTTTGTAACGGAAAAAGATTCAAAAAAGAAGTCCTCGAATCAGAATACAACGGCAAGAACATTTCAGATGTTCTTGATTTAACTGTTGATGATGCGGTTATCTTTTTCCAATCCGAAAAGAATATTGTAGACAAATTACTGCCATTACAAAAAGTGGGACTCGGATATGTTAAACTTGGACAAGGAAGCAATACCTTGAGTGGAGGAGAGGCTCAGCGAGTTAAGCTAGCGTTTTATTTAAGTAAAGCCAATCCCTTCAAAGAGGGTGGAGTGATGTTCATCTTTGACGAACCAACTACAGGACTGCATTTTTATGATATTCAAAAACTCTTGACATCTTTCAATGCATTAATTGAACAAGGGAATACCGTTTTATGCATTGAGCACAATTTAGATGTAATTAAATGTGCAGATTGGATTATTGACTTGGGTCCAGAGGCAGGAGATGCGGGTGGAAGCTTGGTTTTTCAAGGTCCCACCCCTCAAATCCTAAGTGTATCTGAAAGTATTACAGCTCGTTATCTAAAAGAGAAATTTGAGTCTTAAATATTCCTAAATTAGATTGAATTTCAATTAAATAGACGCCGCTCTTCAATTTAGAAGGAAGTGTCAATAAATTGCCGTTCACCTCTAATTTTACAACGTGCTTGCCGGTTAAATCAAAAAGATTACCAGTCTCAATTTTCGTCTCATTATTTTGGAAAGTAACCGCTAATTTCTGTCCAACTTTAATTGGATTGGGATAAACGGAAATCACAGATTTCTTAAATGACAACGCATTTAAATTGTTTGATTTAAATTCTTCGGTCGTTGAAAACACACAAGGATTTTCAAAAGATAATGAAGCTTTGGGTTGAACTGAATGGTATATGTTTAAAATCTGACTGGGTGAATCAATAAAATCATATTCAAAACCAGCCAAATTTGATAAGAGTAAGCCATTTTTGTCGTTCATTCTCCATTCATGGATGGCTTGGTTGGTGTCAATGGGTGATTCAAATTTATACTTGAAATCATTCATCCAACTACTAGAAAAGCTAGGACTCATGCTATCAACCAATTTTAAATTGATTTCGTCGGAAAGTTCCGATTGACAATTTTCAATAGAAGTATAAAAGAAAACGAAGGCTTCTTTATTCACTCCTGTAATTGAAACATCATTTGAGGTGGAAAATCTTTTAATGCCCTTACTGGAAACTATCCAAATGGTATCCAAGGAATTAAAATTATTGAAATCTACTGGTACCGTAATCTGCTTTTGTCCACAACCTTCTGTTGCAGATAATTTCAAATTAAATCGGGGTGTATCAATAATATTCACTGTTAAGTCAATGAACTTGGAGTAATATCCACAAGCCAGTTGACTTGAGTCTATTACACTAGCCGTAAATCTTTTGAATTTTGAGGCATTAATTGAAAAGATAGTATCCTTTGTGGCAGTACTATCGAAGGTCCAAGAGTAATTATTTTTATTTGACAACTTTCCTAATTTAAACTGAACGGAGGTCCCGAAGCATGGAGTTGTATCACTAGCGGTAAAGTTGAAGTCAATATCTTTACAACCCGTTCCTGTACCTGTGATTTTGGCAATTCGAGTTACACCACAATAATATTTTGTATTGGCTCGTAACCAGAATTCAACCTTATCATATGGATCTGAAATGGAAATTGTTTGAGAGTCTGTAGTTTTACCTCCGGTTGGATTAGCCCAAGTTTTACCCTTATTTGTAGAATATTGATAACTGATTAAATCTCTCACTGCATTCCATTTAAAGGTGACTGAATTAATGGTTTTTCCGCTCACCGAAATTGTGGGAGCGGATAAAGTATCTGCACCAAAAATTTGTTTTGTAGTGGATGAGCTGATGCAACCACCTGTGTTTTTTGACCAAACCTTAATTGAATTTGCTCCTAAAGACAAAGACTTCGTAATAAATGAGTCTGTATCATAAGGACCTGTACGAGAAGAGATGGAATATGAATCACTAAATCCATTTTTATCAGTTGTAAAAATCAATAAGGGTTCACCAATACAAGCGCTATCGCCACTGCTTCCAAATGATACATCAAACTTTGGAGCCTTTAAGCCCAAAACTGAAATCTCTCGTGAAGTCTGTTTACATCCATTAGTCCTTGTTGCTACAGCAAAGAACTTACCAGCGGTATCTGTTTTTAATGTTGTACCTGTAGTGCCGTTATTCCATACGTAGGAATGGTTGCTCATAGGCAATATTTCGATGGATGTCGTATCTCCTTCACATAACGGAAGGATATTTCCATTGGTGTTTAGAATTGGTGCGGAAGCGCCAATTAGTACGTTGAATGAGATAGTATCATCCAATGAACTTCCTTTTGAATTAAAACTCTTCAAAATAGCAATTCTAGCACCCGTAGCAGAATACTGAACAGTAGGGGTGGAGTCAGTAGAAGTTGATGGTGTTCCTCCGGGAAAACTCCAAGAATATGAAGTAGGATTATTGGT
>Ga0079300_10000545_pt1 | contig 14241 bp, 19 predicted proteins | sample Wag4_2014_7_11_FD_74799 | JGI IMG/M metagenome (GOLD analysis project Ga0079300, IMG submission 74799) | Fresh water microbial communities from Ohio, USA - Utica-2 Time Series HT 2014_7_11 | ecosystem: Environmental > Aquatic > Freshwater > Water tank | place: USA: Ohio | collected 2014-07-11
GCGATGCTGGCGGTGGAGATCCCCGAGGAACCGGGCAGCCTGCGCCGGTTCTGCACCCTGCTCGGCACGCGCAACCTCAGCGAGTTCAGCTACCGGCTCGCCGATCCCAAGCGGGCCCACATCTTCGTGGGGGTTCAGACCAGTGGCAGCAGTGATGAACAGGACCTGATCAGCGATGTGCGCGCCGCCGGCTTCCCCTGTCTTGATCTCTCCAACGACGAGTTCTCCAAGCTGCACCTGCGTCACATGGTGGGCGGGCGCCTGCCGGCGGCGGCCATCACAGCGGGGGTCAGGGAACTGCTGTACCGCTTCGAGTTTCCCGAGCGGCCGGGAGCGCTGATGCGCTTCCTGAGCAGCCTGCACCCCAGCTGGAACATCAGCGTGTTCCACTACCGCAACCACGGTGCTGATGTGGGCCGGATCGTGGTGGGAGTGCAGGTGCCGGAGCAGGAGCGCGAGGAATGGCAGAACTTCCTGGACGGATTGGACTACCGGGCCGTGGATGAAAGCACCAACCCCGCCTATCAGCTGTTCCTCGGCGCGGTGGAGAGCCCGACCCAGATCCACCAGCCCGCCTGACGCACCGGCGCAGATGCGGTACGTTTCCCGCCAGCACTGGGGTATCGGCGATGACCAGCACCCCCGAACCGGAATCCGCCCCGGAGGCCTCGCCGGAGCTGCCCGCCGGCCTCTCCCTGCCGGCGAGGCTTGAGGCGATTCTGTACCTGAAGGGACGACCGCTCAGCCTCGGTGAGCTGGCCGCCATCGCTGCGGTGGACAGGGATGAGGCCGAACTGGGCCTGATCACCCTGATGGCGGATTACGCCCATCGCGACACGGCCCTGGAGATCCGGCAGGACGGCCGCACCTACGCCCTGCAGCTGCGCGAAAGCCTGGCGGATCTCGTGCAGAGCCTGCTGCCGGTGGATCTCTCCACGGCGGCGCTGCGGACCCTGGCCACGATCGCCCTGAAAAAGCGGATTCTCCAGTCGGATCTGGTGGAGCTGCGTGGCTCCGGCGCCTACGAGCACATCAAGGAGCTGCTCGCCCAGGACTTCATCGAGCGCAAACGGCAGAGCGAGGGGCGCTCCTACTGGCTGAGCCTGAGCGAGAAGTTTCACCGCACCTTCGCCGTGCGCCGCGATGACCTCCCAGGACAGCACGACGATGCAGGGCCGACCCAACAGGCCCTGCCTCTATAACGCTGATCATGGAGCGCTGATCATGGAGCGCTGATCATGGAGCGCTGATCAATAGACTGATCTCAACTTGCCAGTCCACACGGTGCCCATCCTCGGCCAGGTGATCGGTGTTCTGATCCAGACCCTGTCGATCTACACCCTGCTCCTGCTGGTGCGCGTCCTGCTGAGCTGGTTCCCCAACCTCGACTGGAGCAACCCGGTGCTGGCCACGGTCAGCTCCATCACCGATCCCTATCTCAACGCCTTCCGGGGCCTGATTCCGCCGATCGGTGGCCTGGATCTCTCGGCGATCCTGGCCTTTCTGGCGCTCCAGCTCGTCCAGACCCTGCTCGAACAGAGCCGGGGGCTGTTCTACGCCTCGTTCTGAACTGGCCATGCGCTCCGAGCCGGGGCGATGGGTGCAGAACGAATCAGCCGCGGAGCATCAGGCCGAGGCTGAAGCGCTCACTCAGCCGCCAGGGGCGGCGCTGGCTCAAGGGCTTGCTCAAGGGGCAGCAGCTCATCGTCCTCACCGGCCCGGCTGCGCACCGGCGCACTGAAGCCCCGCGCCTTGACATGGCTGAACCCGATCGGGCCAGGGGTGCCGGCGGGTACCGCCAGACGCAGGGCAAAGTCGGAACGGCCGGGGGGCACATCGCCGATGGAGCCCACCCGGGTGCGGTTGGGCAGCACCGGCTCGCCGCTGGCATCGAGGATGCGGGCATAGACATCGGTGTCGACCACGGTGCGGCGGCTGCTGTTGTCCACCACCCCCCGCAGCGCGTAGCACTGGGCGCCGCCGAGGCCGCGCCCCTGCGGCTGGTCGGCCCCATCGCCCGTGGGGCAGGGCTGCAGGCTCACCTCCGAGACCCGCAGCTCAGCCGCCAGCACGGGCTGCACGCCCAGCAACAACGCCACCAGAACGGCGAGCAGAGGCAGCGCCCGGGGCAGCAGGCGCGTCAGCGCACGGACCCATGCTGCCAGGGCCGCCGCCAGGCTCTGCTCGAGCGGGGATGTCACCGCAGATCTCCACTGCCTCCGATCACGTTACGGGCGGCGCGACTGGCGAGCTTGGCCAGGTTGGCGGCCGCCACCTCCTCCAGGTCCAGACCCAGTTCCGTGGCCAGCTGGGCGACATACCAGAGCACATCCCCGAGCTCCAGCCGCAGCGCCGCCACCTGCTCAGGGCTGAACACACCGCCACCATCGCGGAGCACCTTCTTGACCTTGTCAGCCACCTCACCGGCCTCTCCACAGAGGCCCAGGGTGGGATAGATGGGATTGGCTCCCGCGTCGGGATAGAGGGCTGTCTCGCGGCAGCGGGCCTGATACGTGCGGAGGTCCATACCGGTCAACGCCGAACCGGGCCGATGGTAGTTTCGTCGCTGCAGATGGCACGGCGATGCCCCAGCCCGATCTCATGCGTCGCACCAAGATCGTCGCCACGATCGGGCCCGCCACCGAATCCCCCGAACGGCTGCGGGAACTGATCGCCGCCGGCGCCACCACCTTCCGCCTGAATTTTTCCCACGGCGATCACAGCGAACACGCCGCCCGGATCGCCACCATCCGCCAGGTTTCTCAGGAGCTGGGGGTGCACATCGGCATCCTCCAGGACCTGCAGGGTCCGAAGATCCGGCTGGGCCGGTTCCTGGACGGCCCGATCACCCTGGCCAAGGGAGATCCGTTCACGCTCACCTCCCGCGACGTGGCCTGCAACCGCAGCATCGCCACCGTCACCTACAGCAGGCTCGCCGATGAAGTGGTGCCCGGCAGCAGGATCCTGCTGGATGACGGCAGGGTGGAGATGGTGGTGGACAGCGTCGATGGCCCCGGTCAGACGCTCCACTGCACCGTCACGGTCGGCGGCGTGCTCTCTAACAACAAGGGGGTGAACTTTCCGGATGTGCAGCTCTCGATCCGGGCCCTCACCGACAAGGACCGGACGGATCTGGCCTTCGGTCTGCAGCAGGGGGTCGACTGGGTCGCCCTCAGTTTCGTGCGCAACCCCTCGGACCTGCGTGAAATCAAGGACCTGATCGCCAGCCATGGCGCCAGCACGCCTGTGGTTGCCAAGATCGAGAAGTTTGAGGCGATCGACCAGATCGATGACATCCTCCTGCTCTGCGACGGCGTGATGGTGGCCCGGGGTGACCTGGGTGTGGAGATGCCGGCGGAGGAGGTGCCGCTGCTGCAGAAGGAATTGATCCGCAAGGCCAACAGCCTCGGCATCCCGGTGATCACCGCCACCCAGATGCTCGATTCGATGGTGAGCTGCCCCCGGCCCACCCGCGCCGAAGTGAGCGACGTGGCCAACGCCATCCTCGATGGCACCGATGCAGTGATGCTTTCCAACGAGAGCGCGGTAGGGGACTTCCCAGTGGAAGCCGTCGCCACGATGGCCACGATCGCCCGGCGGATCGAGCGCGACTACCCCCAGCGGGTGATCGACAGCCGCATGGCCACCACGATCCCCAACGCGATCTGTCAGGCCGTCAGTGCGATTGCCCGCAATCTCAATGCGGCAGCCATCCTGACGCTGACCAAAGGCGGAGCCACGGCCCGCAATGTCAGCAAGTTCCGGCCAAGCACCCCGATCCTGGCGATCACCAGCGAACAGCGGGTGGCCCGGCAGCTGCAACTCTGCTGGGGGGTGAATCCGCTGTTGGTCCCCGAACAGAACTCCAGCACCGGCACCTTCAGCATGGCCATGGCCCGGGCCCGGGAACTGGGGTTCCTGCACGACGGCAACCTGGTGGTGCAGACCGCCGGCACCCTGGCGGGAGTGAGCGGCTCCACCGACTTCATCAAGGTGGGGATCGTGTCGGCGGTGCTGTCGCGGGGGCAGGGCATCGGCACCGGGTCGGTGAGTGGCAGGGTGCGGCTGGTCGACACTCCGGATGCAGCGGCCGCCATTCAGACGGGCGAGATCCTGGTGGTGCGCGAAACCACCGCCGACTATGTGGAGGCCTTCCGCAAGGCCAAGGGGGTGATCGCCGAAGCCGGCGGTGCTGACAGCCATGCCGCCGTGATCGCCCAGCGCACCGGTATCCCGGCGATCGTGGGCGTGACCAACGCCATCGCCAGCCTGCGGCAGGGCGAGATCGTGACCCTTGACCTGCATCGCGGCGAAGTGCATCGGGGCGCCCGCAGCCACAATCCCGACGGCGGCCAGGCCATCCTCTAAGAGTCCGGCAGCAACGCCACCATGGCAGCCAAGCTCGACCTGCGGGAAACCGTGGGCATGGCGCTCTCCACCCTGCGAGCCAACCGCCTGCGCAGCCTGCTCACCATGCTGGGCATTGTGATCGGCAACGCCTCGGTGATCACCCTGGTGGGGGTGGGCCGCGGGGCCCAGAACCTGGCCGAAGGTCAGCTCAGCAACCTGGGGGCCAATGTGCTGTTCGTGGTGCCCGGCAACAACGACACCCGACGCCAGGGCATCGACTTCCCCAAGACCCTGGTGCTGGAGGACGCTCTGGCCATCGCCGAACAGGTGCCGACCGTGCGCCGGGTCGCACCGCAGATCACCCTCAGCGAAGTGGTGCAGGCCGGGGGCCAGAGCAGCAGCGCCTCCGTGAATGGCGTCACCCCGGAGTTTCTGGCGGTGCGGCAGTTTGATGTGCGCCAGGGGCGGTTTTTCAGCCGCAGTGATCTGGAAAGCGTCAGCAGCGTGACGGTGATCGGTCCCGATCTGGCCAGCAAGATGTTTCCGGGGCGCGAGGCTGTGGGACGCACACTGCGGATCCGCAACCAGGCCTTTGCGGTGATCGGAGTGCTGGAGCCGAAGGGCGCTGTCTTCGGCCAGAACCAGGACGAAAATGCCTTCGTGCCGCTCACCACGATGGTGAGCAAACTCTCCGGCAGGGATCCCACCTACGGCGTCAGTCTCAACTTCATCAGCGTCGAAGCCCGTGACGCCGACAGCACCGGCGCGGCCGCCTTCCAGATCACCAACCTGCTGCGGCAACGCCATCGCATCCTGCGGGAAGACGACTTCGCGGTGCGCTCGCAGAAGGATGCCCTCACGATCGTGGGCACGATCACCGGTGGGCTCACTCTGATGCTGGCGGCTATCGGCGGTGTGTCGCTGCTGGTGGGCGGCATCGGCATCATGAACATCATGCTGGTGTCGGTGAGCGAGCGCACCGCCGAAATCGGGCTGCGCAAGGCGCTTGGGGCCCGCAGCGACGATGTGCTGCTGCAGTTCCTGGTTGAATCGCTGGTGCTGGCCAGCCTGGGCGGTGCGATCGGCACGGCGGTGGGCGTGGGCACCGTGGCCGTGGTGGCAATGGTGACCCCCTTACCGGCCGCGATCGGCAGCAGCACCGTGCTGATCACGGTGCTGCTGTCGGGATCGATCGGCCTGTTCTTCGGCGTGGTGCCCGCCCGCCGCGCCGCCCAGCTCGATCCGATCGTCGCGCTGCGCAGCCTCTGAACAGGCACGAGTGCGAAGAAATCCTTAAGGGCTTCCGGCAACTGCAGAAACGGTCGCCTCCGCCACCAACAGCGGATCGGAATCGATGGCTTAGTGGGATGTCACCCGCGGGACGGATACCTTGAGCTTGTTGGCCTGCGCGTATCGCAACAGCAGCGAACGCATGGTGATTGCCCGTTGCGTCGGGGCTGACGCGTTCTTCCTCGAGCGAGTGGTCTTTCCGTTTGAACTGCTCAGCTTCGCGTGCCCGGCTGAGGCGGAGCTGCAGATCTGGACCCACGGGCTGGGAGGGCCGGAGCTGCTGGAAACAATCGATGTGCAGACGCTGGTGCTCGATGCGGCTGACAGCGCCAACCTGCTGGCAGAGCTCACGCTCAGCACAGCAGACGACAGGCTCGAATCCTGGGCTGCCGCCAGCTGATGCGCAAGCCCGGTGCGGGCGCCGCGCCGTTACACTTGGTAAGAATGTGTTTCGGGTATGAATCAGCGCTGGCGCGTCCTGGCCCTTTGGCTTGTGCCTCTGGCCGTGGTGGGTTTTCTCGGAATTCAGGTTTGGCGCAGCGGCAACCTCGCAGCGAATGGTCCTACTGCCGCTCCTCGTAATACGGCAGTAGCCAGGATGAGCTACGGCAGATTCCTGGATTATGTTGAAGCCGGTCGAGTCACGGCTGTCGATATCTTTGACGGTGGCCGCAATGCCGTGATCGAAGTTGTCGATCCCGATCTTGACAATCGGGTGCAACGGCTGCGGGTCGACCTGCCGGGGGTGGCTCCTGAGCTGGTGAACAGCCTGAAGCAGCAGGGCATCAGCTTTGACATTCACCCACCGCGGCAGACGCCGCCGGCCCTCGGCATCCTCGGCAATCTGCTGTTCCCCCTGCTGCTGATCGGTTCCCTGGTGTTCCTGGCCCGCCGCGGCAATGGCATGCCCGGTGGTCCGGGCCAGGCCATGCAGTTCGGCAAGACCAAGGCGCGTTTCGCGATGGAAGCGGAAACCGGGGTGAAATTCGATGACGTGGCCGGCGTGGAGGAAGCCAAGCAAGACCTCCAGGAGGTGGTGACCTTCCTGAAAACACCCGAGCGCTTCACCTCCGTGGGCGCCAAGATCCCCAAAGGGGTGCTTCTGGTGGGCCCCCCCGGCACCGGAAAGACGCTGCTCGCCAAGGCGATCGCCGGCGAGGCCGGTGTGCCTTTCTTCTCCCTCTCCGGTTCGGAATTCGTGGAGATGTTCGTGGGCGTGGGCGCCAGCCGCGTGCGGGATCTGTTCAAGCGCGCCAAGGAGAACAGCCCCTGTCTGATCTTCATCGATGAGATCGATGCCGTGGGCCGTCAACGGGGCGCTGGTGTGGGCGGCGGCAATGACGAGCGGGAACAGACCCTCAACCAGCTGCTCACCGAGATGGACGGTTTCGAGGGCAACAGCGGCATCATCATCATCGCGGCAACCAACCGTGCCGATGTGCTCGATTCAGCCCTGCTCCGTCCGGGCCGCTTCGATCGTCAGGTACAGGTCGACGTGCCGGATATCAAAGGCCGCCTCTCGATCCTGAAAGTACACAGCCGCAACAAGAAACTGGCAGAGGACGTGAGCCTCGAAGCGATCGCCCGCCGCACTCCGGGCTTCTCCGGGGCTGACCTGGCCAACCTGCTCAACGAAGCCGCCATCCTCACGGCCCGCCGCCGCAAGGAGGCCACCGGCCTGGCCGAGATCGATGACGCGGTGGATCGGGTGATCGCCGGCATGGAGGGCAAGCCCCTCACCGATGGCCGCAGCAAGCGCCTGATCGCCTATCACGAGGTTGGCCATGCTCTGGTGGGCACCCTGGTGAAGGCCCACGACCCCGTTCAGAAGGTGACCCTGATTCCCCGCGGCCAGGCCCAGGGCCTCACCTGGTTCTCCCCCGATGAGGAGCAGATGCTGGTCAGCAAAGCCCAGCTGCGCGCCAGGATCATGGGCGCCCTGGGGGGCCGGGCTGCCGAGGATGTGGTGTTCGGTCACGAGGAGGTGACCACCGGAGCCGGCGGCGACATTCAGCAGGTGGCCTCGATCGCCCGCCAGATGGTGACCCGATTCGGAATGAGTGATCTCGGGCAGTTCTCCCTGGAGGCCGGCAACCAGGAGGTGTTTCTGGGCCGCGACCTGATGACGCGCAGTGATGCCTCGGATCGCATGGCCAGCCGCATCGATGAGGCGGTGCGGCAGATCGTGCAGAGCTGCTACATCGATACGGTGAATCTGGTGGCCGAGCACCGCGACGTGATGGACCGGGTGGTGGAACTGCTGATCGAAAAGGAGACCCTTGACGGTGATGAGTTCCGCGCCATTGTCAGTGAGTTCACCGCGATTCCTGAGAAGGAGCGCTTCTCTCCCCTGCTTGCAGAATCCCTCGGCGACAGGGAGGGAGCCGCAGTTGCCGAGCTGGAGGAGATTCCCGCCAGCTGAACGCCACATCGGGGGAACGCTGCCTGCCCTGCCGTCCCCCTTGATGTTTCCCATGGCGCCGAAGGCGTCAATCCTGCTTGCGGTTCCTGTTGGTTCGGCAGCGGTTGGAGCAATAGATCACCGAATCCCAGCAATCGGCCCAGAGACGACGCCAGAGAAAACTGCGGCCGCAGACGGGACAGACCTTGCTGGGACGTTCGCTGGGGGGCCGTCCCCGCCCCTGCTGACGACCCATCAGCTCACCTGAAATCCGCTGACTGGGGTCAATCCGGATCAGACCGGCCTCACCGGACGCCGGTCGATGACTTTGTCGATCAGCCCATACTCAACCGCTTCCATTGGGGACATGAAGAAATCGCGGTCAGTGTCCTCCTCGATCCGCTCGAGAGGCTGGCCGGTGCGTTCTGCCAGCTCCTGGTTCAGCTTCTTCTTGAGATAAAGAATCTCATCGGCCTGGATGCGGATGTCGCTCGCCTGGCCGCGGGCACCGCCGAGCGGCTGGTGGATCATGATGCGGGAGTGGGTGAGGCTGCTGCGCTTTCCTTTCGCACCAGCGCAGAGCAGAAAGGCGCCCATCGAGGCAGCCAGGCCCAGGCAGACCGTCTGCACATCAGGTTTGATGTGCTGCATGGTGTCAAAGATGCCGAGGCCGTCGTAGACAGAGCCGCCGGGGGAATTGATGTAGAGATAGATGTCCTTCTCGGGATCTTCAGCCTCGAGGAACAGCAGCTGGGCAACGATGCGATTGGCCGACTCGGCCGTGACCGGCTCGCCGAGAAACACAATCCGCTCGCGCAGCAGCCGTGAATAGATGTCAAAGGCGCGCTCGCCCCGTCCCGACTCCTCAATCACGATCGGGATGGTGGTCACTGCAGGGTTGGGGTCGCTGGGGTCGATCCTACTGAGCGCAGGCCGCTAGGGTCGCCCCATTCCGGATGCAGCAGCGTGAGCGGAGCCCTCACCGTTTCAGACAGCAAGCGCGCGTTTCACAGCGCCTTCCCCCACGTGATCGCGCCGCTCTACCGGCGGATGGTGGATGAGCTGCTGGTGGAACTTCACCTGCTCAGCCGTCAGCGCGGCTTTCAGAGCGATCCCCTGTTTGCCTGCGGGCTGATTCAGGTGTTCGAGAGCTTCGCCCGCGGCTACCGGCCTGACGAGCAGCGCCAACCCCTGTTTGAAGCTCTGTGCAGCGCCACTGGCTTCGCTGCGGCCGACCTGCGGGCGCAGCGCGAGGCCGCTGTCGCCGCGATCGGTCACCACAGCGTCGAAGAAGTGAAGGGCTGGATCGCCACCGAGGGCCGGGACGCGCCGGAGCCGGTGGCCAGTGCCCTGGCCAACATCCGCCGTCCCGACTTTCACTATTCGCGCCTGCTGGCGGTCGGTCTGCTCAGCCTGCTGGAGCAGGCCCGGGGGGCCGACGGCCTGGATGCGGCCAACCTGCGCGACTTCGCCCATGACCTGGGGGAAGCGATGGGCCTGCTGCGCGAGCGGCTGGACAAGGACCTGAGCCTTTACGCCACCAACCTCGAGAAACTGGCCCAGGCCGTGGAGCTGATGGAGGAAACGGTGGCGGCGGATCGACGCAAACGGGAGCGCCAGCAGGAATCGCTCACGGAGCAGACGACGGTGGCTGGCGGGAGCCCTGCTGGCGCTGGGGATTCTCGGGCTGAAGGGAAGGACGCTGCGCAGGGCTGATCGGGGCAGCCTGAGGCCGGGGCTGCGCCGGCAGATCCAGGCGTCCGATCAGGGCGGTGAGAGCACCATCAGCCGGTTGGGGGGGCCGCTCCGCCACCAGCAGCAGCTGGCGGGCCTGCTGCACCGGCAGCGGCAGCGCATCCGGCAGCAGGGCGAGGGCCGCCAGGGATTCGGGTCGGGCCTGAAGGCGCAGAACAGGCAGGTGGGCCCAGGCAGCCCGGTTCAGCAGAGGAGAGCGGAACGGCGGTGGTTCCGGCCCGAGGAACAGCTGTAGCAGCGGCTCCTCGCCCCGCTGGGGCAGCCAGCGCCAGCCACCCACCGCCCGGTCGGAGGCATCCCGCCAGGTCACCACAGCGCCGGAGCTGGCCTCGTGGCCCTGTTCGATCAGGCGCTCAGCGATCCCATTGAGCATGCGCAGCCAGGTCTGACGGTTGCCGCGGGGCACCAGCACAAGCTCCAGACCCGCCTGGAACGGGCCGCTGGCCACGGGGCGGAGCCTGAGCAGAAACGGGCTGCTCTGGAGCAGGCGCAGATCAGCGTCACTGAGCCCGTAGGCACTGCTGAGCGGCTGGCGGATCAGTTCACGGCTCAGGAGACCACGCAGCAGCGGTTGCAGGGCCGACCCGCTCAGCTCCAGCAGGAGATCCGACGCCAGCGGCGCCGGCAGGCGGTCGACGGGGACCGCAGGAGCGGCAGGAGCGAGCAGACCGCTGCTGGCAGCGGCTTCACCCGCAAAACGCAGACCGCGGCCGGCGAGCTGCAGGTCGATGCAGCCCTCCTGGAACGTCTGCAGCAGCGGGCTGAGAGCGCCTGCCATCGACGCCAGTCCATCCCCGCTCCAGAAGGCACCCTGACGCTCCTGCAGCAGGCTCAGGCAGCGCTGCTGCAGGCCGCGCTGCTGACGGGGCTGGCCGGCGAGCTGATCCTTGAGCAGGCGCTGGGAAAGTGGGTCGGCGGCCACAACCAGCAGCCCATCCACACGGAGGCTGTGACGGGGAGCGGACAGGGCACCCACCTGAATCGGTCTGGGCAGGGGCATCACCAGATAGGCCCCACCGGCACCATCGCGGCCCCAGAGCTGCCACCAGATCTGGCGTTGCTGCTGCCACAGCAGGGCGGCCGTCTGAGCCGGCAGCCGCTGCCGCCACAGCTGGGGCGGCTGCCGGCCCGGCACCGCGGGAAAGCTCTGAAGGAGGGCGGCATGGGGCAGAAGACGGCCGAGCCCTTCGGCACGGGGCCGGGGCAGCCGGCGAAGTGCCAGGGCCGGAGCCAGCAGCAGGGCCGCTGTGGCAAGGGCGGTGCAGCGGAGGGGGAAACGCATCAGCTGAAGGCTGCGACAGGAGCGCCGCAAACAGTGGCGTAGAGGGTGGTGCGCTGGCGGGCAGGACGGCCGAGTCGGCGTGCTGCAGCGCGGAGGGCATGGGGCGTCTGAGCGGTGCCGCCGCGGGCGCCGGCCATGGTGGTGATGTGCTCCTCCATCAGAGTGCCCCCCAGATCGTTGCAGCCCCAGCGCAGCGCTTCAGTCGCCCCATGGAGGCCAAGCTTCACCCAGCTGGGCTGATGCGCCGGGATCCAGGCGCCGAGCATCAGGCGGGCCAGGGCGGTGAGGCGCAACATGGCAGCCAGATCAGGCTGATCCCGCCCGACCCGGGCCCGCAGGGCTGCAGGAGCCGCTTCCGCCACAAACGGCAACAGCACGAATTCGGTGAAACCCCGCAGCCCCCGCTGCCGGGCATCGGCCTGGATGCGCACGAGCGTGAGCAGATGGGCGGCCAAATCGGCGGGCTGCTCGAGATGGCCCGCCATCAGGGTGGCGGTGCTGGCAAGTCCGGCGCGATGGACCTGAAGCACGGTGGCGACCCAGGCCCTGGCACTGAGCTTCTCCGGACAGAGACGCTGCCGCACCCGCTCGCTCAGCACTTCGGCGGCCGTGCCGGGCACGGAGCCAAGCCCCGCCTGCAGCAGGCGGTCGAGCACCGTCTGCAAGGACAGCCCATCCTGCTCAGCGAAGAACAGCAGCTCCTGCGGGGAGAAGGCGTGCAGGTGCAGAGCCGGCGCCACGGCCCGCAGCCGGCGCAGCAGGGTCTCGGCATAGGTCAGCTGAAGCCCCTGCAGCTGGGCAGCTGGATTGAGACCCCCCTGCAGGCAGAGCTCCGTCGCGCCGGCTTCACGGGCCTCCACCGCCCGCCGCTCAAGCTCCTCCAGGGAGAGCCAGTAGGCACCGCTCTGCTGCGGATCGCGCCGGAAGGCGCAGAAGGAACAATGCTTGACGCAGTGGTTCGACACATTGAGGTTGCGGTTCACCACGTAGCTGACCGGCTCACCGATCAGGCGACGACGCAGGTGATCGGCCGCTTCGCGCAACTGGGCACTCTCGGCCGCACTCCAGGGATGCTCCAGCAGGGCCAGGCAGAGCCCGGGGTCCGGCTGAGCCGGAGGACGGCAGGCGCTGAGCGCATCGATCAGGCGGCTGACGCTCCAACCGCGAAACGGCTGGGCGCGTTCGGCTGCAGGAGGCTCGACCAGCAAGGCACCAGCCTGGCTCCAGACGGCTGGATCAAGGGCCGGCGGGCAGCTCACGAACGGCGCTTCGCCTTGGCGCTGCCCTCCAGGCGGGCACGGCGGCGGCGATCGCGCCACTCGACCGTCGACAGGTAAACCACCCCAGCGCTCACGAAGACCAGGAGCAGCGCTGCCGTGGCGGCCAGCAGCGTGGAGCTTGACAGGCCTGCTCCAAACGGCACGGCTTCAAGAGCTGCAGCAGCGAAACCTGGACGGGCCACCAACACAACAGCAACTGCGGGTAAGCGGGACAGGGCGAAGCCGACAGGCAGGGGAAGCACCGGGGCCAGGCAGGGATGAATCGGGTGGAGGAAATCAGAAGTTGATGCTGCCGTCTCCGTGGCGTCCCCACACCACCATGGCGATGGAAAAGCTGAACAGGGCGGCAAGAGAGGCCCAACCCAGGGTGATCAGCATGGAGATGATGTTTGGAGGCAGGGGCACTGTACCTAGGCTCAGTCGGTCCTGAGCAGCAGCTGTGGTGGTCGGCTTCTCCGCGCCTTCGGCTTCAACCAGCACCGCACCGATCGCCGTGCGGGAGCGGCAGGCCGTGCATCAGCCCTACCCCAACGTCCGGGTGATCGTGCTCGACGATGACGTCAACACGTTTCAACACGTGGTTGCGTGCCTGGTGCGCATCATCCCGGCCATGGATCCCGACAAGGCCTGGGCCCTGGCCCACCGCATCGATAGCGAGGGGTCGGCGGTGGTGTGGTGCGGTCCGCAGGAGCAGGGCGAGCTGTACCACCAGCAGCTGGCGGCTGAAGGGCTGACGATGGCACCGCTGGAGCGGGACTGATGGGCAGACTCGTCGTGACCCACAGCACCTATCTCGAGGGGCTGATTCCCCTGTTGAAACAGCTGGCCGGCAAGCCGGGGGTGGATACGGTCACCCCCGCGGTGATCAGTCGGGTGCGGGGGCGCTGTCAGGGGCTGAAGCTGCGGGTATCGGCGCCGATCACTGGCGGGTACAAGCTGGTCGCCCGCCGGGGCGGCAGTGCCCAGGAAGTGTTCGTGGTCACGGGCTGGCCTCGGGAGCAGCTGGAGCAGGAACTGGATCAGCTCCAGAAAGGCTGACCCGAGCCCAGGCCCCGCCCTCCCGGAACCAGCCGTCAGGCTCCGCCGTGACCGTGGCGCCCTCCAGCTGCCAGGCCTGCTGCAGATAGGCATGCACCTGATGGAGATCGATCGTTTCGGCCTGCCAGTGCACCACCGCCAGCTCCTGCAGCCGGAACCGATCAAACAGGGACTCGCTCACCGGTTCAGCCAGGGGAGGAGCCCCAACCGACCCATCCGCCTCGATCAGGGTTTCCTGCAGCAGAAAGGTGCGAAGCGGCGGCGGAGCGGCGGCGGCCTCAAGGGCATCCGGATGGCCTTCCAGCGGGTACTTGTCGAAGTAGAGGCGACGAGCTTTGGGAAAAAGAGGATGGGGCGCCCTGCTCACCAACGTCACCAGAGCCTGCCTCAGTGGTTCGGGCAGGGTCTGGGGCTCCTGGGAGCTGGGCTGATCGGATTCCGGCATGGCCATTGCAAGGCTGAGCAGCAGTCGGGCGCACAACAGCTAGTCAACTCGATGCCAGCCACCCGACTCGGCCCAGAGGGACCACAGACAAAGGCTGAAGGCGGGCAACCGCTGACTGGCCGCAGACAAAATCCTCCAGCCCGGCTGGCCTGGTTCCCGGACCATGCACAAGGGCGGATGACTGATCTGTAACGAATGCCGGGATTGATGCAGGGATTGACCCAGAGATGGACATCGAGATCAATGCAGAGATTGATGCCGATGAATCAACCCGTGGATCAATCAACCCATAGATCAATCAACCCGCAGACAAGTCAAAACATAGATCAATGAACCCGCGGATCAATCAACTCAAAGGTGATTGATCCTGAAGTTGTTGCCCAACATTCAGACTGAAAAG
>Ga0079300_10000551_pt1 | contig 14130 bp, 11 predicted proteins | sample Wag4_2014_7_11_FD_74799 | JGI IMG/M metagenome (GOLD analysis project Ga0079300, IMG submission 74799) | Fresh water microbial communities from Ohio, USA - Utica-2 Time Series HT 2014_7_11 | ecosystem: Environmental > Aquatic > Freshwater > Water tank | place: USA: Ohio | collected 2014-07-11
ATTGAAGTAAGTGCTTCCGGTGGCGTCCCAAGCCTAAAATTCCATTGGTCAAACGGCCAAAATACAGCACACGCAACCCAATTGCCCGCAGGCACCTATTTTCTGACAGTCACCGACTTTAGAGGCTGTACCACCGTAAGTACACCCATTGAAGTGCTGGAACCGGAAAGCCCCCTCTCGGTTGCAGGAGCGGAAGTGGTTCAAGATGTGTGTAATAAAGGCAACGGTGCCATCTATCCTCTCGCAGAAGGAGGCACCCCAAGCTACCAATACCTTTGGAGCTCAGGGAGTTCGGCTGCCTTTTTGGAGAACCTACCTCCAGGAACCTACCAACTTACCCTTACGGATGGCGGAGGTTGTACGCTTCAAGCAGACTGGCTGCTAGAACCGCAGCCCAACGCCTTAGAACTATCCGGCTTCCAAGCGCAAGAGGTAGTCTGCAAGGGAGCTTCCAATGGCTTTATTATTAGCGAGGTGACAGGAGGGCACTTACCCTTAACTTATTTCTGGAGCAATGGTGGTAGTGGTTATTTCCAAAATAATCTGCCTGCTGGAAACTATCAAGTTACAGTCACGGACCAGCAAGGTTGCATGGAGATTTATACGTTTCCAACCATTCAAGAGCCCGCCTTGGAGTTAGCAGCTACCTACGCGGTTATTCCAACTGGGAATACCTTCACCGTAGTGCTGCAGTGCACCGGAGGGGTGCCAGCGTATGAGGCGGAGTGGGGCGGTGCGCTCAATGGCCTTACTGGCTTAGAACTCTCTGGCCTAGTTGCCGGAAATTACCCAGTCTACATCACGGATGCAAGTGGTTGCAGCATTAACCTTCTTGTGATGATTACTACTTCTACCACTAGCGAACCCCTCGGTGGCGCTCCGTTTCGGGTATTCCCCAATCCGTTCTCCAATTACCTGGTGGTTGAGCAGCAAAATCCTGACTTAAAGGTCCGCCAGATCACACTTTATACTGCTTTGGGACAAGTAGCTTTTCAACAACCTGGAGATATCAGCTCGGGTTTTAGGTTTGAAACAAATAACCTACCTCCTGGTTATTACGTTCTCCAAGTAATTGATGAACAAGGTAACCAAACGGCATACCCAATTGTAAAGCCTAATTAAAACGCGATTGTTTCACTATCTTCGCCCACAAAAACAAATAGATGCGACGTTCACTGCTTTAAGAAAGTGGCATCTGCTGCTTGTGAAGCAATAAACCATGAACCCAAATGAAGTTTAATAACACGTCTGTTCTACAACGCAACAACACATGTCGAAAAATAATATTTTTCAGATAGTCTTGGCAGTGGTCGTCATCGCTGCCGCATGGATGTACTACCAGTCCCGCCAACCCCGATTTAACGCTGGAGAGCTCGCTCCTGCCATTACCTTCCCAATGACCTCAGGAGACAGCCTGTCTCTTCAATCCTTCCAAGGGAAAACCGTATTAATTCATTTCTGGGGCTCTTGGTGCGGACCTTGCCGACACGAGAACCCTCATCTAGTGGCATTATACAATAAATACCATCCAAAAGGGCTGGAAATAATTAGCATTTCGGTAGAGCGTAACCTAGCAGCATGGGAAAAAGCCAAGGAAGAACTGATCTGGCCCTACCACGTGGTAGAAAGCGGTCGCTTCGATGGCCCCGCAGCCACCCTCTTTAATGTGCACCAAATTCCCACCCTGTTCCTAATCAATACCTCTGGTACCATTATTAGCACGAACCCTAGTTTACCGCTTTTAGACAAAATGTTGGCAGAACAGTGTATCTGACAAATTGGCAACCCTATCTGTAAAGGCATAATAATTGCATAAAGTGATGTGATTCGTTGTTAAATGTATTACTTTTAGGAACTATCAATGCCTATTCTATAGTAATTCACGAAGACAGCCCTCCATTTTCATGCGCAATACCTTTAAAAAAATATTTTCCAAGATGGAAAAAGAACAGCCCGAACAAGAAGTAAACACTCCAGAAACAGACTCCATGACTGAAAACACGGCAACAACTGACACACAAGAAGAAACCACTGCCGGAATGTCAGACGAAGCCCAACAGCTTCGTACCCAATTGGAGGAAATGAAAAACAAGTACCTCTACTTGGCCGCTGATTTTGAAAACTATAAACGCCACACAGCTCGGGAACGAATGGACCTGATGCAAACCGCTAACCGCGATTTAATGGCCGCTTTACTACCTGTATTGGACGATTTTGACCGCGCAGAAAAAACAGCAGGTATACCAGAAGGTATCAAGCTCATTCACCACAAACTACTCCAAACGCTCCGCCAAAAGGGCCTCAAACAACTGGAACTTCAATCAGGAGATGCTTTTGATGCAGATACGCAAGAAGCAGTCACCGAAATTCCAGTTCCTCAAGAAGAGCTAAAAGGAAAAATTGTCGATATCATTGAACCTGGCTATTTGCTCGGAGAGAAAATTATTCGCTTCGCTAAAGTAGTCGTAGGAAAATAAAATTTATGGCCAAAAGAGATTATTATGAAGTGCTGGGAGTAGCCAGAAACGCCAGCGCGGATGAAATAAAAAAAGCCTATCGTAAAAAAGCCGTCGAGTTTCACCCGGATAAAAATCCAGGCAACCAGGCAGCCGAAGAAAAATTTAAGGAAGCGGCGGAAGCATACGATGTCCTTAGTGATGAGCAAAAAAGGGCCCTCTATGACCGAGGCGGCCATGCCGCCGTCGATGGTATGGATGGCCGTGGAGGCAGCCGCTACGGCAATGGCATGGATTTCGACGATATCCTTCGCCGGGCCGGTTTTGACGCCGACGATATCTTCTCCCAGTTTTTTGGTGGAGGCGGAGGCCGTCGAGGAGGACGCCAACAGGGGGAGCGCGGCTCCAACCTGCGTATCAAAGTGAAAATGACATTAGAGGAAATCGCCACCGGGGTAGAGAAAAAAATTAAGGTAAAAAAACAGGTGACCTGCTCCACTTGCAGTGGCTCAGGTGCACGCGACGCCAGCTCCGTTTCCTCCTGCGGTACTTGCCGTGGCTCAGGGATGGTCGGACGTGTCGTCCAAACGCCCTTTGGCGCCATGCAAAGCTCCACTACCTGCCCTACCTGCCAAGGCGCTGGTCAGGTAATCAAATCCCCATGCAATGTTTGCAAAGGAGAAGGAAAAGTATTCGGTGAGGAAACCATTGAAGTCAAAATTCCAGCTGGCGTCACCAATGATATCCAACTCTCCATGTCCGGTAAAGGAAATGCCGGCGCCAAAGGAGGGCCTCCAGGTGACCTGATTATTAGTATCGAGGAGCTGGAACATGAAGAGTTCACTAGAGAAGGGCAAAATGTGATGTATGAGCTCTTCTTGAACATTGCCGACGCCGCCCTAGGCGACTCCGTTGAAGTGCCCACCCTCGACGGCAAAGCTCGGGTCAAAATCCCTGCTGGGACCCAATCCGGAAAAGTCCTTCGACTCCGCGAAAAAGGACTGCCCAGCCTACAAGGCTATCAACGAGGTGATCAACTCATCCATGTAAACGTCTGGACACCGAAAAAGCTCAATGACGAAGAACGCAAACTTCTTGAAAAAATCAAGGGAATGCCCAATTTCCAACCCAAACCAGAGCGAGAGGATAAAGGCTTTTTTGAAAAATTAAAAGATATTTTCGGCTCCTAATTTGATAGAGTGCAGAATACAACGTAACTTTGCGCCCGCTTATTAGCAAAGAAGTACTTGGCCACGTGGCGGAATTGGTAGACGCGCTACTTTGAGGGGGTAGTGTCCTTCGGATGTGCTGGTTCGACTCCAGTCGTGGTCACTAAGCGGTTATCTCATCCAAGGGTAACCGCTTTTTTATTTCCTAAAATGGGAAAACAGCCTAATATCAGTAATCAGAAGTGATTAATAAATCGAGATTGGTGCTCTTTATTTGAAACCGCTCCCCAAGATAAGAGTTAGTCAAACAACCTTTGTACGTATACACTCCATTTCGAAGCCCGGAGTGTCCAGTAATCAGATTGAAAATACCCGCAGTCTCTGCTTTTAACAACAAGGAGGTCAAGATATTACTGATGGCCTCTGAAGCCGTTCGCGCCACCCTAGAAGGGATATTGGGTACGCAGTAATGGACGACTTGATGCTTGGTAAACGTAGGCGCATCGTGGGTGGTAATACGGGAAGTTTCAAAGCAGCCCCCCTGATCAATACTCACATCAATCACCACCGAACCCGGCTTCATTCGCTGCACAATATCTTCTTGGACAATGAGTGGGGTTCTTCCCTTCTGAGAATGGATAGCCCCTATGGCCACATCCGCACTTAATAACTGCTCTTTAAGATGCACCGGATTAATCACCGAGGTATGCAACTGCCGGCCTACCTGGTTCTGCAAGCGCATTAATTTATAGATATCATTGTCAAATATCCGCACCTCTGCACCCAGCCCAATCGCTGTTCGAGTAGCAAATTCCGCAACAACACCAGCCCCAATGATGATTACCTTGGCCGGTGGCACTCCCGCCACTCCTCCCAATAAAACCCCCTGACCTCCCCGATTGGTAGCCAACAAATCAGCAGCAATATGAATCGCACTAATTCCCGCTATCTCACTCATTACTCGAACAATAGGAAAAACACCTCGATCATCGTCCCGAATATACTCCATCGCCAATGCTGTTACCCGCTTTTTTAACAGTCGGGTAATATATTCCGATTCTAACATTGGTAGCTGAATGGGAGAAATTAATACTTGATTAGGATGCATCAAATCAATCTCCTCCAGCGTAGGTGGAGCCGCTTTCAATAATACATCTGCCTTAAATACTTCTTCATGACTACTTACAAGCTCAGCCCCAGCTTCTGTATACTCTTGATCCGAATACCTCGATTTTAAGCCCGCTCCACGTTCTACCAAAATGCGGTAGCCGTGTGCAACCAACGTATAAACCGCAGGGGGAGCAAGGGCTACCCTATTTTCCTGAAGAATGGTTTCCTGCGGAATGCCGATGGTAAAATACTGGTGCCTGGGATGCAGGGCAAGCATCTCGGGTTGAGTAGCGGCTTGTTTGTGAACTTGAGTCTCCATAGTAGGTACTATTCCATCCATTGAATCAGACGGCTCTGATCCGCTGTAAGTGTTATCTGTAGTTTGACACAGTCTGGTGGCAAGTAGGCCTCCATGATCTGTGGCCACTCAATGATGCAATAATGCGAATCGTACAAGACGTCTTCTATCCCAATATCCAAGGCTTCCTCAGACGTCTGCAATCGGTATAAATCTAAATGATGCACGAGGCCCCCTACTCCATCGCTGGTTTGGTAAGAATAGGTATTGATTAGCGAAAACGTGGGACTTGCGGTTTCGCCCTTGACGCCCAGCACTGCGCAAAAAGCCTTTACAAAAGTGGTTTTCCCAGCACCCATTTCTCCGTACAATACTATTTTTCGATGCTCTCCCAAGGCTTGAAGAACGTTCCAGGCAACTGCTGGCAGGTCTTCCACCCGATTGACTTCCCATTGCTGCTTCATCCCTCTTTAATTACTGAACTTTGTCGCCCCGAAGCACCCGATAGCGCTTCCGAGCCTCTACGGAAAAAATACTGCCGGAATAATCCGTGAAAATTTTCTCATACAAGTCGCGGGCTTTTTCTGCGGCATTTAACCGAAACTCATAGAGTTGCGCCAACGCGAAAAGCGCATTATCTGCCCGGATATCCTCCGGATAGGTCTCTCCCACTTTTTGGTAGAGGGCGGCTGCTCGTACATAATCCCGCCGCTTCTCCGCTATTTGGGCCTGCAAATAAAAAATATCATCTTGCAACGAATGCTCCGGAAATCCGGAACGAAGGGTATCTAATCGAGTAATAGCCTCCTCAAATCGATTTTGAAAAACCAATAACTCAGCACCAGCATACAAGGTAATAGCATCCGAAGTGGTATCCAGGTTTAAGTTATCCATGATAAACACCGAAAGATCAAGGGCGTCGTTGGAAATTAATTTGGAGGTGGAGGCTTTTAATACATCAAATTGCGCCTGCGCCCATTGAAAATCGCCGTGGTAATAGGCAAGCTTAGCATTCTTAAACCGCGCTTCCTGCCCTAGCACCTCCTCCTTAAAGTCTTTATCCACTTGGCTGTACAAGAGGGTTGCCTCCCAGCGTTCCCCACTCATTAAGTAGTAATCGGCTAAGTTAATTTTTGCCCTCGCTTGGTCTTCCCTTAAAATTCCAGGTGCTTTGACCAAGGAATCCAACACTTGAATGGCGCCCGGTAGATCGTTCATGTAGAGCGCTTGCAACTCGGCCAACTCCACTACCAACCTAGCCGTCTGACGGTTTATGCCAAATTCCAGTAAAAATTCAAGGTAGTCGCTCTGTAAAATCGTAAGATCTGCAGGAGCATAATCGTATCCTTGGGTAATTTTACTTCTCCGACACCACATGGCGCCTTGCTTGGCTTCAAAGAAAAATGGATTTTGAGGTCCTTTTTCTTTCGTTATATACTCATACGCACTGATCGCCGCATCGTAATCCCTGGCCTCTGTGGCATCTTTCGCCAACTGATAGATACGATGACCGGGCTCCTCCAGACGCTGATCCAGGGCTTTCAACTGACGCAATGCGTTTTTGTAATCCTTTTTCTGCATGAACGACCAGGCCAATAGCTCAATGTATTCTGGCTCCTCTTTTTCTTGAATACGACTATACAGCTGCTCTTGGAGCAACGGGAAATCAGAGGGGTCTAAAAAACGAGCAAGGTAGATCGTGATGGTCTGTACATTGGTGGCATGTGCCCCCAAACTATTCAAATAGGCGGCAATCATTTTATCCACCTCCCCCAAGCGGCGGTATAAGTCTGCCTGATTCATCGCAAAAAGATGCTTCTCTTTCAACATCTCCCCTCCCCGCTCATACGTTCGAAGTGCCAATTCATACCGACTGGCAGCAGTAAACTGCGAGGCTAGTCGCTGGACGGAGTTAAAATCAGGTGCCAAATTTTGGATAGCCTTCTGGTAGTAGGTATTTGCCTCTTCCAATTTACCCTGGCGATACATCAAATTCCCATATTGAAGCCACGGATTGGAAGCATTTGGGTATTTTTTAACCTGCTTTTTCAACACCGCCTCACAGTCGGCATAGGCCTCCAAGTTAATCATACACTCAACATAGCGGTTCAGCGCAAATTCATTGGAAGGATTTTTCTCCACAATTTCACCAAATACAGCTGCTGCTTTCTCGTATTCTCCATTGGAAAAGTACTGATTCGCCAAGTTGATAGACTGGGCAAACATGCCGGCAGGTAGAAAGACCAATATACCGACAAAGGCGATATGTTTCAAAAGTTGGGTGATCATCATATCTCTAAACGTCTTTTAATCGCTCCGACGTATACGCCGGCACACAAAACTTTATCCGGACAAAGATACAATTAAGATCGCTTAGAAATACCACGATAGCCAGGTTTGTCAGCTCGTGAAGCAGGTCCAGCCCATTTTTCAATCCGCACCAATGCTTTTGGATACGTCGAGAGTTTATAGACAGAACGCTCTGCTGGACTCAATAAATCGGGACGATGGGTACGTTCAGGGGGTACGAGCTTAAACTCAGGGCACCAATGCCGTACGTAATCGCCCTCCGGGTCGTACCTCAGTGCTTGCGTCAGGATATTAAAATAGCGGTCTTCGCGTGGGTCACTTCCCACTCCCGCCACATAATTCCAGTTACCCCAATTGCTACAGGGGTCATAGTCAAGCAGCAAACTTTCAAAGTACTCCGCTCCCATCTGCCAGTTTACCTTTAAATCTCGAACCAGAAAGGAAGCCACATTCTGGCGGCCTCGATTACTCATCCAACCCGTCGCATTCAACTCCCGCATATTGGCGTCTATAAAAGGCACCCCAGTGGTTCCAGATGCCCACTGCTCAAAAGACGCGCGATTGTTGGATAAATGGCGCATGTTTTTTCGCTGCGGCCCTCCTTTTTTGAATAGGTTATTGCCGTGTTTTTTTCCCATTAACCGAAAAAAATCCCTCCAAAGAAGCTCAAAAAACAACCAATACGTGCTTTCATTTTTCACGCGCTCCACCTCAAACCGCCTCAACTCTGCATATACTTTTTTAGGAGAAAGGCAACCCAACGCAAGCCAAGGAGACAATTTGGATGAATAATCCGCCCCTAATAAGCCATTGCGGGTTTCTTTATACGTCGTAACGGCTTCCGAGCCCCATAAGTAATGCTGCAGGCGCTTCAATCCTGCTGTTTCCCCTCCCTCAAAGGGCAATGCCGCTAATGGATGAGTGGCTACTGCTTCGTGTCCAAAATCGGATAAATGGGGTAACTCCCCAGCCTCTAACTTGGCGACAAATCGAGGCAGCTGTGTTGGAGTAGGCAATGGAGCACGAATAGGTGTGAGGTTCTCATTGTCTTTCCGAAACTGACTGAACACATCTGGGGTATGCTGAACAGGAGCAGGAAGGTCCTGAGTATGGTACAACATTTTTCCACGGGTGTACATCAGTTCTACCCCACTTCCCCACAAATTTTTCTCCAATGCATCTTGAACCTGCACTTCTTCGCTGGTTCGTTCCCGATTACAAAATACCCAAGAAGCTTGGCACTGGGCTGCTATTTCAGGTAAAATTTGCTCAGGAATACCTTGCCGTACGATCAACTCGGATCCTCTATTTCGAAAGCTGGCTCTTAGATCGGCAATCGCCTCCAGGATAAACTGCGTTCGAAATTTTCCAATCTTAGGAAAACCAAACCGGGTCTTTCCTTTGAAGGTTCGTGTATCAAAAATATAAACCGGAATAATCTCGTCTGCCATACGCAGGGCATCACAAAGCGCCTCGTTGTCATGCAATCTTAAATCACTTCTAAACCAAATAATGGCACACCTTTTCATACAATCGGCAATAAGTTAATTCGGAGAAAAAAACCGGTGCACATTCCTCTTGACCGGTGTTGTCTATAACCTATTACTAGCCATTTTGTTGCTATTCTTTGCCTTATTCACAAAAAAAGGCCACTTTTTTTCAAAGCGACCTTTCTTCAAAATTGATTTATTTTTTTTCTCGTTAAAAAATAAAGTTCTCTTAAAAAAACAAGCCCAATCGAAGCGTTAAGGCGCGGAAAGAAGCCCTCGCCCGCTCATCGTCCCAACTGCCACCTACTTCCCGCACAGCCCTTGCCTTCTGAGTCACATCAGTAAAATTATTTTGGTAAAAAAGCCCAGCCACAAAGGTAGTGTGGGTGGCTAATTCATATTCCACGCCAGCTCCCAATCCCCACGATAAAGACAAGCCGTTTACATCGTTCCGAATGTTCTCGTCGGTGGTGTTAAACGCGCTTCCTGCACCGCTAATATCTCCAAGTGCCTTGGTGAGGAAACCAAATGTCAACAAGGGCTCCGCAAAGAATTTCAAGGGGGCATCTTCATTGGTACCTCCACGCATCTTCAAACCAATGGGCACTTCTACATACCGAAGGCGGTAATGCAAGTTGGCATTGGTAGGTAATGACAAGGAGTCGGTATCCGCTAGGTTCACCGACAAATCTGAATCAACCCACGGACGGTAGTTCGCGTACTTGCTCTGCAAAAAACCCCCATGGTTAAACCCAAAACCAATACCCGATACGATCGCATAATTGGGCTGAAAATACTTTTCTCCCATCAATGCCAACTTAAAGCCCCAGTTAGTACCCGCATTTTCGAGCAGTTTATCGTCGGTATTCATCCATGAAAAGGTGGGACTGGCTTGAATGCCAAACCGAAAACTCCGGTCACCCTGCGCCTGCAGTTGTACAGCCCCCCAATAGGAAATCAATGCAAATAAGACAATTTTTTTCACCATGATCAGTTAATTTTAAAGCAATTTTGCGGTTTTATTCTTGAAGGCACAAAATTCAGACTTATTTTCCAAACCAGTGTACTCTATATGACAAAAACAATGCTCAATTCATTTGGTAAACGGTATTCGATGGCCTTGCTACTGCTTGCTGCCGTGGTCTGGGGTTGTCAATCCGAACTAGAAGAGGATCAACCTCCCATTCCGGATGTCTCTCAAATCCAAGTGGAAGCCCGTATTCTGCGTTTTGACCAAGACTTATTCAACGCAGATACCCTCCAATTTAGCACAAGCTGGCAAGGCTTATGGCAAAAATACCCTCACTTTTTACCGTTTTTTACAAGTCAAGTAGCCCAAGACATGACCCTGCGCAGCCAGTCGCCAGAAGAAAACCTACTAGGATTTGTAACTGCACCTCAGGTGCGGCGACTCAACGACAGCTGCCAGGCCGTTTTTTCGGACCTTGGCCCTTTTCAAAAGGAGCTCACGCAGCTTTTTCGGTATTACAAATACTATTTTCCAGAAAAAACACCGCCCACGACGGTTGCTGCTGTTACTGAATTTGTGGGTGATGCCTACTTAATCAATGATACCCTTATGTTGCTCGGATTGGATTTGTTTTTGGGGCCTGATTTTTCTGGCTATAACCCAGAGATTTTTCCTCAATACATTCGAAAGGATTTTTCCCCGGATCAAATGATTGTGAAGTACGCCTTTTCATTGGCCAACTACCTCGTTCCTGGACCTAAAGAAGACCGGATCTTGGATCACATGATTCGCAACGGAAAAGCACTGTATGTTATGGATTGCCTGCTCCCAACCGTCCCAGATAGCGTCAAACTGAGCTATTCAACCGATCAATGGCTCGGTTCACTGGCCAACGAGCAAGAAGTTTGGAGCAGACTGCTGGCAATGAAGGTGCTCTATGAACCCCTTGGACCTAGCAATATGAAAATTGTGACACTGAGCCCTTCGAGCGATAATGTGTTCCAAGAAGCCCCAGGCCAAATCGGAAATTTTATTGGCTGGCAGATTGTGAAAGCCTATATGAAGAAGTATCCCAAAACAAGCCTTCAAGAGCTCCTTCAACAATCAGATGCCCAACAGTTTTTGGAAAAGGCCAAATATAAACCGAGAAAGACTTCCTAGGGGTAACACCCTATATAGTGTACGCTTTTCTTTTGGGAGTGGGGTCATTACTGGGCCCCACTCCCTATTTTTTTGACAGCCAATTATTCTTGATCTTTTCCAGATTCATCCGTAGGAGGCGCTGGAGGAGTAGAGGCACGTGGTTTCCGCGCTCGTGTGGGCGTTGGCTTGTCGGAAGACACTTGTTTTGTACGCCGTGTACGGTTGATTGGCTTGCTTACCGCCGGCTCTGTAGTAGCCTCGCTGGTGGTTGCAGGTACAGGAGTGGGTTTCTTTCGCGGAGCAGCAGGTCGCCTGCGAGGCCTTGCAGTGGGTTTTGGAGCTTCTTCGATCGACTTAGAGATGGATTCCTGCGCCGACTTGGACGTAGTTTGGGAACGAGGTTTCCGTTCCAATACTGGCTTGGAGGGCGCCTTTTTTTCGAGTTTGGTTGTTTTTTCCTTTTTCTCTTGTTTTTCAATCGTCTTTTCTTTTGGACGATCTGCCTCCGTCACCAGACGAATGTGCGCTAGGTGGTGTTGTGCATGCCAAGCATACAGGGCAATCGCCTCCGACAACGAGATCGCACGTTCCAAGTCTGGATGAAAATACGTTCTGATCAAATCAGAGGCCGTGAAGGTTTTCATTAATTCCACCCAACGGGCGTGCAAGGCTTTTAGCAATCGAAGGGAATCTTTCACTGAAGCGTTCACCTCCGAAGGCAAGGATACCCAAGCATCCTCTTTGTACGGTTTAATCACCGGATTTTCTTCGGTGAGTGCCAATTTCATCCGGACATACGCATTCAAATGGCTATCTCCTAGGTGATGAATCACTTGACGAACCGTCCAGCCATCTGTACGATAGGGTGTATCTAAGTGCTGGCGGGTCATTTTGTTCATGATTTTTTTGAGGAGTTTGGGTAGCTCCTCCAAGATGTCGATCTGTTTTCTGGTTTCTAGTAGTGAATACGATTTACCGTATTCAAATTTCCCAATGGGGTAGCGAAGACTTATCAATTTATCCATAGAAACAAGCGTTTAGTTAGGAAAATAGGAGGCAGTTGAGCCGGTCGATGACGAAGCAGAATGAATTTAGACCTGCCCAAACTAGGTCGATAAAGGTACTAGAATAGTTGACAAAGTCGACAGTCCTTTCAAAAAATTAATATTCGTCCCCCTTCGGCTTCAGGATTTCCAGATCAAAACCCATTTCCTGCAATTTTTCTTTGCTGAGCTCTTCTAAGCTTTTGATTTCTAGGACTTGTCCGTCTTTATTTCGGACGGTCACGATTACCTTTTCCGCGTTTTCGGCTTCTTTAACTTCGACCGCCGCTTTGGTCGTCAGCAGTTCGGCTTGCCGTTGTGCCTCTTCAAGTTGCCGCCTTGCCTCTTCCTCCCTTGCTTTGACTTCTTGCATTTGCTTTTGGATTTTTGCATTTTGCTCTAGGCTTTCTCCCAAGAGACAATATAAATCTTCCAATTGTGAACGGACGGCGGCCAGGTCATGTTCACGCGCCTTGCGTTCTTCCTCCGCCTTCGAGGCGGCAAGCCGTGCCTGCTCTGCCTGTTCCCGAAGTTCGCGTTCCACCTTTAACTGCAACTGCGAGCAATCCTGTAAGGCGAGCAGTTTGTCCAAATTGACTAAATCGACCGAAACAATATAATCGACATTAAACTGCTCGGTACTGCTGAACACCTCCCCACCTGCACTGAATACAAGGCCGCTGACGCTTCCGGATCCCATAACTTTTTTGAATGCTCGGGTATACACAGTGGTTAATTTAGCAGAACGAACATAGTACATTCTTCGACGCAAATCGGCGGAAACATTTTTGGAGGCATTACAGATTTCGAGGTACGGAATGTAGTCCTCGGGCAAAAAGGCCACGCCGATATCGGTGATAACCACTTCATAAACGGCATCGCGTTCAATTTTGGTAGAGGCGATGGAGTATGCTCCATTTTGTTTGAATCGGTGGTCTATTTTGGCGTTAAAAAGCACATCAGAAGTGGTCGTAGTCACCACAGGCGGCTTATCCTCTTTCACAAAGCGAGTGATAACGGACGTTTTTGTGCCCTCAATAACAATCATGGACCCTACCAATTGATCAATGTTATTCACAAAACCCGCCAAGCCCTTGATGAACGTCCTGTTTTTGTAGGACTCCGGCAAATCCAAGCCCAATGCCACCGGGTTTAATTGAACCTTTGGGGGACGTTGGGCCAAAAGCGTCGTTTGAACGCCTAGCAGCAGCAAAAAAGCAACGGAAAACAGTCGTACTTCTACCATATCGAACTTAATAATACCTTTTTTGAACAGTGGAGCGCGAATTAACGAAAAAAATCCCTTTCCAAGCACCTACCTGTTGACCACAGCAAGAAAGCCATTTCCTATAACCAACGTTTTTTTTAGAAAAATAATATGTAGAATGCCGATCTAGGTCCGTTAACTTTGCGGCTTCAAAATTGCGTTCGACTATGTTTATCTCTGGAATACAACAAATGGGCATTGGAGTGGCAGATGTCCACGCTGCCTTCAACTGGTATAACCTTCATTTCGGGATGGATGTCCCCATTTTTGAAGAGGCTGCTACAGCTGGACTCATGCTGCCCTACACAGGTGGAGAGCCCCGGGACCGCCATGCCATTCTGGCCATTAACATGCAGGGAGGAGGTGGAATGGAAATTTGGCAATACACGAGTCGAAAGCCTGAACCGCCCTCTTTTCAACCACTTTTAGGTGATTTAGGTATAAATATAGCCAAGATAAAAACGAAAAACGCTGAGGCCGCTTTTCATTTTTTACGAAAAAAAGGGGTCAACATGTTGAGCAATCCAAGCGCCCGCCCGGATGGGAAAACGCATTTTTTTGTGAAAGACCCCTATGGAAACCCCTTTGAGGTAGTAGAAGCCAACGATTGGTTGTTTCCTTCCAAACGGCATGAGTGCGGAGGCATTTACGGTGCCGCCATTGGAGTTAGCGACCTTGATAGATCCAAACATTTTTACCAGACGATACTTGGCTATGACCAAGTCGTATACGATCAGACTGGCCAATTTGAAGACATACACGGCACCGATGGCGGTTTCAGTGCGTTCCGGCGTTGCTTACTCCGGCACTCCAAACCGCGCAAAGGTCCCTTCAGTCCGCTTTTTGGCTCCAGCGAGATAGAACTATTCCAGTG
>Ga0079300_10000552_pt1 | contig 14118 bp, 10 predicted proteins | sample Wag4_2014_7_11_FD_74799 | JGI IMG/M metagenome (GOLD analysis project Ga0079300, IMG submission 74799) | Fresh water microbial communities from Ohio, USA - Utica-2 Time Series HT 2014_7_11 | ecosystem: Environmental > Aquatic > Freshwater > Water tank | place: USA: Ohio | collected 2014-07-11
CCACTGGGATCACTTTCCCATACCTGGATTCCGGGCACCTTTGCCATCACCTGTCTCATGGTATTGGTAACTACATTACCCTGCACATTGTCCATCACAATCAGGGAGTTTTTCTTTCCTGCATTGATGGTGGTACCCACAATTTCGGGTAAGAAAAGGATATCTGCTTTGGTGTTCCTTCCCACCAGGGTTATCTCTGCCAGGTATTTGGTGTGGTAGAGCGCAGAATCCGTCTTAAGGACCAAACTGTCCTTTGTCTGCCCCATGACATTAAATTCTGCCAATATCAAAATCATTATCATCACAATTCGATTCATCTTGCATTTTATTTAGAATGCAAAACGAATAAAATTGCTGCTGAATTGTTTACGAATAGCGAAAACCAGTTATCGAGATGCGGAATAAATTGAAGGGCTCTGGGTAGATGTTATTGCAATCTACAGATAAAAACAGGGATAGCTATTTTGAATAACCGACAATCATTGACTGCTTTTGGCGGTTTCTGCCTGAATGAGTGCAGTCAGCATTTTCACCATTTCCGGTTGTTTTTCAGCGAGGTTGTTGCGTTCTCCCATGTCATCCTTGAGGTTATAAAGCTGATCCTGAGGCAGGTTGCCGAGCTCTGTATTGGTGAGGAGGTTTTTTGCTTGTCTGTTATTGGCTTTGATGAGTTTCCAGGTCCCTTTGATGATGACATTGGCCTGGGTGCCATTATTTTTAATCAGGTATTCCCTTCCTTCAGTATCTTTTCCCAGCCAGGCATTCAGCTGATTTTGACTATCATCGATTTTTGCTGATGGGGCTTTGTATCCGGTAAGTGTTGCAAGACTTGATAGTAAGTCTATCTGGGAGACCAATGCGTTTGAAACCTGATTTCCCTTCACTTTTGCTGGCCAGCTCAGGATAGTGGGAACGCGGGTTCCGGCTTCGAAACTGCTGTATTTTCCTCCCCGGAGTTTTCCAGCTGGTGTATGTCCGTTCAATTGAGTTACAGCACCATCTTCATAGCCATCATCGAGTACAGGACCGTTATCACTGGAGAAAATGATGAGTGTGTTTTGATAGAGGTCCATGGCTTTGAGTTGGGCAATGATTTCCCCAACAGCCCAGTCTATCTGTAAAATGGCATCACCTCTGAAACCCAGTCCACTCTTGCCTTTGAAGGCAGTAGATGGCATACGTGGTACATGTGGTTCTGTGAGTGCGTAGTACAAGAAAAAAGGTGTGGTTTGATGCTCTCGGATAAAAGTTTTGGCTTTATCCAAAAAAGTAAATGGTATTTCTTCGTCCGTCCACCTGGCTGTCTTACCACCAGTCATGAATCCGATTCTACCAATACCGTTGACGATGGTGTTTTCGTGGCCGTGGTTCGGACTGCTTTTCATCTTCAGCAGTTCCGGATTTTCCTTTCCGGTTGGTTCAGAACCTATTTTCTTTGTATAATCCACTGTAATCGGATCATTGGGGTCTGCGCCGATGGTCACGCCATTTTCCATGAAAATAGTGGGCACCCTGTCTGCCGTTGCCGGAAAAATAAAGGAATAATCGAACCCAAGTTCATTGGTGCCGGGAGTTATCCGTTCATTCCAGTTTTTCTGGGTTGCGCCACCGAGCCCGAGGTGCCACTTGCCCACGATACCGGTTCTGTACCCCGTGGCTTTCAGCATGGCAGGGATTGTGAGCTGCCTTTTAGAGATGATTAGTGGTGCATCCCCGGGGAGTACAACTGCATCTTTGTTTTTCCAGGGGTATTGTCCGGTTAAGAGCGCATACCTCGAAGGCGTACAAGTGGCTGAGGTAGCATGTCCGTTTGTAAACCGAATTCCAGAAGCAGCGAGTTGATCGATATTGGGGGTGTGCAACCTTGAATCGGGGTTATAGCAGGAAGGGTCTCCGTAACCAAGATCGTCAGTGTATATGATGATGATATTGGGTTTACTGTTTTTTTGTGCATGGCTTGAAGCAGCCATTAATAGAACCACAAACAACAATAAAGGCTTCATCTTATTTGACATTGACATGCGGGTGTTGTTTTTTGATGATGAAAAGGGCCAGGAGGCTTATAACTGCTGCTCCGCAAAGGTAATAACCTACAAATTCCAGTCCGAAGTTTGTTGCCAGATAGGTTGCAAAATACGGAGCCAAAGAGGCTCCCAGAATGCCTGCAAAAGTAAATGCGATAGAGGAACCGGAATAGCGGACAGCAGTGGGGAATATATTGGAGAGAGCGGTTCCGAGCGGACCATAAGTGAACCCCATGAGCAGTAATCCCAGTGAAAGGAATACAGTGGTCAGCGCCAGATTGTCTTCAACAAAAAGGGGTTTGAATGCCAGTCCGAAAAGGAATATCAGTATGGTGGCCATGATTAGCACGCGAAAAGTGCCAGCCTTATCTGCCAGCCTTGATGAAATGGGAATACCGATGGCAAAGAAAAGGATGGCAACCAGCTGAGCAATCAGAAAGGGTTCACGTTCATATCCCAGGTGTGCTGTTCCCCAACTGAGTGTAAACACCGTCATCAGGTAAAAGTTAACATAGGTTGTGGTAGCGGCAAGGCTGCCGAGGACCAGCATACGCGTGTGTTTTGTAAAAACAGTCAGCATAGGCACTTTAACCTGTTCTCTTGATTCCAATACCTTCCTGAAATCAGGTGTCTCTTCGATGTTCAACCTAACATACAAGCCAACAAAAACGAGTAGGGCACTGGCCAGAAAAGGAATACGCCAACCCCATGCTAGAAATTCATCGTTGCTCATGTAATTGCTGAGGAGGATGAAAGAGCCATTGGAGAGAATAAATCCCAATGGTGCACCTAATTGCGGAAACATACCGAACCAGGCTTTTTTGCCGGGAGGGGCGTTTTCAGTGGCAAGCAGTACAGCACCACCCCATTCTCCACCCAAACCAAGACCCTGACCGAACCTGAACAGTGCTAATAATAGGGGAGCTAGAATGCCAATCGATTCATATCCGGGAAGGAGTCCGATGGCAACCGTTGATGGCCCCATCGTCATCAGTGCCGCTACCAGCGTGGCTTTGCGACCGATGCGGTCGCCGAAATGGCCAAAGAGTGCAGCTCCAAGCGGGCGGGCAAAGAAAGCCAGCGCGAAGGTGGCGAGCGATTCCAATACTGCAGCATTGGGACTGGAATTGGGGAAGAACAATTTCGGAAAGACCAACACTGCTGCTGTTGAATAGATATAGAAGTCAAAGTATTCAATCATGGTGCCTATCATGCTGGCCACGAGAATTTTGCCGGATTTGTTGGTTGAAGGGGTCATTGCTGGTTTCTTGTTCGAACAAGATATGTATTTTCACTGAGAAATTTTAACAGAGCGGAAGATCCAAATCAGTAACTTCAGTTGTATGACTAGAACAGTATTTTCAGTGGTATTTATTTGTTTTTTTGCTTTAGCTGTTCAAGCTCAAAGAGGCATGCGTAAGGTGATGATGTACAGCGACACTACCCGTTTGGGCGTACCTTTTGCCAAGGATCCACATGTTATCAGGTTTGGTGGAAGGTACCTGTTGTACTATACTCTGCCTGCCCGTAAGGATAAAAACCATCCGATACAGGGATTGGGGATAGGTATTGCAGCGAGCACTAATCTCCGAAATTGGACAAAAATAGGAGAGATTAATCCCAAGGCAGAACCCGAGTTAAACGGACTCGCAGCGCCCTGCGCAATTGTTATTGACAACAGGGTGCACTTGTTTTACCAGACTTATGGTAACGGCCCTAAAGATGCCATTTGCCATGCTGTGTCTGATGATGGTATTGAGTTTATTAGGAACCCAACCAACCCGGTGTTTCGTCCAACTGGCGATTGGAATTGCGGTAGGGCAATTGATGCGGAAGTCTTTCCTTTTGGCGATAGGTACTTGCTTTTTTTTGCCACCCGTGATCCTGATTATAAAATTCAGATGCAGGGAGTGGCTTCGGCTCCATTGCAGACCAATTTCAACAGGGATCAGTGGACACAACTCACCGATGCACCAATCCTTAAGCCAGACTATCCCTGGGAAGGGCAGTGTGTGGAAGGCGCTTCAATTGTTGAAAAAAATGGCATATTATATATGTTTTATGCAGGGGCATACAACAACAAACCTCAGCAGATTGGCGTGGCCAAAAGTAAAGATGGCATCAAGTGGCAACGACTGTCTAACAAACCTTTTTTAACCAATGGTGATCCGGGAACCTGGAATTACAGCGAATCAGGGCATCCACACTTATTTAAGGATGACGACGGAAAAACGTATCTCTTTTATCAGGGAAACAAAGACAATGGTAAAACCTGGTACCTCTCAAACCGGCGAGTTAAATGGAATGATGGTGGTCCGGTTTTAGGGAAATAAAATCACATCGGAGCCATCACTACAAGAGGACATTGTATGTTCAAATGCTGTAGTTGACTTGTTTTATTTACAGACAATTTGGTTCAGAAAATGTTTTCACCTTTCCATCCCGGAAATAGTTTCTCTTTATCAGATATTTGAAGCCTGTGTGCAGCAGCAGCACTGAATACGGAACGAAAATCAGTGGTAACGGGAAGGTCGCGCCCATCCTCCAGTTCATCTTTAGACAGGCCTCCCATTCGATGCCATACTTTTCCTCCTTGCAGGGTGTTGTCCAGCACAAACAGACAGCTTGCCCGTCCGTGGTCAGTTCCGCCTGTTCCATTTTGGTGAACAGTTCGTCCAAATTCAGTCATGGTCATCAGCGACACGTCATCCTGATAACCTCTGAGGTCCGTCCAGAACGCAGCAATACTATCACCAAAATCCTTCAGGTTTCTTGCGAAGGCACCATTGATGGTTCCCTGATTAATATGGGTATCCCATCCTCCTGATTCTGCGAATCCGATTTCCAGTCCAACCTCCATCTTAATAAGCATGGCTATCTGTTTGAGGGATTTGCCTAGAGGAGAATTGGGATAAACAGCACCTATTGCTGGTTTGTATTGTTTTACAAGTTGAGGGTCTAGTAATTTCACAGCTTCGTAACCATCTTTACTGGATTGTTTCAACAATGGGTTGGATGATTGTTTGTAAAGTTCTTCAAATGATGAAACGGATCCGAAAGGTGTTGTACCTGAATTGTTGTTTTGCAAAATAAATTCTTCCAGGTTGCTGATGGCCAGGCTCTGAGCCTCTCCTTGTAATGAACGGGGCAACGCTTTGGTTATACTTACGCCACTGAAAGGAGTGGAAGGCTGACCTTGTAGGGTCAGTGCCCGGTTGAGCCAGCCAGATAGGCTGTTTTTGGTATGGGGCATTCCAGACTCCATGAAGTCTTGGGCATCAAAATGACTGCGGGTGTTGTTTGGACTCCCCACGCCGTGTACAACAGTCATCCTGTTCTCTTTGTAAAGGGGCATTAAAGCCGCGAGAGATGGGTGGAGGGCAAATCTTCCATCCAAATCGAACATGCCGCCTTCAGTTTGGGCAGGACTCATGAAAAGCCTTGGTCTTAGTGTCTTGAGATTGGGGTCGGTATATGGGGATACTGCCATCAATCCATCCATAGCCCCCCGTTGAAAGATACAAACCAGTGTTTTTGTTCGTTTATATGGAGGAATGATTTTTTGCGTTGTTGCCGCCGCATGCACAAATCCAGGCAATCCACCCCATCCGGCAGCAAAAACGGTCAGTGCACCTGAACGTAAAAAAGCACTTCTTTTCATGGTCGAAATTTATTTGTTTTGAAATGAAGGCGAACCCAGCAGCATACCCATATTTTTTTCAGGATCAGGAACACGGATACCTGTTATTTTATTTTCGACCAGTGCCACTCCAAAATTTACCCTGTTGAGTAATGAACCGCTATTGATCCAGAAAGCGGCTTTATCAGGAAAACCAGTTGGAGCGTTGTATCCATAAAGTGGTTGTCCCATTTTTTCACACCAGCTATAGAGTTGAAAAGGTTGCATTACCCTGGCATTGGTTATCCTTACAGCGCTGACAGTGAGTTCAAAAGGTGATTTAGTTTTGCTTCCAACATACTTTTTTTCCCAGAATTCAGGAGCATTCAACATGGTGGTCATGACCGCTTTGATGTTCCCGGAAGTTGCCATAAAAGTGTTGGACATTTCGCTAACCAAATTTGCCGGTGGTTCATCAGCAACAAACTTTGATGCCAGTTTTTTACAAATGAATTGTGCAGTGGATGGGTGTGTTGCCAGCTGGTGTATGACTGCCAGTCCTTCTGCATATCCCCCATTGGCAGGATAGTTTTTATTCAGGATGGTTTTTTCACCCTCATCATGTCTGAACGCTGCAAACATGAAATCATTTTCAACGACAGCAAGGTTTTGTCTACGGCTTACCTGTTTGGCCAGACCTGCCATATTTTCCTGTTTCAATGGCCTGACTGTCCAACCGCTCAGGGCTTTTGCTACAGCCTGCACATCTTGCTGCGTGTAGCCAGCATCAACACCCAACGTATGCAGTTCCAGAAGTTCACGGGCATAGTTTTCATTCAGTCCGTTTTGTCTTCTGTTGCTGTTTTGCTTTGTCATGCGGGCTCTGGCTCTTTCCTGAAGTGGATTGTTATCGCTGCCACTAAGGGCATTATCAAGGTATAATAACATGGCAGGATGTTGCGCTGTGGCCTTGAGCAATGTTTCAAAATTGGATAGAACGTTTGGCCTGATGGCGTCACGCTCATAGGTTAACACGTACGGCTGTGCCAGGTTTTTTGTGATTGAGACATTGAAATGATTGAACCAAAAGTCTGTCAATATTTCACTCAGTTGATTTTCAGCTTCTATTGCACGGATCATTTTCTGAGCAAACAGTTGTCTGTTCAGTTCCCGGGGTGGTTTGAGGCCCGATGACTCCATCAGTGCCTGTATTTTTTTCCTGTAGGCGCTATCTTCCGTATTCGGTATAGAGTCTTTTGACAGTTTCCCTGATTGTTGCAGTTGCCGGATTGCCTGCACTGCATTTAGGTAGGTGCCAGCAATCTGTTCATTGCTGAGCTGCAAGGCATCAAGCCTTTTCAGTTTTTCTTTCAGTTCATTTTCAGCGGCCGACTGATTTAGTTGAGACATGACCCATTGATCCAAACCCATAGACACAACTTTCTCTACCTGTCCGGGTGCTGGTCCGAATGCCAGTCTGTTCAACAGGTGCAGTGCCGCTTCTTTCTCTGTCAAGCCTGCTTTTTTATAGGGCATCCGAAGTGGCTTAGGATTTGTATGTTCTCCCGCATTAAAGGCCAGTGAGCAGATAACAAAGAGTGGTAATATGAAACGCATGACACAGGGTTTGTAGAAAGACAGTGAGTCAGTTGATAGGTTTAAATTATGTATGTTAAATGTAGACCTTTTTTGATGTCCGATTATGTTGGCCATAAGGATTTAGTTGGCTTCCAGTGTGCTGAAGCGGATGGCTTTGGCTTTGCCGGTTTTGAGGATGGAGAGGTTGGCCAGGGTAATGTCGACCTTCGATGACAATTCGTTGAGCGACATTTTCCGTTTGGCCATTTTGATATCCAAGTTTACAATAATCGGCATTTTTAAATGGTTGAGTCGTTTTCAGTTTGAAGTGCACTCCCTCTTTTAAAAATGGTTGCGATGATGTATAATACAGCAGTCATTAGGATAAAGGCGTACCAGCTGAAAAAAAACTTACCTTTCTTTGATAAAAAAATTATATTTAACGATATTCCAAGCAATGATAAATTTTTGCAGCAGGTGTTCCGTATTCGGACTAATTTCCTTGGTAATACTATTGATAGGTTGCCAGAACAACAAGGAAAAGATGCAAGCTTCATCAGCTAAGTGGTTCCAATTCCCGTCATTGCCGAAAGTTGATCCTGTAGCCAATCCGGCTGATGTTGGAACGCCTGTTGCTGAAGTATCCAAAACGGTATTGAAAAATAAGAAAAGTGGGGTCAACCATCAATTCATCCGTGAAAAATTGGATTCAATAGAGCAGGAAAAGTTGGCTTGGGGTAAATGGATTGCTGCCCATCCGTACAGTAACCGGAAGCCGGGCATTGATAAGGATAAATCCATCCCGAAAAAGGATAGGCCTGATTTAGCGGTAGAGCAGAATTTTCTGATGACGGTGGATCCGAAACTGAAAAAGGTGCCCTTTGAACGACTGGAAGCTGCTGAAGCTCAAATGAAAGAAATATTCGAAGCCAGGAAAACAGTAGAAATCAATGCAGCTTTGATGGGAGTAACCTGGAAAGAGCGGGGACCATCCAACATCGGTGGAAGAACCCGTGCCCTCGCCTTCGACCTGAATGATGCCACCTACAAAAAAGTATGGGCCGGGGGCGTGAATGGTGGGCTTTGGTATACCAATGATATTACTTCCGCTTCACCAGTTTGGGTGCATGTGGATGATTTTTGGGATAATATCGCGATTAGCACAATCGCAATTGACCCCTCCAATCCCTATAACATCTATGTAGGGACTGGAGAGGGTTGGTTCAATACCGATGGCTCTAGGGGAGCAGGGATATGGAAATCAGCTGATGGTGGGGCTAACTGGTCAAGGCTTTCCACAACCATACCGGGATCCGCAATAGATCCTAATGGTGCTTTTGATCACATCACCAAAATTGTGGTCAAATCAGATGGCACTGTTTTTGCTACCACAAGGGGCAGGTATTTGAATGTGGGTGGTTTGTACAGGTCAACTGATGGTGGCACCACCTGGAACCTTATCAAAACTCAATATACTGCTGGTTCAGTCAAGTACGACTTTTCCGCCGATGTGGAAATTGCTTCCAATGGGGATGTCTATGTGAGTTTTGGCATTGCTTATGGCACGCCTGGGGTATACAGGTCCAGTGATAATGGAGCCACCTGGACTGACCTTGCAACAACGATAGGTTTGTCTTCCAATCAAAAGCGCGTTGAAATTGCCTGTTCTCCGAGCGAAAATGTAGTTTATTTTATGGCAGAGGATGGAACTTCCCTTACCGACAATGATTTGGCCTGGATTAAGCGCCTGGATGCTTCAACGTCAACGGTCACTACTGCTACGATTCCCATTTACGGCGGAAGTACATCTACCCATTTTACGCGCGGACAGGCCTGGTATGACCTGATTCTGGCTGTTCATCCCACCAACGCCAATTTGATTATAGCTGGAGGCATTGACTTGTACCGAAGTGTAAATGGAGGAACCAGTTGGCTGCAGTTATCTAGTTGGTCCAGTGCTTACGGTCCCTATGTTCATGCAGATCAACATGCCATCCAGTTCAGACCGGGCGATGCCAACTCCCTCATTTTCGGCAATGATGGAGGAGTTTTTTATTCCACCAATGCCGGCAACAGTGCCGTTGCAGAACCCACTTTTGCATCCAAGAACACCGGCTACAACGTCACCCAATTTTATTCTGTTTCCGGTAAGAATGAGGTCAATAGCCACCATTTCATCGGTGGTGCACAGGATAACGGATCCCTCAGCATCATCAATCCAACCAGTACGCAGGGCAATGAATTGACCGGTGGCGATGGTGGGTACGTTTTTATCGATCAGGACAATCCCAATTACCAGATTACCTCCTATACGTACAACAATTATTATTTTTCAACAGACTCCGGTAGGAATTTCCCACAGGAAGTCAGCAGCCAGACCGGGCATTTTATCAATCCTGCTGTTTGGGATGACAATAGTGATATCCTTTATTCTGCCACCAATGCCAATCAGCTTTTGCGCACAACCGGCATCGGGGGTACAATACAATCCACCTTACTCAACCTTGCCAATGCTGGTGGAGGAAAAATCAGTGCCTTGAAGATGAGTCCGCATAACCCCCATGTATTGTTTGTGGGTGTTGATAATGGCCGGGTTTTGAAAATAAGCCAGGCCAACGTCACGCCTTCAGATCAACGCTTAGATGTCATTTCTCCCCTGGCATCAATAACAACTGCAGGATGGGTTTCTTCCATAGATGTCGGGGCTTCAGACAATCAGTTGCTGGTCACTTTCTCCAATTATGGGGTGACCTCCGTTTGGGAAACCACTGACGGTGGATCCAATTGGATTAGCAAGGAAGGTAACCTTCCCGATATTCCCATCCGATGGGCCATTTACAATCCTGCCAACCGCAACCAGGTGATGGTTGCAACGGAATTAGGGGTTTGGACAACTGACAACAGGAATGCGACCAATCCGGTTTGGGGGCCCAGCAATGCCAACCTTGCCCATACCCGTTGTGATATGCTTTATTACCGTGCGGCCGACAAAATGGTTGCTGTGGCTACCCATGGGAGGGGCATTTTTACTACGGATTATTTTGCTACTACTGCTGTTGCCGATTTTATGGCAGCTACAGAATTGAGTTGCACAGGCAGTCTGACGACCACCTTGTACGACCAAAGCATCAAACCCAACAACAGTTGGGCCTGGGATATCGGAAGCAATGGCACGGTTGACTATACCACCCAAAATCCCACCCATACCTTTGGGGCAGGTTTGCATACCGTTAGGTTGACGGTCAATAATGGCAGCGCCACCAAACTCAAACTGGGGAATGTATTGGTTATGAATGCACCGCCCCCATTGGTCAACAGCACACCTCCCGGCAACAGTAATTTCCAGAATGGCGGGGGTTTAGGTATTTCCAGATTTGCCTTAAATACATTGGATCACTATTCCCTACCGGATGATGGCAATTATCAAAACTATAGTTGTTCAGCAGGAACGCTTCTATTGCCTGGTACAACCTATACCGTTACTGTTCATACAGGGATTTATAACAATGAGTTTGCCAGGGTTTACATCGATTACAATGGGGATGGCGATTTTCTCGATGCCAATGAGTTGGTGGCCGCTTTTGCTTCGGGCCTTGGCGGCAGGTCAACCACCTTCACTACTCCATCAACGGGGCTTGTTTACAATACGGGCGTTAGGATTAGGGTGATATCTAAATATCTTATTGTACCCACCAGTGCTACAGATATCGGTAGTTACGGACAGGCAGAAGATTATACGGCCTACTTCATTGCCTCTGCTTTGCCGGTACAACTTACTGAATTCACAGCTACCTGCTCAGGTCAGCAAGTGGTGGCCAAGTGGACCACCGCGTCGGAATCCAATAGCAGCCATTTTGAATTGCAGCGTAACACTGAAGGGGAAATCTGGGAAACGGTTGGCCGTGTGCAGGCAGCAGGCAACAGTCAGGTAATTAGAAAATACCAATACACCGATAGGCGTCCGCTTACCGGCACTACACTATACCGCTTGCACCAGGTGGATGCCGATGGGAAAGACAGTTATTCCGCAGTATCTGTGGTTTCCTGTTCAACCCAGCCAGTGGTGGTCTATCCCAATCCGGCCAGCAATGAAGTTACCCTTGCCAACCTGAAACCCGGAACGGCGGTAAGCCTCTTTACTATTCAGGGAAAAAAGATACAGACGGTTTCGGTTTCCAAGGGCTTGGTCAGGTTGCCATTGGCTGCTTATCCGCCGGGTATTTATGTATTGCAGTGGTTGGACAACGGACAGGTGGTAAGCAGGCGGATTGTGGTGCAGCGTTGACGTTAGTATTTGTCCATCAACCAAGTTTTGGGTTAGACTGAAAGAAATCAATGATGACAGACATCCAATAAATTCAAATAAACCCTTGTCTTATGCGCAGGCAGTTTAAATCTTGGATATTATTGGTCTTGTATTGCCTGATCCTTTTCAGCATACTTGTTTTCAAGCAGGTGCCGGTGATCCGGGTCAGCGGAATGATGTTTGATTTTGGAGGTACCCAGGATGGTCCGCCCAACCTGATACCCTTCAAGACCATCATGCCTTATGTGTTGGGTGATTATGGACTCTTGATTGGCGGCTTGAATCTTGTAGGCAATATCGTTTTGCTCATCCCTTTCGGCTTGATTTTGCCGGCCATTTACCGCTCGTTGGGTTTTCTTAAAATGTTGCTTTTGGCATCATTGTTTTGTCTTGGCATAGAAAGCATTCAAGCATTGTTGAAGATTGGCATATTTGACATTGATGATGTGATTTTGAACGGACTTGGGGTGATGATTGGTTATGCGATGCATTTGTGGATACCGGTACTTTGGCATAAAGTGAAATCCAATCGCATGTGGATGGCAGGTTCCTTGGCGACTCTTTGCCTAATGGTATTCCTTTCCATTTATATTGTCCGAGAGAGCTTGAAACCCCCACCCATACAGCCTGACATGATGATGTTGAAAGACCAGCCTTCTAACGGAGGCCAATCATCATCAGCAGATGATTTGTGCAGGGGTACAGGTGGAACAGGAGAAATTATTGCGGTGGAAAAGGATGGCATTTCCATCAGGAGAAAGGATGGTGTAGTGCAGCAAATCAAGCTGACTGTAAAGACGGTCATCAAAACATCTTCAGGAGATATTCAAATGGCTGATTTGAAACCAGGCAACCGTGTAACCTTGGTCATCGATGATACGGAAACCGCAGCGCTTGTATTGGTTTGCAATGCCCATTGATGAGTAAGACTAAGTCTTGAACATTTTTGATTTATATTACAAAGAAAAGTGAGATTGATATACAAATTGACGATTAGGCTTCAAATGGTTTTTTGGTGCTTGTTGCCATTTCAGCAAACTGTTGCTCAAACTGCATTGAAGCCCCGCATCATTATCACTGCTGATCCTGAATTGGACGACAACAATTCACTGATCCGCTTTTTGTTGTACAGCACGGATGTGCAGGTGGAAGGTTTGATTTATGCCAGCAGTCAGTTTCATTGGAAAGGGGATGGCAAAGGGACCAAATTTATGGTACCCGGAAGGGAATATACCCGTTATGGTTTGAATTTATGTCCTTGCGAATCTTACCGCTGGCGAAAAGATGAGCGCTTCATCCATGAAGCTGTTGAAGCCTATCAAAAAGTTTATCCAAACCTCATCCGACACAATGCCCAATACCCACATCCAGATTATTTGAAATCCAGGATCCGGTACGGCAATATTGACTTTGAGGGGGATATTTCAAAAGATTCAGAGGGCTCTGATTTCATCAAAAGACTCATGCTGGATGATGTCCCGGGCCCCCTGTTCATTACTGCATGGGGCGGATTAAGCACAGTTTCCAGGGCATTGAAATCCATTGAAGACCAATATCGGGGTACACCAGATTGGAATGCTATTCAAAAAAAGATTTACAGCAAAGTGGTATTGTTACCTTCAGGCGACCAAGATGGTACAAATGCCTCTTATATCCAGCCCCATTGGCCGGCTATGGATGTTAGGCAATACCGCAATGGTCCGAACTATGGATATGGTGCACAACTGGTTGCCAACGAACAGCATAAAAAATACCTGACTCCAAACTGGATGACTGCCAACATCCGTTCTAAAGGTCCGTTAGGAGCACTGTACCGGGTTTGGGGTGATGGCAAGCAGATGGTGGAAGGCGATCGGTTCGATTATTTTGGCATGGATGGCTATACCGATGCCGAACTGAAGGCAAAGGGCTACATTGTTTGGATGCCTGTCCAACCCAAGGGTTCTTGGTTGGGGGAGGGGGACAATCCTACTTTCATGAATATGCTTTCCAACGGACTCCTTGGATGGCAAAAGGATAGTCCGGGCGGATGGGGCGGCAGGCCTTTCTATCCCAATCCCCAGACCTATATTGATCCATTTAGCAATGACACTTCCAAAGTGAAAGATTTAGTCATTTCTGCATCCACTTTGAAACGGCTTGATCAGGGCGAGGGGGAGTTGGAGTTGTTTCCTGATTTTTTTGCCGCTGCCCAAAAGGATTTTGCAGCACGGTTGGATTGGTCTGTTAAGGGGGATTTTAAATCCGCCAACCACGCACCCATTATCACCATGAGGGGCAAGAATGTTATCACAGTAAAGGCTGGTCAGGAGATTACTTTGGATGCTGTTGTTAAAGAACCTGATGGCAATGGCATTTCCGCCCATTGGTGGCAGTTCCGTGCTTTTAAAAATACAACCAAGCTTGCTGTGCAGCCTTCAGGAGTATTGAAAGCTGTCATCAACATCCCACTAACTGCCAGTGTTGGGGATACCTTTTTTATGGTGTTGGAAGTGCGTGACGACCATCCTGCTTTTCTGACAACCTATCAGTTGGTGAAAATTGTTGTTGCGGCATAATAAATAATATTTATGGAACAGATTGAAATCAGG
>Ga0079300_10000555_pt1 | contig 14085 bp, 20 predicted proteins | sample Wag4_2014_7_11_FD_74799 | JGI IMG/M metagenome (GOLD analysis project Ga0079300, IMG submission 74799) | Fresh water microbial communities from Ohio, USA - Utica-2 Time Series HT 2014_7_11 | ecosystem: Environmental > Aquatic > Freshwater > Water tank | place: USA: Ohio | collected 2014-07-11
GGTGAACTGTACGACACTTTTAAATTGTATGAATTAACTGTAAAAATGAATTATGGCAATTGGCCAGGAGATTTTTTAAATGCTTGAATACGTGGGTAATTGTAAAGACGTGATTGATTGGCACAGTGTTATAAAAGACATTGAAAATCAACAGAGTGCTTACATAGGACCAAGACACGACGTAGGACACCATGTGCCAGGAGTAGAAGAAGTGGCCAAACCATTGCGTGAAGCTGGTTATAAAATGAAACACGAAGGAGGCAATGCCAGTTGGGATATGTATCTACCAGGCACAAATTTTGATAAAAAGATAGTGGAAAAGTTTTGTGAATGGGTGGGAATGAGCAGTTATATCAATGCTTGGATCAGCAGAGTAAAACCTGGTGATGTAGCACCTTGGCATTGGGATATCACCGATGATGAAAAAACTTTGGAACACAAAAAAGAAATTGTGCGATTTCATTGTCACATAAGTCCACCAGCACCAGGACATGTTTTGATTGTGGAAGATCATTGTCTCTACAATCAAGAAACAGGAGCCACTTGGAAATGGCCCAAACGCACTTCATGGCATGCAGGATCCAATGCAGGATTAGTGCCCAAATATATTTTTAACGTATGGGGTTAGTATGAAAGGTGTTTATGGCAAACCATACATCTGTATGGATCCTTATGTGAATATACAACAATTAAAAGACATCACAAAAGACGTGCATTATGGCATTGGCAAGGCTCATACATTTATTAGATTGAACTATGGCATAGAAAATCATGAGGAATATGTGGACGATATCAGAGGAGCCTATAATTATTGGCGTGATAAAGAAACAGATCCCAAACTAAAACAGTATGGTGCAGAGTTGGAAAAAACTGACACGGTGGGGTTTCATTACTGGCTGATGTATCAATATCCTGTGTATGAAGCACTGAATTATCTTGTGATAAGAGAATTTGATAGATGCATCAATGCTCCCTGTGTGCCTTATGATGCAAATAAAAAACCAATGTATGACTGTAGATGGACAGAAGAATCCAAATATTTTCCATCGCTGGTGGAATGGGCTAAAAAATTGCCATTTGAAACATTGGGACCGATCATATTATTGTTGAAAAATTCTGGACTGAAAACTATCAGACACAGAGATTGTTTTTTACAGATGGAGCCTTATGAACAAGAAGAACATTTCATATGGTTTGATCCCATGAATGACAGATCTTTGTATGTGGAAAATGGAGACGAAAAAATACACATGAAACCTGGCAGTTCATTCTATTGGAACAATCATGATTGGCATGGCGGACTGGAAAACACCAACAAAGTCAGTTGGTCTATGAGAATAGAAGGTATTTTTAATAAAGAACTAGTGGCACAATTAAAACAATGAAAAAAACATTACAGTTTGATTATTTTCCAGTGATGCGTTCTTCTTATGTAGCTAATGAACTGGTTGCTGAAGGCAAACTGCAGGATCAATTGACACTGCAATGGAATAATTCCTCATTGTTTGATACAATAGAATTAAGCAAGGAAACTGCTGAAAAAAAAAGCATAAACAGAAGTGCTGAAATTGTTTTAGAAAAAGATAATAACACATTGGTGCTACAAAATAAACAAAGCTGGCATGATGACAAACACATATCACTCACAGCAGAGGTTGATTTGATTTATAAAGACGCAGACTGGTGGTTGTGTAAATTTATCTACAATTTATCACTGTGTGATGCACAATCATTGCAATCTTTCAATGATAAATTTGGTATCAGTCAAGAATACTTTCATTTTAAATTGAATGGCGAAACACTGATACACAATCAACCAGTGCAGGCAGGCACCACTTTGAGTGCAGAAAAAGAATTCTATTGGCAAGGACATAATCCTATAATGTTCGAACTAGAAGAGTATGGCAATGGAGCCAACACGGACAGTAGATTTATTCAAATTGTAAGGTTCACAGTGTTATGAAAATATTAATGACAGGGCATACATCTCCCATAGGTTCGGCGTTGTATGAACATTTTAAACATCAGGCACACGGTTGCAGTAGATCCAATGGTTATGATTTGACTCAACTGCAAGACATAGAGAAGATAGCTGAACTCAGCCTACAATATGATCATTTCTTAAATTTAGCCCATGTGGGCACAGCTCAAACTCAATTGCTTAACTTGATACACAAGTCATGGTCAAATAATAATAAGTGTGGTAAAATCGTTTCTTTTGGAACCTTAGGCACTGAATTACCTTTAAAAATTTTACAAACTTTCAATACTCCAATGGAATATTTTAAACAAAAACAAACATTGGAAGCTGTGCATAGACGTTTGTGTATTGAAAAACCATTTGGCCCACAACCACAAAGCATATTAATACGAATAATGAATTACGGTGTAAAAGTGGGTGAAAGATCTGGAGAGCCCAGTTGTGACAGCAAAGATATCATACGCACCGTTGAATATGTGTTGAATGAACCTTGTTATATCAGCACAATTGATTTAAGAAAAATTTAAACTATTTGTCTTTTGGTCCCTTTGCGTTTGGTATCCAACGTGAAACAATGAATACCACCTTCCCAATATACTTGATGTCTCTGATTGACCATGTGACATTCAATGCCTAAGGTTTTTAAATATTTAAAAAGTTCAGGAATATGTCTGCCAAACAATACATTTTTAGAATCCAATACTACCACATTTAAATCAAAACAAACTTCTTGATTGTATCCTCTCCAATTACTAAGATATTTTTCCAGCCATAACTCAGAATATTTTCCATCTGTGCTGACATAATCTTTCACGTAGTTGTCTATGTACACTTCTGAAACGTACTGTGAAATATCAATTAATTTCTTATCTTGTAATATTGTTGGAACCCATTTTAACCCACAATGCACCACAGTGTCGTCGTCCAACATAAAAAATCCGTGATCAATATGACCATAATTTTTAAATATGTTTTTAGGCAAATTGGGAATAAATTTATAAGAAGCATATATTTTTTTAATCCATTCATAACCCAATTGAGTTCCAGGGCCTGCAGAATTTACAATAATGCTGTCGCCCAATTTATACATGGTAGCAGTGTGCCACAACAGTTGTTCTTTATATGTGTCTTTGTAAATTTTATCTGATATAAACCAACTTTCTTCTGCAGTAATATTTCTTAATTGAGGAGTGGGCTGACAGTGTATTTGATAATTTTGTTCAGCAAAATAATTGAATATTTGTTTGTAACACAATACATCCAAATATCTATCTGAATAACTGGTATATGTCTGAGAGAATGTATTATCCATTACAAAATATTGATCACGTGGCACTATGGGACACATGGGTACAGATATTTTTAAATCTCCTATTATTACAGGTGTGTCGTATCTTAACACTGTGGGTCTAAGAACTTTTATATTAGAATCTATAAAAAATTTTGCTAAAGCATCAAGATCCTGTTTTGTTTCTTCAAGAATAAGATTAAACTTTTTTAAACAAGGTTGAGGTAAAAAATTATCTAAATCACCTGGTAGATAACTGTCACCCACTATGATTTCCTGTAATTTATCGTATTCAGTGAATATCATTGTATTAGATGTGCGTGGTTTATAAACATCTGTAGAGAATATCTGGTCACTGTGCTGTTGGAAATTTGTGTGACTGCATGCACTTGATCTTTGGAATTGATTATTATTCTATTTTTTTTAGGTTCCACAAATATTCCTTGTGTATCGTTGTCTTGTTCTTTATACACAAATAACCCGCCGTTGTCCGAATTCCAATCATTTAAAAATATTGTTATACCAACATAATCTACACCACTGCCTTTTTCATAAAGTCCATCTTTGTGCCATGTGGCTCTGTAAGGAGCAGTGTTCACATGATATCTTAACATGCAGTCCTTGGATTTAAACCCTTCTTCCGTTAAATGTTTTTTATCATATAAATTTTTTAAAATAATATCCACTGCGGTATTTTTTAAAAGATAATATCTGCAATTATCCAATCCAAAATGTTCATTTTCTACCAACAATAAATTTTTATCTTCGAGTCCATCATGATCACTTTCCGTTGGAGCATGATGTTGTTCTTTGTAGAACAATTCACGATTTTCCATTGTAATTTCGTTGTCAATAACTTGCTTCAACTGTTCTAATGTCTGCTCATTAAAAAAATTATCTATTATTTTCATAAATTACTCAAGTCGTTTGCTAATATTTTAAAATATTCTTTGTTAGCATTCAAAGGCATCTGATATAGATTTTTATATTCTCCTTTTTGAACCATGTACATACTGCCGTATGTGTTCAATATAGTGACGCCATTGTTTCTAAAACATTCAGTGGCTTGCTGTTGCACTTGTTTAAAATTAGATAGTGTGTGTTCTTTCTGCAGTATATCAATGTATTTCAAAGCACTGTAGATACCTGATAGACTGAAATTGTATGTGAATCCGTGATCCCAATCAAAGTCTTTGGGCAGCACCTCATGCAGTTTTTCATTGTACAACATCATGCTGAGTGGAAAATATCCTGCAGTGATGGCCTTGCCCATGGTGAATATGTCCGGCTGCAAAGGTATGCTGTGATATCCAAAATAGTCACCTGTTTTACCACCACCCACAAATATATCATCCAAGATGATCAGCACATCATGTTCTTGTTGTAGATGTTGTAACTTTTTCCAAAACTCCACAGAGTTGGATTCCATATTACCACCATAAGAACAGGTTTCCACCACCACTGCCATCACTTCACTCCAATCGGTATGAGTGACATCAAAAGATCGTGGCAGTCTTTGGATGGCTGAATATTTGGGCAGATTATAAAATGGATTTTTAAACAGTAAATCACCCATGTTGTAATTCAAAAACGTGCTGCCATGATAGCTGCCTTCAAAACTGATTATTTTTGTTTTTTTTATATTTTTTTTGATGTGATGATAGGCAGCTGCCAACTTTACAGCACCTTCATTGGCATCACTGCCACTGAGAGCAAATATACTTCTGTAACCATTGCTCATGGAATACAAAGTGCTGCTCAATTGATAAGTGGCATCGTTCAATCTTAATTTTTCGTACTCCAGCACTGATTCAGCTATTTCAGGTTTTTTATTTTTCATTTCATTGCACACATAATCCACTATGTCGTCACGTTGAAACCCCAACACAAAGCAACCATAATGCAACAAAGGATCCACAGTTTTACAATTGTTTTCGATCACACCAAATTGCCAGTGTGCTGCTTCTTTGTGCGTGGGCTGCTGTCTACCAGGTATAAGTCCTTTGAGAGTCATATTTTTAATTATAGTATTTCAAATTGTAATTGATCGTATGTGATGGCAGAAGTGTTATTGAAAACTTTTTTGGTTTGTACACTGAAACAACAATATCCGTTGGCATCTATGAGATCCTCAAAACTTATGTTTTGATTTTGTCCTTGATGATATTCCTTGCCCACTGTGTGAGTGTATTGATTACACTTCACTGTGATACAATAGTCATCTGACACATGCTCACTGCCTTGTACCTCATTCAGTCTAGTCAACTGCACATGACTTTGATACAGATAGTTTATTGGGTTAAGACTCCATACAATTTTAGCCTGCTCTTCCACCGAATGAAATTTAATGTCATAATAGAATTCAAAAACATTAATAATATTTTTATCCAACACAATAGACTTTTCTAATATTATAGGTAGATTTTCCTCTGCATCATTAATATTGGCGAATATTTTTTGTGCGTTGTGATACACGTCTAACTTGTTGATGTAATTTTCGTGTTGACGAGACATGTATCTTTTGTTAAGATCTTTGGGGCAAGTGAGTCTAATAATTTTATTCATACACAGCATCCTTAAAAATTTCCAAAGCCTCATCAAACATGATGTGTCTATTGTCTTTTTTACTTAAGATATGATAACTCAATGTCCAACGACATTCTTTCTTGTCTGGATTGTAAGTAGAATGTAGTTGACCTACATTCAATAAACTTGGTTGTTTTATCACTGCTTCATAAACCATATCACAGTCTTTTTCTTCTGCATAAAGAAATTTGTGTACTGATATGTCAACGTCAATGCCTTTAAGACATTCTTTTTGATATTCAGTGTTACCACATTCTACTTGCAGCAAAGATTTGTCTTTGACTTTCCACCATCTAGTGGTGCTGGTGAGTGGTCCCCAAGTAAAATTTATGTTCACAGCATTATCCAAGTCAGGACTATCATTGTGCATAGGTAAGCCACCACCGTTAGGTTCATTATAAAATCCTTCACACACATTAGAAGGTTTAAGATCATGCTGATCCAACCAATCCACAAAACGTTCGTCCCAAAATTCTTTGGGCACAAACCACTCATGCCATTTTTCTTCACGCATTTTGTCAGGTTTGTTTTTAAAACAATCTGGATACTTGTGTTCAAAAGGCAGTTTTAAATATCTATGATAAATATTTTTACTCATATGCAATGTCTTTAAATATTTCTAAAGCCTCCTCAAATTGTAGATGTGTGCCATCTAATTTTAACAGAGTAAAGCATAATGTCCAACGATCTTCAGTCATGTTGGGATTAAATGTGCTGTGCAATTGTCCTATGTTCATTAGGCTGGGTTGATTGATCACTTGCTCATGCACCAGATCACAATCTTCTTCACGTGCTGTGTAAGCATCTGTGACCACTATGTCAGGCACTAAACCCGCAGTTGATATGTGACGATTGTCTGGTTTGACTGGTTTTAAATATTCAGATTGTTTCACACGCCACCATCTGGTCACACTGTTGTTTGGTCCCCAAGTAAAATTTATTTTAGTAGCATTGCACAGTGTGGGAGTATCATTGTGCATGGGTATCTTTCCACCATTTGTGGGAGTATAAAAACCTTCTATAAGGTTGGAAACCTTTACACCGTGCTGTTGAATCCAATCAATAATACGTGTATCAACATATTGTGGATCTACTAACACAATATCAGCATGATCTAAAGGTTTAAAACAGTCAGGTTTCTTTATTGTGAAAGGCAGTTGCAGATATCTATGAAACACATTCATTTTAGTAATTTTGTAGATGATCTATGTTTAGTTTTTTTCTAAATGCATCTGTAAACACACAATCGATTCTCAATCCATATTCTTGTTCACGATTGATTTCACCACCATGCCAGTCTTGGTCGTTCCAGAAAGCTGCATTAGCATTAATGTAGGTTTTGTTCTTGGACTCAGGATCCCAAATATAGAATCCTCTTTTGGTGTTGTGACGTATGTGTATGAACTCATTGCGATGATCACTGTAGCCTTGTTGATCGCCCAGTTTGCCATCTAGATCTCTGTGTTCAAACGGTTGTCCATCATGTTCACAATGAAAGAATATCACTCTGCCTATCTGACTCACTATGTTCTGGTCTACAAGATTTTTAACCCATGTAACCAATCCAGGAAAATGCTTGCTTTCCTCTGTGAGATGTCTTTCTGAATTTCTGTTGTCCCAATCTCCTTCATTCCATAAAAAATAATATATGTAAGGATCTTTGGCTCCCAGCACTGCTTTGAGATAGCGTGTGAATTGATTTCTTGTGCGATAATCTTTGATGTTGGTATAAAGGTCATCACCATTTTTTCTAATAGGGTGATCTGTGGGCAGTGCAAGATATTCTTTCACAGCCATATAAATTGGTTTCCAATTCAATTGATAACTCATGTCTTTGAGATCAAATCCTGGCGACATCCATGTGCCTTCCTTAGCATAATCTCTAGCCAAAGCAAATCCTCTGCAGATTTCAGGATGTAATTTCTTGAAACCTTCTATGTCCAAATGTGGAGTTAAGTCAATATATGGTTGGCCACCAATTCCTCTAATCATCCAAATATTTAGTGTTAAATATTGTGGACAAAAATATTTATGAATTACAAATTGGTACCATATTCTGAATCAATTGATTTGACAGAATTCTATCTTCAAGCAGAGTCCAGAGGATTCAAAAACAACAGCAGCAAAAAAATGTTGGTGGATAGTATCTCCACAGAAAGACTTTCACGTGTTTGGATTCTTTATTACAACAATGAAATAGTTGGTACCACTGCTGCTCACAGTTTTGATGAAATGGGACCAAATAGTTTTCGTATTGCTGTGAGATCTTGTGCGTTCACAGATCGTATGCCTATCAAAAGAGTAAGAACTCGCACAGGAATTGTGGAACATCAGCATGTGAGTCCTCAATTTTTTATGACTGCTGGAATAGAATGGGCTGGCAAAGATAAAAATTTTTATATCACCTCAAACAAAAATAGCTGGGGCACTCAACAAAGAGTTCACAGAACTTGGGCTCCCATATTGGCCAAAACAGGGTGTTTGGAGCACTGTAGTGAAATGTTTTACAGAGGAACTGAACAGACCATTTGGAAAGTGAATGTTGAAGTGTTCTATCAACAATTGAATCAATATGGCAGATGGCCTATTGATTGGACTTTATAAGTCTTATAAAAAATCCAGACAAATCCGGTGAAGGGTTACGCCAAGCAGTAGAATTGGTGTGATGATATTTGTGCCAACCTTCACCAGCCACAGTCCATGCTATCAGTTTGCTGTCAGACACTTCACCATTCCAATGATTGAAAACATTCACTATGCCACCCATGACCACACTCAACACTGTGGGAAACACCCACAAAGGAAAAATCAATATGGGGTTAATAATAGCCAATAATACAATATAAAAAGATAACAGTTTAAAATAATGTTTATGAACAAATTTATGTTCAGAATATTTTAAAAGTCTTGCTGCATATCTAGGTTCCACATCATAAGCATCAAAGAAATATCCAAAGAATACTTTGAAGTGTCCTTTGAATTTGGGAGAGTGTGAATCTTGTTCAGTGTCAGAAAATCTATGATGTTTCAAATGCACAGCAGTCCACGCCACAGTGGAACCTAAGGTGACTATGCTGCTGCAGAACAATAAAAAATAATGCCAAAATTTATTTGTGTTGAAACTTTTATGAGTGAAGTATCTGTGCAGTCCTATGATGTGTCCAAACACTGCCAGCAAATAGCCAATGATTAAACAGTATATCAGTGTGACAAGTGGTAAAAAAACAAGACTGATAAAAAATAAAAACCATCCGATAGAATGAAATACCAATAATTTTTTATTGTCTGACATGATGTATTACTTATGTGTGAACACATTTATTTTTGGACCTTTTGAATGACCATAAATACTTGCACAAACACGCTCTAATATGAAACCAAATTATCATTACTATTACAACGACGTGCCAGGCAAAGGATTGTGCAGGAACAATCTTGTGTACACCAGTCTTATCAATCAAAATAAGACAGAATTTGTGCAGTGGTTTCACAACGACACTGCTTATCATCGAGATCAAAACGAAGTGATGGATCCCATACTGATGGAACAAAAGTGGCAGAGAGAAGTGGACATGCTGCTGATGATGCATCACAATTTTCCAGAACACATTCCTGACATATTGGAAATAGATTATGACAATAAAAAAATTATCTATGGCATCAATGGTGTGGATTTTTGGGAACAGAGTCACACAGTGGGCATGGATACAGTGTTGCCCAACTGGCGTGAACAAATGTTGGAGATACTGCAAGCACACAAAACACTGGGCTTGTACAAGTATAGTCTACACCCCAGCAGCTATTTTATAGTGGAAGGCAAATTAAAAAGTGTGAACTATTTCTTTTGTTACCACAAGAGTGAACCATTCATCACAGTGCAGGATCATTTCAGTCACATCTCTCAAGACAGAAGAACATTTTTGCTGCCCAAAATGAAAGAACTGCAAATTGACCTACACACTCCCACAGATTTTGCCAGTTTGCAAATATTGTGTTTGGAAAGTTTTAGAAACAATTATCCCAAAGAATTTATAGATGCTGCTATAGCATTGTACAAATAATCATGGAAGATACAAAAACTATCAGTTTGTGTGATGTTTGCTATAGACACTGTGAAGCAGAGCGTATCACACGTGAAGATGGAGTATATCTTGTAAAAACCTGTGAAGAGCATGGCGTAATGCAGCACATGGTGGAACGAGATATCGAATTTTATCAGCAACTGCATTATGATGTGGAAGGTTACACCATACCACATGGTATAATGGTGGAGGTCACTGACAAATGTAATTTAAATTGCCCACATTGTTATCATAAACCTGACAATAAATTGCTGGATCGATCCATAGAAAGTATCTGTAAACAAATCGAAGAAAAATTTCATGCAGAATCTGGCGCAGTGATATTGGCAGGTGCTGAGCCCACAGTGCGTAAGGATCTTCCTGAACTCATACATGAGATAAAAAAATTATTGCAAAGATTAGGTAGACCCACAGATGTTTGCATATTGACCAATGGAGTAAAATTATCTGACAGAGCATGGGTTAAGGAAATTGCGGCTGCTGGCACCACCATGGTTATGATTGGTTTAAATCATCACACCTATCAAGGACACACAGTGCACCAAAAACAATTGCAAGGCATAGAAAATTGTATTGCAGAAGGAATTTTTGTGTACTATGTGGGATATACATTGGAGAGTTTGGATCATATGGAAGAGGTGCTGGAGGAGATTCAATCTTTGGGTGATAAAAGTTGGCAATATAGAATAAGAGCTGGATCAGACATAGGCAGAGCACCCAATGAACCTAGATTTTTTCTCAGTGATCACGTAGCTCTAATCAAATCTATTTGTGATCGCAAAGGATGGCATTGGGAAAAACACACAGCAGATGACAATCTTTACCACTACATGGTGAACATCAACGGTATTACTCACAGAATCATACAGTGGAGTGATGTTAAAACCATTGACTTGGAACAATTAAAATGCGGACCTTGGTGTGATTTTGTGCCAGGCAAACCTGTGACAAATTTTTTACATCAAATCATGTTACGTGATGCTGCTGTGAATAAAAAAATGATACTGTACGATACCGTGCCGTCACGTTATGTTATTCAATCAAAAAATATAGATTACAAACCTTCTCAATGGACCAATCGTAGTTGGGCTGATTATAAAATCAAACAATCTAAATTGTTAAAAAATTAAAATAAAGAGTATTAGTATTTTACGAAGTTAGTGAAGTATACTTCGTATTTGAAAACCGAGCCAGATACAAATGTGTTAGGCGTTTGCACTCTTAATCTTACATTCGCTCCACTGATATCAGCTGAGACTGCGTTCACTGTGTTACTGCCGTTGAATATGGATTGAATAGATTGTATGGTGGCTGCGCCACCAGTGTTCACAATCAAAAATTCTCCAATGTAGTTGTCATTGGCACTGTAATGCACATGAATGGTCACTTTGGTTGCTCTGTAAATTGCGTGTGCGATTTCTAATGCTGTGTAAGTTTCTAAAGTATTTGTGACCAGCTGTGTGTATGTGCCTGAATTCATTCCGGTCAAAACTTTTTCCACACCAGCTGCAGTGTTGAAAGATGCATTGCCTGCCACTGATAATGTGGCAGTGGGATCAGTCATATTCACACCCAATTGTCCGAATGAATTGAATATTAAACTTTTTAAAGTAGATCCGCCATCATCAGAAGTAACAAAACCTATGATGCCTGGCACAGATCCTGGTGCTACTGGATTAGCTGTGTCTGCTTCCACATTGGCAAACATGGCACTGGAAAATCTGTAATCAGTGCCATCGTAGGCATTGGCCACTATGGTGAACAATGGATCACCTTGCTGCACTGAAGTAGGAATATTTAGAGTACCTCTGGATACTTGAATTTCAAAACTGTCAGCATTGACACCATCTGTGAGTGAAGTGGTTTCAATAGCTTTGTTGCTCAGCACAGGTGATTTGATTCTTAAACCAACTCCCAAAGCTGAATTGTTTGTACCTAATTGTATATTGTCCAAACCGTTCAACAATGTGATCACATTGTCCTGCATCACAATGTCGCCGTTGGTTAGATAATTGTTGCTGGGATCCACAGAAACATACAAGTTTCCATTCACGTTGGAATACAAAGATCCAAAAATTTTCTTCTGAATAGCATCTATCACTGTGCTGGAGTCATCAGCAAACACAGAACCTACCAAATCTCCTGTGACGTTGCCATCCACATTTCCAGTAAGATTACCTGTGACATTGCCTGTGACGTTGCCGCTCACATTGCCTGTTAAATTTCCAAACAAACTGGTGAAACGACCTGTGGCATACACATTGCCCACTGCACCTATGTTGCGAGTGTTGGTTACATCAGGAGTAATATTGCTGGCAATGCCTAAGAATGTTGTTGCTGCACCAGAATCCACAGCCACTCCGCCTGCAGTGGTTCCATCACCCACATATAATAGTTTGGTATCTGTGGTGTAGATTAATTCCCCTTCTGCTGGGGTTATCAGCAATCTTTGTGCGTTTGATCCACGTCTTAGTTTGAGTGCCATATGCTGTGTTGCTCCTTGTGTATTACTTGTGTATTTATATCTACAATTGGGTTTATGGCCTTGTACATTTTACTTTTTAAAGAACTTTTTGGTGTGTTTTTCAATGTCTTTTTTGACCTTTTCTGTGTCCAGTCTAAAATCCACATTTTTGATGCTGTCTGTGTAGGTCTTAAACAGATCATTTAATGTCTGTTCTAGATTGCTGTTGGTGAGTTTTTTTGTGTTGTTTTTGACTTTGATATCCCATTTTTTACCATCCTTAAAAGTGACCTTGATGGCCAGCAGGTATTGAATGGGTATGGCCCGCACCGTGACATCACTGAATACTTCGGGCCAATGATCCACCACATTTTTGGGCAAATTTTTTTTGCCAAATATCACCATACTGTGCAATTATTCAGAGTGTTTGTGTTTGAGCTCGTCTGCTTGTTTTCTCAGTCGTGCTGCTTCTTTGTACAATCTATCAGCATCACTTCTCAATTTGGCAGCCAATTGCTCGTCAGTCATCACTGTTTCGTTCTTCACAGATTCTATCACTGGATTCACTATCTGTCTAGCTTGTGTGTTTGCTGGTGTTTCATTGCCAGGCGTAAGTGCTAATTCAGCAATCTTCAAACCTTTTTGCTGTGCTATGGCAGCATTCAAAGCATCCAAACTGATGGTGGTGAATTGATTTGGAGTCATTTCTATTTCGTTGGCTTTGACTTTTTTCATCAATCCTTTCACGTGGAATCTAGCCAGCATAATGGAACCATCACCCAATGGGGTACGGGCCATTGCTTCAGCTAATTCATATGAAGTTTGACTGGCAGCACTGTGGATTAAATCCATCAGTCTTGTGTGCTCATCTGATTCCAAACTGCTGGTGGGTACCACCAATGCGTGTTCAGGATCACTGGGCAATACTCTATACACCACTCCTACTACTTCTTTGGTGTCTTTGAATCTGCCCAAATGTTTCACTTCACTCATTATTTCTTATCTCCAGTCACTGGTGCTGCAGCTGGTTTGTTTGCTGTTTGAGCTGCTTGTTGTTGAGCTTGAATAGCATTTAAAAAAGATTCAAGTTTGTTGTATGTGGTGCCTACCGCTTGCATTTCTGCTGCTTTGAATGCACCTCTTTGTGATGCCACATCGATGATGGCTTTGATTGTGTTTAAATCCTGCACAGTGAGATCACCTGATTTGTTGTCTGGAGCTCCAGCAGGAGTGGCAGCTTTGGCCTGCTCAGGCGCGGCTGCAGTTTTTGTTTGTTCGTTCATTTTGGTTTCTCCTTTTGTATATACAGCAGTTATTTAACTGTTGATGATATAAGGGCAACCTAAAGTGAATAGAGTGAGTTCTTTGGAGTCTTCAAAACCAATTTTGATGGCATACTCCACTTTCTTATCCTGGGAGTTCTGTACCATTTTTCCTGTGTAGAATCTGCCTTTGAGATTGATGCGTATCCAATCATCCAATTTGTCCTGCACACCATAATCAAATCGGATCTGCATATAAGTGAAATGTGGCAGTGGTTTTACCACTTTCCTAATACCAAAAAAATTTAGAGCATTGGGCTCACCATTTTTTTGCAACATCAGTCCTCGTATTTGGTAGTGATGCCGAATGGTGCTTCGATTTTTTCGTTGTGGTTGTCGTGTATCACAAACACTGTGTCACA
>Ga0079300_10000556_pt1 | contig 14076 bp, 11 predicted proteins | sample Wag4_2014_7_11_FD_74799 | JGI IMG/M metagenome (GOLD analysis project Ga0079300, IMG submission 74799) | Fresh water microbial communities from Ohio, USA - Utica-2 Time Series HT 2014_7_11 | ecosystem: Environmental > Aquatic > Freshwater > Water tank | place: USA: Ohio | collected 2014-07-11
GTGCGGTGGATGCGGACGCGGTGAAACAGGTGCAGGTCAGCCGGTACGCTGCTAACCTCCGTCATGCGTACCGCGGTGGACCGGGCCTCACGGGCAAGTTTCGGGTCCATCCCGCGGAGGCCAGCGGAGCGCAGTAGCACAGATTTGAGGATTCTGTTCTCCACCCCATCCGCGGAGAATTCGTCCCGCGTACACACCGCACGACCTGCTTCGAGACCGCCCGTGGCGAGCGATTGGGCAAGCTCGAGCTTGCCGCGAATTCCGCGCACCTCCTCGGTCTCCTCCCGGTAATCGCGGTGCAGGCCTCGCTTGAGCAAGTGCACGCACCCGCGCACGAGCAGGTGGGTCAGCAGCTCCGTGTAGCCAGGGTGGTCGTCTCGCCGCACCTCCGCCGGATCGCCGAAGAGGTCAAAATCCCAAGCGTAGCTGAGCAGGTGGTACAGGTTCGCCACCGGAATGTGCGGGCGAGACGCCTCCATGGCCCGTTACGCCTTCAACGCGGCGATGTGCCGGTCCGCCTCCGCCCGGTTGTCGAACCAATACTCGCGCAGGAGCGGCCCGACCTCTTGGTCGATGATCGCGCTGAACCACTCGTTTTCAGACCCGTGCGGCGGATTGCAGAAGTAGCTGTGGCCCACTTCGAAGCCCTCGCCGAGGTTCGCGTCCTGGCGGATGATGTCGTTCAGGCCGCGCATCCGGGCAAGCACGCTGGTGGCAAGCGCCTCAGAAAGCCCCACGTTTTCAAGCAGATGGGCCTTCAGTTGGGCATTGAATGCTGGCGGAACATGGAAGAAGGCAAACCGCCGCCGCAGTGCGTAATCCACCAGAGCGAGCGAGCGGTCTGCGGTGTTCATTGTGCCGATGAAGTGCACATTTTGAGGGATATAGAAGTACTCATCCCCTGCACTGTAGGTCAGTTGCACGCGGTATTCCTCCCCACGCTTGTCGGCCTCCATGAGCAACATCAACTCGCCAAACACCTTGGACACGTTGCCCCGGTTAATCTCATCGATGACAAACACATAGGCGTGGTCGGGGTCGCGGCGGGCGCGCTCGCAGAACCGATAAAACACCCCGTCTCGCCGCTCAAACCCACCGCCCTCGCGCGGCCGGAACCCCTGAATAAAGTCCTCGTAGCTGTAACTCTGGTGGAACTGCACGGCCACGACCCGCTCAGGGGCCTTCTCCCCCATCAGCGCGTACGCCAGCCGTTTGGCAACAAATGTCTTACCCGTCCCCGGAGGCCCCTGCAGGATGATGTTCTTCTTGCCCCGCAGCGCCGTGAGCATGGGCCGCAGGGTCGCCTCGGGAAGAAAGCTATCGGCCAAAAAATCATCCACCGGACCCAGAGGAGCCAGCGATGTGCTGTCCGGAGCCAGGTTGTTGAAGATTCGCTCAAGAATGCGGCGGGGCCAAAACCTCACCTCCTCCGTATCGTACTGCTTGATGTCCAGCAGCGTTTTCAACGCCAAAGAATCCCCCGTTCGCCATTTCCCTGCACGCACCCAATCCACCCCCACGCGGTGGGGCAGTTCGTTACCGGGAACAAATTCATAACTCCGGGTAACGATGCCCACACCGAGGTACTCTCTGCGGCCCGAGGCAGCGATCACGATGTCCCCCACCTTGATGTCACGGCTGAATTGCCACAAAGCCAGGGTGTGGTTGTAGTTCTTTCCTTTCCACTCGGGTTCCCGCACCGGGATGTCAGCGTAGATGGCATCTCGGCTTTCATACTGCATCAAATCCGGCCAATTCTCATACCCCATCCCCCCGATTCCCTCCTGCCGGAACAGCTCCCAAAACCTCCCTTGTTCGCCCACTTTCAGTATCCAATACCCGCCGGTGAAGCGTTCGGGATCGAACGGCTCGCCGTTGTACAGGAATTCCTCGGGCTCGGGATCGCTTGATTCTGAATCCATTTCTTTTTTGTACGTGGACGGTAGGTAGTCAAAAACAGTATGGAGGATGGCCGCAACGCAGTGAAGGTGCTCAGGATCCGACACATCCTCCTCGCTCCCCAACGCAGCGGCGTGTGCCGCGCGCAGCGCTTCATCCGGCGCCACCCAACGCTCAGCAAACTCCCGCAGAAGTTCGAGGTAGTGCGCGTACCGACGCCGCACCGGCGCCGCAGCAATCCCTGCCCGCCGGCAATAAGCGAGGTAAACCCCCGGAACGAAATACTCCTCTCCCGGTAGCTGCCCACGGATGGGAATTTCCCTGCCAGTCCTGGAGTCCAGCATGCGGGTGTAGGTGGCGGTGATTTGGTGGCCGAGTGGGGCGCGGACGAAGGCGATGAACTCGCGCTCGGCGGCTGGCGAGAGAAAGGCGTTCTGGAGGGTGGGGACGTTGAGGCCGAGGTACTGAGACCGGGTGACGCGGGTAAGCTCTTCGCGGGCCACCTCCGCGGTCGCGCGCATCCAGGTGTCGGGGTGGAGGAGTTCGGTGGCGGTCACCATTTGGCCTACGCCCACAGCCGGCTGAAAACCCGCATGGCGGACCATCCCGGGCAGCAACTCCGCATCTTGCGGTACCTGGAACCGGAAGCGCGTCTGGCCCGCGTCAACCAGGTACTCCAGCGAAAACAGCATCTGACCGCCGACGAGGATGGCCACCCGCGGGCCCCGTTCCTCGTTGCGCGCGCTCACCGCCCAACGCGCATCCGGCGCCTCGATTCCCGTCAGCTCGAGCAACCGCCGCCCCGCCGCAAATGCCGCGTGCCACGTCTTCTCCTCCACCCCCGCCAGCCAGGGGTAGCCGAGCGCCGGATGCAGCAGATCAAGGGCCGGGAAGGTGTCGGAGGCGGTGGTGTCCATCGCAATTCAAGATGCCGTGAAAGAATTGGCAATATATTTCGGAATGAAATACACGAGATGATTTTCAGCTAGCGCACAAAATGCGGAGGTTCACGTCAGCCGTCCGAGTGATTGTCCTACTGAAAGCAAAAACCAGAAGAAGGGTCTAACAAGCATACCCATCGATTGTCGACGACTTGCACAGGGAACACTCGAACTCACATCCAATCAACCCACCGCCTGTTGACTGATCCTGAATTGGCGGTGGGCATAGATGTAGCCGTAGACGAAGAAGGGGAAGCCGTTGAGAATGAAGTTGCCCTGGCGGATGAGCTGCAAGAGGATGGTGATGAGGCAGGCGACTGAAACAAGCTTGAAGATGAGCTGATCTGGGGTAAATGTTTGGGGTGAGACTCGGAAATAGTAGGTGAAGAGGAAATACACAACGAGGAGAATGCCGAAAAGCCCCAGTTCCGAGGCGATGCGCAGGAACATACTCGAGGCATCCTGGGCGTTTTGTTCACTCAATGCAGCGCTGGACGTCCCTTTGAGGATTGAAAATTGCTCGGTCGCGTGCGCGTGCGTTCCGAGGCCGGAGCCGACGAAGGGATGGCGCTGGAAGTTCTCCCACGTGACCACGGCGTGGTTGTACAGAATAGCACTTGAGCCGTGGATGTTCTCTTCGGAGAGCTGGTCCGCATTGAGAATCCCCTGGATGCGCTGGTTGACTTCTGGGATTTGTTGGGTGACCAAATAGAAGCCGTACACGGCGAGTGGGAGGAAGAGCGCGGCCCGGATTTGGCCTTGGAAAACCAAAACGAAAGCCACCGCGAAGAGCAGTCCGAGGAAGGCCATCGTGCTGTACGTCAACACCAGCGCCGCGAGTATGACCCAAGCGCTGCGGCGAGAAAGCAAGAGTCCGGCAGCCCGCAGGTGCTCCTTCATGGCTGTGCTGGCGAAGAACAAACGGTAGAGGGCGAACAGTCCGGCTGGCGCGATGACATTCGCGAAGTAGGTGGGTTCCCCGAGGGTGCTTGTCACCCGGATGCCCCAAACTGCGGAAGTGTACTGTACGGAGAGAAGCGAACTGAAAATCCCCTTCAACCCGAAGCCGAGGATGTAGTCTGCGAAGATGAAAAGCCCCAATCCTGCCACCCATTTGGCCCCGATAAGGTAAATGCGAAAGGCCCTCCTTACATCGAGATCCACATGCTGCCACAAGTAGCCGTAGTAGACATAGGGCAAAAGCAAACTCCCGAAAACCTTGAAGTAGTCCCCCCCGGAAATCACGCCTGACGCCCAACCGGTCGCACCGACCGTTCCCACTACCAGCACGGCAAGCGCCGCTCGCACCGGGAACCTATGCCGAATGAAAAAAATGGGCAGCAGCGCATAGAAACACAGGAAGGGCCCATACCCGAGTGGCCCGGGAAAAAGCTGAAAGGTGTAGCGCGACAGGAAGATGTCCATGAACGGAAACAGGAGCCCCACTCCCACCGCAAAACCCTCGAGCCAACCTATTTTCCGTTGCTTCACGAGCCCCCCTGCATGCGCAGGATTTCGAGAAATGGCAGGGGGTTTGAACATGGTTTCCGCCAAATTTACAGGTTACCTTGCGCTAGATGCGCATCCTCTTTCTGAGCGACGGACTTGCTCCCTTGGTTGGCGGCTCGCCTGATGAAATCACAGGGGGGGGCACGCCTTGAAGCGGCGTACATACATGGCAACAGCCGAGAATTGCCATCCGCTTGCGGTGGAGCGAGACCCCGTAGAGCGCAAATTCAATTCAGAAGGATCGGATGAACTTTGGATCGATGATTTGACATACATCCGCGTATTTAAAAAATTATTTTTACATTATAGTGGTTATGAATTAGTGGGCGCGAGAAGTGGGCGGCTGGTCGTTCAGTTCAATCATGAAAACCCAGTAATCGACCATTCCAGCCCTGACAACGGCTATCACTCGACGCCAACCGGTTCCAAGGCTGATTTTCCACTCGGACCGCGGCATTAAACACGCCGACCGCTACTTCCGAAAGCTCTGCACTCAGCATCGGTTTTACGCAGCATGAGCAGAATATGCTATTTCCGGGACATTGCCGAGGCAGAATCGTTCTTTAATACCATGAAAGCAGAGGCCGTTTCAAGGATAGCTCTTCGAGATAAAACTCGCACAACCCGTTCTCATTGAGCGGATTGAAATCGGTTGTAACCAGCGAAGTAAGCACTCTACACTGAATCATCTCACCAATCCAGAATTCAAGAAAATCAATCAAATTTTCACACAAATTCTTGATGCTTCACTCCACCTCCGGTATTGGCAGGGAAATCCACACCACCCATTAAATCGGGGCCAAGGATACAAATCGTTTTCATCTTTGAAGGCTTAATATTGCAGAAATTGTCCTCGCACACGAGGGCGCAACCTGCCACTTCTCCCGATATACTTCTCTACCTCGCCGGCCCATTTCTTGCAGTTGAACAGAGGTCTGAGAAAACACGGAATTCAGGATTTGCTTCTTCTCAGTTGTTGAGAGCTTCAGTGGAAGAAGCCAACCGTTGTCATTCGTTAGTGCTTCATAGTGATTCCCGACGGCATCGCTTAGCAGCATAGGAATGCCCATTCGTAATGACTCAATAACACTTAGCGGATTAGGATCTCTCAACGAAGGAAGTAACAACAAATCGGCCACCGAATAATAATGGCTCATAGTCTCCGGGCTCACATACGGTCGGATTTCAACAGTACTTTCAAGCTCTTTGGTCCGAAGAATTTGTTCTATCGATTGTCTTTTTGAGCCCTCTCCTATCAACACGATCTTCCAGCCTGCTAGTAATTCTTGTTCAAGAAGTTGCAAGAATTCTTCAATCCCCTTTTCCTCCTCCAGTCGGGCAGGCCAAAGAGCAATCCGGCAATCTATGGTCAGTCCGAGTTCTGCGAGGAGGTCATGCTGACGTGCATTGTCTGCATTGAAAATAACCTCATCAATCAGATTCGGAAATGGTATGACATTTATTCCTTGTCGATTAATCCCAAGAGTTTTTTGGAGGTAGTATTCGGCACTCACCCCTGGCAGCGCCAAGGCAATTGGCTTCAGAAGTAAGCGCCGTCGTATCCAATTCGTTAACGGATTCGAAACCCCAAGAACATTTTCGTTTAACTCAGCCCATCCAATTAGGCGCTTTTTGGGCCAGAATAGAATCAAGCACAGGCAAGTAAGGCTAGACCATAACCCCCCAGTAATTATGATGTTTGGTTTTTCTTTAATAACGTCATGAATGATACCTGGGTTCCAATAAATTTTGCGTCGACCGACACGAAGGATTCTGGTTTTGTGAAACTGGTGAGTGAAGGAAATTCTTCCTTTATCAAACCAAGAGGCCGGTCTGATATCATCGGTTTCAGCCATAAAGTGCACCTTCAAGTGATGACCTTTTTCTGCAAGCTGCCTTTCCAACTCAAAGAAATGCGGATTACGGTAAGGCCCTGGGATTTCCGTTACAATGTGAATTTTCATCGAGGCAGGCGAAAAGGAATCAACTCTTCCGGTGAATCAAGCAGACTTAAAATTTCATCAACTGCCCGTTCCCAAGTCAATTGTTTTCGTATTTCACGAATTCTGTGTTCACATTGATGGTATTCCCCAGTGCGCCAATGTTTCAAAATTCGATCTGCAATCTCTTCCATAGATTCATGAATTTCCAAAGCGAGGCCTAATTGGTTGGATGCTGTGCTTTTGGGGCCAAATTCCCCCAGAGCAATCATTGGAACCCCGAATGAATAAAACTCCAATACTGTTATTCCAAAAGCCTCAAATTTGGGGTATAACCAGCCGTAGCTCATCCTGCTGAGAATTTCGAGAAATTTCTCTGGCTCCTTTGACTTATCGACAAAACCATAGCATTCCGTGCGCTCACATGGTTCTTTTGGGAAGCCGCCGATTACATGCGCGTAACATCTAATTCCCCTGCCTTCTAACACTTGCATTAACTCCTTGAGTTCATTATACCCCTTGAACTCTGGGTCTACTGCTATCAAACCAAAATGGAGTTCATCAGGGGACCTGAGTTGTCCAGTGCAAGCGGTGGCAAGCTCTCTTTCCAATTGCTGAGACAGATTTACCCCGCCTAGAATGTACCGAGTTTGATTTGAATCCACACCCAAGTGATGCTTAAACCCTTGCTCGGCATACTCCGTCATTCCAATCAGCCAACGACTCGCTTCAAGAGCCGCTTTTTCCTTCTCGAACACCCAATTATCTCTCAAAGAAATGGAGGACCAATAGTAGTTTGGATCTGAAACGATCTGATGAATTGTCGAGTCATCATAGTGTACTACCGTAAGTTGTAACTCAGTTATGAGTTTTTTCGAAGGAATGTGCGTGTTAAGAGATAGTACAACGTCCGCAGGAGAAAGCGATTCAAGGTGACGCCTGATGAAATACCTTTCAAAGGTGTCGGAATATTGAAACCCATAGGGGCGCCTGCCGCATAGAAGCCGATAAACACACCACAAGAATCGAATCACATTGAATCTTCCGTAGCTCGTATCCGGCGCAATAACTGAATGGTTTTTAGCTTCGAGTGCTTTCAACAGAAAAAAAGGGGTTCCGCTCCAGCACTTTATATCTAGGGGATTTCCAATGACTAGGAGCAGAATCATCTTTCAAATATTTTAATAATCATTTGCGCCCCATAAAAACCAAATAGATTCCGAAGTAAGCCTTTCTTTCCGGAAATCGCATGCTTATATCCAACAGAAATGAGCTCAGCCCGTTTGCGAATCGCCCTGCTCTCCTCGGGAAAACTCGCGTAGTAAGAAAAGGCTATCAAATCCATTCTTTGAGCTATGGCGGGTTTGTATTGATGGTACTCTGGATTCGCCTCAATTAAGTTCAAGATGGATTCCACCGAATCCACGCGACTGCGAAGTGATTCAAGTGTCCTTTTCTTGCTAAGTGAATTATGATTTTCTGTACTGTAAACAACTCCAAATTCAGGGAAGTATCTTATCGAAACACCCGAGAAAACAATGCGACCAATCCACTCACCATCTTGATCTGCCACGAGATTTCTACTCCAAGTAAATCGCTCAGCTATTGTCCGCGGAAGAGCGAATGCTCCGGGAACAGAAAAACTACCACGAGCTATTCGTTCTTTAACATCCAAAGACTTTGGAAGCTTGAATTCACTAGTGGCAATGCCATTGAAAAGCTGATAATTACCTGCGATAACGTATTCAGACTTTTCTTGCCTAGCTACAAAAAGGATAAAGTCAGTTACGTAAAAATCATCCGCATCTAGAAAAACAATCCAAAAAGCTTTGGTCAGTTGCTGCCCGAAGTTCCGCGCGACGCATGCACCAGAATTATCAATCCGAATTACGGTCGAACTTGAATGAAAGTTATTTTCAACCAAAGACTTAGCAAGTGTAAATGATTCATCCGAAGATCCGTCATCGACCACCACGATTTGAATATCTCCATTTGGAATCGATGATTGCACGATGGACGTGATACATCGCTCCAATGTATCAATCGCATTGTACACTGGAATGACCACGGAAATTGTGGGTTCAGTGTCTGACATCGAACAAGCTTTTATGTTTCTTCATTAGCAGGGATGACCACAAACCATGACCTGTAATCGCATGGAAGTTTCTTCTTAACTCTAAATAATTACTAATTTTGAAGCGATAAATTTCCTTAAAAATTTCTCTGGCCAAAAGAATTTTGGCCTGGCGACATACCTTCATTCGCAATTCAGGAGGGAGAGTTCCAGCGTTTCTTGCGTAGGTTAAAGTGAGGTCATGAATCCTTTTTCTCGTCTGTGTTGTTTGAAGGTGAATAGCAGACTGGTTAAAATCCAGCGTTCTTATTTGAACAAAATCCGCACATACCAAAAGTATCGGGTACTTTGCTGCTAGATTCGTTTGAAGTTCATAATCACCAGTACATGGATGATTCTCGAATCCGCCCGCGGCTAGAAAATGGCTTCTGCGAATCAATAGATTCCCTGGGGCGCCACCAATTGCACGTTTAAATTCAAAAAGGGCCCTGTGTAGGGTATCATTGGGCTGTAAGAGCAAATCTTCATCGGCGGTTATTGCGTACGCAGCTTCGGGGTTTTGGTCCATGGCTGAAACGAAACGACTCAGACTTCCAGGCAGTAGAATGTCGTCACTATCAACATATTTCAAATAATTCCCTCTGGCTAAACTCGCTGCAACGTTCCTGTTGGGGTAGTCACCAAGATTAGTTTCATTTTTGAACGCGCGGACTCTTGGATCACATTCACAAAATTCCTGAGCAATTCGCCAAGAGCCATCCGAACTATTATCGTCGACCAGAATGATCTCGAAATCATCATAGCCGTTGGTCAAAACTGATTGAACAGCTTCGGGGAGCCACTTCTCTCTGTTATAGACCGTGGTTAGCACTGAAACCTTAGGTGCCATTAATTCCATCATGGTAAGTGTTTCCCATATTTCTCAGAGAAAACGCAAATGATTAGCGACACCGGGGGATACATTCCGACTTATGAAGCGTGTTTGAAGTTACGACAATCAAGCCACCCACGATGAGATGAGTAGTTTGGACGCGGATGTTGCACGCGCACGAAACTCGCATAAGAGTAACCCACTTTTGATGGCGTCTTGTGGGATGGATTTCCGTGAAGAAGATGTGACCTCATTCAACGTCAATGACTTGTTCCTCCATTCAGTAGGATGATCATTCTAGGAGACAGACCCGATGTCAGGAGTTATCTTTCTTTAGAGAGCAATGGAAATGAAGTGGGGAGAGCCATCGTTAAAGGTCAAATTTGCATGGATTGCATCCAGCCAAGTTCCAGGACTAGATTCGGAAGTTCCACAAGACATCCTACCGTCTGGCAAACAGCAAGCATTCAATTGTCCACTGGTTGCCATTGTCCCAGCTGGATACCACTGTCAAGTTGTATTACCCCATCAGCCCCGTGCGACATGCGAAAGGGCTTCCATGGGCTCGAGACACGGGTGTACAATGACATGGATAAAGCCCCGATTGTGTATGGAGTCGGGCAATTATTTAGTATACAGAAGATTGCTTGCTAGCAGTCGCTTCTGCATCCCGAATCGTCAGAGGACCGAGCATCGGAGGTTGGTTATTTACTCGGCGGAATTGGTCATTTAAATTTGATACTCTTTTGTAAAACCAAAAACAAATCCATTTATCAAAAATCACACCTTTAAGGGCCAATCAGGCACAAAACACCTGTCTTTTAACTATTTGGTGTAAAATCTAGCGACACGGGAACGACGATTCTTCACCCCAAAGAACCAGATTTGATGCATAAGCCATGAAAAAATCAGGAACCCACCTCCGATCTTACTTCGACCAATTCCACTACCGCTTCAACCGGCGAAACCACTCCAACCAATGACCTTCGAACGTACATTTAGCGATAAGGACCTTGCGAAGAGAAGCGCAGCCACAACTTATTGCTACCTAACCCCGCAACCGCATCATAAATTCATCCCGAAGTAATTGAACAGAGAAAAGCGTGACAATTTTTCCAAATTGTAAAACAATACGAAGAAAATTAACTTTACACTCCATTGACGACCATATTCACTTATTATTCGTTTTTATTTAGAACATTCAGATGAATTTAAGTCACGACAATATCCTTCGTAGTTTTCCGAAAAGGCCCCTTAATCGAGGATCTTATCAGAAAGCGGTTCACCTTATTAACAATGATCCAAAGTTCTTAGATTCCTGTAGAATAAACTTTGAATGGCTGGACTGCTACTTAGAAAGCCATTGGATCGTTAGTGATTCTTACGCAAATGTCGATGCCTTGGCCCTTGAATCCTTGTCCAAAACAATAACTGGCGCAAAGTGCCTCGTATTTCTTCATGGCCTCTGGCCAACCCAAAAGCAAGCCTTAGACACATTGGACCCAACATTACACACAAGCATTGGGTTCCTCTGGGGCGGCGATTACACTTCGGATGCAATCCCATATCACCGTCTCTATTCTCAACAGACAAGGCGGCTTATGCAATCAATGCATCCGAAGGGCAAGTATTTGCCATTTTTAATTTTTGACACTATAAATATTTTAAAAAATAAACTCATTTTACGCAAAACACGACGGAATTTAATGAATTACTTAAACCTCTTAGATTTCGTTGTTTGCGGCTGGGGAGAAGCTGAATTCCGTTTTCTCCCGGACAACCGAACCAGACTTCTTCCAAGCTTTAATCCTTATTATTCCTGCCTCAAAGTTAACAAATCAACAACACCGAAAACCAGCGACAAAGAAACGCTCAGAATTCTCATCGGAAATAGCGGAACACAAACCAATAACCACATCGATGTAATTCAATCGGTCCGACGTTACAACCCTGATGTTCCTTTCAAATTCACAGTTCTTTTGTCCTATGGAGATCAAGCCTACATCGATCGTTTAATTTCCTGTTTCAAAAACGACCCCTCCGTAGATGTTGTAATTGATTTCCTCAGCGTGTCGGATTTCAATGCTCTCATCGAAGAACATGACTTTCTCGCTCTTGGGAGCAGGCGGCAACAGGGCAGCGGATTTATCCGGTTTGCAATATCCCACGAAAAACCACTCATACTTTTTAAAGATTCGATTGCATACGCTTTCTTCCAGGAGCTCGATGTAGACTTAATGTCTTTCGATGCAGCATTCAGTAGTTCAACTCAGAGCCCAGAAGTACTCAGAGCAAAATTTGAATTCCATCAGGAACTGAATATTCGGCACTTTCAAGATTTGGTTATTACACTGATTTCGCAAAATCATGAATGAAACATTCACATCGCAGCTCAAGATTGTTGAGTGCAGCCAAGAATATTGGGAATTTGTCCGGCTTCTCAGAATGAACAAAGATGTTGAAGCTGGCTTCGTGAAACAGGGGCATATTAGCGAAGAAGATCAAATCGCGTACATGAAGAAGCATGCAAATTCCTATCGCATCTGCCTCCATGAAAACACTCCTTGTGGATACATTGGCGTCGTTGACAACGATCTTCGAATATGCGTCTCACCTGAATACTGGAGGAAAGGTATTGGTTCATTCATGATTCTCAAGACCAGGTATTTATGGCCTAATCCACAAGTAAAGATTAAAGCGTCAAATAATAAGAGTATCAATCTCTTTAAAAAGAACGGATTCGCGGAGAAATACCTGATAATGGAACCCAAAGACCTTTCAGATGCTTGACTTCAATCGCTCTTCTTTGGTAGGTCGTGAATTGGACTACGTGTTCCAGTCAATACAATTTGGCCAGATTGCTGGCGACCGCAAATTTTCAAGAGATTGTGAAGCTTTGATGCAACAAATCTTCGGCGGTAACACAACGGTCAAAATCACAACGTCATGCACGCATGCCCTTGAAATGACGGGACTACTTTTGAACTTGAAGGCAGGGGACGAGGTCATTGTTCCATCTTTTACTTTTGTTAGCTCAGCTAGTGCTTTTGCTTTGAGAGGAGCAACCATCAAGTTTGCTGACATCCGTGACGATACCCTGAATATCGATGAGAGGAAACTAGAGAAGCTAATAACACCGCGCACGAAAGCCATCGTTGTTGTTCACTATGCTGGAGTTAGCTGCGAGATGGACTCGATTTTGGACATTACATCGGGACAAGGTATTGAGGTGATTGAGGACAATGCGCACGGACTCTTCGGCAAATACAAGGGAAGACTGCTCGGAACCTTCGGAAGGTTTGCAACCCAGAGTTTTCACGAAACAAAGAATGTTACATGCGGAGAAGGCGGTGCATTGGTGCTAAACGAGTTATCTGATGTTAGACTCGCGGAGATCATTCGTGATAAAGGAACAAATCGTGCTGAATTTTTTCGTGGCGAAGTCAACAAGTATGGTTGGAAAGAACTCGGAAGTAGTTACGTGATGAGTGATGTTTTGGCGGCTTTCCTTTTCGGGCAATTGTCCGCTTGGGAAGCCATTCAAACACGACGCCAAGAGATTTGGGAAACTTATGAAAGGGAACTCACTCCTTGGGCAATAGAAAACAACGTGAAAACTCCTTACGTCCCGGACTATTGCGATCAAGCCTATCATATGTTTTATCTGAGATTTCCCAACCAGTCAAATCGAGATGCGTTTATTGCACATCTCAAAGAGCGCAAAATTCACGCGGTTTTTCACTACCTCCCATTACATAGTTCAGAGTACAGCAAACGAATGGGATGGGACAATGAAGATTGTCCTGTGACTAATCAAGTCAGTGACACACTCGTGAGGCTGCCTTTTTTCCATTCGATGACAGAATTAGAGCTTGCGCAGGTAATTGACTCAGTGCGCAGCTTCCAAGTCAATGGGCGAAGATGATTCTGATTGTGAACTTACTTCTCTCCTCAACAGACTTGAGAGCAGGTTGCCCGCCCAGCTGAAAATGTGTCCTCAAAGAATCTGATAGGTGTAGCTATCGGGAATTTAGCGTAATCATCAGCCGGACTTATCTTGTCTTTCTAGTGACGAATAAGCTCGAACACGTCGTCGCACCGGTCGGCGAGTTCGCGGTCGTGGGTCACCAGGATGACGTTGCAGCCCAGGCTCGCGCGGTCGCGCAGCAACGCGAAGACCACATCGCGCAGCTCGGCGTCGAGGGCGCTGGTGGCCTCGTCGAGGATGAGCACGGGGCGGTGCAGTTGGAGCGCGCGGAGGAGGGCGAGACGCTGCTGCTGCCCGCCGCTGAGGTTGCTCCCCCCCTCTTGCAGTATGAAGTCAAGCGGCGAACTCCCCAGGCATTCCTCGAGTCGGAGGATGCGGATGAGCTGATGCACAGCGACTTCGTCGATTTGAGCACCCCGCACGCGCAAGGTGAGGTTTTCTCGAACCGTTCCTTGGAACAGGAAAGGCTGCTGGGACAAATACCCCACATGCAAGATCCACTCCGATAGCGGCAGGTCGTCGCCGAGCACGCGTGCTTCCCCGTCACGCTGCACGACTTGCACGCCTCCGCCCGCCGGGTGATGCAGCCCGAGCAAGGCGCTGATGAGGGTGCTTTTTCCGGAGCCGGAGGGGCCGACGATGGCGTGCATTTGGCCGGCCGCGAAGGCGTACCGGAGATCCTCGAGGACGGGCTCCGGCCGGGAAGTATACCCGAGCGTCAGCCCGGAAAGGCGGATGTCGATCGGGGAATCCGGCGCGAGGGCCTGCGAACATCCTGCGCCGGAGCGTTTCGCCGCGATCAAGCGCCCCTGCTCCGCCCCGTGCTCCATGGTTTCGAGCACGTGCATCTGCCC
>Ga0079300_10000558_pt1 | contig 14053 bp, 11 predicted proteins | sample Wag4_2014_7_11_FD_74799 | JGI IMG/M metagenome (GOLD analysis project Ga0079300, IMG submission 74799) | Fresh water microbial communities from Ohio, USA - Utica-2 Time Series HT 2014_7_11 | ecosystem: Environmental > Aquatic > Freshwater > Water tank | place: USA: Ohio | collected 2014-07-11
GTCGAGCAGGGGGCATCGCTCACCTGGACCGTGAAGTCGCGTGTCGAGCGCCCCGCGCAGGCACCCGATGCCGCGACGTTCGCGTTCGATCCGACCGGCAAGCAGAAGGTCGACGGACTGGCGGCCCTGGTCGTGCGCGACCGCGGCGCCGCCGAGGACCGCGATGTCGAGGCGCTCAAGGCGGGCGAGCCCGCGCCGACGCTCGCGCTCCCGAGGCTCGGAGGCGGCGAGTGGGACCTCGTGGCGGCGCGCCCGCGGCCGGTGGTGCTCGACTTCTGGGCGACTTGGTGCGGCCCCTGCGTGGCGGCGCTGCCTTCGCTCGCGAAGCTCGCGGCGGAGTTCAAGGGCAAGGTCGATGTCGTCCTCGTGAACTCGGGCGAGCAGGCGCCCCGCGAGGAACGCGAGGCGACGATCCGCAAGGTCTTCGACGGCAGGAAGGTCAAGGTCGGCGCCGATGCGGATCTTGCCTGCGTGCTCGATCTCGACGGCCAGGCGGCGCGCCGATGGCTGGTGCGGGCGTTCCCGACGACCTTCGTGGTCGCGCCCGACGGTCGGCTCGCGGGCGTCTGGGTCGGCAACTCGCCGCGCAACGAGCGGGAGATCCACGCGAAGCTCGTCGAGCTGTGCGGCGGTGCGCCCGCGGGAGCGGCGGTGCCCGAAGCGGCGCCCGCGAAGGACGCAGCGCCTGTGAAGGGCGTCGCGCCCGACCCCGGCGCCGCCGACGACGAGACCGTTCCCGGAAAGCCTGGTCGCTCGTAAGTCCCCGTGCCGCCTGCGCAGCCCGCAGGATCGTGACCGCGTCACTATCCTGCCGTGCATGTCTGAACGCCCGGCGACGACCGCAACGACGCGAACCTCGGCCACGGGACACTCGGCAAGCCTTCCGCTCGCCGAGCGGGGTGACGCGGCGGACGCGCTTCGCCTGCGCCTCTCCTCCGGCCTGCGCTCGGTCGGCGGCGCGGATGTGCGCTTCGCGCGCCACGACCGCATGCTGTACGCGACCGACGCGAGCATCTACCAGGTCGAGCCGATCGGCGTGGTCGTCCCGCACTCGGTCGACGACGCGGTGCGGGTGCTCGCGTACCTCGCCTCCGAGGGCGTGCCGGTGCTGCCGCGTGGCTCGGGCACGGCGCTCGCCGGCCAGAGCGTGAACGAGGCGGTCGTCGTCGACTTCTCGCAGCACTGTCGCGCGATCCTGTCGGTCGACGTGGCGCGGCGCCGCGCGGTCGTCGAGCCGGGCGTCACCCTCGACCAGCTCAACGAGGCGCTCTCGGTACACGGGTTGATGTTCGGCCCCGACGTCGCGACGAGCTCCCACGCGACCATCGGCGGCATGATCGGCAACAACTCCGCCGGCGCGCACTCGATCCTCTACGGGCGCACCGTCGAGAACCTGGTCGCGCTCGAGGTCGCGTTCGCCGACGGCACCGTGCATCGCCTCGAGGAGGGGAGCTGCGACCGCGATCCCGCGCAGCGCGCGCTCGCCGAGTGCCTGGCCGCCATCGTGCGGCCGATCGCAGGCGAGATCCGCGCGCGGTTCCCGCGGATCCTCCGCCATGTCGACGGCTACTCGCTCGACCTCCTGCTCGACCAGCTCGAGCGCTCGACGCCCGGGACCTTCGACCGGGTGAACCTCGCGCACCTCGTGTGCGGCGGAGAGGGCACGCTCGCCACCACGCTGCGCGCCGAGCTCGCGCTGGTGCCGAAGCCGAAGGAGCGCGGCCTCGCGATCATCGGCTTCGAGACGGTGCGCGAGTCGCTGGCGCGGCTCAAGGCCATCCTGGAGACCAAGCCCGCCGCGGTCGAGCTCGTCGACGACGTCGTGATCGACGTCGCGATGCGCAACAACGAGTACCGCCAGTACGTCGAGCTCATGCCCAAGCCGCCGAGCGGCGGACTCGGCGCGGTGCTGTACGTCGAGTACTTCGCCGACGACCAGCGCGAGATCGGCGAGCGCTTCGCGGCGCTGCGCGCGGCGCTGCCCGGTGAGCCGATGTCGACCTACACCGGCGCCGCCGAGCGGCTCAAGGCCTGGAAGCTCCGCAAGGCCGGCGAGCCGCTGCTCCACGGCGTGCCCGGCGCGCGCAAGCCGTTCACCTTCGTCGAGGACACCGCGGTCGATCCGTCGCGCCTGCCCGACTTCGTCGAGGACTTCCGCACGATCGTGTCGAACCACGGCACGACGGCGGCCTACTACGCGCACGCGTCGGTCGGCTGCCTGCACATCCGCCCGCTGGTCGCGATCCACGACGCGAAGGACCGCGCGATCATGGTGCGCATCGCGCGCGACATCGCGCAGCTGGTCGCCCGCTACGGCGGCGCGCTCTCCGGCGAGCATGGCGACGGCCGCGTGCGGTCGCCGCTCCTCGGCGAGTACTTCGGCGAGGTGATCTGCGGCGCGCTGCGCGAGGTGAAGCGCGCCTTCGACCCCCGCGGCGTGCTCAACCCCGGCAACATCGTGGTCACCGGACCGGCCGAGCGGATCATCGCGAACCTGCGCGTCGCGCCGCACGGCGAGGACGCGCATCCGCCGATCGTCGAGACCTTCTTCAGCTACGGGCGCGAGGAGGGCTTCGACCACGCGATCGAGGGCTGCAACGGCGCGGGACTCTGCCGGCGCACCGCGGGCGGAACCTCGATGTGCCCGTCGTACCGCGCGCTGCGCGACGAGCGGCACGCGACGCGCGGCCGCGGCAACGCGCTGCGCCTCGCGGTGACCGGGCAGCTCGCGAAGGACCGCTGGGCCGATCCCGAGACGATGGAGACGCTCGACCTCTGCCTCTCCTGCAAGGCGTGCAAGACCGAGTGTCCGTCGAACGTCGACATCTCGAAGCTCAAGGCCGAGTACACCGCGCAGCGCCACGCCGAGCACGGCGTGCCGTGGTCGACGCGCGTGTTCGGGCACGTGCGGCGGCTGAACGCGCTGGGCTCGCGCTTCCACGCGGTCGCGAACCTGGTGAACGCGACGCCGCTCGCGAAGTCGCTGGCGCACGGGCTGCTCGGCATCGATCCGCGGCGGTCGATCCCCGCGTTCGGGGCGTCGCTCTTCGACTGGTTCCGCCGGCGCGAGCCGCGCGCGGCGACGCGCACGGTGATCCTGTTCGGCGACTGCTTCAGCGCGTACAACGAGCCCGGCATCGGGCAGTCGGCGGTGCGCCTGCTCGAGGCGTTCGGTTACCGCGTGGTGCTCGCCGACGTCGGCTGCTGCGGCCGGAGCCTCATCTCGACCGGCATGCTCGCCGAGGCGCGCCGCGAGGTCGAGCGCGCGTCGCGTGCGCTGTCGGGATTGCTCGACTCGACGGGCGCCGATGCGGTGCTCGTGCTCGAGCCGAGCTGCGCGAGCGCGATCCGCGACGACTGGCTGGAGCTCCCGCCCGAGATGCCCGACGAGGCCGCGATGGAGCGCCGCGCGACGCTCGCGATGCGCACCCATCTCGTCGAGGAGTTCCTCGAGAAGCAGTGGGACGCGCACCCGCGGCGCCCCGAGATCCCCGCGCAGGTCGACCGCGTCGTGCTCCACGGCCACTGCCACCAGAAGGCGCTCTGGGGCACGGAGACTTCCGCGAAGTTCCTGCGCCGCATCTTCGGCGCGAACCTCGGCGTGCTCGACACGGGCTGCTGCGGCATGGCGGGCAGCTTCGGCTACGTCGACCGGCGCTACGACCTCTCCATGAAGATCGGCGAGGAGCGGCTGTTTCCCGCGGTGCGCGCGGCGCCCGACGCGGTGGTGTGCGCCCCCGGCACCAGCTGCCGTCACCAGATCCACGACGGAACGGCGCGCGAGGCGCTGCATCCGGTCGACCTGGCGGCCCGCGCGCTGGGGTTGTGACGGGCGGTCGGCGGCGGGGGTGTTGTGCTAGACTCCCGCCCCATGTCCGGCTCGCAGCTCCCCGCCATCGATGAAACCGCGCTCTCCGACCTCTCGAGCGCCAAGATCCTGCTGGTCGACGACAACCAGCAGAACCTCGAGCTCATGCAGGCCTACCTCGAGAGCCTGCCCTGCACGCTGTCGACCGCGCGCGACGGCCTGGAGGCCATCGAGGCGATCCACAAGGACAAGCCCGACCTCGTCCTGCTCGACGTGATGATGCCCAAGATGTCGGGCTTCGAGGTCTGCCGCAAGCTGAAGTCCGATCCCGCGACGCGCGACATGGTGATCATCATGGTCACCGCGCTCCACGAGGTCGGCGACCACGAGCGTGCGGTCGAGAGCGGGACCGACGACTTCCTCACCAAGCCGGTGAACAAGCTCGAGCTCCTCACCCGCGTGCGCAGCCTGCTGCGCGTGGCGCTGCTCAAGCGCAAGCTCACCGAGCTGCTGCAGCAGGGTCGCTGAGGCGCGCCGCCGCGCGCTTCCCGCCGATCCCTCCGTTCTCGCCCTTTCCCCGCGGACCGATTCAAGACGCGCCGAGAGCCGTGCCGATGTCCCGTGCACGGAGGTTGCCCGTGTCTGAGAAGTCCACCCTGATCGCGTCCATCTGTGAGATCAACCCGTCCGCCTCGACCGAGTGGCTGGCGAAGTTCTCCGAGACCGACCTGCGTGAGTACCTCAACCACCTCATGGTGTCGATGGAGCCCGCGGCGCTCGCGCGCTGGGTGCGCCGCAACGACCGCGCGCCGATGATCACCCGCGACGCGGCGTGATCCCGCCTCTCAGGCGAAGGTCGGCGCGTTGGGATCGCGTTCGGCGATGAGGTTGAGCTCGATCGGGTCGTCGAGCTCGTCCTGCCGCACGCGCACGCGCCCCTGACGGACGAGCTCGAGCACCGCGAGGAAGAGTCCGATGCGCTCGCTGTGGGTGCGCCCCTCGAACACGCTCGTGAGCTGCAGCTGGTGCGACTCGATCCGCGTGAGGCGGTCGACGAGGTCCTCCTGGTGCAGCGAGATCGGCGTGTCGTCGTACTCGACCATGTGGTCGCCGACGCGGGTCAGGTCGATCGAGGCCGCGATCCGCTCGAAGGCGGCGTAGAGGTCGCCGAGGTGGAGGTCCTCCAGCTCGAAGTCCTGCTCCTCCTCGGGCTCGTCGACGGCACCGGGGCGCACGCGCGCGGCGGCGCGGTCGTTGAATTCGCGGCGGCGCGCGTCGAGGACCTCGGCCGCGGTGCGGAACTTCTGGTACGCGAGCAGCTGGCGGATGAGCTCTGTCTTGGGATCCTCGCCGGGTGCGGTCGGCGTCGCGCCATCGCCGTCCTCGCTCGCCGCCACGGGCGTCAGCGAGCGCGACTTGATCTCGACGAGCGTCGCCGCCATCACCAGGAACTCGCCGGCAACGTCGATGTCGACCTTCGAGATGTGCCGCACGTACTCGAGGTAGTGGTCGGTGAGGGTGTGGATCTCGATGTCGTGGATGTCGACCTCGGCCCGCCGCACGAGGAACAGCAGCAGGTCGAGCGGACCCTGGAACACGGGAAGACGAACGAGCCAGTCGGTCTGCGACATCCCCCGTAACCTACCAAGAACCCCGCGCTTCTTGCGCGTTTTGCCGTCGATTACACTGCGACGATGGCCGACTCCACCTCCGCCGCGACCGCGGCGCCGAACGCCGCCGCCGACCCGCACATCCGCGCCAACGAGCGCGCGTTCCTGCGCGAGGTCCTCGCGACCGAAGCGGGGGCGGTGACGAGGTTTGCCGCGCGACTCGCGGCCGGCGAGGAGACGGGCATCCACGCCGCGCTCGACCTCTTCGAGGGCTGCAAGGGCCACGTGGTCGTGAGCGGCATGGGCAAGTCGGGGCTGGTCGGCGCGAAGATCTCCGCGACGCTCTCGAGCCTCGGGCAGCCGTCGCACTTCGTGCATCCGGCCGAGGCCGTCCACGGCGATCTCGGCTCGATCCGCCCCGACGACGTCGTGCTGCTCCTCTCGTGGTCGGGCGAGACGCAGGAGGTCGTCGCGCTCGCGTCGATCCTGCGGATGGACGGCATCCCGACCGTCGGCATGTCGGGCAAGGCGGCGTCGAGCCTCGCGCGCGCGTGCACGGTCCACGTCGACCTCGGCGACCTGACCGAGGCCTGCCCGCTCAACCTCGCGCCCACCGCGTCGACCACGCTCACGATCGCGGTCGGCGACGCGCTGGCGCTCGCACTCGCCCAGCGCCGCGACTTCGGCAAGGACGACTTCCACAAGCACCACCCCGGAGGCATGCTCGGCGCAGGCCTGCGGCCCGTGACCGAGGTGCTGCGTTTCCGCGTGGGCCAGAACCTCGCCGCCGTGCCCGACACCAGCACCGTGCGCGACGCGTTGCGCGCCGCGGGCGAGGGCCGGCGCGCGGGTGCGATCGTGCTCGTCGACTCCGCCGGCCGGCTCAGCGGCATCTTCACCGACGGCGACCTGCGGCGGCACGTGAACAGCGGCGGACTCTCCGCGCTCGACGCGGCGGTCGCGGGCGTGATGACGCGCCACCCGACGACGCTCACCGTCGACTCGCTCGTGCGCGACGCGGTCGCGCTCGTGCAGGCGAAGCGCCTCGACGAGATCCCGGTGGTCGATCGCGATGGGAAGCCCGTCGGCCTCGTCGACGTGCAGGACCTGATCGCGATGCGGGTGGTGAAGGAGTGAGCTCGCCGGTCAGGCGGCGAGCAGCGGCCTGAGCACCGCTCGGCTGACCGTCGCGAGTCCGAGGCTCGCCAGCAGGCGGTTCACCCGCGCGAGGGTGACCGTGGCGGGCGCGGTGACTTCGATCCCGAGCGGAACCCCGGCGCGGGTGAAGTCGACGACATACCCGCCTTCATGCGGCACGGAGCGATACACCCGCTTGCGCGTTCGACGACGCGTCGGCGAGGGCGAGTGGCATGTAGGCTCCCGAGGAATTGGCCTGACTGCGTCGATGCGGTTCCGTGGTCCGTCGGTCGCAACGGATGGTTCCGTTACTTCACGATCACCCCACGGCCCTCGAGCAGCGCCATGACGCGCTCGACGGCCGTGCGCAGCGCGACATCGGGCGCGCCGAGCTCGTGCAGCGGGATGGTGAGCTCGGCGTCGCCGGGCGCCTCGTAGTCGAAGTCGACGCCCGGGACGCCCGCGACCTTGCCGGCGGCGAGGTCGCGGTAGAGGCCCGACGGATCGCGGCGACGGCACTCGTCGAGCGGCGTCGAGACGTGGACGAGCGCGAAGCGATCGGCACCCACGAGGTCGCGCGCGCGGGCGCGCACGCCCGCCTCGGGCGCAGTGAACACCGCGAGCGTGATGAGCCCCGCGTCGTTCATCGCCTTGGCGAGCTCCATGCCGCGGCGCAGGTTCTCGCTGCGCTCGCCCTTCGAGAAGCCGAGGTCACGGCTCATGCCCGAGCGCAGGTTCATGCCGTCGACCACGGTCGCGAGGCGGCCGAGGTCGAACAGGCGCCGCTCGACGGCGCGCGCGATCTTGCCCTTGCCCGAGCCGGACAGGCCGGTGAAGAGCAGCGTGAACGGCCTCTGCCCGAGCCGCGCCTGGCGCTCCTCGGCGGTGACCGTCGAGCGCACGGGGCGCGCGCGGTCGATGTGCGGCGCCTCGGTCCAGTGGTCGGCGGAGGGACCCTCGACCTCCGACGGATCGAGCAGCATGCCCGCGCCCGCGGTGGCGTTGGTGAGCCGGTCGATCAGGATGAACGCGCCCGTCTGCCGGTTGCGCGTGTACGCGTCGTAGACGAGCGGACGCTGGGTGCGGATCTCGACCTGCCCGATGTCGTTGAGCGCGAGCGCGGGCGCCGCCGAGCGGTCGAGCGTGTTCACGTCGACGCGGTGCGCGATGCGCACGACGCTCGCGGGCGTCTTGTGCGGACCGTGCTTGAGCAGGTACTCCTTGCCGGGCACGAGCGGCGACTGGTCGTCCATCCAGACCACCATCGCGTGCACATCCTGCGACACATGCGGCTCGTTGCCCGGGTGGACGAGCATGTCGCCGCGCGCGCAGTCGACCTCGTCGGCGAGCGTGAGCGTGACCGAGAGGGGGGGCGTCGCCTCCTTCAGGTCGCCGTCGAAGGTCACGATGCGGGTGACGGTCGACGTCTTGCGCGACGGCAGCACCATCACGCGGTCGCCCGCCTGCACGCATCCGCCCGCGACGGTGCCCGTGAAGCCGCGGAAATCGAGGTTCGGGCGGTTCACCCACTGCACGGGGAAGCGGAAGTCGACGAGGTTCCGGCCCGAGCCGAGCGGCACGCGGTCGAGGTGCTCGAGGAGCGTCGGTCCGTCGTACCACGGCATCGAGGCGCTGCGGTGGACGACATTGTCGCCGTTGAGCGCCGACATCGGGATGAAGCGCATGCTGCGCGCCGGCAGCTTGGCGGCGAAGGCCTCGTAGTCGCGCACGATCTCGTCGAAGCGCGTCTGCGAGTGGCCGACGAGATCCATCTTGTTGATCGCGACCACGATCTCCCTGATCCCGAGCAGGCTCGTGATGTACGAGTGCCGCCGCGTCTGCACCGCGACGCCGTGGCGCGCGTCGACGAGCAGGATCGCGAGGTCGCACGTGCTCGCGCCCGTCGCCATGTTGCGGGTGAACTGCTCGTGGCCCGGCGTGTCGGCGATGATGTACTTGCGCGCCGCGGTGGTGAAGTAGCGGTACGCGACGTCGATCGTGATCCCTTGCTCGCGCTCGCTCTTGAGGCCGTCGACGAGCAGCGCCATGTCGATCGCGCCCGACTGCGTGCCCATCGACTTCGAGTCGCGCTCGACGGCGGCGAGCGTGTCCTCGGCCACCATGTGCGTGTCGTAGAGCAGGCGGCCGATGAGCGTGCTCTTGCCGTCGTCGACCGAGCCGCAGGTGAGGAACCGCAGCAGCTGCTTGCGCTCGTGGCGTGCGAGGTACTCCTCGATGTTCGTGTCGATGAGGGCCTGTTCGGCCGCGTTCTGGTCGGCCACCATCAGAAGTAGCCCTCCTTCTTCTTCTCCTCCATGCTGCCGGCGGCATCGTGGTCGATGACGCGGCCCTGGCGCTCGCTCTGGGTGGTCTGGAGCATCTCGCGGATGATCTCGGGCAGCGTCGCGGCGGCCGACTCGATGGCGCCCGACAGCGGATAGCAGCCGAGCGTGCGGAAGCGGATCACCTTCATCTGCGGCACTTCGCCGGGCTCGAGCGGCAGGCGGTCGTCGTCGACCATGATCGGGACGCCGTGGCGGTAGACGACCGGGCGCGGCGCGCCGAAGTAGAGCGGCACGATGCGGATCCCCTCGAGCCAGATGTACTGCCAGACGTCGAGCTCGGTCCAGTTCGACAGGGGGAACACGCGGATGGATTCGCCGCGGTTGACCTCGGTGTTGTAGATGCTCCAGAGCTCGGGGCGCTGGTTGCGCGGATCCCAGCGGTGCTGTCGATCGCGGAAGCTGAACACGCGCTCCTTCGCGCGCGACTTCTCCTCGTCGCGGCGCGCGCCGCCGAACGCGGCGTCGAAGCCATGCTTGTCGAGCGCCTGCTTGAGGCCCTGGGTCTTCATCACGTCGGTGTGCTTGCGCGATCCGTGGGTGATCGGGTTGATGCCGGCGGCGAGTCCCTCGGGGTTGACGTGCACGAGCAGCTCGAGCCCGAGCTCCTTCGCGACGTACTCGTCGCGGAGCCGGTACATCTCCTTGAACTTCCAGGTGGTGTCGACGTGGAGCAGCGGGAAGGGCGGCTTCGCAGGATGGAAGGCCTTCAGCGCGAGGTGCAGGAGGACCGCCGAGTCCTTGCCGATCGAGTAGAGCATCACTGGACGCTCGAAGCTCGCGACGACCTCGCGGAAGATCTGGATGCTCTCCGCCTCGAGTTCCCGGAGGTGGGTCAGGCGGGTCGGGTTCAGCGGGGTTTCTTCCATGCGGTCGGTCCGAAGGGCCGATACCGTATCGGCGATTCAGGAGCGGTTCCTGCCGCCGAATCCCGCTTTCCCGAGGGTTGCGCATGCAGGGTCGATCCGCCAACACCACCTGGCACGAGGGCACCGTCGCGCGGACGGACCGCGAGCGCCTTCTCGGGCAGCGCGGGGCGACTGTCTGGCTGACGGGCCTCTCGGGCTCGGGCAAGAGCACGATCGCAGTCGCTGTCGAAGCGCGCCTCGTCGGGGCCGGGCGGCTCTGCTATCGGGTCGATGGGGACAACCTTCGCCATGGGCTCAACCGGAACCTCGGGTTCTCCGCGGATGATCGCGCCGAGAACGTCCGCCGCACGGGGGAAGTGTGCCGCATCCTCGCCGACGCGGGCGTGATCGTGCTCGCGAGCCTGGTGAGCCCGTTCCGCGCCGACCGCGACGGCGTGCGCGCGCTGCACGACGAGTGGAAGCTGCCGTTCCTCGAGGTCTTCGTCGATGTGCCGCTCGAGGTCGCCGAGTCGCGCGATCCGAAGGGCCTCTACCGAAAGGCGCGCGCGGGCGAGATCCGCGACTTCACCGGCATCCACCAGCCCTACGAGGCTCCGGAGCGCGCCGAGTTGGTGGTCGATTCGTCGCAGCGCGCGGTCGATGCGGCGGCCGAGCTCGTGGTGGCGGAGTTGCGCGCACGCGGCATCGTGGGCTGATCGCCCGGCGGGTGGCGTCGCGCGGGGATTGCCGCTGATTCCCCCGAACTTCCGAGTGACTTCGATCACCCGTGCTGCGGGCCAGCCGTCCGTTTGGCGTAGGCGCGCACGAGCGGCTCGACGATCGAGGGGTGGCCGGCGAAGACGCCGCGGTTCGCGGTGAGCTCGCGGCCGCGGCCGAAGTCGAGCGGTCGGCCGTCGACGTCGCACACGCGCGCGCCGGCCTCGGTGGCGACGAGCGCGCCGGCGGCGTGATCCCAGATCTTCTCGCGGTAGTCGGCCTTCACGGGGAGGCGCATGTAGATGTCGGCGCCACCGCGCGCGACGACGACGTACTTGCACTGGCTGTCGAGGCGGGCGGGCTGGCCGGGTGCGCCGATGGCGGCGAGCAGCTCGACCGAGAGATCCTGCTTCGAGTGGCCGCTCTCGACCGACTCGCAGGATCGGACCGGGGCGCCTGCGCTCCATGGGGCAAGCGCCAGCCGTCCGGGAGGTGCCGCATCGCGCTCCATCCACGCGCCCGCGCCAAGGGCGGCGTAGGCGAGGCAGCCGAGCGGATCCGCGGCGTCGTAGTCGGCCGGATCGTGCGCGGGCAGGTTCGGGCATCCGACCACGCCGAGCGTCACAGCGCCGCCCTCGATGAGCGCGAGCGAGATCGCGTACTGCTGCCGGCGCAGGAACCCCTTGGTGCCGTCGACCGGGTCGAGCGTGAAGAAGCGCGCGCACGGCGCGGCGCGGCCCGAGTCGATCGCGTCGAGGCACTCCGCGCGGGTGACCGCGTGGCCGAGCGCGTGGCTGGTCGCCTCGACGACGCGTGCGAGGAGCGGCTCGCTCGCCGGCGCACGGAGCGCCGCGGCGTCCTCCTCGCCGACGAGCGGCCCGCTGCCGCCGAGCGTCATCGCCACCACCGCCTGGCTGGCCCAGTCGGCGATGGTCACCGGCGAACGGTCGTCCTTCGAGATGCCGTCGAGCGCGGTCGAGGACTGCACGAAGCGCGTGGCCCGCGCGGCGAGCGCGACGGCGCGGCGCATGGTGGCGAGCGTTCCGTGGCGGGATGGATCGGTCGATGGCGTCGTCACGCGTGGGGATCCGTTACGGCGAGAGGGGGAGCGAAGGCGCAGGCATCTGCAGCCAGATGCAGGTGAGCGCGACGGCGCCGGTGAGGATCCCGAGCGGGAGCCCGATGCGCACGAAGTCGATGAAGCGGTATCCGCCCGGGCCCTGCACCATGAGGTTCGTCTGGTAGCCGATCGGCGTCGCGAAGCTCGAGCTGGCGCCGATCATCACGACGAGCGCCGCGTCCTTCGGATCGAAGCCCTGCGCCTGCGCCGCCGCGACCGCGATCGGGAACACGAGCGCCGCGGCGGTCGCGTTGGAGAGGAGCTCGGTGAGCACGAAGGTCACCAGGTAGACCGCGATCAGCGTGCCGATGGGCGTTCCGCCGCTCCAGGCGATGAGCTGGTCGGCGAAGGCCTTCGCCACGCCCGTCTTGGCGAGCGCGGTGCCGAGCGCGAGCGAGCCGGCGATGACGAAGATCAGGCGCGCGTTGAGCGCCTTGCGTGCCTGCGGTCCGGTGCAGCATCGCGTCGCGATCATGGCGGCGGCGCCCGCGAACGCGGCGTGGAACATGGTGAAGCCGAAGGGCTCGAAGGCAGCCACCGCGATCACCGCGAGCAGGATGAGCGCCGCGATCGGCGCGCGCTCGTGGCGCACGGGTGCGGAATCCTCGAGCTTGCTCACCAGCAGGAAGTCGCGCGACTGCGTGTAGGCGTTCACGAACGCCTCCTGCGTCTCGAGGAGCAGCACGTCGCCCGCGCGCAGCACGACGGTGCCGAGCTTGACGTTCGAGAGCCGCTCGCCGTTGCGCGACACGGCGATCACCACCGCGTCGTAGACGCTGCGGAAGCGTGACTCGCGGATGGTCCGGCCGAGCAGGGGGTTCGTGTCGCTGATCACGACCTCGACCAGGAAGCGCTTGTAGCGCTCGCTGCCGAGCTTGCTGGTCTGCTCGCGCGCGGCGGCGAGGCCACGCATCCGCTGCAGCGACACCACGCTCGCGACATCGCCGATGAAGAACAGGCGGTCGCCCTCGAGGATGCGGGTGGTCGGCTCGACGGGCGCGATGATGTCCGACCCGCGCTGGATCTCGGAGAGGTAGAGCCCCTCGAGGCCGCGCAGGTTGGCCTCCTCGACGGTGCTGCCGGCGACCGGCGCGCCCACGGCCCGCATCTCGACCGAGTACGAGCGCGGGTCGACGCCTGCGTGCGAGGCGCCGCCGCTGGCCGGCAGCAGCCAACGACCGGCGACCGCGATGTACGCGATGCCCGCCAGCGCGACCGGGATGCCGACGGCCGAGAGGTCGAACAGGGAGAAGCTGGCATTGCCCGCCTTCACCCACATCTCGTTGACCACGAGGTTGGTGCTGGTGCCGATGAGCGTGCACACCCCGCCGAGCGTCGCGGCGAAGGCGAGCGGGATGAACAGCTTGCCGGGCGCGATCCGCGAACGGCGCGAGAACTCCTGCACCACCGGGATGCACATCGCGACCAGCGGCGTGCTGTTGATGAACGCCGAGATCGCGGCGACCGGCAGCATGAGCCGCAGTTGCGCCACGAACACGTTGGTGGTGCGTCCGAAGATCGCGGGGCCGATCCACTGGATGAGCCCGGTCTCGATCGCACCCTGCGAGACGACGAGCAGCAGCGCGATGGTGAGGATCGAGGAACTCGCGAGCCCCGCGAACGCTTCCTCGGGCCGCAGGATCCCGGTGAGCACCAGCAGTCCGATGCCGCCCGCCATCGCCAGGTCGGCCCCGATGCGGCCGCGGATGAGCGCCGCCAGCGTGATGGCGACGCAGACGATCGCGGTGATGCCCTGGGCGTCGAACGGCATGGTCAGTTGGTGGGGGCCTGGGCGGTGCTCCGCGCGGTTCCTGAGGCCGACTGGCCCGGCGCGCGGCGGAGGTGGTTGATCGCCGCGAGCACCACGTCCTCCTGCATCGCCTTGCAGTCGCCGGCGCCGCCATCCTTCACCCTGTTGCACCAGACGGCGAAGGAGATGGCGCGGGACGGATCGCGCTTGAGCCGCACCACGCCGCTCAGGGTGCACGTGCCCTGGATGTAGCCGGTCTTGCCGAAGATCTCGATCGTGTCGGCGACGCCCGCCGAGCGGAAGCGCTGGTCGTCGAACCGCTTGCGGAACGTGCCCTCGCCGGGCGCGGCGAGGCTGGTGATGAACGTCTCGCGGAACTCGGCGGGGATGCACATCGTTCCCGAGGGCACCTCGGTGGTGCTGAAGGCGCGGATCCACGAGGTCATCAGCCGCGGCGTCACGCGGTTCCGGTCGTCGAGGCCGGAGCCGTCGTGGAACTCGAACTCGCGGCGGAGCGCGTCGGGAGTCATGCCGAGCACCTGCTGGAGGAGCAGCTCGATCGCGACCTTGGCGTTGTCCCACGATCCGGGCTCGAATCCCGCGTCGCCGGGCTCGCGCAGCGGCCGGTCGGAGGAGGGTCGGTTCGCATGCGCGGCGCCGACCCGCTTCGCGAGCGCCTCGGCGTAGAGGTTCGCGCTCTGCTCGTTGGCGCTGCGGAGGA
>Ga0079300_10000560_pt1 | contig 14041 bp, 14 predicted proteins | sample Wag4_2014_7_11_FD_74799 | JGI IMG/M metagenome (GOLD analysis project Ga0079300, IMG submission 74799) | Fresh water microbial communities from Ohio, USA - Utica-2 Time Series HT 2014_7_11 | ecosystem: Environmental > Aquatic > Freshwater > Water tank | place: USA: Ohio | collected 2014-07-11
TCACGTTATTACCCAAAAGGGCCGCGGTTATCAACCGGCTCTCGACGATGAGGCCGACCAGTTCCACGCGGTGGGCCAGATTGATCCGATTACCGGGGAGAATCGCGAATCCTCCAACACGGTCTCGTGGACTGGAGTCTTTGGCGATGAGATGCTTCACATCGCTGGCGAGAACCCGAGGGTAGTGGGCATTACCGCGGCTATGCTCCGACCCACAGGGCTCCATCGGATGGCAGCCCAGTATCCCGAGCGGGTGCTCGATGTGGGTATTGCCGAACAGCACGCGGTGGCGAGCGCGGCCGGCCTTGCCTACGGCGGGATGCACCCTGTTGTGGCCGTCTATGCCACGTTCATCAACCGCGCTTTTGACCAGGTACTCATGGACGTTGCCCTCCACAAAGCCGGCGTGACATTCGTGCTGGATCGAGCCGGAGTGACCGGCCCTGATGGCCCGAGCCACCACGGCATGTGGGATCTGTCGATCCTTCAGGTCGTGCCCGGTATTCGCCTTGCGGCACCCCGAGATGCCAAGCGTCTGCGTGAAGAGTTGAGAGAAGCCATTGCGATTGATGACGCCCCGACGGTAGTGCGGTTTCCCAAGGGCTCTGTTGCCCCAGAGCTCGACGCGCTTCGCCGGAGTGAGGATGGCGTTGATGTCCTCGCTGAGGCTGCCCATAAAGACGTCTTGATTGTTGCGGTGGGTCCCATGGCTCACGTGGCTCTCGAGGTGAGGGACCGGTTAGCTGACCAGGGTATCGGCGCGACCGTCATCGACCCGCGGTGGGTCGTCCCCGTTGCACCAAGCATCATCACCATGGCTCGAGAGCACCGGATTGTGATCAGCATCGAAGATGGCATTCGTGTCGGGGGAGTGGGAACCAGAATCCGCCAGGAACTCCGAGCAGCGGGTGTTGACACGGCGGTTGATGAGATTGGACTTCCCGATGAATTCCTCGATCACGCTGAGCGTGCAGAGATTCTCACTGCGGTCGGGCTGACCTCTCAGACAATCGCCCGCAACGTCGTTGCTCAGGTGCTGGGGATGAAGGTTCCCGTGGCCAGGCCTCTCCCGGTGGAGAACACCACGGAAGCATCCCTTGACGCTCGCTCTGACTCCGAGGGTGCCAGGTAATCCAGCCAGGTCATCCAGTCAGGTGACCCGCTAGGCCTGCGCTCATTCCGCGGTCGGTTCGGATTCACCAACCGTGTGAAACACGGTGCTGAGTGCCTCCGCAACGATATTCACTTGCCACGCTCGAGCGCCCCTATCGAGAAGCGCCTGACGGATTCCTGGGGGGGAGATATCCAGGGGGGCATCCCAGCAGAGTCGGCGGAGGAAATCTGGTGTGAGGAGGTTCTCTGAGGGAATAGACCTCTCCTCCGAGAGGCGTGCCAGCTCCTCCTTCGAGGCGCTCAAACGGGCCCACGCCACAGGGTTCTTTTCCGCCCACACTCGTGGTGGGGGCGGGCCCTCTGAGGTGGAGCGGGCTTCCGGAAGATTCTCGGTCGCTCGCCCGCGCTCTATAGCCGACCACCAGCGGTCCAACTCGGAGCGTGATGCCCGCCCGCTGAAGGCCTTGAGTCCCGCCAGGTCTCGCTTAGTGGGAGGTTCTGCCAGCACTGCTGCCACCAGTGCTCGGTCTGGAACTAAACGTCCCGGTGCCGTGTCGGTCTCCTCGGCAAAGGACTCTCTGGTGACCCACAATTCGCGAGCAACAGCGAGTTTCCGGGGACCCCGGATTTGATGAAGTCCAGAGAGCCTGCGCCAGGGCTCAGTTCGTGGAGCGTTGGGAGCTAGGGATAGTTGCGCCTCGAATTCTTCCGCGGCGATATCCGCTTTGCCCTGCTCGGTCAGGATTCGGTAAATCTCATCGCGCACCTGAGGGAGGTATTGAACATCCAAAGCCGCATAGGTGAGCCACGAGGCTGGCAGTGGCCTGGTTGACCAGTCAGCCGCAGAGTGTTCTTTGGCGAGGCTCAAACCCAAGACATCTTCCACAACACCCTGGAGGCCAACTCGGGGAAGCCCGGCGAGCCTGGCTCCCAGTTCCGTGTCAAAAAGGGTGACGGGGTTCACCCCGGCTTCGCGAAGACAGGGAAGGTCCTGGTGGGCCGCGTGAATAATCCATTCGAGATGGGAGAGCTCATGCGTAATGTCATCGAGTGCCCCCACACCCACCGGGTCAATCAGGAAGTTCGGTGTTCCCGTTCTGTGGGCTTGCACGAGGTATGCCCGCGAGGAATAGCGAAAGCCACTGGCCCGTTCCGCGTCGAGTGCGAGGGGTCCCGATCCTTGCACTAGCCCGTCTAGTGCAAGGCGGAAGGCAGCGCGATCCTCCACCAACACGATGGGTGCCTTCGCGATGGCAGGGGGCAGTGGAGGAGTTTCTTCTACGTCGTCGCTCATGGGGCCTGGCGTTGCGGGGGCAAGGCGGCCACCCCATCAGGCGTTGGCGGAAAACCCGCCAGCATGCAGACAAACTCCGACCAGGCCTCCAGATGTGGTTTCAGATCGCTGGTCGTCGGACTCCATGAGGCTCGGACTTCAACTTGGGCACCCTGGCGATTCCCCGCTAATTCTCCAAAGCCCGTGGACAGCACGGTTGTGGTGGTCCCCGCCGCGCGTTCATACAAGGCCCCCCGGATATCAAGAGCGTCCATCAGCCACGACCAGGCAACGTTTGGCAAGAACTGATCGGCGCCCATGGAGGGGTCAACCGGGGCCTGGGCAAACACCACCATGCGATACGCAGAACCCCAGGCCTCAGGCCGCTCCGGGTCGCACAGAAAGACCAGCCGACCAGTCCCGTATTCGCCATCCGAGGTCGCGTGAGAAGGCTCAACGTCTGCCGCCCAGGCCAGCGCACACGGGGCGAGCCCCTCGGGCGCTGCTGTTTCTGCTACCCGAAGCTCAGGTCGCAGCAACGCGAGAGCGGCGGAGGCGACTGCATCGCTGAATTCTTTGGGCACCTCGCCTGTGGGCGCAACCTGAATCATGTTTTTAGCGTAAAGCGCTGGAGTCCAACACCTCTGAGGGCGCGCCGCGAGCACCGGTTTGGTAGCGGTGATACAGCATCTTTGCATCGTCAGTCATCAATGACGTCAGTTGCCACGCTCCGGTGTCCAACGGCCACCACGACGGTATTCCCCGGTGCACATCGCTAGGTGGTGGGGTCACTGACAGTGCTACCTCGTCGATGAGGTGCGCCCAGGATTCCCAGAGGCTCCGACCTCCCTCCAGCAGAAAGTGCTGTGCTCTAAGCGCCGTGCTCAGGAGCTCGCGCACCTCCCGTGCGGGAATGTGTCCCTCGCCCTGAACCGTGAGAATCTCGGCGTCTATGGTGCCGAGGGTCTCCCGCACCTCCCTGGACGCTACTGGTCTCGTCACCACCACAAGCCGACTAGCCGGAGAGGTGATCAACTGGTGCCCACCCAGGTCACCGGTTGCGCTCACCACCGCCAATGGTGTGGTCTCGGGCACGGGAATGCGTTCGCGTCTGACTGTTTCGGCGCCCACAACAATGACGTCAGATGCGGCGCGGTGGAGCTTCAGCAGACGACGGTCTACGCCCGAGGTGAGGCTGCCGCTGGTGCCATCGAGGCCTTCGGTTTCTCCCAGGGCGTTGGTGACCATCACTGCCCTTACCCAGGCTGTGGCAGGAGGCGCAAGATCTGCTGTCAGCAGAGCCACATCAGCTTCGTTGCTGAGGTCAAATACCTGCGGGGGTGGTGGCAACACCCGGTAAAGATTCACTCAGGACAGGCTCTCGTCGACCTGGCGTTTAATACGCCACAACATCCCCGACATGCCTCGCAGTCGCAACATGCTCACGGCGTTCTGGAGGCCGAGCAATAGGGGGAAATCAGCGGGGACAGCCTTCACCTGCTCCGGGGTCATCCCGTGGAGGCCGTGAACCAAGATCGAGGCAAATCCTCTGGTGGTGGGGGCTTCAGCGGGCGCAGTGGCATGGACAATGACGGCGTCTGGCGCTGCGTCCACGGAGATGAACACGGGGGATTGGCACTCCTCAACCCGCTCCCATTCGTCAGAGCCAATGAGTCCTTCGGGCACCTCGGGCAGAGAATCCGAGAACTCGAGCAACAGCTGCAGTCGATCGGGCACGGTGAGTGCCAGGAAGTCATCCCTGATTGCTTGGAGCGAAGGCGGCAGAGCCGCCACGGTCTCGCCCATGGTTAGGGAGCGGCGCCCGGCTCGTTGCCCGTGGCAATCGGAACACGAACCGCACTGCCCCATTCAGTCCACGAGCCGTCGTAGTTCCGCACGGAGTCAACACCAAGCAGGTATTTGAGCACGAACCACGTGTGGCTCGAGCGCTCACCAATGCGGCAGTAGGTAATCACATCGTCGGAGGGTGCGATACCATGCCCCTCGAGGTAGAGCTCAACGAGAGCGGCGTGGGATTTAAAGGTTCCGTCCTCAGCAGCAGCCTTGGCCCAGGGAACGCTGCGCGCGGTCGGGATATGTCCCCCACGGAGAGCGCCCTCTTCGGGATATGCCGGCATATGGGTGCGCTCGCCGCTGTATTCCTCGGGGCTTCGGACATCAATCAGTGGCTTCCCGAAGTGCTGGGACACATCCTCCTTGAACGCGCGGATGTCGGAATCATTGCGAGTAACCACTGGATAGTTGGCCGAAGCCCGGCTGGGGAGGTCTTTAGTAAGTTCGCGGCCCTCTGCTACCCAGGCATCGCGGCCTCCGTTCAGGAGGCGAACATCGGTGTGGCCAAAAAGTGTGAAAACCCACAGGGCATAGGCGGCCCACCAGTTGCTCTTATCGCCATAGATCACGACGGTGTCGTCGCGGGAGATTCCCTTTGCCGACAGGAGGGCAGCGAACCCTGCGCCATCGACATAGTCACGAACCACTGGGTCATTCAGCTCGGTGTGCCAGTCGACCTTGATGGCTCCTGGAATATGACCGGTCTCATAGAGCAAGACGTCCTCGTTGGATTCGACGATTGCCAGTCCCGGTGTTGCGAGGTTCTCGGCAAGCCAGGTCGTTGTGACCAAGCGCTCCGGGTGCGCGTAGTCGGCTAGTTCGGGAGAGGGATCAGCGGGAAGACTCACAGTGGAACTCCTTGGGGACTGCACATAACCTGATGGCCCAGCCCGGTACGCTGGAGCCTTGTGCCCATTGTCGCACTCTCCCCTGAACGTTGTCGCCGAATGCTACGAAGTGAGTCAGATGAACCCCGCCAATCCAGGGACTAGTAGCCCGGCGAGTCTCTGCGATCGGCATCCGGTGCTCTCCATTGAGGACATGCTGCGTCACTTTGTTCCGCCAGCGCAGTTCAAGGATTCCGGTCTTGGCAACTACATCCCAGACCCGGATTTCCCGTCTCAGGCAGAGGCCCTCGAGAGCGCTCAGGCTTTTGTTGGCGCCTCAGCCCCTAGCCGAGGGTCCGGGTGGAAATTTGGTGGATCGAAAGCTTCGCACACGCCAGTGAAACCTGGTATCTATCTCGACGGCGGCTTTGGCGTTGGAAAAACACACCTGCTCGCGGCCATGTGGCATCTGATGCCTGGGCGCAGCTACTACGGAACTTTCATTGAGTACACAGCACTCGTGGGTGCCCTGGGTTACCGCGGTGCGGTGGACCACCTCACAGGGGCCTCGTTTCTGGCGATTGACGAGTTTGAGTTGGATGATCCAGGAGACACCATGGTGATGTCCAGGCTGCTCGGCGAACTGGTCGCTTCTGGCACCAGGCTCGCCGCCACCTCGAACACACCGCCTGCGGCGCTGGGTGAAGGTCGCTTTGCAGCTGAGGATTTTCTTCGCGAGATCACGGCCCTCGCTGACAAATTCCTCACGGTGCGTATTGATGGTGAGGACTATCGTCGACGGGACTTTGAGGGTCACGCAGTGGTGGTGGCTCCTAGCAAGGTCCTCGCCACCCTCCAGAGCGTGGGGGACGCGACGACTCTCGATGATTTTGGTGCCGTGATTGCGCACCTGGCGACCATTCACCCCAGCCGCTATGTCGGTCTTGTGGAGGGGCTCCGCGGTGTCGGCTGGAGCGGGGTGTATCAACTCCACAACCAAGCTGAAGCTCTTCGGTTGGTCGCGCTGGTCGACCGTCTCTATGACGCACGGGTCGCCATTGTGCCAAGTGGGGTCGCACTTGATGAGGTCTTTGACGACACCATGCTCTCGGGCGGTTATCGAAAGAAGTATCTTCGGGCCGTTTCCCGGATGATCGCTCTGACGCGACTCGCTGGAAATCCCCAGGAGGCGCTCTAGGCGCTCCTCTAAACTAAGGGTGTCCACCACCACACCGAGGAGCCTGCGTGGCGAGTAAAGGTTCAGCACCCCAGAGCGGCCTAGGCCGGGGTGAATACCTCGAGACTCTGTGGATAGAGAAGATTCTGCGACGAGAGACCATTGGTGGTCTCATCATCGTGGGCGCCGCCGTTCTCGCGGTGATTTTGGCCAATTCTCCGCTTGCTGACGCATATTTTGGGCTTCGCAGCACCTACCTCAGCATTGGTTTTGGCGATGCTGTGATGAAGCTCAGCGTCGGCCACTTCACTGCTGACGGCCTCTTAGCGATTTTCTTTTTTCTTGTGGGGCTTGAGCTCAAGCGTGAGTTCGTCTCCGGAGAGCTTCGGGACCCCAAGAAAGCTCTCGTGCCAGTTGTGGCAGCGCTGGGCGGAGTTATTGTGCCGGCATTCATATACGTGAGCATTACCCAGGCCATGGGCGTTCCCGAGACCGCGCGTGGCTGGGCAATCCCGATTGCAACCGACATTGCGTTTGCTCTTGCTGTTCTGGCACTGGTCGGGACGTGGTTGCCGATTGCTTTGCGGACCTTCCTGCTGACCTTGGCGGTAGTCGATGACCTCATTGGCATCACCGTGATTGCCGTCTTCTACACCGACGATCTCAACATGGGAAACCTCGTCCTGTCCCTCGCGGTCATTGTCGCGTATGGGTTTCTTGTCCAGCGCTTTCAGAGTTTCTTTGCGCAGCGTTTCGGAGCGGCATGGTTGATTCTGCTCCCCATGGGCATCGTGGCCTGGTTCTTTATGTATGGCTCGGGAGTGCACGCCACTATCGCAGGGGTGCTTCTGGCATTTACGATTCCGGTGTTGCGCCCGCGCAATGAGCGCACAGTCGAACCGTCTGACCCGGGAGATGGACTGGCAGGAATCTTCGAGCACAGGTTCCGTCCGTTCTCTGCGGGTGTCGCTGTCCCACTCTTCGCGTTCTTCGCCGCGGGTGTGGCCCTTGGGTCAGGCTCCGAGTTCGTGGACCTCTTGCTCTCCCCGGTCTCTGTGGGAATCATTGTGGCTCTAGTCGTTGGGAAGTCGGTCGGTGTTGTAGTGGCTACGTGGTTGATTACCCGGCTTCCGGGTCTTGCCCTGCCTCGGGGGATGGCCTGGATCGACCTGGTCGGAATCGCTCTTCTGGCGGGTATTGGGTTTACGGTGTCGCTGTTGATTGGCGAATTGAGCTTTGGGCTTGGCACCCTCTTTGGTGACGAAGCAAAACTCGGGATCCTTGTCGGATCGGTTGTTGCGGCCTTACTGGCGGCGGTGATTCTGGGGAGTCGCAATCGGTACTACCGTGGCATGGCTGAGGATGACGCCCGCGATGACGATCACGACGGTATTCCCGATGTTTTTCAAAAGGCTTAGGAAACACACTCTTAACACAGCGCCCCCACTCGAAATAGTTTCGAAACACGCGCGCTCCGCTCCAGAAACCTCGTCGCGTGACACTGGGGTATCCGCACAATGGCCTCGTTGTGCGTCCATGTCGGTGTTACTAAGGGAGATAACTGATGGATACAGGCCAGTTAGCTTGGGGAATCACGGCCACCGCACTGGTGTTGCTGATGACCCCCGGTGTTGCATTTTTTTACGGCGGTCTAGTCAAGGCCAAGAGCGTCGTCAGCATGATGATGATGAGTTTTGGTGCTCTCGCGCTCGTGGGGGTGCTCTGGATCCTCTATGGCTGGAGCATGTCGAGTGTTGGTGGGGCTGGGGAGTTCGCTGGTAATCCGTTCGCTGCATTCGGTCTTGCTGGATTGGATAACGAGGGTCTACTCGGAGCGGCTTTCGGGGCAACGTTCGCCATCATCACCGTCGCTCTTATTTCCGGTGCAATCGCGGACCGGGCGAAGTTTGGCGCCTGGATGGTCTTCGCTGGCATCTGGTCCACGGTCGTGTATTTCCCGGTAGCGGCGTGGGTGTGGGGTGGCGGATGGATCTTGAACCTCGGCGACCTACTCGGCGGCCTTCCCAGCGTCATTGACTATGCCGGTGGCACAGCCGTTCACATCAACGCTGGAGCCGCAGCACTTGCCCTATCCATCGTCCTCGGGCGGCGCGTGGTCTTCCAAAAGGGAGCCCACAAGCCTCACAACGTTCCCTTGGTTTTGCTCGGAGCCGGCTTGCTGTGGTTTGGGTGGTTCGGGTTCAATGCTGGCGCTGAATTCTTGGCAGAGGGAATGCCTGGCGTGGGCTTGATTGTGGTCAACACTCTCGGCGCTACCGCTGCCGCGATTCTCGGTTGGTTGGTGATCGAGAAGCTCAAGGATGGCAAAGCCACCGCCGTTGGTGCCGCGTCCGGAGCTGTCACTGGTTTGGTTGCAATCACTCCAGCGTGCGCGAACCTGACGCCTGGTTTCGCACTGCTCCTCGGTGTCGTTGCTGGAATCATCTCAGCGTTGTCGGTTGATCTAAAGTTCAAGTTTGGATACGACGACTCGCTTGATGTGGTGGGCATCCACTTAGTCGGAGGTCTTGTCGGAACTCTCTATCTCGGGTTCTTTGCCATCGACACCGGTCTGTTCACGGGTGGCGACTTCGGTCAACTGGCGGTGCAAGCCATCGCAGCGTTCGCGGTGCTCGCCTACTCCTTCGTCGTCGCTCTTGTGTTGGGCTTCGCGATCGAGAAGACCATGGGCTTCCGTGTCACCAGCGAAGATGAAGTCGCGGGAATCGACACCATCGTCCACGGCGAAGAGGGCTACCAGCTCGAAGAAGACCAGCGCGTCTAGCAATCACGCACTGTGGGGCCGGCCTCAGGCCGGCCCCACAGTCATGTTGCGAGTGTCTACCGTAGTCTTGGGCCATGACACGGAGGTCGGTAGGTAGGTGGGTTGTCATCATCGCCTTTGGTGTCAGTGGCGTTGGCCATCTCGTCAACCCCTCGGCGTTTCTGTGGCTGATGCCTCCGTGGTTGCCCTGGCACATCGAGCTGATTTATCTCTCAGGCGTTGCGGAGTTGCTTGCGGCCGCCGGCTTGGTGGCCAGGTGGCGTTTTGCCCCTCTGTTCACCGTTGCTGTTTTGCTTGCGGTGTGGCCAGCGAATTGGTGGTTCGCTATTGATTCCCTGGGCAACGGTGACACTGTAACCAGTGTGATTGCGTGGCTTCGCCTGCCCCTTCAAATACCGTTGATGTGGTGGGCGTGGCGAAGCCCGGTAAAGCCTCGGAAGGTTTCACCCGGAGCGTAGGATTGCCCGGTGCCAGAAACTACCGCGCTACTCTCGTTCATGGTACTGGCCCTGGTGGTCATCGTGGTACCAGGCCCCAGCGTTGTTTTTGTCATTGGGCGCGCCATGATTCTTGGTACGCGCGGGGCTGTGATCAGCGTTCTGGGAAATGGCATCGGAGTGGGGATTCAAATCCTTGCTGTTGCACTCGGGGTTGGCGCAGTGGTGTCCCAGTCTGAGGTGCTCTTTGGAATCGTGAAAGTGGTGGGCGCTGGTTTTCTCATCTATCTCGGCGTGGAAGGAATTCGCCATCGGCGGGTTTTCACCAAGGCCCAGGACGATGAGCCCGCGGTATCCACGAAGCGACTGTTGCTCGATAGCTCTGTCGTGGGAATCACCAACGCGAAGACCTTGGTGTTTTTCATTGCGTCGTTCCCGCTGTTTGTGAATCCAGCCCGGGGATCAGTCGTTCTTCAAATGCTCGTACTTGGCGGGTTCTTCTGGGTGGTAGGCATTGCCAGCGATTTGGTCTGGGCTATTGCGGCGGGCAGCGCTAGGCAGTGGCTCTCGCGCTCTGCCACACGGTTGGAGTGGGTCCGAGCCGGCGGTGGAGTTGCTCTGATTTGCCTTGGCGCCTATTTGGGGCTCTATAGCCTTGGGCTACTCTGAAGCCTTCTCGCGAGGGACTTGAGCCCAACTGTGGAAAGACACGGTGCAGTAGTCCGGGATGAGGCGCTCTGGGGAAAGACCTGTCTCAGTGAGATCGCGCATGAACTTCGACAAGTGAGGCGAGAAGAGGTTTCCAAACGATCCGTATGCGACCCGCTGCGGGTAGTGGTGGGCGAGGAAACAGCCGTAAGCCTCATAGTCGCCAAGGTCCCGGCCGATGGGATCGGTGGAAGACTTCCACCAGTCGAGTAGTGATTCTGAGCCCTGAGGGAACATTCTCTGCACAACCTCGGGCTGCATCAACTGGTGGTGAGTGATGAAGCTCAGCTTGTGCTTCTTGGGAACGCCGAAGTACATCAGAACGTGGCGCATAAAGTCAGCGTGGTACTCGTTGGCGATCTGGAGAAGCTGACGCTTGTCACGTCGAATCCAGGTTTTTGGCGAGAGCATCACGGTGTCCGCATCAAGAATGAGCGCTCCAATTTCCTGAGACTGGTGGGCGGCGGAGAGTTTGATGAGCTGTTGCATGACCCAGCCCGCATTGCGATCGCCTGCGCCAAACCGCGCATTGAGTTCGGTGAGAAGCGCCGCGCCCAGGATGTCTTGATCAAAGAGCACCCGGACGTCCGGGTTTTTCTTGAGAATCAAGTCCAAAGCTCTGGACGAATCCGGGGAGGCGAATCTGGGCCCCTTCCCCTCGGCATCGCGGGGTGTGATGAGCGTCACTGTTGCCAGGGGGTTTCTGATGTTGCGCTGTGCCGCAGCCAGCACGATAGGTAGCGCCGCGAGGTCTTTCTCAACGAAGGGAATGACGAGCTCGATGGGCGGAAGATTGCGATATCTGCGCAGCGGGTCAATCGGCTGACACAGAGAAATCAACGCACGCACGGGAAGTGGAAGATACTTCTTCCGGAAACGTTGAGCTACCAGGTCAACCTGACGTGCCGCAGCACCTAGGACCCGGCTGTTGCTCACGCGAAGCAGGTTTCGCACCCCGTGGAGAAGCGTGTCGGCTAGGGAGTCCCGCTCGTGAGCCGAGTAGTTCTTGGCCGGAAGGCGCTGGGGCATAGAGGTCTCTCTCTGGGGTGGCGCTGGGATGTCAATCTGAATACTCACATTAGGTTAGAGGAAGAATTTCCGAAGCCACGGGAGAGGTGTCGTGATGCCAGAGAAAAAGCCTGGTCTGTTTCGCGGAGGTGGCGCAATGTTCTCGAACATCTGGGGGGCCACGTGTTTTTTGCGCTGGGCCACTGCGAACTCCCTAACACCGGTCATTGATTTTCAGAGTGTTCCGCAGGTGAACCGAAGGGACACATCAAGCTCGGATGCCTGGGCTGACTATTTCGAACCTGTCTCTGCACTGAGCGTTGAGGATGCATTAGCTGATTCAGATGTCGTTGTGTTCTCAGCTCCTCGCGGCACCCAGTTCCCGACTACTGAGTACTCGCAGATACCTGAGTATCGCGAGATCTTCACCAAGAACATCAGGTTGAATCCGATGATGTCGGACTACGTCGCCTTGTGGACGAGCTTCTTGGATGAGCGGGGGCCAGCGCTTGGTGTCCACGCCCGAGGAACCGACATGCGCAAGGCTAAGTCCCATCTAGCGCCACCAGAGAACCATCAACTTTTTAGGCTTGTTGACAAGGCTCTGGAACGCGGCGGTTTTGACTCGATTTTTGTTGCCTCGGAAGACGAGCGTTCTCTGGGTGCGTTTGTGAGGCGCTACGGACCGAGGGTCATCACCACGGATTCGTTTCGGACCGCGAAACGGAAAAAGCTCAGCAGGATGTCGAGCAACGTCCTCGAGTGGCGCTATGTGCTCGGTATGCAGGTGATTCGCGACGCCTGGCTGTTAGCGCGCTGCCAAGGACTGGTATCGGGATCCTCGAATGTGTCTGAGCACGCACAGGTCATCAACGGCAACCGCTACGCGGTGAACTACCAAATTCGGCGGCCGAGAGTGGATATCGCCGGTAGTGCACCGTGGCAGATATCCGTGACCAACGCTCTGCGGTTCTGGACAACGTCACGCTTCGCTGGGCCGGATTTCAAAATCATTGACCGCTCTGCGGGCTAAATACTCTGGTGGGCGATACTGGGTTCGAACCAGTGACCTGTTCCGTGTCAGTTATCCAAAACCGGTTCGCCCACGTCCACTCGCGTTCAGAATACACGTGTTGCTCTGTCATGAGCTTGCCAAAACCTGTGTGAACATCTAGATAAGGAGGCAGACAAAGGAGGTGCGGCTAGCGCAAATCTTTCAAAAACTCTTCAAGGGTTTTTACAACCGCTGGCTCCCCAGGTTGGCAATCTCCGCGAGTGCCGTCTGGATTTGTTGGCTGAGGCCTGTGAGGTCGCTGAGCGCACGATCGAGACCTTCAGAGAGGACATCGCTGAGGTATCCCCGGGGACGCGTCAAAACGCAAAGGCCAGGGACCAGGGATTGGCTCCATTGCGGTGGGTAGCTTCGTTGACAGACGGGAACCGGTCTTACGATTCGAGTTTCCCCATGCAGGGGGAGTGTTCGGGGGCCGAACACGGCCGAGCAGAAAGCGTTGGAGATTGTTGCTTTGTTCCGGCGTCTCTACGCTGGGGATCCGGGAGGAGTTTCTCAAGTTGACACCGTCGCCTTCTTTCCTGATTTCCACCAACCAGGTCTCAGGCGCACTATCCAATAAGCTCTCTCCTAACCAAGACAAAGGGTTTGGAATTCCAGCCTCTGCCGAGAACCGAAGGGGAAGAAATGACGTCGGGGAATTTCGCAATTGGAAAGTATTGCGTTGCCTGCGGTGCAGGTCTAATTATCTCGGCGATTGTCTGTCCCCACTGCGGTACGGCGGCCGGCCGCAAGCCGGGTGAGCCCCTGGCGCGAAGCAAGCAAACTGCAATTGTTCTCTCAATTTTTCTCGGGTTTTGGGCATTCCTCTATACCTACAGAGTAGACGCGCTCAAGTTCTGGATTGCCTTGCCGACCCTAGTGTTGTCGGCCGCGGTGCTGGTTTGGAACGAGTGGGCGTGGGAGAACATTTGGGAATGGTCTGCCACGTCGTTTTTTGCAGTTCAAGTCCTGTTCGGCGGGCTCTTTTTCGTGACGTCAGTGGGGTCTTGGATCGCTGCAATCGTCCTGAATGTTAAGCGCGACGAAGGCGCTTTCAACTCAATGTTCACTTCTTGAGTGGATTGACCTGGGCACAGCTGCCAAGGACAACAGGCTACCTTGCGAACCCGGATGACACCCCAGCGCACTAATGGGGACCAGAACTTGTCTACCCTCTTACGTAATTTGGGTCACTATCCCAATTCGCTGTGTCGCCAGTGAACTTCTCGTAACCGGCTACGAAGGCAGGATCGAAGCAGAGTGGATACTGAAAGACGGCGCTGTGAGTGATGCCAAAGCCTAACCAGGCATCATCAGGCATCACTGACTCGCTCGCCCAGTCCTGCCAAGACAACTGGGACTTGAGGGCATCTTCGACTTCGCCGAGCGGGGCGTCGCAGCCTGGTGGAAGCGGAGAGGACGCACACCCCCCCAGAACTGTTAGAAGAATCGAGGCGGAAATACTGAGTGCTAATTTGTGCGACAACGAGACTCCTACCAGTGAATTGCGACCTTCGCAGAGGCAACCAGACTATCGCTCCGTCCCGAAAAATCAAGAACTAGCGTGGAGCCTTCGATAAACCGGTTTGGAGACAACCTGTAGCCCCATTTCGCGCACAAGCCAAACCCACTCGATTTGCATTTCTGACGCCAGAGCTTCGGGGTTCACCGTTTTGGAGGGAGGGTATATTCAGAATGTTCCCCCCGCCACCGGCAATGACCGAGTTACAGAAAGGCGGCACATACGCTTCTGACCCGACTACTTCCTTGTGGGCGATACTGGGTTCGAACCAGTGACCTCTTCC
>Ga0079300_10000563_pt1 | contig 14026 bp, 17 predicted proteins | sample Wag4_2014_7_11_FD_74799 | JGI IMG/M metagenome (GOLD analysis project Ga0079300, IMG submission 74799) | Fresh water microbial communities from Ohio, USA - Utica-2 Time Series HT 2014_7_11 | ecosystem: Environmental > Aquatic > Freshwater > Water tank | place: USA: Ohio | collected 2014-07-11
GCGTCCTGGCGCGAGGTACCTGCCAGGCCCGGCGACGCCCCGGAGATCCTTCCCCTGAGGCGGAACCTCTCGGAGAGACAACAGGCTCTCAACCTAGAAAGTCAGGTCTGGCTAGAAAGTCAGGTCCGGCTAGCAAGTCAGGTCCGGTTTGATCCGATGACCGGTTCCCTTTTGCCGGAACAGGGTCTAGCGGCGGTCTCCGGGGCGGGACCCGGGAACACCTTCGTCCTCGCGGGGGAGCAGGCCACCGGCTCCGATCGAGCCGATCAACTGTTCGACGACGGTCAGCTCGCGGCCGCGGGTCGGCGTTTCGCGGCCGTTGAAGGCGATGACCTTACCGTCCGCCAGGGTGAGGTTGTCGACCGTCTTCACCGTCTCTGTCTCCTTGTCGAAGGCGATGATGGTGATGTCCCGGCGGGTGACGGTGGGCTTGAAGAAGGCCACGGTCTCTTTCATCTGGTTCATGTAGATCCAGACATTGGGGTCGAAGGCGGAGACTGTGGACGGTGAGCCGAGGCGTCCGCGAACGGTGGCCTTGCTGTCAGTCCCCGGTTTGATGTCGCGAGGATTGGAATCGATCGCCTGGAAGCCGGAGTATGTGGTGACCGGCGCGCAGGCACCCACAAGGGCGAACCCTCCGAGTGCGATGGCGAAGGCGGCGCGTTTCAGCATGTGTGTCCCGTCTCTTGGCTCCGGGCTTTGACCTAGCGCCCGTCGCCCCTTACTGCAATGCCGGCGATACGCGCAGTCGGGGGCGAAATCGAGGCCAAGATGCGACTTTTCAAGAAGCGACCAGAGCAGGAGGCCGGCAAGCGGCTCTACGCCGCATGCGTCGTCCAGGCCCGGCGGCCAGACCTGTATGCGGAACTGCGGACACCTGACACCGTCGAGGGGCGGTTCGAGCAGTACACGCTTCACGTGATCCTGTTGCTCGACCGGCTTGTTCGCCAGGGCCCCGAGGCCGGGGAGGTCTCCCAGGGACTCTTCGACGCCTACATACGCTCGCTCGACGATGCGCTCCGGGAGATGGGCGTGGGCGATCTCTCGGTCGGGAAGAAGATGCGGAAGCTCGGAGAGGCGCTCTACGGCCGCCTCCGGAGCTATGAGGCCGCCTTTGAGGGCGCTGGCGAGGCGGATGGGCTGGAGGCGATCCTCGCGCGCACGGTCTATGAGGGGCTCGAGGCGCCGCCGGTGTCTGAACTGGCCGCCTATGTTCATGCACAGCGCAGCCACCTCGCCACGCTGCCTCTCCGGGGATTGCTGGACGGACAGGTCGACTGGAGCGCAAAATGACGGGGTCGACGAAGTTCCGGCTGGGCGACCTGACGGGCGGGCCCCTCAGTCTTCACCTGGTGCCCGACGAGGTCGAGAGGGCCGGGCTGGCCCTGCGCCTGGGCCTGGAGGGCCTTCCAAAGCTGGTGGCGCACCTTGAGGTCCGTCCCTGGTTGGATGGGTGCGAGGTCAGGGGGCGTTTTGAGGGCGAAGTCATCCAGGTCTGCGGCTTAAGCCTCGAAGCCTTCTCCCAGCCCATTTCGGGCGACATCGACCTCCGGCTGGTCCCTGAGGGCAGTCCGAACCTTCCCGCAGAAGCGGGTGACGGCGAGGTGGAGATCTCGCTCGAGAGCCCCGATCCGCCCGACGTCCTTGATGGGGACGCCGTCGACGTCGAAGTCATTCTCGAGGAGCACCTTGCCCTGGCGATCGATCCTTTCCCGCGCCGGCCCGACGCCGTTTTCGACTGGAATGCCGGTCCGGATACGACCTCACCCTTTGCGGCTCTCAATGCATTGAAGGACAAGCGACCGTGAAGCGGGCGACCGGCCCTGGTTTGCATGCGGGTCTTGGGCCTGTATCCTGCGCCCTCCGGCGGGTAGGGGCGGGCTGAGTCTGTTGACCGAATCGAGTGTCATTTCCATCGACGCCATGGGCGGCGATCACGGGGTTTCGGCGACAGTTCCAGGTCTGGCCCTCGCTCTGAAGAGCGTGCCCTCGACGGTGCGATTCCTGCTGCATGGGGACGAGGCCCGCCTTCGTCCGGAGCTTGCCCGGACCCCGGAACTCGCCCGGCGTTCCGAGATCCGCCACACTGACAAGGTCATCGCCTCGGACGAGAAGCCGGCGACGGCCGTCCGGAGGGGCAAGGGTGCCTCGATGTGGAACGCTATCGAGGCTGTAAAGTCGGGCGAAGCGGTCGCCGCCGTCTCCTGCGGCAGCACCGGCAGCCTGATGGCCATCAGCCGCCTGATCCTGCGCATGAACGTCCCCATGGAGCGGCCTCCGCTGGTCGTGCCCTGGCCGGGGCTCAGGGGCGTGACGACCCTCCTGGACGCCGGGGCAAACATCGACTGTGACGCCGAGCGGCTTGTGGAGTTCGCCATACTCGGCGAGGCGTATCACAGGGTGGCCTATGGCGTGGAGCGGCCCCGGGTCGGCTTGCTGAACGTCGGCTCCGAGGAGATGAAGGGCCATGACGAGGTGCAGCAGGCGCACGCCATCCTGCGCAGCGGCAAGCTGGACATCGCCTATCACGGCTTCGTCGAGGGCGACGACCTTTCCACCAACCTGGTGGACGTGGTCGTGACCGATGGTTTCACCGGCAATGTCGCCCTGAAGACCGGGGAGGGGGCGGCGCGCTACATCACCGAGGAGCTCAAGGCCGCCCTGACCTCGAGCCTTCCTGCGAAGATCGGCGCCCTACTGGCCCGCCCAGCCCTGAGGCGCTTTCGTGACCGGATTACGCCGACCCCGGCGGCCCCCCTGCTGGGCCTTGGCGGCCTGGTGGTGAAGTGCCACGGCGGTGCCGACGCCCGGGAGTTTGGACGCTCGGTCGGCCTGGCCGTAGACCTGGCAGCCAGTGACCTCATGAGCCAGATCGAGCGGAACATGACCCGGCTTGGAGCCGACTTCCCGGTGGCGGAAGGGGATCCCGCGTGATCCGCAGCGTGGTCACTGGCGTGGGCGGCTACCTACCTGAGGAAATCCTCACCAATGCGGACCTCGCTCGCTTCGTCGATACGTCCGACGAGTGGATCCAGGAGCGCACCGGCATCCGCCAGAGGCACCGGGCTGCGCCGGACCAGGCCGTATCTGACCTCGCTGTCGAGGCCGCCCGCAAGGCCCTGGAGGCGGCGGGCCGGTCACCGGCGGACATCGACCTGATCATCGTCGCGACGACGACGCCGGACCTGACCTTCCCGGCGGTGGCCACCATCGTCCAGCGTAAGCTGGGGTGTCCGGTGGGCATTGCCTTTGACATCCAGGCGGTCTGCTCGGGATTCGTCTTCGCCCTGTCCACGGCCGATGGCTTTGTGGCCCGGGGACGATCCCGCTGCGCCCTGGTGATCGGCGCCGAGACCATGACCCGGCTGATGGACTGGAGCGACCGCGGAACTTGCGTCCTGTTCGGGGATGGTGCCGGCGCTGTGGTGGTCGAGCCCGGCGAGGGCAGGGGTGATGCCTCTGACCGAGGGCTCCTTGGCTTCGCCCTGCGGGCGGACGGCACCAAGCAAGACCTTCTCTACGTGGATGGGGGCGTCTCGACCAATGGCCAGATCGGCCACCTGCGGATGCAGGGGAACCAGGTCTTCAAGCACGCCGTGATCAACATTTCCGAAGCTGTCACCGCCGCGGCGGCGGACGCCGGGATCGCGGTCTCCGACGTCGACTGGTTCATTCCCCACCAGGCGAACCAGCGCATTCTGAACGGGGTCGCCCACCGGCTTGGCATTGACGAAGCCAAGGTGATCTCAACGGTGGCCGAGCACGCCAATACCTCTGCGGCTTCCATTCCCCTGGCCCTGGCCCAGGGCATTGCCGACGGCCGTATCCGGCCCGGACAACTGGTCCTCCTCGAGGCCATGGGCGGCGGTCTGACCTGGGGCGCGTGCACCCTGCGGCTCTAGGCAGGGAAAATCGTTAACTTCAGGCTTGATGCAACTGAGTTGGAAGGCTTATCTCTGGCGTTAACGCACCGTGCTTTGCGCGGTCTCACCCTTGGCGCGGACCAGGCCCATGAACGGATCCACAGTCACACGGGCCGATCTTTCGGAAGCGGTCCACGAAGAGGTGGGCTTGACCCGCCAGGACTGCGCCGAGCTGGTCGAGCGGACCCTGGAGCTGACAGCCCAGGCCCTTGAGCAGGGCGAGCAGGTCAAGCTGTCCGGCTTTGGGGTCTTCCAGGTGCGGGCCAAGCGCGCGCGGATGGGCCGTAATCCCAAGACCGGTGAGCCTGCAGCCATCGAGCCCCGCCGGGTCATCGGATTCCGCGCCAGCCAGGTCATGAAGGCGCGCATCGACCGCGCACTGTCGAAGTAACCCGTGACCAAGGGCCCCGAAGCCTTCCGAACAATCTCGGAGGCCGCCGATGAGGTTGGGGTCGCACCTCATGTGCTGAGGTTCTGGGAGACCCGGTTCTCGGTGATCCGGCCCATGAAGCGGGCGGGGGGGCGCAGGTTCTATCGCCCCCAGGACGTCGCCCTGCTGCGGAGCCTGCGCACCCTGCTTCACGACCATGGCCGCTCCATCCGGGACGTCCAGCAAGTCTGCCGCCGGGAGGGGGTCAAGGCCCTCCACGCGCTCGCAGACCCAATCGCCACTGCCCCCGAAGCGGGCATCGTCCTGGCCGCTGCGCAGCCGCAGGCCGTCCCCAAGTCTTCGCAGGCACCGCCCGACGAGGGTGCCCGGACACGGCTGGCGGCGACACGGGAGGACCTGATCGCCATCAAGGTCAGGCTTGACGCGCTGCTGGCCAGCTGAAGTCGAAATCGCTTGCCCGGCGGGCGCAAGCCGCTAGAAGAACCGCTCGCCGATGTCGGAGCGTAGCGCAGCCTGGTAGCGCACTTGACTGGGGGTCAAGGGGTCGTGGGTTCGAATCCCGCCGCTCCGACCATCGGCCTATCGGCCTCGGTTCATCCAGCTCATCAGGGGCAGGATGGGCAGTCCCCAACCGACCCCCGCGACGGCAAAGAAGACCAGCTTGATCCGCATGTCGTTGGGGAGACGGTCGGCAATGGCCGTGGCCGCCCAGACATATCCGGCAAGGAAAATGAGGATCAGGACGGATCCGACAAAACTTCTGAGGCGAGGCGGCATGAGCGCGCCTATATCCCGGCTACTGGCGTTCGTCACCCGGAGTTGGGTACGGACCCAAGAGGCTTTCGACAGGAGCGTGTGAGTCCTATGCGTCACCCGGAACGGTCCCGCCCTGTCGCCATCTGGCTTTTCATCGTCGCGGCCCTGGTCCTGACCATGGTCGTGGTGGGTGGCGCTACTCGATTGACCAACTCGGGGCTCTCCATCACCGAGTGGAAGCCAGTAACGGGCGCCCTTCCGCCCCTGTCGGATGCCGACTGGGCGTCGGAGTTCCAGAAGTACAAGGCCATCCCCCAATACCAGCAGGTCAACCGGGGCATGTCCCTCGACGCCTTCAAGACGATCTACTGGTGGGAGTGGGGCCACCGGTTCCTGGGGCGGCTGGTCGGGATAGCCTTCGGGCTCCCATTCCTGGTCTTCCTGTTCACGCGCCAGATCCCGAAGCGGCTGGTTGGACGCTGCTGGGCCCTCCTGGCTCTGGGCGGGCTCCAGGGCGCAATTGGCTGGTGGATGGTGGCCAGTGGACTGACCCAACGGGTTTCAGTGGCTCCGGAGCGGCTGATGACCCACCTTGGTCTCGCCTTCTTCCTGCTTGCGGCCCTGCTCTGGACGGGGCTTGACGCCTGGAATGGTCCGCCTCGGCGGCGCAGTCGCGGGGCCTGGCCGCAGATCGCCCTCGTGCTTGCCGTCCTGGTCTATCTCCAGATCCTGCTTGGCGCCCTGGTCGCAGGAAACGACGCCGGATATGTGCTGAACGACTGGCCCCTGATGGGCGGCCGGCTTTTCCCGCAGGACTATGCCGGGCAGGGCCTCTGGGCCACCATCGCCCACTCGATTCCCGCCGTACAGTTTCACCATCGCATGGGGGGCTATCTTCTCTGCCTCTGCGCGGCGGGGCTGATCTACGCCGCTGTGAGCGGGCGGGCGTCCTCAACGCCTGTAAGGCGGATGGCCGTCGTCCTGGGTTTTGGTGTCATCTGCCAGGCCGGGTTGGGGATCTGGACCCTGATGTGGGCGACGCCCATCGACCTCGGGCTCGCACACCAGGCTGCCGCCGCCCTTGTTTTCGGTCTCGCGACCGGGTTCCTGTGGGTCGCCCGGCGCGCCTGACTAGGTATTATGTTACCTCAACTAAATAAGTCAGCAATCCCAACAGGTTATGATATTTCTCAAGGCGTCATGTTGACAGGGCGAGGTTGCCTGTCGTATCCGCGCGCCTCACCTCGGGCTCCGGCCCACGTTCAACCAATGGACCTGCTCCCATGCTGAAGACGACGGCTTCGCTGAAGCCCGCCGACGTCGAGAAGAAGTGGATCATGATCGATGCCGAGGACGCCGTCGTTGGCCGCCTCGCTTCCTTCATTGCCATGCGTCTCCGCGGCAAACATCGCCCTGACTACACCCCGCACGTCGACTGCGGTGACTTCGTGGTCGTGATCAATGCGGACAAGGTCCGGCTGACGGGGCGTAAGCTCCAGCAGAAGACCTATTACTGGCACACTGGCCATCCGGGCGGCATCAAGGAGCGGACCGCGGACAAGATCCTCGGCGGTCGCTTCCCCGAGCGCGTGCTCCAGAAGGCCGTCGAACGCATGCTGCCCAAGGAGAGCCCGCTGGCCCGCCGCCAGCTTACGCATCTGCGGGTCTATGCCGGGGCAGAACATCCCCACGTTGCCCAGAACCCGGAGACCCTGGTCTTCGGCGACATGAACGCCAAGAACGTGCGGAGCAAGTAAGACAATGACCGATGCTCCTACGCCAACAGGCTTCGACGCCCTGCAAGGCCTCTCCACCCAGGCCGCTCCCCAGGCGGTCGTGTATGAGCGCAAGCTCGACGCCCAGGGCCGCGCCTATGCAACCGGCAAGCGCAAGAACGCGGTTGCACGCGTCTGGATCAAGCCGGGCAAGGGCCAGATCACCATCAACGGTCGCGACCAGCAGGTGTATTTCGCCCGCCCGGTGCTGCGGATGATGATCGCCCAGCCCATGGATGTCTCCAACCGCTCTGGACAGTTCGACGTGGTCGTCTCGGTGGCCGGCTCGGGCCTGTCCGGGCAGGCTGGCGCGATCCGCCACGGCATCTCCAAGGCCCTGACCTATTTCGAGCCTGAGCTGCGTTCGGTCCTGAAGCCCCATGGCTTCCTGACCCGCGACAGCCGTGTGGTCGAGCGTAAGAAGTACGGCAAGGCCAAGGCCCGCCGCAGCTTCCAGTTCTCGAAGCGCTAAACAACGGCTCCTATCGGGATGCTGGGGCGCTTCGGGCTTACCGGAGCGCCCCTTTTCGTGTCGTGACCCCAGGACAGGCCGCATGACCCCCAAGGTTTTCATTGATGGTGAGGCCGGAACGACCGGGCTGCAGATCCGCGAGCGGCTGGAGCGCCGCAACGACCTGTCGCTGCTGTCCATCGATCCGGCACGCCGCAAGGACCCCGAGGCCCGCCGCGAACTGCTGAACGCCGCGGACCTGGTCGTACTCTGCCTGCCAGACGATGCGTCCAGGGAAGCAGTGTCCATGATCTCCTCTCCCGACGTGAGGGTGATCGACGCCTCCACGGCCTTCCGTACCGCGCCAGGCTGGACCTATGGCTTCGCCGAGATGACCCGCGCTCAGCGCGCGGCGATCCAGGCTTCCCGCCGGGTCAGCAATCCCGGTTGCTATCCAACAGGCTTCATCGGGCTGGTCAGGCCGCTGGTCGAGGCCGGTCTCCTGCCTGCGGAGTTCCCTGTTACGGTCAATGCGATCTCGGGATATTCCGGGGGCGGCAAGGGGCTGATTGGTGAGTTCGAGGGACCGCCGGCGGCGGGAACTTCAGACGCCTTCCGGACCTACGGCCTTTCCCTGGCTCACAAGCATCTTCCCGAAATGCAGATCCATGGGGGACTTGCGCACTCGCCAGTCTTTGCCCCGGCGGTTGGGCGCTATGCCCAGGGCATGCTGGTGGAGGTTCCCCTGGTCCTGAAGGCCCTGCCGCACCGGCCTTCGCCGGAGGACCTTCGACAGGCCCTCGAGACGGCCTATGTCGGCGAGCACTTCGTCCGGGTCGCGTCTGCTGAGGCATGTGCAGACCTGCAGAAGACCCGCTCGGGTGCGGCCGGCTACGTCCGGGACCTCGACCCGGAGTCGCTCAACGGCACCAACCTCCTGAACCTCTTTGTGTTTGGATCCCCTGACGGGACCCAGGCCCGGTTGGTGGCAATCCTCGACAACCTTGGCAAGGGCGCGTCCGGTGCCTGCGTCCAGAACCTCAACCTGATGCTAGGGCTAGATGAACATGCCGGTCTCTAGGGCTCACTCCACCCGCCGCGGGCTTCTACTTGGCGTTGCGGCTTCTACGCTGACGGCGAGGTCAGCTGCCGCGGCACAGGACGCCTATGCCGGGTCGTCCTTCCGCAAGCTGACCTCCGCCGACTGGCGGAGCCGGCTGCCACCTGCCGCCTTCGCCGTCTTGCGGCAGGCGGATACCGAGAGGCCCGGTTCCAGCCCCCTCCTTAACGAGAAGCGTAGTGGAACCTATCATTGCCTTGGATGCGACCTGCCGCTGTTCCGCTCTGCCTGGAAGTATGAGAGCGGGACAGGCTGGCCTAGCTTTCACACCGCCATCCCCGGAGCCCTCGGGTTGAAGACCGACTGGATGATTGGCGTGCCCCGCACCGAGTACCACTGTGCCCAGTGCCTGGGACACCATGGCCACCGCTTCGACGATGGGCCCCGTCCTACCGGACTTCGTTACTGCAGCAATGGGGTCGCTTTGCGGTTCCGTCCGGCATGAGGGGGCTCCTGGCCCTTCTGGGCCTGGTGCTCCTTGTGGGTTGCTCCGCCCCGAAGGCGGAACTGGATGCAGACCGGATGGGCCGGCTCTTCATCGACGCCGTCCAGCGCGGCGACTGGCCCGCCATCGACCAGGGGATCGCGCCTCAGCTCATGGCCTCGCCGACCCACGCCGCAAGGATTGAGGCTGTCCGCAAGACCTTTCCCGCCGATCCCCCCTGGTCCATCCGCCTGCTGGCCTCGCGGCAGGTCGGTGCTAACGGGGCTCCTGACCAAGAACGCGCAGAACTTCAATACCTTTACCAGTTTGCGGAACGTCGGGCGGTGATCGACCTGACCCTGGTTCCGGTCGGGTGGAAGAAGGTGATCCCGGCAACGGCCCAGACACCCCGGCAGGAATCGTCCCTCCTGCCCACGAAGCCGGAGCAAACGGCCTCTGGTGGGCCTGGCGGGTACGAGTTGGTGAGGGTCTACAAGGCCATGGCCATGTCCTACACCGAGGTGACCAAGCCGGACGAGGCGGCGCAGGCCTTCTGGGCACCAGGCCGGACATCAGGCCAGTGGCTGTTCCTGGGGCTGGCGGCGGCGACCCCGGTCTTCATGTTCTGGACAGTGGTAAGGGTCCTGCGGGCACCGGTCCTGGGCGGCCGGCTGTTCTGGGCCCTGGCCTGTTTCGCCGGCATGGGAACCCTTTGGATGGATTGGACCTCCGGGATCACAGGCTTCCTGCCCTACAGCCTGCGCCTCATGGGGTTCGGTCTCGAACAGGGGCCGTCACCCCTTTCTCCGTGGATGGTCAGCCTGACGCTCCCCATCGGGGCCTTGGCGGCCAGCCTGCGCCTGGCCCTGCAACGCCTCAGGACGTGACCTTGACGTAGCTCCCGGGGGCGTCCTCGAGAGCGGGCAGAGGGCCTGCGGAAGGATCCCGGGCAGGGACCTGGCCCCCCGAGCGCGATTTCAGCCATTCGGCCCAGTGGGGCCACCAGGAGCCGGGTGCCTCTACCGCTCCGGCCTGCCAGGCCTCAAGGCTGTCGGGCAGGGTATCATGGGTCCAGTGCTGGTACTTCTTGGCGACCGGCGCGTTGATCACGCCGGCGATATGCCCGGAACCCGACAGGGTGAAGGTGGTGGGTCCGCCGAAAAGTCGCGCGCCCCGGTAGACCGAACGTGCCGGAGCGATGTGGTCCTCCTTCGAGGACTGGACATAGACCGGCGTCTTGACCTGTCCCAGGTCGAGCTTCACGCCATCCAGTTCCAGTTCCCCCCGGGCCAGGGCGTTGTCCCCGTAGAAACGGCGCAGGTAGTAGAGGTGCAGGGTCCTCGGCATCCGCGTCTGGTCCGAGTTCCAGAACAGCAGGTCGAAGGGCTTGGGCTCCTTGCCCAGCAGGTAGTTGCTGACGAAGAAGGACCAGATCAGGTCGTTCGAGCGGAGCATGTTGAAGGTGTCGGCCATGGCCTGGCCGGCCAGGACGCCGCCGCCGGCCTCCATCTGCTTCTCGAGGTCAGACAACCATTCCTCACTGGTGAACAGGAGGAGGTCCCCGGCCTCGGAGAAGTCCTGCTGGGCGGCGAAGAAGGTCGCCGAGGCGATCCGGCTGTCCCCCTTGGCGGCCATGTGCGCCAGGGTGGCCGAAAGCAGGGTCCCGCCGATGCAGTAGCCAACGGTGTTCACCCGGTCGACGCCAGCCTGCTTCATGGCGGCGGCCGTGCCCTCGTAGATGCCCAGCTGCATGTAATCCTCGAAGGTCCGGTCGGCGAGCCGTCCGTCGGGATTGACCCAGGAGGCGACAAAGACTGTGAACCCCTGGGCCGTGAGCCAACGGATCATGGAATTCTCGGGCCTAAGGTCGAGGATGTAGAACTTGTTGATCCACGGCGGGAAGATGACGAGCGGGATCTCGTGGACCGTCTCGGTCGTCGGAGTGAACTGGATCAGCTGGATGATCTCGTTCTGGAAGATCACCTTGCCGGGCGCCGTGGCCACGTTCACGCCGATCTCGAACTGCTCATAATCGGTCTGGCTGATGGCCAGCTGGCCGCCGCCCCTGGCGAGGTCGGCGGCGAAGTTCTCCATACCCCGGACGAGGCTCTGGCCCTGGCTCGACAAGGCTTCCCGCAGGGCCTCAGGATTCGAGGCCAGGAAGTTTGAGGGCGACAGCGCGTCCGTCAGCATCCGGGTGAAGAATTCCACCCGGCGCCGGGCCATCGGATCCACGTCCCCGGCGCGGGCGACGAGACCGTTCATCCAGTCGGAGGTGATCAGGTAGGACTGCTTGATCACGTCGAAGACAGGGTTGTCGGTCCAGTCGGGCGCATTGAAACGCTTGTCACCCTTCGGAGGGATCGCAACGGGCTCGGCGACTTCGCCCATGGCGCGGCGGGCGGCGAAGTGCCAGAGGTCGGCATAACGCTTCCAGAGGTCGCCCTGGGCCTGCAGCACGGTGTCGGCCTGCCCGGCAAGGCTGGACATCACCTTGGCCAGCGAGGGACCGACATGGAAGGGATCGGTCTCGATCCCCGGTGCCTTATCCGCCTGGCGGAGGGCGGACTCAGCCATGGCACCTTGGGCGGTCATGGCCGCCCTTGCCAGATTTCGAGACAGCGACTCGATCGCCTCAAGCCCGGCGGGGCCCGCCGCCGTGGTGAATGCAGCGGCAAACTCGGTGGCCGGTCCCAGGCTGGGCGGAGGCTCTGGAGCTGCAGAGGGCTGTTCGGGAGCAGCGGGCTTCGACGTGGCGGCGGGTTTGCGCTTCGCCGGGCTCCGGCGCGGGGAGGCGCCGCCCTTCGAAACCTTTGTGTCTTTGCCGGCCATCTTCCTGCCTCCATCTCCCCACTAGGGGGCTCGCGGGCTTTCTAACCGGACAATCATGCCATAATACCGGGGCAATCATGAACTCCTTCCCGGCCTACCTTTCGATTCCCGTCCGCGGCCTCCTGGGGATGCCGCTGATGCTGGCCTTGCTGGCCAGCGGTTGTGCATCCCGGCCAGCTGCAGGCCCGCCGCCAACAGCGGCCACGACAGAGGCCCGGGCGCTTGCCGCGGCGGCGAAGGCCTATCCCCGGTTTTCCGACATTCCCGTCCTGCCGGTAGATGAACGCCCGCTGGCGGCCTGGGGTCGGGCGGCTGGCGAGGTGCTGGCGGAGGGCGCGGCGCTCGAGAGGGACGGCGCAGAGGACACCTGGACCCTTCAACAGACCGAGGCCTTTGCGGCCCAGACGTCCAAAGCCAGTGGGCCCGCCGCACCAACCGTGTCTGCGACAGCCGCCGCTGACGCCTTCGCACTCGATATGCGCAAGCGAGCTACACCGCCCCCGCCGCCCCTTCGATAGGGCCAGCGGGGGCCAGGACTTCAAACCGCTTGGCGGCCTTCGGAGCGAAGGTTATGCCAGGCCCGGAAAGGCTCCCAATTCGCCGTCCTGAGTGCGGCCAGAGCAAACATGACACCCGAGTTTCACCGCATCCGCCGCCTCCCGCCCTACGTCTTCGAGGAGGTGAACCGCATCAAGGCCCGCCTGCGCGCCGAGGGCGTGGACATCATCGACTTCGGCATGGGCAATCCCGACATGCCGACGCCCAAGCATATCGTCGACAAGCTGGTCGAAACCGCCCGTGATCCCAAGGCCGGCCGTTACTCCGCCTCGAAAGGCATCATCGGGCTTCGCCGGGCCATGGCTGGCTATTACGAGCGCCGCTTCGGGGTGCAGCTCGACCCGGACTCCGAGGTGATCGCCACCCTGGGCTCCAAGGAAGGCTTTGCAAACCTCGCCCAGGCCCTGACCGCCCCCGGCGATGTGATCATCTGCCCCAATCCCGCCTATCCCATCCACGCCTACGGCTTCATCATGGCAGGGGGCGTCATCCGCCACGTCCCGGCCCTGTCGCCCGAGGAATACCTCGCCGGCATCAGCCGGGCGGTGAAGCATTCGGCGCCGCCGCCCTCCGTGTTGATCCTGTCCTACCCGTCCAACCCGACCGCGCAGTGGGTCGACCTCGACTTCTACAAGGAGGCTGTGGCCCTGGCCCGCCGCCATGACATGTTGGTGTTGTCCGACATCGCCTATTCGGAAATCTACTTCGATGACAATCCACCGCCGTCGGTGCTCCAGGTCCCTGGTGCCAAGGAGATAGCGGTCGAGGTGAACTCCCTGTCCAAGACCTACGCCATGGCCGGCTGGCGGGTCGGGATGGTGGTGGGTAACGCCCGGATCTGCGCGGCCCTCGCCAGGGTGAAGTCCTATCTCGACTACGGTGCTTACACCCCTATCCAGGTGGCCGCCGCTGCCGCCCTCAACGGACCGCAGGACTGCGTTGACGAGATCCGCGCCATCTACAAGGGTCGGCGGGACACCCTGGTGCAGTCGATGAAACGGGCGGGCTGGGACATCCCCGCCCCGCCAGCCTCCATGTTCGCCTGGGCACCCCTGCCGGAGGCCTACCGTTCGGCCGGTTCCATGCTGTTTTCCAAGCTCCTCATTGAGGAGGCTGGCGTCGCCGTGGCACCGGGCGTTGCCTTCGGTGAGAACGGCGAGGGCTTCGTGCGCATCGGCCTTGTCGAGAACGAGAACCGCATCCGCCAGGCCGCTCGCAATGTGCGGCGTTTCCTAGCGAACGCCGAGGACATCCTCGGCCGGGCCCACAACTCAGGATCGAACCCGTGACCAGACCTCAGGACGGACGGACCTTACGTGTCGGCGTCGCGGGCCTCGGGACCGTTGGCGGCGGCCTTCTGGACTTCCTCGCCTCACGTCCGGACTTTGCCCCGGCCGGCGGAAGGGTTGTGGTCACCGGGGTCTCTGCGCGGTCCAGGTCTCGCCCGCGGGCCGTGGACATCTCCCACCTGGCCTGGTTCGACGACCCCGTGGCCCTGGCCCAGTCCCCGGACACGGACGTCTTCGTGGAGCTCATCGGCGGCTCGGACGGTCCGGCCAAGGCCGCCGTCGAGGCGGCCCTGGGGGCCGGCAAGGCGGTCGTAACCGCGAACAAGGCGCTCATCGCCGAACACGGCGCGGCGCTGGCGGCCCTGGCTGAGGCCAAGGGCGTTGCCCTGCTGTTCGAGGCGGCGGTCATGGGCGGCGTTCCCGCGGTCAAGACCGTCCGCGAAGCCCTGGTGGGCGAGGAGATCCGCAGCCTGTCGGGCATCCTCAACGGCACGTGCAACTACATTC
>Ga0079300_10000566_pt1 | contig 14006 bp, 9 predicted proteins | sample Wag4_2014_7_11_FD_74799 | JGI IMG/M metagenome (GOLD analysis project Ga0079300, IMG submission 74799) | Fresh water microbial communities from Ohio, USA - Utica-2 Time Series HT 2014_7_11 | ecosystem: Environmental > Aquatic > Freshwater > Water tank | place: USA: Ohio | collected 2014-07-11
ACCATTATTTTTCTTTTCAGGGCGGATGGGGGCGTTCATGTATGCTATGTGGATCACACTCCTTTTAAATAAAAATGGACGCGAGCAGCGTCCATCATTCAATCTTAGAAGTTTAAATTCTTAGCGATTGACCCATTCTGAATCAGAATCAGGTGAGAAGCGGACGCCTCTACTTTCTATTTTTACATTACTCAATATAGCACACCTTAGTTAAAAGTCAATTATTCGATTCTTAAATGAGTGATGTCTGTGACTTCCTTATAGACTTTTTCTAGAAAGGTTTCCATTGAAATTGTGACTTGTTCTTCCGAACCATACGGTCGATACGTTACCAATTGACCATCGCGTTCTTTATCCCCAACCACCACTGAATAAGGTACTTTTTCTACCTGGGCGTTTCGAATTCGATATCCAAGTTTTTCATTGCTAGCGTCGACTTCTGCACGTAAACCCATAGCGGCAGCTGCCTTCTTTAATGCATAACTGTAATCAAGATGAAAACTTTGGTTGACGGGAAGAATTTTAATTTGTACCGGTGCTAACCAGGTTGGGAATGCACCTGCATAATGTTCAATTAAAATTCCAATGAAGCGTTCAAGGGATCCATAAACCACGCGATGTAGCATCACCGGTCTAACTTTTTCATTCTTTTCATTAATATAGGTAAGGTCAAAACGTTCAGGATTATTCATATCCAATTGCACCGTGCCACATTGCCACGTACGACCCACAGAATCTTTCAGTTTAAAATCTAGTTTAGGTCCATAAAAGGCCCCGTCACCTGGATTAATTTTAAACGTTTTCCCCATGCCAGTGAGTGCGTCACCAAGGGCTTTTTCAGATTTCGCCCACGTTTCAAGGGTGCCGATATATTTGTTTTCTGGTCGTGTAGAAAGGTAAACATCATAGTCGATATGGAATACTTTTTTATAAAAGAAATCAAAAAGTTTAACGATTTCTCTAACTTCACTTTCAAGTTGCTCAGGTGTGCAGTAAATGTGGGCGTCATCTTGAGTAAAGTTACGGACTCGGAATAGGCCCGATAATGCGCCACTGGCCTCGTGCCGGTGGACGTTTCCTAATTCTCCCATTCGAATGGGTAGGTCCTTATAAGAATAGAATTCGTTTTTATAGACCAACATGCTTCCGGGACAGTTCATCGGCTTGATCGCATATTCCTTTTCGTCGACCTCTGAAACATACATATTGTCACGGTAATTGAACCAGTGGCCAGAAGTTTCCCATAATTCTTTGGAAAGCATCGTGGGGGTTTGGACGAGTTGATAACCTGCTGCTCGATGAACATCAATCCAAAAATTCTCTAACGTTTTTCTTAAAATCATTCCTTTATTTAACCAGAACGGAAAACCCGGACCATAATCTGAAATCATGAATAAACCAAGTTCTTTACCCAACTTACGATGATCACGTTTTTTTCTTTCTTCTAGCATTGCAACATATGCATCTAAATCTTTTTTGTTAAAAAAAGCTGTTCCATAAATCCTTGTCAATTGCTTGTTTTTGCTATCACCACGCCAATAAGCACCCGCTGTGCTTAACAACTTAAAGTTTTGATTGTAACTGGTATTAATAAAGTGTGGTCCTAAACATAAATCCGTGAAAGCGCCTTGTGTATAAATGGAGATGGTACCGGTTAATGCTTGAATCATTTCTGTTTTGTAAGGATCATCTTTAAATAATGTCAGCGCATCTTGTTTAGATATTTCTTTTCTGACAATCGGAAAAGCTTGCTTTGAAAGCTCAAGCATTTTGGCTTCTATTCTTGGGAAATCTTCTTCGCTAATGGGTTGGGAAAGGTCCATGTCATAATAAAATCCTTCATCAATCGCGGGTCCAACACCGAATTTCGTTCCGGGATATAAGGCGATGATGGCTTGTGCTAATAAATGTGAGGCATCATGACGAAGCATCATTAAAGTTTCAGGATCCTTATCCGTGAATAATTTAAACTGACCATCTTTAGAAATCGGCCAATACAAATCAAAAAGCTGGCCATCTAAAGCATACGCTAATACGCGTTTTGCTAAAGAAGGTGAAATTTGCGAAGCTACTTCTAATCCGGTCGTACCGGCTTTTAGATTCATGGTTTTGCCATCGGGTAGGGTAATAATCATAAGTTCTCCTTTAAATAAAAAAACGTCCATTCATAAGGACGCTTGTTGTGCGTGGTACCACCTTAATTTACATGCATTTGGCATGTACACTCATGGCTCTTAACGCGAGCTAACGTTACGTTGACATAAATAGAAGTGGTGATGTGGAATGGGATGCGGTTAAGATTTCACCAACGCTTCTTAACTCTCTATACGCGATGTCATTTCACAAGGCTTCTTCAACGATAAATTCATTATATAACGAATTCTTTGAAGTGCAATTATTTAAGGGAAAATGCTAAATTTGCTGCGCCAATAATACCTGCGTCTTGACCAAATTGAGCCAAAGCAAGTGGAATATGAGGTACAGAAGCTTGTAATTCTTTCCAAAAGTAGTCTTTTGATTTCATCACGCCACCTGTAAGAATAAAGGCTTTCGGTTGGTAATAATGATCGACCCATTTTAAAAAATCTGTCACATATCCTAACCAACTTTTTAAAATAGGTTTAATTAAGTTATCACCTTTACCATAACGTTCAAAAAAGGTTTTAGCATCAGGAACAGAGATACCATAAAATGATGCCAAATGAACAATCCCTTGACCACTTGCGACTCTTTCTAATTCTTCATATCCATTGCCTAAGCGAACCAGCATATGTCCAGCTTCTTCAGAAGAATGCCTTAATTCATGATTGGCAACAAAGGCTGCGCCGATGCCAGTGGAAATGGTGATAAAGTAACTTGATTCTAGGGCTTTACCAAAACCTAAATTACCTTCAGCAACGGCTGCCATAACGGCATCGTTTTTGATGACAATCGGTAACCGGTAAGTCGTTTCTAAAAAGGATTGAAGGGGAACGTGACGGATGCCAATATTGGGAAGTATATCGATTCCACCTAAGACATCAACTCGACCTGGAACACCACAAGCAATCGCATGAACATTAGGTTGCTTTTTTAACAGCGTATCAATACTTTTTTTAACTTGATTTAAAAAAGCCTGAAGATCATTTAAAGGCGTTGGTTCAACGACGAGTTGAACAACTTGATAACGTTCATTTACTAACGCTGCTCTTAAATTGGTTCCGCCAATATCAAGGGCAATGACATGTTTCATAATGCTTCTTCTTTGACATCCTTTAAGGTTAATATTTTCATGAAGTTTGTCGAACCAACACCAGTTGGAACCCCACCCGTTAAAAGAATATTTGCACCTGGTTTTAGACCGATTTGTCGAGCTTTTAGGATTGCAAATGCTTCCATGTCTTCAATAAATTGCGGTAATGTTTTTGCATAAAATGCGTAAACACCCCACACTAAGCCTAATGACAATACTGTTTCACGACGATCGCTGATAGCAAAGATCGGACATGATGGTCTAGCTTTGGAAATTCTGCGAGCAGCCCCACCTGTTTCTGTAAAGGTAATAATCGCTTGAGCGTTTATTAATAAAGCAGTGTTTGCCACGGAGTTTGCAATGGCATCTGAATTTATTTTTTTACTACTTTCATATGCTTGATTGGACATTTTAAGATAGTCCAATTCTTTTTCCATCGTTTGAGCAATTTTCGCTTGCATGTTCACCGACTCAACGGGATACTTCCCACTTGCCGATTCTGCAGACAACATCACCGCATCACTACCTTCTAAAATAGCATTAGCAACGTCAGAAACTTCTGCTCTAGTAGGTCTAGGCATATTGACCATGCTGTCTAACATTTGGGTTGCTGTGATGACGGGTTTACCAACACGTCGACACATCGACACGATTCTTTTTTGAACAATGGGAACTTGCTCAGCGGCAATTTCTACACCTAAATCACCACGTGCAACCATGATGCCATCGGCAACTTCAAGAATTTCTTCTAAATTACTTACGCCTTCTGGGTTTTCAATTTTTGCGATGATTTGAATATTAGGTTTTCCATATTTTTCTAGAATGGCCCGAATATCTAGGACATCTTGCTTTCTTCTTGTAAAACTTGCTGCAATATAATTTACATTATGTTCACATCCAAATTTAAAATCAGCTTCATCTTGGGCAGATATAAAAGGCATCGATAATCTAGCAAATGGTGCGTTTAAGCCTTTGCGATTTTTAATAGTGTGTGTATTCAAAGCTTTACAAACTAGTTGATGTTGAATGCGATCTTTTTCAACAATTAAAAGTGCTAAATTGCCATCATCAATTCTTAATTGATCGCCCACCTTAACATCTTCGTATAAATCTGAATATGAAACAGAAAAAATTTCAGCATTTCCTAACAACGGTTTCATACTGACACGGACGACACTATCTTGTTTGATTTGCGCTGAATCGTTTTCAAACATTCCAACACGAATTTCAGGGCCTCTAGAATCTAACATGATAGGAATAAAAATTCCTTTTTCTTTTTCTAATCGTCTAGCCATTTCGATTTTTTTGAGGTGGGTAGGATAATCCCCATGGGAGAAGTTAACTCGCATAACATTCATCCCAGCATCAACCATTTCTAAAAGTTTGTCGTAGGTTTCGGATGCTGGACCAATGGTTGCAACAATTTTTGTCTTCTTATCAAATCGATACATATTTTTTATTTCAACCGATCAATCACATTTACGATACTCGTATGCTTTGCCCGTTGCATTGCGAGAGCTTCGTATATATCAAAATCCACGAGTTGTTGCCCACGGACTCCAATACAGCGACTGGTCTTCCCTTCATTTAAACATTGCACGGCGTATTCGCCCATCCGTGAGGCAAGAATGCGATCAAAAGCAGAAGGAGAACCACCCCGTTGAATTCGTCCCAATACTTCGGTTCTTACTTCAAAACCAGTTTGTTGTTGAATAAAACGAGCGAGTTCTTGAAGATCAAATAATTTTTCAGAAACGATGACCATTGCATGATTTTTACTCGTCGCTTTTTGAAATTTTAACCGTTCAATCATTTCTTGTAAGGGCATGAAATTATCTCCGGAAATCGTTAACTCTGCACCACATGCTAAACCAGCATAAATTGCCAAATCTCCTGCTCGATTTCCCATCACTTCAATAATCGAACAACGTTGATGAGAAAAAGTTGTATCGCGGAGTTTATCAACTGCATGAACGATGGTATTAAGACAAGTATCAAATCCAATCGTGTAGTCGGTACAAGCAATATCATTATCAATGGTTCCAGGTAATCCAATACAGTTAATGCCCATATCAGATAAATCTTTTGCACCACGATAGGTGCCATCACCACCAATCACAACTAATGCATTGATACCAAACTTTTTCATTTGCTTAACGCCTTCTTCTCGAATATCTTCATTAATAAATTCAGGAAGTCGTGCGGAGCGAAGGATTGTTCCACCTTTGTTAATTATTTGTGAAACAAAAGAGCGGTCTACTTTTTCAATTTGACCAGCCACGAGGCCACGATACCCATTGTATATCGCATACATTTGATGACCATAGCTTATACCTGCTCGTACAATCGCCCTTATGGCAGCGTTCATACCAGGTGAATCCCCACCGGAAGTAAGGACGCCGATATTTAAAGATTTCATTTGCTTTCTTTCCACCAATTTAACGCTTGTTTTGCTTTAGAACTCACAATTGTTTTTGCTTTTCTTTTCGTTGAACGTGGATCGTGTTTTTCACCACGAGCGACAACATGCCAACTATTAACTTTGCCCATTTTTTCTAGTAAGCCTTGAACATTTCCGTAATCAAACATCTTGCAGGAAAAAATATCAAAGTACATCAAATTTTGTTTTAAATTCAAATGAATGGATAAGTGTGATTCTGCAATCATGACAATACTAGATAAAAAAGTGGGATTATTGTATCGATTGTGTAATCCAAATGCTCTGGTAATCGGTGTCATACCAATATCTTTAATCAAACCTTCTAAAAAACGGTTTGTGGTTTCTAAATTAATGGGAGATTTCACTTGGATCGTTGCCATAACATGAGGTCCGAAAACAGACTTTGGGTCAAAATTTTCCGATTGATTTGAACTATTTCGATTGGCGGTAAAGAGTCTACTCTTTTGATTTGCACTTGGCCAATAACGTTGTAAGACCTTATTGAAAGAAGCTGTATCTATTTCAACCTGGGTAAATAAATCAACAAAATAACAACCTCTCAATGGGAACGTGTGAATGGTTAAATGACCACCTTCTAAAAATATATAACTTGATAAACCTTCATCAAGCGGTATGAGGCCATAATCATATGGTAATAAGTAAGCCGGTGATATCGGTTTAATTTTTAAGTCAAGAAGCACTAAATTTATCGTTTGGTTGATAAAGTTACTATTCCCTAATGGAATCGACGCTTTTACACCATAACCATCGAACATTAAGTGGGTCATTATCTGGATTCTCTTTTCATTCATAATGCTATCAAAATTGGGGTACTTAAGCAATCAAACCTTGATGCAAATAAACATACATTTCTTTTCATTTTAATCAGTTATAATTTATAATAACCTTCTATGAAAATTATATCGAGTCAAGATTTTATACAAATACGCTCAGAATCGATGATATCTTCATCAGATCTTGATTTTTTATTTGAGGCTTATGCCCCTTTTCTTGGTGTTGAGGCCCTCGGGTTATATGGTGGATTGAAACAGCAAGATCAATTATTCGAAGGAAATCAAGTAATTTTCTCAACCTTATTATCTTATTTTCAAACCTCTCCACAATCTTTTCAATTTGCACGTATGCAATTAGAAGCAGTTGGTTTGTTACGAACCTACCACCAAACTTATGAAAAAACGAACTTATTCACATTTTCACTTTATGCGCCAAAATCTCCAAAGGCGTTCATGGAAGATCCAATTTTAAAAGGACTCCTCGTTCAACGTACCAACAACTTATACCTGAAGAAAATTGTATCCAAATATATGACACCTGCCATCGATGCAAATGCAAAAGATGTTTCGATTAGTTTTGGAGAGGTTTTTCATCCGGATTTAAACCATCCTGCATTTTTAAACCAAGCATCTACTCATGTCAAAGGTAAATCCCTCGCAGAAATTAGGCAACCTTTTGACCAACTTAAATTTGCAGAACAACTCCAACATCAGTTTTCCATTGATGTTAAAAAGTTGAATGCTGATGACATTCAACAAGTGGTTTCTATTGCAACACTGACCGGATTAGATGAGCTTGCTACCGCAGACATTGTTGGAACTAATTTAGATCTAAATCATCGTTTGAATATGGATAAAGTCATGCAAGCTGCTCGCCAAGAAAAGCGCATTCCATCTTTTATTCGTCAACGGCAACAACAGAAAGTTCAATTACAAGAAACCTCAACTCAAACCAAATTAATGAATCAAATGGAAATGATGTCTCCTTTAGATTTTTTAATGATGAAACAACAAGGGGCAGAAGTATCTCCAGCAGATTTTAGTTTGTTATTACGATTACAAAATCAATATGCCTTACCAACCAGTGTAATAAATGCATTAATCCATCATGTTTTAACCACACAAAACAATGTTTTGAGTTCAAGATATGTGGAAAAACTAGCGGGTAGTTTGACTCGGATCAATGTTCAACATGCGGTTGATACTATGGATTATTTTTATCAATTAAGCCAACCTAGACTATCGAAAACACCAGTCAAAAAAGACATGAAAGAACCCACGATTACGAATACGAATTCCGAAACCAATATTCCCGTCACAGAAGTTGATGAAGGTGAACTTGATCAACTCGAAAACAAGATGAAAGGTTTAAAATGAAACCGATTAATCCAAGACCTTTAATAGAGGATGATTTTGAAGAGGCAATCAAGCATGCCATTCTCCAAGTAAAACAAAGTAAATGGTTGAAAAAAACCATTGAAACTTTAAAGATTAAAGAATCAGAATTACAGCAAAATCTATCAACTTTATTAAAATTAGAAATTGATGAACAAGAAGTAGAACAATGCCGACTAGCGGGTAAATGCTTAAAACCACAAGGCCATTATGTATTAAGCATTCAACGAAACGCTGTTGGTTTTTTAGAACGTAAATTTTCTCCATGTCCGATGCTTGATGATCAATTAAAGGTATCGCGTTTTTTAATTTATGATGACTTTAATCCTGATTGGAAAGATTCCAAACTCTTTGAATCATTAAAACAACGTGAAGGTCAAAAAGCGCTTTATGTTTATTTAATGAAGGTTTTACAAAAGCAAACGAACGATGGACTGGCGCTGATTGGTCCTCATCAATCTGGTAAATCCTTTGCGCTTGGTATTTTTGCATATCGATATGCGCTGAATGAATTAGGAACCATCGGCATGCTAGATTTCAACCTTCAGTTACCAAGATTAATTTCCAATAAAAAAACAGATGTCAATGGATTTAGTCGTGAACTTGAACGCCTTCAAAAACTCTCGGTGCTGATCTTAGACGGATTAGGATCTCAACCAATCAGTGAAGACATGTTAATTGATGTGTTAATTCCTTTATTTATCGCTCGCCAAAAACAAGGACTTTTGACAATGGTAACGAGTACGGTACCGATTCTTCAACTCGAAGGTTTATTTAAGGGTTATAAAGATAAAAAGATGTTAATGACCGATTGGTTACAACTCGTTCACATCATCACCAAGCCGATTTATTTACCGGCGATGATGCCGCTTTAAAGTTTATTGAGATAAGGCTTTAGGGTTTTCTGGATTAAAATTTTCAAAGCTTGAAGATTACCAGTGTTGATCAATCGTTGATCAATAAAGGATAGAAAATTGCGATATTGATTACGTTCATTGAGAATGAGCAATGCTTCAGCAGTCTCAGGGTTTCTTTCTTTTAATCGCTTCGTTTGTATTGGCTTAGATGACTCAATTCCAATATTGATATCTGTAAACGCATCGATATTTGCTTGAAAGAGTAAAGGAACCTCCAATAAGACCAGCTTTGATTTGCTTTTTAATAATTGTTGATCAATAGACTTTTTAACGATGGGAAATAAGATGTTGATCCATTTATCATAACGACCACGATCTTGAACCATGGCGTGTAATAATTTCTTTCGATCAATTTTTTGATTGACGATACTCTCTGGAAACACTTTCTTTAGTAATTGAACTGCACGTCTAGTTTGATAAAAGTCATGAACGAGTTTATCTGACTCTATCGAAGGAATACCTAAACGATGAGCTTCTTGAATAAACGTAGATTTTCCGGTGGCAATTTCTCCGGTTATTCCAATCACAAAAGGAAAATATGGATGATGTTGGCAATGAGGACAATAATGGGTGCCACGTCCTCCCACCATGATCTTATCGATTCGATGTTGACATTTCACACAGGATAAACCATCTCGACCATAGACCTTAATTTTAGTAATAAACGCTCCGTCTATTTTTTGACCTGACTGATAGGTTCGAATGCGTGTGCCTCCATCTTCGATCGATTGTTTGAGGATACGTTGGGCGTGTTTTAAAATCGTAGCTGTTTGGTCTAACGCAATATGATGTCCCCGTGTTAATGGGTGAATTTTTGAAGCGAATAAAATTTCATCCGCGTAAATATTGCCAATTCCTAATAAAATACGTTGATCTAATAACAACGATTTTATTGGACGATTTGCTCGATGAAACGCTTGATGTATCGGTTTAGGATCTAAAGGATTTAATGGTTCCTTACCTAAACTTTTCAATGAAGCATGCCTCAAATAATCTGATTTATGAGCTAATTCAAAAGTACCAAATTTTCTCATATCATCATAGATCATGCGGGTTCCATCATCTAAGGTAAAAACTAATCTTGCAAATCGAGAGAGGCGAGTGGCAGGATCTTTGGCTTCCACATACTTGCCTTCCATCCTTAAGTGAGAGATGACAACAACATCATTCGATAAAAAAAATAGAATAAATTTTCCGATTCTTTCAATGGATTCAATTGATTTTCCAATCAATGTTTTTTTAAATTGTGCGACGTTAGGTTTGACCATTCGGTCATGAAAAATATCAATTTCCTTAATGGTCTTATTTACCATCAATGGGCGTAAGGTTTTAACAATCGTTTCAACTTCGGGAAGTTCTGGCATAGTATTATTTTAAATCATACCAAGTCTCGGCATAATGACCATCCACCTTCAATGGAACTTTTAATGGTAATGCCGTTTCCATGATAGTTTGAATTAATGGCATCACTTGATCAATTTCATTTTTAGGGGTTTTAAAGATTAATTCATCGTGAATTGTTAGGATTAATCTTGTCTTGAATCCCTTGCTTTTCAGTGCCGTATCTACTTTAATCATTGCTAGTTTTAATAAATCTGCGGCGGTTCCTTGAATCGGGGCATTCATTGCAGCCCGTTTTGCAAATTCCCTAGCCTGGAAGTTACTACCGGAAATTTCACGTAGATATCGACGACGACCCAAGAGTGTTGAGACATATTTTTGTTCTTGTAAAGAAACAATTAAGTTTTGCATGTATTGTTTCAATTCAGGATAAGCTAGATAAAACGCGTCAATCAATTGGTTAGCTTCAGAGGGAGAGACACCGAGTTGTTCCGATAAACCCCAAGACGAAATACCGTAGATGATACCAAAATTGACTGCTTTCGCTTGTCTTCTCATTAATGAGGTAACCTCACTTCCATTTGAGAACAACCGTTTTGCCGTCAAGGTGTGAATGTCTTCTTGTTTATGGAAAGCATCAATCAAAGATTGGCAATTGGCGAGTTCTGCCAATATTCTTAGTTCAATTTGCGAGTAGTCAAAAGAAAGTAAAACATAATCATGATTAGGATAATAAAACGCTTTGCGAATAAGTTTGGTTTCTTCATCTTTAACTGCGATATTTTGAATATTGGGATCAAAGGATGATAAGCGCCCTGTCGTGGTTTGCGCTTGTTGATAAATTGGATGTAATTTACCGTCTGGATAGCTTACTTCTGGTAAAGCTTTGATGTAAGTGGATTGTAATTTTGCAAATTTACGGTATTCAAGAATCAAAGGAATAGAAGGATGCAGGTTACTGATTTGCTTTAAAACTTCTGCATTTGTCGACCCCTTTTTAGGATTCGGCAATTGTAAAACCGTAAATAGGATTTCACTTAATTGCTTTGGACTATCTAAATTAAATGTTTGACCAATGTGTCCAAAGATTTGTTTTTTGAGATCTTGAATCTTTTCCTCAACCGTTTTTTCCATTTGTTTTAAATAATCAATATCAATGGGTAGTCCTTCGATTTCCATCGCAGCAAGAACAGGAATTAAAGGAAATTCAATATCATAGACAACTTTTTCAAGTTGCTTATCTTTTAAATTTTGAGTTAAACGATCTTTCATCAGTTTGAGTGATTGCGCTACCTGCACACATTGTTCGACTAAATTTTCACTTAAGTTAACACCAGCTTGTTGCATGACAGATTGACGATTTAAAGAAGGTGTCTCATCTAATGCATACGTGGCAAGCATGCAGTCAAAAAAAGGCCCTTGAACCAAAACTTGATATCGATGACAGAGCACAAGAAGTTCTTTATAATCAAATGCGATTTTTTCAATGCTTTGATCTTCCATGATTCGTTTCCAAATTGGATCAACCATGCTGTCTTCAAGTTTTAGTACAAAGGTTCGATGTTGGTTTTGAACAACCCATCCAACTAAAGTTTCTTGGAAGTAGTTTCCAGACTTGATGATAGGAACAATGCTTATCTGTTGGTAGCTTTGATCTGGTAAAGATTTAACTTCTTCGAATGTAATCGGTTGCAATACCGTATCCGACTTCATTTGAAAGCGACCTAAGAGTGATTTCATTTCATATTGGGTAACAAATTGTTGAAAACGATTTTCATCCAAGCCCTGATAGAGGGTTTGATTTAAATCAAATGGTAGATTCATATTGGTTTGAATGATGGCAAGTTTTTTGGAAATGATGCCTGATTGTTGATGTGCGAGTAAATTTTCAGCAATTTTTCCTTTTAAGGTTTGAGCACCTTCTAATACTTTTTCAAATGTTGAAAATTGTTGGAGTAACTTAATGGCAGTTTTTTCTCCGATACCTGGAATTCCAGGAAGATTATCGCTTGCGTCACCCACTAAACCTTTGTAATCCGGCACTTGTTCAGGGGTTATACCATAATCAGTGATGACTTTTTCTCTTGTCATTTTGATCATTTCGCTAACACCTTTACGTATCAAATTGACAGTAAGGTGGGGTTGAACCAATTGTAGAAAATCTCGATCTGAAGTGTAAATCTCAACTTCCATACCAGCTTTTAAGCCTAGCATTGCTGCAGTTCCAGCGACATCATCGCCTTCAAATCCATGTTGTTCAAAAGTAAATAAGTTCAGGGCATTTAACAAAGCGCGAGCGATGGCAAATTGAGGAATTAAATCTTCTGGTACTGGTTTGCGATGGGCTTTATAGGATTCCAATTCTTGATGTCTAAAGGTTTTTTCACCGGTATCAAACGCTACTAAAATATGAATGTTGTCTTCAACAGGGAAAAGGATTTTTTGTAACATATTGGCAAAAACATAAACGGCATTGGTAGGAATACCCGTGCTGGTGGTTAAACTTGCCCCGCCATAACTTGAGGCAAAATATGCCCGAAATAGTAAAGCATTACCATCGATGATTTTAAGTATTTTCATGATTTGATTGTTCTCAATTGGTCGACAATAAAACTATCTTGTTTTTCTTGATCAAGCGTGCCTACCACGATAATGAGTTGGCCTCTAGCAATCGTTGTAGCAAGCTTTTCATAAAGTTTTGGAAATATCACTAAGTCAAGTTTGTCAGTTTCATCATACATCGTAATAAAAGCCATGGTTTGACCTGCTTTGGTTTTTACTACACGGATGGTACGAATTAACCCTCCAGTCGTGATAACTTGATTCGATTTCTTAGCCTCTTGAATGGTGGCAACGGGTGGATTTTGTTTATCGAGTCGATATGGTCCAAGGACACTTTGAGATAAAATCATGCCTGTTACATCGAGTTCTTTTTCTAAATTATCAAAGGCAGAATCCGTTGATTGGATATAGGACATTTTGGGTAAAGATGAAGGGGGGATTAAACCAGTTGCTTCATCAATAAAAGTAGATTGAATCGCAGCATTTTTAATCGCGTTTGGCAAACTTGCTCTTAAGGTTGCTCGATTCAAACCAAAGCAATCATAAGCCCCTGCATCGATTAACGCTAAATGTTGATTTAAGGAGACATTGATTGGATACAAACGGGTAACACAATCAAATAAATCTTGAAAAGGTCCTTTTGATCTCACTTGCATGATGCTTTCAACCAAGGATTGATGGATACCTTTGATGATGGTTAATGGTGCAATTAATCGTTGATCAAACATCATAAACTGTGTTGAGGGTGATTGGATATTGGGAGGGGTTAATTTAATTTTTAACATTCTTAGTTCATCTAAATAATTTAATAATTTAGTGTCTGAAGTACCAGCGGAAGCATTTAAAATGGCAGCATAAAAGGCATGAGGATAATGGGTTTTTAAATATGCCATTTGATAAGTGAGCGTAGCATAGGCAACAGAGTGAGACTTATTAAAACCATAATCGGCAAATTTTAGGATGTGATTATAAACACTTAATGCATGATCCGCTTTATAACCTTTAGCGACAGCACCTTCAATGAATGCTTGCTTTAAACTAAGCATCACTTCATTATCCTTTTTAGAAATGGCGCGGCGGAAATCATCGGCTTTGGCAAGTGAAAAACCCGCCATCGTTTGCGCAATCTGCATAATTTGCTCTTGATAAATAATGATGCCGAACGTAGGATTTAAAATTGGTTTTAGTTGTTGATCGAGATACGTGATTGGCTCCAAACCTTGCTTTCGCCTTGCGTAACTTTCGATATTATCCATCGGCCCAGGTCGATAAAGTGCAATTAAACTTACCAAATCATTAAAACGATCCACTTGAATGGTTTTCAT
>Ga0079300_10000568_pt1 | contig 13980 bp, 14 predicted proteins | sample Wag4_2014_7_11_FD_74799 | JGI IMG/M metagenome (GOLD analysis project Ga0079300, IMG submission 74799) | Fresh water microbial communities from Ohio, USA - Utica-2 Time Series HT 2014_7_11 | ecosystem: Environmental > Aquatic > Freshwater > Water tank | place: USA: Ohio | collected 2014-07-11
GATCCATCGAGATGCTCAAGATTGCCCGCAGGGAGCTTTCGAACGAGTACGTGATTATTTCGGTTGGGGGAGTGAGCTCGGTGGTTCAGGCAGTAGAGCGCATTCACTTCGGCGCAGATTTAGTGCAGGTATACACCGGCCTGATCTATCAGGGCCCTTTTTGGCCAAAGCGCTTAGCTAAAGCACTGGCGAACTAGCAGAGACGGCCCTCTGGACTCTTGGTCTTCGATGGGTCGCGCTCAATAACATCGCCAAGGACCTCATCGACCTTCGCCATGATCTCCGCTGGGATAACAACACCGGAAGCCGCAAGGTTCGAGGTGATCTGTTCCGGCTTTGAGGCACCGACAATCGCTGCGGCGACATTCTTGTTCTGCAGCACCCAGGCGATTGCAAATTGAGCCATGGTGATTCCAAGCTCATCCGCGAGTGGCTTTAGTCCCTGCACGCGAGTCAAGGTGGTCTCCGACATGAACTTCTCGATGATGCCGGAAAGATCTGGATCCGCTGCTCTGGAACCGGCAGGTGCAGGCTGACCAGGCAGATACTTGCCGGTCAAAACACCCTGAGCCATCGGGGACCAAACAATCTGGCTAAGGCCAAGCTCGTCGGATGTTGGGATTACCTGCTCTTCGATTACTCGCCAGAGCATCGAATACTGCGGCTGGTTAGAGATCAGTTTGAAGCCAAGTCCTTTGGCGAGGGTCTGACCTGCTCGAATCTGCTCGGCGTTCCACTCTGAAACACCAACGTAGAGGACCTTGCCCATTCGAACCAGGTCTGCAAAGGCCTGCATGGTCTCTTCAAGCGGTGTCTCGTAGTCAAAACGGTGAGCCTGGTAGAGGTCGACGTAATCGGTCTGCAGGCGCTTTAGCGAGCCGTTGATGGACTCCATGATGTGCTTACGGCTTAGACCGGTATCATTTGGGCCCTTGGCAGCCACCGGCCAATAAACCTTGGTCAAAATCTCCAGACCCTCACGACGCTGCCCCTTGAGGGCATTGCCCAACACGGTCTCCGCTGCCTGGTTGGCATAGACGTCAGCGGTGTCATATGTGGTCACGCCACCCTCGAGTGCAGCCTTCACGGTGCTGATAGCTTGCTCATCTGCCACCTGTGATGCGTGGGTTAGCCAGTTTCCGTAGATGATCTCGGAGACCTTGAGGCCAGAGTTTCCTAGGTAGCGGTGCTGCATGATGAGCTCCTTAGAGTTCTTTACTTGTCGAGTTTGGTGAAGCGAGCAACCTGAGGCTTTGGAATTCTCAGGGCACGCATTTGAATTGAGCGCATTGCTCCGTACCAGCCCAAACCGCCTTCTAGGCGATCTGCTCCGAACTTGTTGGCAACGCGCTTTTTGACCATGCGAGAGACAAACCATGCGTCAATCGCAACAATTCCAAACAAGCCCCACATCGCAAACAGCGTGATGAGCTGAACAGCGTAGGAGTCGATGAAAGTGGCTAGCACAACGATGAAAAGTCCTGGGAGAACCATCTCACCAGCGGTGAAGCGGGCGTCGACAAGGTCGCGCGCGTACTTGCGCTGCGGGCCACGGTCGCGGATGGTCAAATAGCGCTCATCTCCGGCCATCATGCCTTCGCGAGCCTTGGTGCGCTCCTCACGGATTCGCATCCGTTCTGCCTGCTTAGCTTCTTTGCTGCGATCGCCGACAAGCGGACGAATCCTGGCTTGTTCCTGTTCCTTTCGGGACGGGGTAGGTTGACCCTTTTTTTCGCCCGGATTGCGGTTTTCGCTCATCATTGCCTTTCAAGATATGCCACTAGATTATCGGTATGGCATTTGCTTCCGAACCATTAGACAAAGCACTGGTCGAACCAGTATCGCAGTTCATCAATGACTCTTTTCCGCAGGCTATCGGCCAGCTGGGTGAAATGGTCAAAATCCCAGGTATCGCCTGGGAGGCATTTGATGCAAACAATCTCGAGCGCTCGGCTGAGTTAGTTGCGGAGTACTTCACGGAGTTGAACTTCTTTGACTGGGTTCAGATCCGCAGGGCTCCAAAACCAAACGGGGAGATGGGTTCTCCAGCCGTCGTCGCCCGACGAGCCGGCAAGCCAAATCGTCCACACGTGCTGCTTTACGCACACCACGATGTTCAGCCGCCGGGTGATAGCGCGCTGTGGGAGACCGACCCCTTCACGGCAACCCTCAAGGGCGACCGACTCTTCGGTCGAGGCGTGTCGGATGACAAGAGCGGAATCATCACCCACCTCTACGCGATCCGCGCTCTGCAGCAGCTGGCAGACCAGGTCGAAATTGGTGTCTCGATCTTTATCGAGGGCGAAGAGGAAGCCGGATCGGATTCCTTCGAGAACTTCCTGGCGGAAAACCGTGAGGATTTGGCAGCGGATCTAATCATCGTTGCCGACAGTGCTAACTGGTCTACCGAGATTCCAGCGCTGACCACAAGCCTCAGGGGAGTGGTGTCACAGGTCTTTACCGTTCGGACCCTTGACCACGCGGTGCACTCCGGCATGTTCGGTGGCCCGCTTCCAGACGCGTTGACCGCGATGGTCAAGGTATTGGCTTCGCTGACCGATGAAGCCGGTGATGTCGCAATCGAGGGTCTTCGTTCCACCAAGTGCGATGATCTTCCGCTATCTCAAGCCGAGTTTGCAGGTTTGGCAGGCCTTCTAGACGGCGTGAAGCCGATGGGGACCAAGTCTTTGGTCCAGCAGACCTGGGGAGAGCCTGCGGTGACCATCATCGGGATCGATGCCCCAAGCGTTGCGCTTTCGTCCAACACAGCACAGCCTTCCATAAGCGCCAAAGTGTCGCTGAGAATCGCGCCGGATCAGGATCCAGCGGAGGCCTTGAAGCTATTGCAGCAGCATTTGCTAGCCAATGCGCCTTTTGGAGCGCACATCGAGCTGGGAGCGGTTGAAAAAGGTCCTGGTTACCTAGCCAAAGAGGGTTGGGGTTCGACCTTGGCTCACGAGGCGTTCTCGGCAGCTTGGCCTCAGCCTTCGGTAAACATTGGCGTCGGAGGATCCATCCCGTTTATTTCAACCTTCGCGACCCTATTCCCAGATGCCGAGATCATGGTGACTGGAGTTGAAGAACCGGATTCCCGAGCTCACTCGCCAAACGAGTCGCAGCACCTGCCAACTTTGAAACGAGCCATGACCGCAGAGGCACTGCTTTTGATACATGGGAATCAACTTTCCCGCGATTAGTTAAACTAGATACCTACTTGGAGGCAAAAATGACCGAAGTTCTAGCTCACGGAGTGAAACTAACCGACACTGCGGTGTTGAAGGTTAAGGCGCTATTGGCAGCCGAAGGCCGCGACGATCTGCGTCTGAGGGTTGCAGTTGAACCAGGTGGTTGCTCGGGACTTATCTACCAGTTGTTCTTCGATGAGCAGCTCGAAGAGGTTGATGCCGTGGTGGCATACGACGGCGTAGAAGTTGTCGTAGACCAGATGAGCGTGCCCTACCTTGACGGTGCTTCCATTGATTTTGAGGACTCAATCCAAAAACAGGGCTTCACGATTGACAACCCAAACGCCGCAGGAAGCTGCGCATGTGGAGACTCTTTTAGCTAAAACCGCTAAAACTCGGCAGATTTGGGCCTGGGTCGGGTTAGACTTAGGGTAAATCTGCAGGTAAAAAGGATGTCTCATTGAGTAAGAATCGTCGTGGATTAGCCCTAGCGGCCACTTCGCTGATAAGCGTTTTGTTGCTAACAGGCTGCAGTCCCGAACTAGAGCGTGGTTTCCTTCCGGATGCCGCCGGCGTAACCAACCACACCGATCGAATCATTGGCCTTTGGACCACTTCCTGGATCGTTCTGCTAGGCGTTGGCTTCGTGTCTTGGGCGCTGATGGCTTGGGCATTGATCGTTTACCGCCGACGCAAGGGCGAGACTGGACTTCCAGCGCAGCTTCGCTACAACATGCCAATCGAGACTCTGTTCACTGTTGTGCCGCTAATTTTGGTGTTGGGATTCTTCGCGTTCACAGCTCGCGACATGCAGGCCATTGAGGCCAAGAACGACAACCCAGATGTCACCATCGAAGTTATCGGCAAGCAGTGGAGCTGGGACTTCAACTACGTAAACGAGCAGGTTTTCTACTCTGGCATCCAGGCACAGTTCACCGGTGCCGAGGAGAACATTTCCGAGACTCTGCCAACTCTTTACCTTCCTGTGAACAAAACCGTGAAGATCGACTTAAGTTCTCGCGACGTTATCCACTCATTCTGGGTAATTGACTTCCTATACAAAAAAGACATGTTCCCGGGCATGACCAACCACATGTATTTCACTCCAACCAAGGAGGGCACCTACGCAGGTAAGTGTGCTGAGCTTTGTGGCGAATACCACTCGATGATGCTCTTCCAGGTGAAGGTCGTCTCCGAAGAGGAGTATGCCGCTCACATCGCCGAACTAGCAGCCAAGGGAAACGTTGGCCAGCTATCCAATGATTACGACAGAAACCAAAACCTTCCGGGTGGTAACCCAGAGGTAAGGGGATAAGGCAAATGGCAACCACACTCACTCCAGCGCTTACAAATCCAACCTCTTTCACCCCTAAGCGTTCTAAGGGCCAGATCCTTGTCGATTGGCTAACCACCACCGACCACAAAAAGATCGGTTACCTGTACCTGATCACTTCTTTCCTTTACTTCTTGGTTGGTGGAGTTATGGCGTTGATCATTCGCGCACAGCTGACCCTGCCAGGTCTGGACATTGTTGCCTCCAAGGAGCAGTACAACCAGCTCTTCACCATGCACGGCACAATCATGTTGCTGATGTTCGCAACCCCGCTTTTCGCCGGTTTTGCGAACGTTCTTATGCCGGTCCAGATCGGTGCTCCTGACGTTGCCTTCCCGCGTCTGAATGCCATCGCCTACTGGTTCTACAACTTCGGTAGCTTGATTGCGGTCTCGGGCTTCTTCACCCCGCAGGGTGCAGCATCCTTCGGATGGTTTGCCTACGCACCGCTTTCCAACACCACCTTCTCGCCGGGAATCGGTGGAGACCTGTGGGTATTTGGTCTAGCACTTTCCGGATTCGGAACAATTCTTGGTGGAGTGAACTTCATCACCACGATCATCACAATGCGCGCCCCAGGTATGACCATGTGGCGTATGCCAATCTTCACCTGGAACACCCTGGTTACTTCGATCTTGGTAATCATGTGTTTCCCACCGCTTGCCGCAGCGCTATTCGCATTGGGAGCAGACCGCAGGTTTGGTGCGCACATTTTCGACCCGGAGAATGGTGGAGCCATGCTGTGGCAGCACCTCTTCTGGTTCTTCGGTCACCCGGAGGTTTACATCATCGCGCTTCCGTTCTTCGGAATCGTGTCCGAGATCTTCCCGGTATTTAGCCGTAAGCCGATCTTTGGCTACCGAACTTTGGTTTACGCGACCATTGCAATTGCGGCACTGTCCATGACTGTTTGGGCTCACCACATGTATGTCACCGGCCAGGTGCTACTGCCATTCTTCGCCTTCACAACAATGCTGATTGCCGTTCCGACCGGTGTGAAGATTTTCAACTGGATTGGAACTCTATGGAAGGGCTCGATAACCTTCGAGACCCCGATGCTTTGGAGCCTCGGCTTCTTGGTCAGCTTCGTGTTCGGTGGACTCACCGGTGTCATCTTGGCTTCACCTGCCCTTGACTTCCACCTCTCCGACAGCTACTTCGTGGTTGCTCACTTCCACTACGTGGTGTTCGGTACCGTGGTATTCGCGATGTTCGCGGGCTTCTACTTCTGGTGGCCAAAGTTCACCGGCAAGATGCTGAACGAGCGCCTTGGAAAGATCCACTTCTGGTTACTCTTCATCGGTTTCCACGTCACTTTCTTGATCCAGCACTGGCTCGGCGTGATTGGCATGCCTCGTCGCTACGCTACCTACTTGCCAGAAGATGGCTTCACTGAGATGAATATGCTCTCGACTTTGGGAGCTGTAATTCTTGCGCTGTCGATGATCCCATTCCTTTGGAACGTTTGGATTACCTACCGTAAGGGCGTCAAGACCGAGCTAAAGGACCCTTGGGGTTACGGAAGATCGCTGGAGTGGGCTACTGAATCTCCATTCCCACGTCACAACTTCCACTCGATCCCTCGCATTCGTTCCGAGTCACCGGCGTTTGACCTGAACCACCCGGAGTATGCAGCTCCTGAGGCGAAAGAGTCCTACGCGAAGGAGGGTCGCATCTAATGCGCTCTAACATCGTCGTCCTTTTGGTGATGGCCGCCTATTTCACTCTGGCCGACATTGCCTATGGAATCTGGACCTACATCGAGTGGGGATACATAGAGCCAATTGGAACCGCTGCAATCGGCCTTTTGGTAATTCTTTCTGTCTTCATCGCCTTCTATCTGTGGTCTGGCATGAAGCGTTCGGGAACCCTGCCCGAGGACAACCTAGATGGAAACATTGAGGATGAGTCCGGTGAGGTCGGTTTCTACTCGCCTTGGAGCTGGTGGCCAATGGTGCTCGGTGCCTCGAGCGCGGTTGCGTTCCTATCTCTTGCGGTCGGCTGGTGGCTGTTCTTCATCGCGGTTCCATTCGCGATTGTCGGAATCATCGGCTTCGTTTACGAATACAGCCGCGGCGCGCACGCCCACTAAATCGTGAGCGCTGACCCAGTACTCATCGTCATTGACGTCCAGCAGGGCTTTCGTGATTCGGTCTGGGGAGCTAACGGCAACCCAGATGCTTTGAGCAACATTTCAAGCCTGGTCGCTCACTGGAGAAGCAAGAAGCTTCCGATCGTTGTCGTGAAGCACAATTCCAAGCACCCGGACTCACCGCTTTTCCCTGGCAGTCCTGGCAATGAACTGGAACCATTTCTTGATGGTTCGCGAGACGTTGTAATTCAAAAGTCAGTCAACTCCGCCTTCTATGGAACTCCGGATCTACACCTGTGGCTGGCTAAGCGGAATTTTAGAAACCTCGTCATCTGCGGCATCACCACCAACAAGTGCTGCGAAACCACCGCTCGCATGGCAGGGAATCTTGGCTATAAGACCAGCTTTGTGATTGATGCCACCGATGCCTTCGACCTCAATCACGCCGATGGGGTAGTGACTCTAGCGTCAGAGGTTATGCGAATGACAGCCGCCAACCTGGATCGTGAATTCGCGACCGTTATGACCACCCAGCAGGCACTCGAGCGCTTCTAACTCAGCCAGTTGTCAGTAAGTGCTGTTAGTATGGCCTCCTTGGCAAGTCCAAGACGTTACTAAACAACTAAACATGGGGATGATCGGTTTCGACACTGCAGTGTTTGCGTGAATGAAGCGGGTCGAGGATGCACAGTTATCTCGTAAACGATCTGTGTAAAACAATAGGTGCCAATACAAAGCGCGCCGACTTCGCCCTAGCCGCTTAAGCTAGCCCCGAAGTCCGTCTGACTAGGTTTGATTTCGTCCTAGACCCAGGCGTCATTTAGAAATCTCGCTGGTTGAGTGCGTCACAGGCTCAATCGGGACTTTAACTGTGACTGGGCCTGTCTGCGTAGTTGCTTCAGACAAATTCAGGGGCCGAGTAGAACGACTTATGAAGCTACACCCGTAGAAGAGTCACAATCTTTGCAATGGACGGGGGTTCAATTCCCCCCATCTCCACGTTAGAAAGCCCCGAGCTAACCCTCGGGGCTTTTGCCTTTAAGTCTCATGTTTGAATAGGCTCTGAAGGTGATTGAATACCGCCGCCTCTCCACAGCAGAACTTGATAAGTTCTTGGAGTTTATGGATGGACCCGCTTTCGAGTCCCAGCCCCAATGGCGAGGTTGTTACTGCCAGTTTTACCTAAACTCCCAAGCCGAGAACGATGACCCCGAAGCCAGGGGAGGGGTCAATCGACAAAAGGCCTGCGACCGGATTACATCAGGTGTGATGCAGGGGTATCTGGCATATGCAACGGATAACGGCGAAGAAAAAGTCATCGGTTGGATGGCGGCTAATAAGTTCAATAACTTCGTTGCGTTGCCGCCACAAGCAGAGGATGTTGCAGCAATCATCTGCTTTGTCATCGATAAGCAATGGCAGGGAAAGCAAATAGCAACAAACCTGCTGAATTACGCTCTCGATGATCTTCCAAAACATGGCTTCACCCAGGTTCAATCCGCTCCGCTAAAAGATCCAGAATTCAAAGAGTGGGGCTACCGAGGGCCGCGTTCCATGTTTGAGAAAGCTGGTTTCGAAGAAGTGGCAATGGTGGACGATAAGCACGTTCTAATGAGTCGAACGCTCTAAAAAAATCCCCTCGATTTTTACACCGAGGGGATTTCTCTTTGAACTTGTTTACTTCTTGCCTGCTAGAGCCTTTGGCGCACGTTTTGGCTTCTCAACCGCAGGGGCAGGGGAGTGGTCAGCGTGTGCAAGCTCGTATTCAGCCTTAGACACCGGAGCAATTCGGTCTTCGAAGTAGAAGCTCGATAGTGCTGCGCGGATCTTGCTGCTGAGCGTGATCTTGCCTTGGGCATTTGGACGAGCCAAGGTTGGCTGGTAGTCCTTGAAGTCCACTAGCTTCCACAGCTCATACTTGTCCACTGGCTCGTGAACCTCGATGTATTCACCGTGTGGCAAACGAACCACGCGACCGGTTTCGCGGCCGTGTAGGGCGATCTCGCGGTCCTTGCGCTGAAGAGCAAGGCAGGCACGCTTGGTGACCCAGTAGGCGATTACCGGTCCAATGATCAACAGAATCTGCATGCTGGTTAGCACGTGGTTCAGTGACATCTGGAAGTTGGTTGCGATCAAGTCGGTGGATGCGCCAGCCCATAGAACTGCGTAGAACATCACACCAGCTGCACCAAGACCGGTTCTGGTTGGTGCGTTTCTTGGACGGTCAAGCACGTGGTGCTCGCGGTCATCGCCAGTAACCCACTTCTCGACGAATGGGTAGACAGCCACAATCGCTAGGAACAGTAGCGAGATAACCAGTGGCAATAGCACGCCCATTGGCAAAACGATTCCAAGCACGTAGACGTCTAGGTTCGAAGGAGCCAAACGCAGCGCACCATCTAGCCAACCGATGTACCAGTCAGGCTGAGTACCTGCGGATACTGGAGATGGGTCATAAGGACCGTAGTTCCAGATCGGGTTGATCGTAAAGGTTGCAGAGATTGCCATCAGCACACCGAAGACTAGGAAGAAGAATCCACCAGCCTTAGCTACGTATACCGGCATCAATGGGAAGCCAACGACGTTCTCGTCAGACTTTCCAGGACCCGAGTAGTGGGTGTGCTTGTGGATGATGACCATCATCAGGTGAACTGCTAGCAACACGATGATTAGCGCAGGGATAATCATGATGTGAAGGCTGTAAAGACGGGCTACAACCTCGTCACCTGGGAATTCGCCACCGAATAGTCCGGAGGAAATAGATGGTCCGATAAATGGAATTGCCTTGAGCATTCCATCGATGATTCGAAGACCGTTTCCAGATAGTAGGTCGTCCGGTAGGGAGTAACCGGTGAATCCACCACCCATGGCGGCAAGGAATAGGAAGAATCCAACCAACCAGTTCAGCTCACGAGGCTTTCGGAATGCTCCGGTGAAGAACACACGAAGCATGTGGAGACCGGCAGCTGCTACGAACAGCAGCGCAGCCCAGTGGTGAACCTGTCGCATTAGCAGTCCACCGCGGATATCAAAGCTGATGTCCAGGCTGGAAGCGTAAGCAATTGACATCTCAGCACCCTTGAGCGGCGCGTAGCTGCCCTCGTAGTGCACTGCAGCCATTGATGGCTGGTAGAAGAAGGTTAGGAAGGTTCCCGAGATCAGAAGCACGACGAATGAGTACATCGCAACTTCACCGAGCATGAAGCTCCAGTGGTCTGGGAATACCTTGCGGCCGAAGTTCTTTAGAACTCCTCCGAGGCTTAGACGCTCATCGAGGTAGTTTGCTGCTCCACCGATGAAGGTGGTTGGCTTTTGTTCGGTAGAAGTGCTCATTACGACTGCCTTATGTCCCAGAATGAAGGCCCTACGGGCTCGGTGAAGTCGCCTTGCGCGACCAGGTATCCTTCAGCGTCAACTTCAATAGCGAGCTGAGGTAGCGGCCTTGCTGCGGGTCCAAAAATAACCTTGCAGTGGTCTGCTAGGTCAAATGTGGACTGGTGGCAAGGGCAGAGCAGGTGGTGAGTGTGCTGCTCGTAAAGAGCAACTGGGCAACCCACGTGGGTACAAATCTTGGAGTAGGCGACGATACCGTCGTAGCTCCAAGAAGCTTTAGCTGGATCTTCCTTTAGCTCAGAAGGCTCAACACGAACCAAGAGGACTGCTGCCTTGGCCTTCTGGTTGAGCTTCTCGCCGTGATCTTCGATGTCCTTGAGGTTCTCAGGAACTACGTGGAAGACCGATCCGAGGGTTACCTCGGAAGCCTTGATTGGAGTGCCACCCTCGTGAGAGTCGCGCACTAGGCGAACGCCCTTCTTCCAGATGGTGTGCTTCAGGGTGTCGCCAACCTGAGGTCCTAGGTCACCAAAGATAACCAGGGCTGGAATAGGGAAGACCGCTAGGGCTCCGTAAAGTGAGCGTCGAATTAGCTTGCGACGGGTAAAGCCAGACTCAGCGTCTGCTGTCTTGATGATTGCAATTGCCTGAGCGCGAGCCTCGTCGGGAGTGCGAGCCTGGTGGCGTGCCTCGGAAACCTCGTGGTCTGGCATCAGGGTCTTGGCCCAGTGGACCGCACCGAAACCAATACCGAGCAGGCTTAGTGCCATACCGATACCCATCCACAGCGCGCCGTTTCTGGTGTCCGCAAGGCTATTGATTGGGAATGCGACAAAGCCCCAGATTGCAATGAATGCGCCGACAATCGAAATTCCGAACATCACGGCGATCTGCTGCTCAGCACCTCTAGCAGCCTTCTCGCTCTTGTCCGTCATGCGAACGCGGTGTGGCTCGATGCCTGGGTCGGAGATTGGCTTTTGAATGTTGGTAGCTAGACCAGCTGGGTAAGTCTTCTCGATTTCACTCATTTGAATCCTCCCTAGTTAGCCTTGGCGCCAAGCCAGACGGTGATGGCAATAATGAATCCCAGACCGAAGATCCAAACAAACAGACCCTCGGCAACCGGACCGATCGACGCAAGCTCATAACCACCCACTGAGTCGTTTTCTTCCACCCACTTCAGGTAGGCGATGATGTCTCGCTTGTCCTCAGGGGTGAGGTTTGCGTCGTTGAAAACTGGCATGTTCTGAGGACCGGTAACCATGGCCTCGTAAATGTGCTTCTCGGTTACACCACCGAGTGCAGGTGCGAACTTACCCTCGGTTAGTGCTCCACCGGCACCAACGGCGTTGTGACACATCGCACAGTTGATGCGGAACAGCTCGCTACCGTGAGTCAGGTCGATGTCATCTCCGGTGGTTCTTAGGTACTCGGCATCTGGAATAGCTGGACCTGGAGCCAAGGAGGCTACGTAGGCAGCCATGGCAGCAATCTGCTCTTCGGTGAACTGGACTGGCTTCTTGTAAAGCTGAGGTCCAGAAGCCTGCCCTGGCATACGGCCGGTACCGACCTGGAAGTCAACTGAAGCGGCACCAACGCCGATAAGGCTCGGTCCACCAATTGCACCCTCGCCATTTGATCCATGGCAGCTGGCACAGTTCGCCAAGAAGAGCTTGCGGCCCTCTGCTACCTGGTCAGCGCTTGATACTTCGGACTGAACCACATTGGTGGCGGCTGCGTAGCCACCTCCGGATAGCACGAGTCCTAGAAAGATTACGAAACCAATCGCCCAAGGGCGACGGCGCATCGGCTTTTCCTGGTTCAACAGTTTCTCCATTTATTTCAAGATGTAGACGACTACGAATAGTCCGATCCACACCACATCGACGAAGTGCCAGTAGTAGGAGACCACGATTGCGCTGGTGGCTTCCTTGTGGCCGAAGTTCTTGGCAGCGTATGCGCGACCAATAACAAGCAAGAATGCAATCAAACCGCCGGTCACGTGCAGAGCGTGGAATCCAGTGGTGATGTAGAAGGCCGAACCGTAGGAGTTCGAGCTGAGGGAGATGCCCTCAGAAACCAGCATTGCGTACTCCCAAACCTGTCCGGCAACGAAGACAGCACCCATTACGTAGGTGAGGAAGAACCACTCGACCATTCCCCATTTAGCAGGGGACCAGCCGGTGCGCTTTGGCTGCATGCGCTCGGCAGCAAATACGCCGAACTGGGCGGTGAAGGAGCTGGCAACCAAGATCAGGGTGTTAACCAGGGCGAATGGGACGTTCAAGATTTGAGTGTCATTTGCCCAGAGGTCCGGAGCACCAGCGCGGAGGCTGAAGTACATGGCAAACAGGCCCGCGAAGAACATAACTTCACTGCCGAGCCAGACGATGGTTCCCACGCTGGTCGCGTTAGGTCTATTGATGGTCCCGCCGTGCGCGGCAGGCAAAGTGGTTGCGGACATGGCTACAGTTTACCCCACCATCCAGGCTCGAAGGCCCCTCAAAACAGCGGAATATCTAAGAATTTTTGGACTGAGGGGCATAAATTGCCTCGATAGACTGCTCGCATGACTGAACAAAGCTGGCCAAGCACCCTCAGCTCCCTTTTGGCGGGGGAGGACCTCTCGAGAGACTCCGCTGGCTGGGCACTGCGCCAGATCATGGCGGGAGAGGCCTCCGAAGCTCAAATTGGCGCATTTATGATGGCGCTGCGCTCCAAGGGGGAGACCGTCGATGAGCTCGCGGGCCTAGTTGATGTCATGCTCGAAAATGCTGTGCTGCTGAATACCGGAAGCGATGCTGTTGACATCGTCGGCACCGGGGGAGACTTGGTGGGCACCGTGAACATCAGCTCGATGGCATCGGTTGTCACCGCTGCAGCTGGAATCCCTGTTCTGAAGCACGGATCAAGGTCGGCATCTGGCAAGACCGGTTCATCCGAGATGCTGGAAGTCTTGGGTATTCGCCTTGATTTAGCGCCGGCTCAGGTGGCGGAAGTGTTCAAAGAGGTTGGAATCACATTCTTCTTTGCCCCAGTTTTCCACCCGGCAATGCGTTACGTGGCCCCGGTTCGCAAACAGCTGGGAGTCCCAACCACATTTAACTTCCTAGGACCACTGGCCAACCCAGCCCAGCCGATTGCGACTGCCCTTGGGGTTTCAAACCCTGAAATTGCGCCGCTGATGGCTCAAGAACTTGCTCAGCGGCGGAGAACAGCCCTGGTGTTTAGGTCAAAAGACGGTTTGGATGAGCTTTCGGTAACTGCTCCGACGCAGATCTGGCAGGTTTCAGGCGGTCAGGTCACCGAGTTTGCGACCGAGAGATTTGTGAACCCAAACATCACCCTTGGGCAGCTCATCGGTGGCGATGCCAAGCACAACGCGGAAGTTGCAGCGGCATTATTCGCCGGAGATCTAACCGGCAACCTTCCGGCAGTCAAAGAAGTTGTGCTGCTAAACAGCGCCGCAGGTATTGCCGCCTATCAACTTGCCAAGAATCCAGCTTTAGCGTCTGAGTCGATTGATGTTCGATTGCAGAACGCATTTGAAGTTGCAAAGGCAGCTTTAGAGTCCGGCGCCGCACAGCAAAAGCTCGTGCAGTGGTCACACGCCACCCAAGTCAAGTAATTCGAAACAGCTCAATCGAGGAGAGGGCCAAATAAACATTACTTGACATAATGTTTATTATCGGCGTTATGAACCTTGATGTGGCGGGGCTTCTGGCCCCTCGCTCCCGTACCGCTCGATTAGAAGCTCAATTGCTCCGGAAGGTCCCACCCACAACTGCTCCGAGAGAATTTCACTGATCGACACCCAGCGATGCGTAACTGTGTCGCGGTGTTCGTTATCGGTCCAGTTCTCAGAACTTGGTTCAAATGGCTCGGAGACCTTCAGCTCAAAGAAATGTGCCTCACCGGTGTCATGAAGTCTCGTATCGTCCATTGGATGCCATATGGCCCTAATGGGTTCAAAGGCGTGGTGAGCGAATTGCCTACCGGTTTCCTCGAATACCTCGCGGACTATTCCAGCGAGCGGC
>Ga0079300_10000574_pt1 | contig 13888 bp, 12 predicted proteins | sample Wag4_2014_7_11_FD_74799 | JGI IMG/M metagenome (GOLD analysis project Ga0079300, IMG submission 74799) | Fresh water microbial communities from Ohio, USA - Utica-2 Time Series HT 2014_7_11 | ecosystem: Environmental > Aquatic > Freshwater > Water tank | place: USA: Ohio | collected 2014-07-11
AAATAATTAGCAATCAGATAAATTCAAATTCACTAGGGGTTGGTTATCCTCAGCCTAATTGGTTATTTCCATCAGAGATTATTGGTTTTGGCTCTATTTACGCAAATTCCAAAAACTTTTTTAGTGATTCAGTTGCTACTTTATTAGTCCACCGCTCATACATAAATTTATTTTTTTCAACAATCCTAAGCTCAGGCTTCATTTATTTATATTTTAATTTTAAAAAACAGCAGTTAGGTCTCCTATTGAGCGTTTTTATTTTTATTCTTTCTGTATTTAGTATCGACTTTTATTTGTCACAAATTGGAAAAGCACAATTTGGATATGCGTTCAATAAAATTGCAGTTCATTTTTCTGCATTTTTTTTGATAATTGTTTTTTTATCACTCGTCAGTCACTCTTATAAAAAGTATTTTAAAATTTCAAAAATTTTAGTTTATGTAATAAGTATATCAATTGTTCTCACAGGTATCTTAACTCTTTTTGATTTAAAAAAATTTCAATCTAATTTTAACTTCCTCTCTTTAATGAATTTGAACTCTAATCTTGCTAATTGCAACTGTGTCTTGCTTCCAAATCAGAGAGGTATGAGGTACGGCAAGATTGTTGGACAATTGAGATATGTAGATCGAACAAAAGAGGCCCTAATAATGGAGGCAATCAATATCGATGTTATTGATCAGTGGGCTCCAATTATAGTAAATGTTCAAAATGAGAATAAGAGAATTTTTTTAATGATTTTTAAAGGCAATCAAATTAAAAGTAACTCATATGATCGCAGTTTATTTCAACTCGTTTTTGAGAATGATAATTTTTTAATTTTAGACACAAATAAGAAAATGAAATTTTTTTATGGAAAAGAACAAGTTGATATCTTCAAATGGGTTAATTCAATTTTTGAAAGTTACAATCTTTCGAGTAATTGATTTAAATTATGCCCTCGCTACTTGTAATTGGTGGAACAGGTTTTTTTGGAAAATCGATTCTTGATGCTTTCCAAAGAAATCTTTTGGACCCGTGGAGCATTGATAGCTTAATTATTATGGCGCGTCATCCGGAAGTGATCCAAAAGAATCATTCGCAACTTATCACAAGTAAAGTTAAATTATTAAAAGGTGATATTGCATCAATAAATGAATTACCTTTTGCTGATTATGTAATTCATGCTGCTGCATCGACAGATGCTAGGAATTATCATCTGGCACCTTTAAAGGAGCGATCTAATATTATTAGAGGAACTCTAAATTATTGTGAATTAGCAAAAGAATTTAATCAAAACAGTAAAATTGTTTATGTGAGCTCTGGTGCTGTATATGGCACTCAGCCTCATGATTTAGAAAAAATCCCTGAAGATTTTGATTTTTTAGATGGCGAACAGTTGCCTGAAAGTAAAAGAGATTATGCTTACGCAAAGCGTGATTCAGAAAAAGCAATTAATGATCTTGGTAATTACGGCTTAGATGTAAGTATTGCTCGTTGCTATGCTTTTGTTGGCCCATGGCTTCCAAGAGATCAGCATTTTGCTATTGGAAATTTTATCAATGATGGTATTAACAATAGAAAAATTAAAGTTACTGCAAAACATAAAGTATATCGATCTTACATGTATGCTGATGATTTAGTAGAATGGCTAATGAAAATATCGGAAAAATCTAACCCATCCTGTCCGATTTACAACGTTGGTTCTGATCAAAAAATTTTGATTGATGACTTAGCTTCCAAAATTGGTGATTTTTTTCACCAAGAAACTGACATGCTACCTCACTCATCCGATGATGTAGATCTCTATATTCCTGACATCTCGAGAGCAATGAAGGACTTGAACCTACATTTAAAATATAATCTAGACGAGGCAATTTCAAGCACCGTAGAAAGCATTAAAAAAAATCTTGCGAATACCTAAAATAAATTACGCATTTCGGTACGACATCCTCACAGCTTTTTTATGCTTAAGTTTTGCGTTAGTGACTTTATTTTTAACTTTAGCCCCAGGTGATGGGACATGGATTCTATATGGCAATCAATTACTTAAAGGGCTAAGTTTATATAGTGATATAAAGATTCATCAGCAGCCATTATTTCCGATTTTTGGAAAAATTATAAGTTTTTTTTCTGAGGGTAAATTTTTATACGAGAAATTATTCTTTTCGATACTTCCAGCAATATTTATTTATACAATCTATAAAATATCTACAAAATTAGATACTTCATTTTTCAAGCGAGGTTTGTTTATTGCTGGTGTTTTCTTTTGCTCAATTAGATTTGAAGCCTATCGATTCGATGATTACCACATTGCTTCGTCTTTTTTTGTAATGTTTTCATTATACATCTCTATAAAATATTTACATAAAAAGCTGAGTGCATCTAGCTATATTTACACGCAGTCATTTATTGCTTCTTTTGCATTATTTAATCGAGTGAATGATGGTTTTTTCTTGTTTATGATTGTTTATGGAATCTATTTATACAATGAAAGAAATCTAAATAATTTCATTTTTTGCTTACTAAAGAGCCTTGCTATAGCAGTGTTTATTCTTTTCTCGTTACTTATTTTTTCGAAAGCGACCATTGGAGATTGGTTCAATTTAACAATAGCTCAGGCTGGAGAAATCAAAGGCGGAGCTGGGTTATTCTTATATCCTTTCTTAATGTTAGAAAATTCATTTAATTTTGTTTTATCACCTTTACTTAACTTAAAGAATGGTTTAACAAATTTTTTTTTTATATTTTATTCTGTTTCTTATTTATTTTTACGCTCAAAATTACCACTTTGTACCCCATTAATTAGATTAATATTTATATCTGGCTTTATTTTCTTCTTATATTTAATCCATAAGATTTATCAATTAAATTTTTTAAATATATTTTTGCCATTTTTTGTTTTTATTTCCTCATTTGGTTTAATACTTTATTTTTGGACTTTATTTAAAATGAAGTTTTTAGAAGCTTTCAATGGAAAAGTAATGTTATGCCTAATCCTGTACCCAGCTTTATTATTTACTTCAGGATCATTAGGCTCTGCAGGAAGTTTTAATGATCATTACTTTCCTATGGCTACATTAATTGCAGTTACACCTTTTATTTTTGAAAAAAATAAAAATGTTTTAATACATGAAAAAATTTTTTACTATTTGCTCTGCGCAATATTAGCATTTGATGGGTTAGTTTATCGAATTTCAAATCCTTATAGCTGGCACGCTTACCATGTTCCTAAGTTCTTTAGTGGGTATAAAGTTAGCTTCGATCCAGCTCATGGGTATTTTGTTACAAATGAAGAGCTTAGTAAGCTTATTGAACCCTTATGCCGAAAACTTACCAAGTCAGACACTTTACTTTCAATTCCTTTTTCTTTTGCAAACTATTATTGTGGAATAGAACCTTGGAATGGTTATGTACAGACTTTTTTTGATACCTCATCTAAAAGTGATATTAATGATTTATTAATAAATCTTGAAAAAAATCCACCTAGTTATATTTTTTACCAGCGCCAATTATTAAATTTAAGTATGCATGAGAAGGTTTTTAATAATGGTATGCAACTTCCCCATAGGCAATTAGATAATTTTTTAATGGAAAAAGTTAGCCGAAAAGAATGGTTGGTTGTTTATGAGTCTCAACTTTACCCACCTAGTGAGTGGATGCTAATTTCTACTAAGAACTAATTTTATGAATAATATGAGGTTACAAATTTCGTCCTAATCATGATTAAACTAAAAGAATCGAGATTTCTTCTGGCAGGAATATGGAATACTTTATTTGGTTACTTTACATCCCTATTTGTTTATGATTACTTACATGTTTTTGTACATATTTTGCTTGTTGGATTAATTATTGTTATATTAAATATCTCTTTGTCATTTCTTACATATAAATTTTTTGTTTTTAAAACTCAAAATCATTGGTTAAAGGAATATTTAAGGTTTTACATCACTCATAGTGTAAGTATTTCAGTGAGTTTAATTCTTTTATGGGTTGCAGTTGATTTCTTAAATGTGAAATTCTGGATATCTCAAGCGTTGGCTATGATGGTGTCCACTATCTTGTCTTACATAGGGCATGACCGGTTTACTTTTAAAATAAAATAAATATGAATAATAAAATTATTACTATTGTATCTCCCACATACAATGAAGAAGAAAATATTCTTCATTTTTACGAGCGAGTTACAAATGTTATTAAACATATTTCAAAGTATCAATTTGAATTTTTATTTATAGACAATGCATCGACTGATCAAACAGTTGATATTTTGAAAAATCTTGCTAAAAGTGATAAGAAAATCAAGATTATTGTGAATACTAGAAATTTTGGCCACATTCGCTCGCCTTATTGGGGCATTATACAAAGTCAAGGTGATGCAACTGTATATTTAGCATCTGATCTTCAAGATCCACCGGAACTAATTCCAGGTTTTATAAATGCCTGGGAAGATGGCTTCAAGGTTGCCTTGGGAGTAAAGTCTGAAAGTAAGCTTAATTTTATCAACCATTATTTAAGAAAGGCATATTATAGTTTCCTTAATAAAATTTCTGATGTTTCAATAATTAAAAATTCAACTGGTTTTGGTTTGTATGATAAAGAAGTTCTCAATGAAGTTCGTAAAATAAATGATCCTTATCCCTTTTTACGTGGGATCATTGCTGAACTTGGCTATGAGGCTAAGCAGTTATCTTTTTTGCAGGAACCTCGAACTAGAGGACTAACTAAAAATAACTTTTATACTCTTTATGATATTGGGATATTAGGTATTATTAATCATTCAATTGCACCAATAAGGATAGCTTCGTTAATCGGTTTTTTTGTTGGAGGCATTAGCTTTCTTATTGCATTAATTTTTACTGTCCTTAAATTAATTTATTGGAATTCTTTTCCCCTTGGCCTTTCGCCAATTATTATTGGAATGTTTTTTATGTTTGGATTAATTTTGATTTTTATAGGATTTATTGGAGAGTATATTGGTTCAATCCATACATTCTTGCAAAAAAGACCAATAGTTGTTGAGAAAGAAAGAATTAATTTTGATTAGCCATATTAGACCATCTAGATTTAAAAGTTGCCCTTGCTGCAATAATAAAAGCAGCTCTTTTAAGAGCTCAGAATTTGGAATATTTTCCAGCTTTTTTTTAAAAAGAGTTTTTTTGAGGCCCAATTCAAAACCTAACCAAATTTATTTATGTGGGGCCTGTAAATCAAAGTTTTTTGATGTTAACTTATCCAACAAACAGTTATCACTTTTTTATTCAGGGTATCGTAGAGATAAATATTTTAAACAAAGGAATTTTTTTGAGCCGTGGTACACAAGGAAAATAAATGAAGGAATTAGCAATGAAAAAAATTTTTCTATAAGAAGAGCCGAATTAATTCAGGCTTTGGCTATGGCTAAAATTAAAAATAAATTTAAGAATGTTTTGGACCATGGCGGGAATAAAGGCCAAATGCTAAAAAAAGGAAACAATGGAATCAATGCAAATAAAAGATTTGTTTATGAGATTTCTGGAATTCAGCCTGATTCTGACGTCTCCTCAATTTCGTATAACAAGATGATTAAAGAAAAATGGGATTTTATTTTAAGTTGCCATGTGATCGAACATCTTCCTAATCCAAAATCTTACTTAAAAGATTTGATTAAGATTGGTGACAAAGGAACAGTTTTTTTTATTGAGGTTCCAGATGAAACTTGGAAATCATTATCTTTTAATAAGAGCAGTATTCAATACAGCTGGTTAAATTGGCTAACAAAAAAAACCATGCTATTAAAATTAATGCATTTTATTTCTATAATTTTTAAACTTAAATTTAAGTTTATTCCTCCTTTTCTATTTCCAGCTCTAAATGAGCATCTAAATTTTTTTACCGTTAAGGGATTAAAGAATATTCTTGTAAACTCTGGTTTAGTTGTTAAAGCATGTTATGTAGCCAATTCTGGCCACATTATTGCTTTAGCGCAAAAAGAGTAAATGTTTATTGCGATGTAGAATTTTCTAAATATCGCATCAATGTATCTGTTTTCGTCCACCTTCCCTTTTGCATCATTATTGAAATCTTCTTAAAAGTTAAAGGATGAAAGCGATGGTTAAAATTCAAATCTTATTTCCACCTTTACTTTCAGGCTTTTTTAAATTTATCCAGAGTTGGTAATTACAAATTCCTCATTTGTTGTTTTATGTTCTAAGCGAAGTGTTTGGGTAGTAAGTTTTGAAATAAGTTCTTCCGAGTGTGATGCGATTACTAGAATAGAAGACTTTTTAATATAGTCTTGAAGTCTTTTTTCAGCTTTGATTAAAAAGTTACTATCACCAACACTTAGCCATTCATCCATTAAAATAATATCTGCTGGAATAGTAGTGGATACTGCAAAGCCTAAACGCATATGCATACCCGTTGAGTAGGTACGAATCGGAAGTTCTAAAGATTTTCCCAATTCAGTAAAGTCAGCAATCTCCTCTTCAACGAGTTTAATTTGTTTTAGTTTCATACCCATTATGACTCCGCGCATGCGAATATTTTCAAAACCTGTGGCTTCCATTTCCATCCCTGAGAAAATATCGATCAAGGATGCAATCCTGCCTTGAATCTTAATGTTCCCTGAAGTTGGTTGATAGACACCTGCTATAGTTCGAAGAAGTGTTGATTTACCTGAGCCATTAGGGCCCGTGACGCCTAGTCTATCACCATCTTTTAGATCAAGATTAATACTATTAAGTGCTGTGACGCTTTGGATTAAATTTTTTTTATTTGAAAATTTTTTTAAAAATGAGTTTTTTATATATCTACTGTGATTTGTAAACACAGGTATTTGAATACTAACGTTTTGAAGATGAATAAATGCCATGATTTATAACCAATATACAATACGTGAACGATAACGACCTAAAAAGTAAGTACTTATCAATAGTAAAAAGATCAGGGATGCAACTGACCACAGACAATTATTTAAAGACGGAAGTTGACCTAAAAGCGGAGCTCTTATCATTTCGATCCAATGATAAATAGGATTCATTTCCGCCACATACATTCTATTTTTTAAGATATCAACCTGCCACAAAATAGGTGTGAAGAAAAATAGAATTTGGGTTAATACGTTAATCACTTGCGTCATATCCTGATAGCGACTACAAAAAATAGTAATTACAATTGAAAGTAAAGTAAGATTCATTTGAATTAGGATTAGGCTTGGAATAGCGATTATAGTTTTCCACGACAAGCCTTGGCCTATGAATAGTACAACAAAAACGATGATGATTGAGTTGTGAGCTAAGATAATAAGCTGTTTCATATTAAGTCTTAAGGTAAAAATTGGAAAAGGAAGCTTAAACTCTTTGATGATCGCTTGAAACTGTAAAAACCCACCAGAAGCATCGGATATTTGGCCATTCATCCAGTTCCACACTATAAACCCAACTGCAAAATATGGCAAATAAGTATCAATGGTTTGACCAAAAATTTCTGAGAATAAAAACCCTAACATGATAATCATAATGCTTGTTGAGATCGTAACCCACCAAGGACCAATGACCGAACGACGATAACGTAGTTTAATGTCTTTGGTCGCCATATAAAGCCATTGCTCGTGTGACTTTAAGGCTTTTTTTATTTCATTCACTCCACTATTGATTAAACTAAATAAACTCATAGGCTACATTAATACACTTCAATATTAATTGAGAAAAGATTTAATTTTGAAAAATCATCTAAAATGATCCAGCAAGTTATGAGTAATGTCTTCAATTTTATTTTTTTATAAACTCCTGAACACTAGAATAAATATAATCTAAATGTTTTTTTTCTAAACCCGGATAAACTCCAAGCCAGAAACTGTCGTTCATTACCTTGTCAGTGTTTGTCAAATCTTTATGAACAATGTATTTTTTATCAAGCATATAGGGTTGCTTAGTAACATTGCCTGAAAATAGTAATCTTGTACCTATTTTTTTTTCATCAAGAAATTTAAGTAATTCATTACGATTTATTTTATTTTCTTTGATAGTTAATAAAAAACCAAACCAAGATGGTTCAGAGTTTTTTGTTTTTTCTGGTAATATAAAATACTCATTTAATTTTGAAAAAAGTTGATAAAGATAATTGAAATTATTTAATCTTTTTTCAATAAATCCATCAATTTTTTTTAATTGCGCAAGTCCACAAGCCGCCTGCATATCTGTAATTTTAAAATTATAGCCCATGTGAGTATAGGTATATTTATGATCATACCCTTTTGGTAAATTTCCAAGCTCCCAATTAAATCTTTTATTGCAAGTATTATCTTTACCAGTTTCGCAATAACAATCTCGACCCCAATCCCTAAAAGATTCTGCAATTTTTTTTAGTCTAATTGAGTTTGTATAAACTAAACCCCCTTCTCCCATTGTAATATGATGCGCGGGGTAAAAACTTATTGTACCAATATCTCCATAAAATCCTAAGGGTTTACCGTCAAATTTTGCACCCAACGCATCGCAATTGTCCTGAATTAACCAAAGATTGTGCTTATCGCAAATTTCTCTAATTTTTTTTACATCAAAAGGATTTCCTAAAGTGTGTGCGATCATAATTGCTTTTGTTCTTTTAGAAATTGCGCTCTCTATTTCTTCAACTTTAATGTTATAAGTTGGAATATCAATATCGATAAAAACTGGAATTGCCCCAAATTGAATAATTGGGTTAATTGTTGTTGGAAAACCAGCTGCAACACTTATAACTTCATCCCCCGGTACTATTGCTCTTTCTTTTAATTTTGGTGAAGTTAGAGTCATAAAAGCTACTAAATTTGCTGAAGAGCCAGAATTAACTGTGATTGCCAATTTTGCGCCAATAAATGTTGCAATTTTTTCTTCAAATTCTTTATTAAATCTTCCAGTTGTCAACCAACCATCGAGGGAAGCTTCAACCATATATTTTAATTCCTCTGCATCTAATACCTTTCCTGAAACTGGCACCGGTGTAATACCTGGAATAAAATCTTTTTGAGAAAACTTATCAACTGCAAATTGATCAACCAAATTTAAAATTTCTTTTTTTATATCCATTTATTATATTTTTTTTATAAAATAATTTATTTGTGAAATACTTAAATCATACAATTTTGATTTATTTTTTCTCATCAGTTCATACCATGAAATAGTAAAGTCTATCATTTCATTAATTGAAAGAATTGGCCTCCAACCTAAGTATTTTTTGGACTTATTATTATTTAATTTTAAGATTTTGGACTCATGAAAGCTGCTAGTTTTTAAATACCATTTTAGCTTAAAATTTGAAATGAGATTAATTTTATTAAGAAAATCTTTTACTTTCAAAAAGTTTTTGTTGCTAGGTCCAAAATTCCACGCTCCTTTTGCAACTTTATTTCTTTGATATAATTTTTGGCAAAGTAGTAAATAACCATAAATAGCCTCAAAAACATGCTGCCAGGGTCGAATGGCATCCGGCATTCTTATAGTAAATTTTTTACCACTTATGTGACTTTTTATTAAATCAGGGATCAATCTATCCTCAGACCAATCACCGCCACCAATAATATTGCCTGACCTTGCTGTTGCTATATAGGGGCTATTTTTTTTATTAAAAAAAGATTTATCAAACGAATGTATAGCAATTTCAGAGGCCGCTTTGCTGCTACTGTATGGATCTAATCCACCAAGTGGATCAGTTTCTTTATAACTTTTATTAATTTCTTTATTTAAATAAACTTTATCAGTTGTAATCATAAGTATTGCTTTAATACCCTTAATATTTTTACAAATATTTAGAAGGTTAATAGCGCCCATGACATTCGTTTTATAGGTTTCAATTGGTTCAAAGTAAGATTTTCTTACAAGGGGTTGAGCTGCTAAATTTATAATAATCTCAGGTCTCGTCTTTTTAATAAAATTAAAAAGAGTAGGTGAATTATTAATGTCTGCAAAGCAATTATTTTTTATTTTATTTTTTAATTTTAAGATATTAAAAATAATATGTTTCTTTTCGCTACTTAGTGAATATCCAGAAACAAAAGAGCCTAAATGATTTAAAAAGATTGTAAGCCAACTTCCAGTAAAACCCGTATGGCCAATTATTAAAATTCTTTTATTTTTCCAAAATTTTTTTAAACTTTCAACTTTCAACTTTTTTACCAAATCTTCCAGGGACATTTAGGTTTATACCATAAATCTTCTAAATAATTTTTATCATTTAAAGTATCCATTGCTTTCCAAAAACCTAAATGTTTATGAGCTGCAAGTTGTTTATTTTTAGAAATTTTCTGAATAGGACCTTGCTCTAAAATATCAGAATCTTTTTTTAAAAAATTAAAAATACCCTGATTAAATACAAAAAAACCTCCGTTTACCCAAGATCCATCTCCGTCTGGTTTTTCAGCAAATTTTTCAACTAGGTTGTTTTTATTTAGATTAATCATTCCATATCTACCTTGAGGTTTGACTACTGTAATTGTTGCAAGTTTTTTATTTTTTTTATGAAAATCTATTAATTTTTTTATGTTAATATTACTAACCCCGTCCCCATAGGTTAAGCAAAAATCTTTTTCTTTCTTTAAAATATCCTTAATTTTTAAAATTCTACCACCCGTCATTGTATTTTCTCCTGTATCCACTAAACTTATTTTCCAAGGTTCAGAGTTAGTTTTTTTTATTTCAAGATTATTATTTTTTAAATCGATGGTAAGGTCAGAATTATGCATATAATAATTTGCAAAATATTCTTTAAGTAAATAACCCTTGTATCCGCAGCAAATTATAAAATCGTTTAGACCAAAATGAGAATAATGTTTCATAATGTGCCAAATGATTGGTTTGGCGCCAATTTCAATTAGTGGCTTTGGTTTGTTAATGCTCTCTTCAGATATTCTAGTCCCTTTTCCTCCGGCTAAAATCACTACCTTCATAAGTTTTGAATTAAAATTTATTATTTAATAAGCCATCTTTTTGATAACATTTCTATTCTTTTATCGTCTTCTTTAAAAATATTACCATAATAAGACTTCTTATTTTCGAGCCACAATAATTCAAAATGGACAGCTTGGATCATGCCCTGATCTAAACTTTTTACTTTTAGAGATTCATCAGAAAAAATTACTTTTCTAGTTTCAAAACGGGTTAAATGTATTTTTTTTATTTCATTTAGAACATTTATTGAATCAATTGAAATCCCCCCGCCTACAACTAATTCTAAATTATTATCTTTACAGACTTTCGCAACATCAACTACACATTTTGTTACGGCTGAACTATTTATATCCTCTCTCGATAATCCATTGGATAATGAAAAGTCAACTCTTCCAAAAACGATTCCTGTGATGCCATGATTTTTATAAGAATTATTAACTTCAATAATTTTTTCTAAATTTTTCAAACTCTGAATTGTTTCAATATTTATTAAAAAGTCACAATTATTTCTTTCATATTCATCAAAAATTTTATTTTTTGAATCAACAAATTTTTTTAAGGCATAATCAGACTCTACCATTGGAGCTATTACATAGTCTGTTCCTATTTGCTTTACTTCCATTAAGTCTTTCATAGCCTCACATCCCCCAATTTTTATTCCTAATTTTAAACTTGCTTTTTTAACTAAATCAACCAATCTTAGCAATTCATCAATTCTTGTACCTTCGGCTTCGAACTCAGCTTTAATACCGACAACGCCAAAATTATCACGAAGATTGATTAAAATATCAAACATCTTTTTTTCTGTAAGGTTCATTTTTAAATTACCAGTTAAAGTTAAATATATTTAAAAATATCTTTTTTCTTTTTAATTTTTATCTCAGGTGTCATTAAATGTATAGGGTTTGAAATCATACCTTTTTTTTGAATATAACTTGTTATTTTTGGAAAGTATGTTTGCTCTGGGTCAATTTTTACTAAAAAGATAACAATTTCTTTATTACTTAATAATTTTTGAAAATTTTTATTTTTTTGAAAATTTTTTCTAATTACAAAAGTTTTTAAATTATATGAATTAAAGAATTTAGTCCAATTTGGAAAAATCAGTCCCGTGGTCCGGTCACAACCAACGTATTTCCCATTAAAGTAGTTTTTTTGGGTTTGTCTAATGGATGCATACCCATTATCATCAAAAATGAAAATTTTTAAATTTAGTTTATTATAAATTGCCGTCCCTATTTCTTGAAAATTTTGAGCAAATCCTCCATCCCCTTCAAATAAATAAGTTTTATTTCTTTTAGCTAAAGCAACTCCGATTGCTCCAGCCAAGCCAACTCCCATGGATGCTAAACCTTTGCTAGATCTACAAATCTGTTTATTTTTAAATTTAAATGTTTGCATAAATGTTGTAAACGCCCCCCCACTTGAACATGGTATAAGATTAGAGTTTTCCGGAATTAAGTTTGAAATTTCATCATAAAATTCATAGGGAGAGATAAATTTTTTTCCAGTATTATTAAGCTCAATAATTGGTAATTCTTTTTTTATTTTGTTACAAAATTCTAACCATTTAGGTTTATTTTCAAATTTTTGTTTTGATAAAATTTCTAAAAATAAATTAGCATCACAATTTATTTTTAAATTCGTTTTTAGATTTTTTTTTAACAATTCTCTTTTATCAATATCAACGTGAATAATTTTGCCGTTAGGTATAAAAGAAGAATAATTAAAGCCTGTTTGTTGCATTCCCAGCCGAGTTCCAACGGCGATGAGAAGATCCGATTGCTGAATAATAACGTTTGAGTATCTTTGACCCCATGTATTTGGTCTTCCAAAGTTTTTTTTAAAATCATGGGATAACAAGTCTGCTCCATTCCAAGTTGTAAAAAAAGCAAAATCATTTTTAAATAATTTTTTTTTTATTTTTTCAAATTGGGGCTTTGAGACACCCCCACCTAACAAAATTGATATTCTGGTTGATGATTTAATTAATTTTTTTACTTTATCTAAATCAATATTTTTTAAATTATAGCTTGATGAAATTCTATTATTTGACATTTTTTTAACATGGCAAATGTCTTCGTTTATTTGTTTAGCTTGAATATCAATTGGTATTTCTAGAAAAATTGGCCCTTTCCTTCCTTCATTTGTAAATTTTAAATATTTTTTTATTAAAGAAAATTTTTCAGTTGTTATGAGGGTTTTTGAGAATTTCGTAATTTTATTAACTACCGAAACTCCATCATTTTGCTGTATACCCGTTTGCCTGAGATTTAATTTACGATTAAGAAATAAATCACTCAATTTGACTTGTCCACCTACAAGCAAAAGTTCTCTTGACTCTAAAAAGGCATTTGCAATTCCAGAAACTGAGTTAGTTAAACCAGGTCCTGCAGAGACTAAGACCCAAGCCTTTTGATTTGTATTTGATGCATTAAAATAGTCAGCGGCAATAGTTGCCGAATGTTCATGTAAAAAACTTTTTAGTTTAAAATATTTATTGGCACTATTAATTAAATGCATAATTGCACCTCCCTGCAAAGCAAAACAATGTGTATAGCCTAAGTTCTTTAAACAAAGACAAAAATAATCGCTATATTTCATTTTTTAATAAATTTCTAAAAATAGATTGACTGGTTGTTTTTATATTCAAACTTTTTTTTAAAATTTTAAAAATTTCTAGATTTCCATATTTTGCTGGCAATATAAACTTATAATAAAGTGCTGAGCTTTTTTTATCACTAGAAAGAGAACTACAAAAATTATTGATATCTATGTTTAAAATTTGTTTTTTCGATTTTGTCAAATTTTTTAAAATTAAAATAATAAATTGATGTAAAAGAATTTCATTTTTTGATGGATTAATTTTAAAATACATTTTATTAAATTTTATTGCAAAAATAATTCCCAGTCCCACAGCAATCCCATGAGGAATTTTAAAATTACTTGAACTTTCTATAGCATGTCCAAATGTATGACCAAAATTTAATTTTAGTCTTTCATTT
>Ga0079300_10000576_pt1 | contig 13871 bp, 11 predicted proteins | sample Wag4_2014_7_11_FD_74799 | JGI IMG/M metagenome (GOLD analysis project Ga0079300, IMG submission 74799) | Fresh water microbial communities from Ohio, USA - Utica-2 Time Series HT 2014_7_11 | ecosystem: Environmental > Aquatic > Freshwater > Water tank | place: USA: Ohio | collected 2014-07-11
TCCAGGTTCCGTCGCTCGCACTTAATCCCCAGCCCACCCTTGTAAATTCCAACCCTGTATCCCGCCACACATTCGCCTCCCCCAAGCCGATAGCACAGTTTCAATTTTTATCAGTGTTACAATTGTAACACTGATAAGTTATGACTTTAAGCAGCAACACGGCTACCAAGACCACAACCATCCCGTGACCAGCAAAGCCCAAAAAAAGGTTTTTCTTATGCGTGTTACAATTGTAACACCGACACATGCCTCGGGGTTCCCTATCGCATTCAGTTGTTTTGGCCTGGTGCGCGATGGGGAAGTTTGCGGCGCGGCCCCAGGCAACGAGCAGCACACTCAACCTGATGAGTGCTTTGACCGAACTGGGACTGGGGTCATTTCGAGCGCTCCAAGGTCGGATTCAAGGGGAGAACTGGAATCGCCGGGAGAACGAACCTTCCGGCAGATGGGTCGAACGGCTTCGAGATCAGCTAGCCCCACTGGCGTTTCAATCGGCAGATCCCCAAACCTGCTGGGATCGTCGCTGGGATCAAAAGTGGCGTATCCTCGCCTTCGACATCCCCTCCCGACCCCACAGTCGCCGTCAGAAACTTTGGCGTTGGCTGAAACAGAACCGTCTCGGACTTCTGCAAAGGAGCCTGTGGGTCTCAACCCAACCGCTTAAGGAAATCCGAAATCTTTTTCATGAATCGGCCAATTCCCATACTCTCACCCTTTGGGAGGCTCCGACCCCATCAGGTCTTCATCCCCACTCCATCGTCGAGCAAGCTTGGAACATGGCAGATATCAATTCTTCCTATGAAAGCGCCATCCATCTTAGCCAACTGGAATCTACTCCAGGAAACGTACGCAAGGCCACTTTTCAATGGCAAAAAGCCGTGCAAGCCGATCCTCTTTTGCCACGAGATCTCTACCCAAAAACATTCCGCGGATTCCTAGCCACTGAAAAACTGAAGAAAATGTGGTCGAAATTTAGTTCGGTGGGACCCTAGGTGCATGTCGCCCGCGATTGTTCAAGAGCACAACCATTTCCTCATCGTGGATAAACCGGCCGGTTGGCTTGTTCACCCCACCCGCCCCGACGGCACCTTCACCCTGATCGACTGGCTCCGCGACCAGTATCCCGATGAATTTCTATCCCTCGTCAGCCGACTCGACCGCGAAACGTCCGGCCTTCTCCTGGTGGCAAGGGGCAAAGAGAACGCCTCCCTCTTCGGAAAAATGCAGCAACGTCGGGAAATTCATAAGTCGTACCTCGCTCTTGTTCATGGGCGGCCCCCAAGTTCCGGCCTGATCGACCAGCCCCTCGACCGACTCGGCAAACACCAACCCAGCCGAATCTATATGCGCCAAGCCGTCATCCCAGACACCTACCCCGCCCAGACCGAGTTCAAAACCCTCGAAACACGTACCCATCCTGCATTTGGGGTGCTCAGCCTTGTCGAAGCCTCACCTAAGACAGGTCGACTCCACCAAATCCGTGCCCATCTCGAATTTATCGGGTTTCCAGTGCTAAATGACAAGATTTACGGACAAAAAGATAATGTTTTCATAGACTATATCGATATAGGAACTAGAAATGAGCCTAAAATGGCTCGCCATAGCCTGCATTCTTCAAAATTGTCCTTTGTTTTTGGCACGGAGGCGTTTTCTCAAGAAATTGGGCTGCCTGAGGATCTGGCCAAAATTTGGAGTACCAGCAAAAGTTTAAGTTTGAGCTCTGACCGCGAACGCTTATGAAATCGCCCGTGCCCTCCCCCGTCTATCGGCTCCCTCCCTTCAAGGTCGATAAGGTCATGTTGGCCACAGCCGAGACAATCGACTGGGGCATCAAACTCCTCGGCATCCCACCCCTCTGGAAAGAAACCCAAGGCGAGGGAATCAAAGTAGCCGTCCTCGATACAGGCATCGCCCTCGAACATCCCGACCTTCAACCTGCCATCCTCGAAGCCCGCGACTTCACCCGCAGCCCTTCCGCAGCCTATGACGCCCAAGGTCACGGTACTCACGTCTCGGGCATCATTGCCGCCCGCCGCAACGCCAAAGGAATCGTCGGAGTCGCTCCCCAATCCAAAATCATCACAGCCAAAGTTCTAAACGACGAAGGTACCGGCAATTCGCAAGACATCGTCGCCGGCATCAACTGGGCCATCGAATCTGGAGCCGACATCCTTTCGATGAGCCTGGGTAGCCCAGAACCCGACGAAGAAATTCACCAAGCCCTTCTCATCGCCATCTCCAAAGGCATCTTCGTAATTACCGCCGCAGGCAACGAAGGCCCTGACTTGGACACCGTGGGTTATCCCGCCGGCTTTCCTGAAATGGTGGCGGTCGGTTCGATCGACCGACGAAAACGCCTCTCCCAATTCTCCTCTCGAGGCCGTCAGGTTGATGTCGTGGCTCCAGGAGATGAGATTACCTCCTGCTATCCTCCTCGCAGTTACGCCACCCTCAGCGGAACCTCCATGGCTACCCCTTTTATCTCCGGCGTAGTTGCCCTCGCTCTGGCGAAACACCGGAAAATAGGAGGAAAGACGCCTCTTCGCACCCAGCAGGATCTCATCGAACACTTGTGCCGCACCTCCGCCGATGCCGGCTTGGCCGGGTTCGACCCTCTCTATGGTTGCGGAATCGTCAATCCGGCAAAGTTGATTCAGGGATAAGCAACATTCCTAGGGGCCTTATCCAAATGCCCCGCGCTCAGAATTCCAACCTTATGTGGGGCGGGCATCTTGCCCGCCATAGAAACAGACCCTACCTAGCTACAAATTTCACCCATGCTGCGCTGGCTGCTGAATCTGAACCCCCTGCAAGGGAATCCGCGAAACAATCTTTCCATCATACAAAACATCCAACGAATACTGCCCAGGACTTGGTAAGCGTAGCCCCGCAATGTTGAAGATGAAGTTTTGGCTCCAAAAAAACGCCTGTGCAGGGGGTTCTCCCATGGTGAACTCAATCCTTGGACCCCCTTCAGGGAGAATCGCCTTTCCATCAGAATCGATAAAAGAAATCTGAATGGTGTGCTTCCCTTCGTCCCCAGTGCGAAAAAGAAGCCTGAGCGCAATCGAGCAGTGCGGATGCACCGCGGGGTACTGCCTCGCACAGATGGTGTCAAAGGATCCCAAAACACAAAGCTTCCCCTGATAATCACTTGCCGAATCTGCAATTAGCGCAGTAAGAACTTCCATCCATAGTACTCTATCTCATTTTTCGCCACTTTGGTAGGGGCGGATTGGCCTAGCCCACCTCGCGAAACATCGATTTAAACAATTTCAACGAGGCGACCATGGGACTGGTCGCCCTACCAAACCCCACAAATTTCCAACTCCCTTTGTCTTCATCTTCACTTTAAACTTCCCCTATGCCCCCTCTTTTCCTCTTTATCATGGCTGGAGGTTCTGGTGAGCGTTTCTGGCCCCTCAGCCGAAAGGCTAAGCCCAAACACCTGCTCAAACTTGTCTCCTCAAAAACTCTTCTCGAGGAAACTGTCCTCCGCCTCAAACCCCTAGCACCCCGACCTTCGAATCTCCTGATCCTAACCAATCACGAGCAGATCCCCGGAATCCGCAAAGCCCTGCCCCGCTTCCCCAAAAGCTCGCTGATTCCCGAACCCGCCAAGCGCGATACCGCCCCTGCCGCAGCCCTGGCAACAGCCCTTGCTCTTCGCTCTCATCCCGACGCCATCTTGGCACTCCTCCCAGCCGATGCCGTGATCGGAAAGGCTCCGATTTTTCGGGCCCAGTTAGCCGCCGCGGCCCGTGCCGCACACAGCTCCCCATCGTTTGTCGCCTTGGGTATCAAACCCTCTTACCCCGCTACGGGCTTCGGATACCTTCACCTGGGCCGAAAGACCCTAACTCAAATCAAGGGCGGTCCCTTCCTGTGCGTTCGTCGCTTTGTAGAAAAGCCATCCTTGGCGAAAGCGAAGACCTTCCTGACGACCCGTCAGTATGCGTGGAATGCGGGCATCTTTGTTTGGAAAGCTTCCACTTTCCTCGCCGAGGCACGCCGACAACAACCCGCCCTCGCCCGTTTTATCGAAAAGTTTCCCAAACGCGGTTCTTATGCTTCCTACCTAAAGCGAGAATTTCCCAAGCTACCGAAAATCTCTGTCGACTATGCCATCATGGAAGGCGCGAAATCTGTTCTAGCCATCCAAGCCGCTTTTCCTTGGGATGACGTAGGCTCATGGAGTGCACTCCCCGCTCACCTGCCCACCGATAAGCAAGGCAACACCTTCCGTGGTCAGGTGCTTTCCTTGGAAAGCCAAAACACCCTCGCTCTTGCCAATGGAGGTCGTCCTATCGCCCTCCTCGGTACGGAGAACCTCGTAATCGTCGATACGCCCGATGCACTGCTCGTCTGCCCTAAAAGTCGGGTTCAAGAGGTGAAAAAGCTGATGGGACTGCTGCCGACGGAGGTGGTTTAGATTTGGGTAGGGCGGATCATCCGCCGTCCGTTGGTGAAATCGTTGAAAATTGTGTGCCGGTCGTTAGGTAGGGCCGGGTCTACGACCCGGCCGCAGTGGTGAGCTGAGCGCGGGAAAGTGACCACGGCAGCCCGATGCGTAGATCGGGCCCTTCCTAAGCGATGTGATTTTAAGCTTTAGGTAGGGCGACGAGTCCCTTCGTCGCCTCGCTGAATTTTGAAATTTCAAACATCCGCTAGGCGGGCTAGGGACAGCCCGCCCTACCTAACCATCATAGTTCAAGCCTCGGTAGGGCGGACCATCCTCCGTCCGTTGGTGAAATCGTTGAAAATTGTGTGCCGGTCGTTAGGTAGGGTCGGGTCTATGACCCGACCGCAGTTGTGAACTGAAGGTAGGAAAATAGCATCGGCGGCCGCCTACGTAGAGGCGGCCCTACCTAGCTTGGCAAGAATCAGATTTAAATTTAGAGGCACGGATGAGCGTCTCGCTCATCCTAGGACGACCCGGAGGGTCGTCCGTACCAATCTTCGAGCCTTATATTTTCCAGCTTTTAGGCATTCGGAGAAGCAGCGGGCTTACCAATAAAACAATCAGTGGTTTAAACCAGACGTCGGTCGCCAAATAGATCGGCTTTCCCATCCCGTCGCACATTAACCCAATACAGGCAATCGCCAGGATTGCCCCCTTCCACTTTTCACCTTCCACCTCCGCCCAATAACTGGCAGCAGCAAATGCGAGCAGGGGTGAGATGAGCACATAACTATTTGTCTCAGCCCGAGGATTGAAAATCGTCAAAATCAAGGCGGTAACGACCCATAATCCCCAAGAGCCGTTCATGGAGCCCCCACGCCGATATTTCCAAAACACGAACCACAGAGCCGCACCCGATGCGACCACGCGGCTCAAAGAATTAAATGCCAACGGATTTGGGAATCCTGCTTTCTCCAGCATTCCAAATAGGTCGCTTACCCGAAGATTTTCCGGTGTGTAGGAATGAGTCAGCTTTGCCCAGAATTCAATCCACTGTCCCGATGCGTATGCTGGATCTGGGTGAATGACTCCAATAATTGCCACGGCCACAAGTCCGCCGAGAAGCGGGATCCGAATCGGAGCAAATACTGCAAAAGCCAACAGCCAAGGGGCGACCGAGATCGGTTTAAGGACCAGCGCTAAGGTCAAACATGCGGCAGCAATTTTACACTTCTCATCACGTATGCTGATACAAAGGAGTACTAGCGATGCAGAGAGAGCTAAATTCGTTTGCCCATTGTTTATCGCAGCTAATGAAGCGGGCACGGCCAGCAGAACTAGCAGCGCAAACGCTGAATCGAACTCCCCCCGCCCACTGCTCTTCTGATTCAAGCTTCTGCCAAGCCTCCATAATCCCCATGCGAAGAGTCCGAATCCGAACAGGCGCCACACGATCTCGCCAAGGACAGCGGGTTGTATCAAATGAAATGGGGTAAAAAGAACGGCAAATGTGGGAGCGTACAAAAATCCATGAGTCCCCCCTGGATACATCGATTCACCTAACCACCAATGACTTGAGGCAAACCTGTAGTTTGGAACTACCCCCGTCCGATCAGGGTTAAAAACCAGATACAACGACATTCCCGCAAAAACCACCCCCAGGAGTGCCCATCCGAATCGAGTCCAGCAATTGCGCATAGATGATTTCAAGCGATCTGGGGTAACGAAGCAAGTGGGCTTATCGAAACCATCCCTACCCGTCCGACGCAGAGCAGCTGCTACAGGAATTCCACTTTGCCCGTGCTCACGTCGTAGACAGCACCAACGATCATAATCTTATTTTCGCGAACCAATCGATCAAGAATTCCACTCTTTTCCCGAATATAATTCATCGTGTTGACCACGTTTTTTCGGGCTACTGCATCCACAAACCCCCTCTTTTTATCATCAGCCCAATTTGAAAAGTCCCTCAACTGGCTAGAATCAATGGATCCCTGAATAATTCCAACCAACTCATCCAAATGGTCACATCCAGTTGCTTCCGACGCTGTTTTGCCAGCCGCTTTGAGCTCTACTGAGGCCTTCACGGCCCCACATGACGTGTGCCCCAAAACGAGAAGAAGCTTCGCCCCTGCAACCCCGCAAGCGAACTCCAGACTCCCGATCATTTTGTCCCTCGCCACGTTGCCTGCAATTCGGGCCACAAAGGCGTCCCCTACCCCCAAATCGAAGATGTGTTCGACTGGGGCTCGACTATCGATGCACCCCAGAACAGCCGCAATAGGAAATTGTCCCGTTGCCGTGGCTCCAGCCTGCCTGCGCAAATCACGAACGAGTGGCTTACCTGCTAAAAATCTTTCGTGTCCATCTTTCAGGATTTGCAATACCTCAGCCGGCTTTAAGGACTGCTGAACCTCCCGACTCGAGTAGTCAACAAAGGTCAGGTCCTCCTGCAGTTTTTCATACTTCTTTTTAAAGCCTACCAAGCTCACCTCCACCCCGTGTGCCCTGGAAGTCACTTCCTTGAAATCAGTCAGTAGATCCAGAATATCAGGGTCTATGAAATCACAATTCCGTGCATCGATTTGCACCTTTGTACCACGAGGTGCATCCATCAGGATTTTCTGTAAGGCCGCGCGATTGAAGAAGCTGACCTGCGGAGCCAACTCCACACGCAGGACATCCCCATGGACATGCTTCTCCATCACTTGATGAATCGATCGGCGATAGTTGCTGCGTAAGATAAAGAGCAGGCTGATCCCTAGCCCAATGAGGATCCCCGTCAGAAGGTTGGTGAGTACAATCGCCACAACTGTCACCGCAAACGGGAGGAACTGGTACTTGCCCGCACTCCACATCTGCCCGATCACCTTTGGGCTCGCCAACTTATATCCAGTCACAATCAGAACTGCCGCCAAAACGCAGAGCGGGATCTGATTGAGCCATCGGGGCAACAACGCCACACAACCGAGAAGCAAGACGCCGTGAAAGATGGCAGAGATTTTTGTCTGCGCTCCCGCATTCAAATTCGCCCCCGAGCGTACAATCACGCTCGTCATGGGCAACCCACCCAGAAAACCACTCACCATATTACCCGCCCCTTGAGCCAACAGCTCCCGATTCGCCGGGCTTTTTCGCTGTTGAGGATCGATCTTATCCACCGCCTCAATCGTCAAAAGGGTCTCCAAGCTGGCAATCACCGCTAAAGTGACCGCAGCTCCGTATACCGCGGGTTTGGCTAACGCGGAAAAATCAGGAAAGGAAAACAGCTGTAGGAAACCCGAGGCTCCCTCGGCAACAGGCACTTGAACCAAGTGAGTGGGAGCTATGGCCCAAGGATGACTCATTTGAATCAGGACAAGATTCACTGCAGTTCCAATTAACACCGCCACCAAGGGCCCAGGGATCGGGGATTTCTGTAGCCATGAAACTTTTCCCCAGACTACGAGCAGGCCTAACGAAAGAAGGCCGATCATTGTCGCCCCTGGAAGAAACATTTTGAATGCAGCAGGCAGTTCGGTGAAGGTGTTTTTCTGATCCGTCTGGCAAAAATCGGTGTCACCCACAGGGTTTGCATCGTATCCCACAAGATGGGGGAGCTGCTTTAAGATGATAATGATCCCAATTGCTGCTAGCAGCCCTTTCACAACACTGGATGGGAAAAAGGAGGCGAGGAATCCTCCTTTCAGGAGTCCAAACACGATCTGTAAAGCGCCGGCCACGATGAGCGCTACAAGAAATGCCTGAAAGGAGCCAAGTTCTGCAATTTGGCTCGCAACAACAGCAGTTAAACCGGCCGCAGGACCCGTAACGCTGGTACTGGAACCACTCAACACACCCACCACCAGACCACCAACAATCCCGGCAATGATTCCAGCAGCGAGAGGAGCGTTGGAAGCCAGAGAGATGCCAAGACAGAGAGGAAGCGCGACAAGGAAAACGACCAACCCCGCGGGTACATCCTTGATTAAGTTCGAGGGCTTAAGGAGGGTTAACATGGGAGGTAATCATAAATTAAATCGAGCGGTAAGTCAGTCGAGTAAAAACGATGGATCAAACTAGACAGGCTAAGTTCGTCCTGCGGCGATGGGGATAGGTATTTGAACACCAATCCTTAGGTAGGGTTGCCTTGGCAAGGCAACCGATTCAATCGTCGATAATTCAGTGTCGAGTCGGTTCGCTTACAAAGCGAACCCTACCTAAGCGACATAGTTTAAACCTTGGTAGGGGCGGGTTTGGTGGGGCCAATCACTGAAACAAAAACCCCCCGGACGAGCAATCACTCTCGTCCGGGGGGTTTCTAAACTAACTATGTTCTAAATATTCTTTAGAAGCTGTAGACAACTTCAGCACCAGCATAGTGAGCTGGGCCACTGCTGTTCAGCTGACCAGCGTTTGCGCCGGTATTGGTGCCGGAAATATTGTCGCCCCAATCCAAACGGTACTCCGCGCGGATCAGAACGTTGTCGATCACATTGAAACCGGCAGTGATCGTGTACTCCCACCAGCTCAAGCCGGCGTCGGGGTTATTATTACCAGTGGTATTGTTGATCTTGTTCAAATTATCACCACCGAAGTATTCACCACGGCTGCACAGCGAGAACCAGTCGTTAAACTGATATTTCGCATAGGCCGATGCACCGTACCAAGTAGTGTTTTGCGGACCACCGACTTGGTTTGCACCTGCGGTGTTGCCGAGCACTGTATCAAAAGCCAGCAAGAGCTTGTCATTGGCAAACTTAGGAGCCCAGTTGCCCCAAGAGTTGTAAATGAGGGTATATGCACCACCTGCAGTGCTTGTAGAAGCAACATTAACGGGCAGAGCGTTCTGCGTGGTGTTGTTAGCCCCAGCCGGAGACGATCCTGTGTTGTTTTCACTCGCGGTGCTGTACTCGAAGTTATGACTCCAGTTCGCGTTTCCACCAGGTGCAGTCACGTTCAGGGAGGCCAAGAGGGCGACGCCATCGCTTCCACCAGAAGTGGTCGTATTGTTGTCGCTGTTTGCACCGTTAGCCACACCCAGCTTGCCGTCGAGGTACTCGTCGAACTTGTAGGACGAGAGAACACCCGTGTACCAGAAGGGGAACTGGTTATAGAGCAAGCCGTAGGTGATGTTCATGTTCGCGGGACGTTCCATTACCTCGTATCCGAGGATGGAGGCGAACTTACCGACTTTGAAGTCCCAGCCGTTACCCACAGGGGCGCGGAGTTGAACATAAGCCTGTTCGAGGAACAGATAGTTGGAATTTTGCGTTGAGTTGCTGTTACCACCCGAGCTCGGATTGGCTAGGTAGGCGGCGTCTTCACCGATCATCACGTCAACCCGGAATCCAGCCTGGGCTTTGTTCTCAGAGGTCATCGCCTTTTCGAGAGCGAGTTTCACCGCATACAGGTTGAAATCACCCTGCTGAGCGGAATCGCTTTGAACACGGCTGTTAACCTGTGAGTTGCCGCCTTGGCCGGTAAAATTGTAGCTATAACCGGTGTCGACGTATCCGCTGAGCTTGATGCCCTTCTGGGCGGTCTCAACGAAGTTATTCTGAACCATCTTTTTGGTATCTTGGGCGGAAGCTTCCGGAGCGCTGTCCGCGAGGGACAAGCTGGCTACGGCCGCAAGTGCGCCAAGAATTGCTGTAATATTCTTGATCATTTTGTTTCGTATCTCCTGTTTGTGTTTGTTTGTGTTTGGCTTAAGACGAAGCCATGTACTGGCCAAAACCTCGTCTCAAGATGCCATTTTTTTTATAGAATAAGGAATACCAGTCAAGTATTTCTTCATTTATACCAAGAACATAATTGGCAGATGTTCTAGGCATTCAATTAAATAGCACGATCCGTGCCAACTATTTTGAATCTTCTAATATTCTGCATGTTACTGAACTACAGTATTTTACATTTTTTAACAATTCGAATACAAACGACAAATGCCACTTTTCTGGTATTTTTTAGCCACATGTAGGGCGGGCATCTTGTCCGCCTCATACCTGGCAACCACGAATGGTCGCCCTACAATCGCATTCAACCCTCAAGCCCATGTAGGGCGGGCATCCTGCCCGCCTCGTACCCTTCTCGGGGCCTGCCATCCAATCCCTCGGCAACCACAAATGGTCGCCTTACAATCCCATTCAAGCCTCAAGCCCATGTAGGGCGGGCATCTTGCCCGCCTTATACCCGGCGACCAGGAATGGTCGCCCTACAATCCCATTCAACCCTCAAACCCGAGTAGGGCGGGCATCTTGCCCGCCTTGACCTCGGCGACCACGAATGGTCGCCCTACATTCCCATTCAAGCCTCAAGCCCATGTAAGGAGGGCATCTTGCCCGCCTTGTCCCCTTTCGGGGCCTGCCATCCAATCCCTCGGCAACCACAAATGGTCGCCTTACAATCCCGTCGAAGCCTCAATCCCATGTAGGGCGGGCATCTTGCCCGCCTTATACCCGGCGACCAAGAATGGTCGCCCTACATAAAAAACAAAAACCCCCCGGAGCCCATTGCAGATGTGCAATGCACATAATCCAATCCACCCAGAGGGGTAACTGCAAAGGCCAGGGGCGGGTGTGTGGGGGCCAATCACTAAAAAAGAAAACCCCCCGGACGAGCAATCACTCTCGTCCGAGGGGTTTTGTTAAACTAACTGTGCTCTAAATAATCTTTAGAAGCTGTAGACCACTTCAGCGCCAGCATAGTGAGCTGGGCCGTCAGAATTTGTGGGATTCGTATTGGAGTAAACCGAGGTACCCCAATCCAAGCGGTATTCCGCACGGATCAGTAGGTTATCAATTACATTGAAACCAGCTGTAATGGTGTATTCCCAAAGACTCTCGCCAGTAGCGTTCAGGCCCTCGGAAGAAGGTGTCGAGGAAGCACCATTATAACCAAGTGCGTAGGCGTTATTGCTACCGAGGTATTCACCACGACTGCAGAGCGAAAACCAGTCGTTAAACTGATACTTCGCATAGGCACCCGCCCCATACCATGTGGAATTAATGTTCCCAACAAGGCTGCTGCTGCCTGAAGAATTCCCCAAGAGGGCATTAAATGCCAAGAGCAATTTATCATCAGCAAACTTAGGAGCCCAATTTCCCCAAGTATTGTAGATCAACGTGTAAGCAGATACATTGCCCAAGCTCGTGCTAGAGGCGGCCTCAGTGGACATGCTGGTATCTGTGGTGCTTACAGAGGTATTATTGTCGTTACCCGAGCTGTACTGGAAGTTGTTGCTCCAGTTTGCATTGCCACCAGGGGCAGTCACGTTCAAAGCTGCGAGAACTGCACAACCGTCTCCACCATTCGGATTTGTAGTCGTATTGTTATCGCTGTTGGAACCGTTGACAACGCCCAACTTACCATCGAGGTAATCGTCGAACTTATAGGACGATAATACACCAGTGTAGTAGAGAGGCATCACATTGAACAGCAAACCAAAGGTTGTGTTCATGTTGGCAGGACGCTCCATCACTTCGTATCCGAGGATCGAAGCGAATTTTCCGACTTTGAAATCCCAACCGTTACCCACAGGGGCGCGGATGGAAACATAGGCCTGCTCCAAGAAGAGCGAGTTGGAATTGTTGTTGGTGTTGCTTACGTTTTGAGCCGTACGATTGATGAAGTAGGAAGCATCTTCACCGATCATCACGTCAGTCCGGAATCCGGCCTGAGCTTTGTTTTCGGAGGTCAATGCCTTTTCGAGCGCGATTTTCACCGCATACAGGTTGAAGTCACCCCGTTGCGCTGTGTCACTGCCGAAACGTGCACCTACGTTCGATTGGTTACCCGATCCGGTGAAGTTATAGGCATAACCGGCATCGACGTATCCGCTGAGCTTGATGCCCTTCTGGGCGGTCTCAACGAAGTTGTTTTGGACCATCTTTTTGGTGTCTTGAGCGGAAGCTTCCGGAGCGCTGTCCGCGAGGGACAAGCTGGTCACGGCTGCAATCACGCCAAGAATCGCTGTAATATTCTTGATCATTTTATTTAGTATCTCCTTTGGTTTGTGTTTGTTTATGTTCACAGGACACCGTGATTGTTGGCCAAAGTGCCTCGTGAACTTGCTAAACATACCCCCCCCATACATTCGGTCAACAAATATTTTTTGAACGTTTTGACAACTTATCTGTCTATCTCAGTTGCATTACGAATGTCTCTGAGGGTGTTCGTCAAGAAACGCAGGCCGCCAAAGCCTGCGTTTTTTGTTTTAAAAGATTGTCTGCTAAATATTTAAGTCTGAAATTCGGTTTTGTAGCTTGGGCCTTTTGGAAGGCGGCTAAGCTTGACCTTTCGATATATATGGCTATTATAGCCATATGATACAAGCTAGCGTTTCTACAATTAAAAATAGTTTGAGCCACTATTTGGAGAAAGTGAAGGCAGGACAAAGCGTTCAAATCACCGATCACCGTAAAGTTGTCGCAGTCCTAGAGCCGGTCGAGTCGGCCAAATGGCCAGAGGAGATCAGGCGAGCATTGAATCTCGGCCAAGCCAAGACGCCTCTCGCCCAGCTGGATGTGGCCGCCTTCGAGCGGTTGCCCAAGGCACAAGGCACAAGCTTAACCGCCGCCATCCTGGAAGAGCGGCAACAAGGCAGGTAGGTGAAGTTCTGGGACACCTCCGCCCTGGCCGCGCTTTTGTGGGACGAGCAGGACTCCACCACTCGCTCGAAGGAGTTAAACAACGACCCCATCCTCGTCGTCTGGTGGGCTACCGCGGTGGAGATTGAATCGGCACTTTTTCGGCGTCTTGCCAAAGGAGAAATTGATGAGCTCAACGAAAGCCACGCCCGAGCCCGCCTTTCCGCACTGGCCCAATCTTGGGTCGAAATTCAGCCGACAGAGTCGGTTCGCGAGATGGCTAGGCGTCTGATCCGTGTCCACGGTTTGCGAACGGCCGACTCTTTTCAGCTCGCGGCCGCCCTGGTGGCGTGCGGCAACCGACCGAAGGAGCAGACATTTTTAAGCGGTGACTCGATTCTAAAAAAAGCGGCCTCGAAGGAGGGATTTTCCTGCAGGTAGAGCCGAGGAATTAGGGATTTGAAAATTGGAAACATGGGTAGGGCGGACGATTGCTGGTCTTAGATAGGGTTGCTTTTGTAAGGCAACCGATTCAATCGCCGATAATTCAATGCCCAGTCGGTTCGCTTACAAAGCGAACCCTACCTGAGCGACAAAGCTCAAACCTTGGTAGGGCTGGGTCTACGACCCGGCCGCAGTGGTGAACTGAGCGCGGAAAACGGTCAACGGCGGCCCGATGCGTCGATCGGGCCCTACCTAAGTATCGGTTTAGGAGTTATTTTTCTGCTAGGGCAGACGCTACTTTACAAGCCGGCCACTTCAATCCCGAAGCTGAATTCCCCCACCTTCACCCCTCTCCACTCCAGTTTACTCTTTATTCTACCCCGCCAAACCTCTTCCTTCTCCTGCCACTCGAGAAGAACCCTAGGCCCCTCCTCCTCCCCACCCCCTTTTTGCCCCTT
>Ga0079300_10000580_pt1 | contig 13797 bp, 13 predicted proteins | sample Wag4_2014_7_11_FD_74799 | JGI IMG/M metagenome (GOLD analysis project Ga0079300, IMG submission 74799) | Fresh water microbial communities from Ohio, USA - Utica-2 Time Series HT 2014_7_11 | ecosystem: Environmental > Aquatic > Freshwater > Water tank | place: USA: Ohio | collected 2014-07-11
CCGGCTGACCCTGCCGGAGGCGCTGAACGCCCTTTCCGACCCGAACCCCGAAGCGCGCCGGAGGGTGGCCACGGGCCTGTCCTCCGCCCTCGCCGAGTCGGGACCCACCCTGGCCCTGGCCCTCAACACCCTGGCCTTCGAGAAGCAGGTCGAGGATCGCTGGCGGCGGTATCCGGATCCGGCAGCGGGACGCCACCTTGGCAATGAGGTCGACCCCGAGGCCGTTCTCGCCCTCGAGACCGCAGTTTCATCAGGCTATGCGCGGGTCAGCCATCGCTACTACCGCCTGAAGGCGAAGGTGATGGGGCGGACCGCCCTGGATCACTGGGACCGCAATGCGCCTTTGGACTCCGGCACGCCGCGGACCTGGACCTGGCCCGAGGCGCGCGAGATCGTCGAGGCCAGCTTCCGGGATCTGGCACCCCGGTTCGCAGACGGTGCCCGCGACCTCTTCGAACAGCCCTGGATCGACGCCCGGCCCCGCCCGGGCAAGCAGTCCGGCGCCTATTCCCATCCGGTGATTGCGCCGCACCATCCTTATGTCTTCCTGAACTACATGGGCGAGCGTCGGGATGTCCTGACCCTGGCCCACGAGCTGGGCCACGCTGTCCACCAGCGCCTCTGCGCCCCGCTGGGCACCCTGCTGGCCGATACGCCCCTGACCCTGGCGGAGACTGCCTCCATCTTCGGCGAGGGGCTGGTCTTCGAGCGACTCCTGGCGGAGGCAGGACCGGCGGAAAGGCTCGGCCTGCTGGCTGGTCAGATCGAGGATGGCCTGAACACTGTCGTCCGGCAGATGGCCTTCCATCGGTTCGAGACCCGGTTCCACGCCGCCCGCCGTGATGGCGAGCTATCCCCCGAGGCGATCGGCGCACTCTGGCTGGAGGTGATGGGCGAAAGCCTGGGCCCGGCGGTGCGGCTCAATGCCGGCTACGAGCACTACTGGGGCTATATCAGCCACTTCGTGCACTCGCCCTTCTATGTCTACGCCTACGCCTTCGGCGACCTGCTGGTCCGGGCCCTGATGGAGAGGCGCCGGGAGGACCCCCGGGCCTTCGTGCCCCTCTACGAGGACCTGCTGGCGTCCGGGGGGACCCGGACCTGCGCCGAGGCCCTGGCGCGCTTTGGCCTCGACCCCAGGGACCCGGACTTCTGGGCGGCGGGCGTGCGCCAGCTCGAGCGCCGGGTCGACGCCTTCGAGGCCCTGGTCGGCTGACGCGCCGGTCGGACGGCCCCTAGCGGTGCTTGTAGGCGGGCGGCAGGGGCCTTCCGAGATCCAGGTAACGGTCCCTGAGCTCCGTCTGGCGGGTCGTCAGGGACTGGGCCTGGCCGCGGATGTAGACCGCCTTGGGCGTCGAGAGGGGTTCGAAGGGGTCGCCTGACCAGATTACCAGGTCCGCGTCCTTGCCCGGCTCCAGGCTTCCCGTGCGGTCGCCGACGCCGAACATCCGCGCCGGATTGATCGTCACCGCTGCAAGAGCCGCATCCCAGGGCAGGCCCCAGGCCACCGCCGTCCCGGCACCGTAGCGGGTCTCGCGGGCCCGGTGTGCGGCGCCCTCCGGCCCCGTGAAGGCCAGGGTCACGCCGGCGGCGTGCAGCCGGGCGGCATTCTCCAGGGTCGCGCCCAGGATCTCGAAGCTCTCCGGACGGTTGGTGATCGGATTGATGATGACCGGGACACCGGCGCGGGCGATCTCTGCGGCCGCCATCCAGCCTTCCTCGGCACCTTCGAGGATGAGCTTCAGCTTCTCCTCCCGGGCAAGCTTCAGGACGGCGCGGATGTCAGCCGCCCGGTGCACGCGGGCGATGAGGGGCGTGCGTCCCTGGACGAGCGGGACCAGGGCCTCAAGGTCTGCCTTGGACAGGCCAAGCTCGCGATAGCTTCCCTTTTCCCAGGAACCCCGGTTCGCGGCGTAGGCGCGGACGTCGGCGAGTACCGCCTTCAGGGCCGCAGTCTGGGCGCCCCGCGCCCCACCGGCCGACTGCGCACCGGCCTTGCCGAAGGCCACGACCACGCCGACGCCGCCGCGCACGACCATGTCCTCGCCACCGTTCAGGCGGATGACGGCACCCTGCCCGGCAAACAGGGTGTTGGGCCGTGGCCCACCGCCGCCGCCGGAGGTCAGTTGGTCGTCCACGACGTCGCCATCGTCCTCGTGGTAGTCCCAGCCGCCACCGGCAGGCTGGGGCAGGACGACCGCGCTGGTGAGCCCGCCCGTCCGCGCCACGGGGATCAGGGTCGATGCAGGATCCAGGCCTTCCCGGATGTCGAAGGCGGCACCGATCTGGGGATTGTCGACCGAAAGATCGTCGCCCAGGGCGCTGATCTCGACGGCGCCCAGCAGGCTCCCCGTCGCAAAGAGGCCGGGGGTTACCACGGCGCCGGAGGCGTCGATCACCCGGGCGCCAGCGGGCGGCGCGCCCCGTCCAACCGAGACGATCTTGCCATCGCGGATGACCACCACACCCGGCTCCAGGGTCCCGGCCGGGCCAGCAGTGAGGATCCGCGCGCCGGTGATGGCGAGGGTCTCGGCTGCGGCCGGCAGTGCGGTGGCGAAGGCCAAGGCGGCGGCGAGGGGGGCAAGATGGCGGCGCATCAGCGGACTCCCTCGCCGGGTTGACCAAGGTCGAAGTCCGATCTCGGCTGGTATCTGGCGTCCCGGCGGTCCCAGGTCAGGGCACCGTCGATGAAGACCTTCTCGGTCCGCGCATAGACCGAGAAGGGATCACGGTCCCAGATCACGAGGTCCGCCCGCTTGCCGGCCTCCAGGGTGCCGGTCTGGTCGAGGATGCCAAGGGCCTTGGCCGGGTTGGCGGTGATCCAGGCCATGGCCTCGGCCTCGGTGATCTTCAGCCCGGCGGCGCGGCCAGCGGCCAGCGCGACCGCCGCCTCCTGGTTCAGCCTCTGGGTCAGGTCGGGATCGTCGGACTTGATGATCGCGCAGGCTCCGGCGGCCTGAAGCAGGGGAACGTTTGCCTCAACCGAGTCGTACATCTCCAGCTTGGCACCCCACCAGCCGGCCCAGGTGGCCGTGCAGATGCCGTTCGCCGCCAGGATATCCGCGATCTTGTAGGACTCCACAGCGTGGTGGAAACTGGTGATGCGATAGCCAAACTCCTTGGCGATATCGATCATGATGGCCATCTCATCGGCCCGGTAGCAGTGGTTCTGAACCAGGATCTCGCCCCGAAGGACGGCGGAGAGGGTATCCATGCCGAGGTCCCGGCGGGGTGGCTCGGCCTTCTCGCCGCGGCCGATCTTCGCCCGGTAGTCGTCCCACTTGCGCGTGTATTCCGCTGCCTCGATCCACGCGGCGCGGTAGCCGGCGACATTGCCCATCCGGGTGGAGGGCGCCCGGCCCCGGGACCCGTAGACACGCTTGGGGTTCTCGCCGCAGGCCATCTTCAGGGTGTAGGGCGCACCCGGGAACTTCATGCCCTGGACGGTCCGGGAAGGCACATTGCGCAGGGTCACCCCGCGGCCGCCGATCAGGTTACCGGACCCGGGCAGGACCTGGACAGTGGTGACCCCGCCAATCCGGGCGCTGTTGAAGCCCGGGTCCTGGGGCCAGACCGAGTGCTCGGCCCAGACCTGGGGGGTGGTCGGATTGGTCAGTTCGTTGCCATCGGAGTGTGCGGCCACGGAGGGCGAAGCATAGACGCCGAGGTGGGAGTGGCTGTCGATCAGGCCAGGGGTGACCCACTTGCCGCGGGCGTCCACCACCTGAAGGCCCTGCGGCGCCTCCAGGCCCTCGCCGACCGAGGCGATCTTGCCACCCCGGACGATGACCGTGGCGTTCTCCAGGGCCTTTCCCGTCCCCGTGTAGGCGCGGGCGTAGACGATGGCGAAGTCCGCCGAGGGCAGGGGCCGGTAGGTCGAGGGAAAGGCGTCGGGCCGAGCACCCGGATCCAGTCCGGCGGGTAGCGGCTTGGCGGCGGCGGCCTTGGCCTCCGCTGTTGGGGTCGCGCCCTTCGTCGAGGCGCAGGCCGAAAGGGTCAAGGCGGCCAAGCCGACCGCCAGCACACCGGATCTCAACATTCCGCATACCCTCCGGAACTCGTGTAGCCTCCTATCAACCATGCGCCCTCACCCCCGCCAAGCCGGAAGGCGCTTGCCATTTTCCGGGGCTCCTTTAGTCACCCGATCGCTATGTCCGATGCCCTGACAGAAGGCCAGACGGCCGTTGTGCCCGAAGGCTTCGTGATCAATCTCTGGCAGCACGGCTTCGGCCGCACGGTCGGGCCCTTTTATTCGCGCCGTGATCCGGAGACGAACCTCGAGGTCATGGCCTTCCGGATCGAGGGCCATCACGCCAACGGCATGAACAACTGCCATGGCGGCATGCTGATGAGCTTCGCCGACATGGCCTGGGGGCGTGTGATCTCAAACCAGAGAGAGATGGGCTGGGTGACGGTCCGCTTGGTGACCGACTTCATGGGTCCGGGACTGATGGGCGACTGGGTCGAGGGGACCAGCGAAATCCTCGCCGAGGACGGCGATATCTTTACTGTTGCGGGGCGGATCTGGTCGGGCGACCGGATGCTGATGACCGGCACGGGAGTTTACAAGGGCATCCGGTCCATCCGCCGAAAGGCGGGCTACCGGGAGGCGCAGGAGTAGGACATGCCGATCGATCCCGCGATCAAGGAAGGCGCGCCCGTCGGATACTACGACGACCGCCCCATTCACACCGAACCGGGGGCCCTGCCACCAGAGGTCCAGGCACCACTCGCCCCCTTCCGCGGCGGGGTGCCGGACGCGCCCGAATGGTTCCGCAACGCCCTGGCCCAGGTGCCGGAGCGCAGTCATGTGGAGTCCCTCGGCGCCCGGATCGAGATGCTGGTCTGGGGAGAGCTGGGCAAGCCCGGCCTGCTCCTGGTGCATGGCAACTCCGCTCACGCCGACTGGTGGAGCTTCATCGCCCCGTTTCTCGCCCAGGACTTCCGGGTGGCCTCAATGTCCCTGGCGGGCATGGGCGATTCGGACTGGCGCGAGACCTACGCCTTCCAGGACTTCGCTGCCGATGCGGAGGCCGTGGCCCGGGCCGCAGGGCTCTATGAAGCGGGAAAGCCGATCTATATCGGCCATTCCTTCGGCGGGTCCCAGGTCTTCTTCGCCGCCGCCAGTCATCCCGAACGCATGCGCGCCGCAATCCTCGTGGACACGGGTTTCGGCGGGCCGCCCCCGGACTCCGCCGAGGGCAAGCGCATGGCCGAGCGCATGGCAGAGCAGGTGCGGAACATCCCAACGGGCGACCGGGCCCAGCGGGTCTATCCCAGCCTGGAAGAAGCCCTGTCCCGCTTCCGCCTCATGCCGCCTCAGGCGGCCGGCAACCTCTTCATCGCCGACTACATTGCTCGGAAGTCGCTGAAGACGGTGACGGGTCCGGATGGCGCGGAAGGCTGGAGCTGGCGTTTTGATCCCAACATGTGGGCCAAGCTGGACCGCAGGGTCATGAGCGGCCTGATGGATGGCGGCCCGCCGAAGGTTTCCATTCCGCTGGTCCACATCTATGGCGACCGCTCGGCCATCATCAGCCGCAGGAAGGAGGGCGGACCCTCGCCCCTGCCGCCCCAGACCCTGGAGATCGCCATCCCGGACTCCGCCCATCACATCATGATCGACCAACCCCTGGCGCTGATCTCGGCCCTCCGGGGCCTGCTGGCGGTCTGGCCGGGCGCCTGAGCCCCGCCTGACCGGCGGACTTGAGCGGCGCGGCCGGAGCGTGTAACCCCCTTCAGACCCTGGGTCGGAACAAGAGAGTCCCGAATGGCTTCCGAATATCATCGTGGCGAGATGGACATCAGCGAGCAGACCGCCACGTACAATATCTTCATGCTCCTCACCAAGTGGGGGTCGCTGGCGATCGCCGCCCTGCTGGTCCTGCTGGTGCTCTGGTTCTGCACCCCCGCCGGCTTCCTGACGAGCCTGGGCGTGACCCTGGTCATGACTGTGATCGGCATTGTCGTTCTTCGGGATAAGCCCGACGCGGCGCACTAGGGCCGGGCTGAGCCCGTCCCATTATCGGGAGACCGGACCAAGCCATGGCCGTCATCGCCGTTATTCGCGAGTCCCATCCCGGAGAAACCCGGGTTGCCGCCACACCTGAGACCGTTCGCAAGCTGATCGCCGCAGGCTTCACCGTGGCCGTCGAGGCTGGGGCCGGCCAGGGGGCGGCCTGCCTTGACGCTGACTACGCTGCCGCAGGCGCGCGGCTGGCCAAGTCCGCCGCCGACGCCGTAAAGGATGCAGACATCCTCTTCGGTATCCGGACGCCCTCCGCCGAGGCCCTTTCGGCCCTGAAGCCGGGTGCCATCGTCGCCGCCTCTCTCAACCCCTACCAGGACCGCGCCGGGCTTGAAGCCCTCGCCGCCAGCGGGGCGGACGCCTATGCCCTGGAGTTCATCCCCCGGATCACCCGCGCCCAGGTGATGGATGTCCTGTCCTCCCAGGCCAACCTCGCCGGCTACCGCGCCGTGATCGAGGCCAGCAGCGCCTATGGCCGCGCCCTGCCCATGATGATGACCGCCGCGGGCACGATCGCCGCGGCCAAGGTCTTCGTGATGGGGGTCGGTGTCGCCGGGCTCCAGGCGATCGCCACCGCTCGGCGACTGGGCGCCGTGGTGACCGCCACCGACGTCAGGCCGGCCACCAAGGAGCAGGTGGAGTCCCTCGGTGCCAAGTTCATCGCCGTCGAGGACGACGAATTCCGCAACGCCCAGACCGCCGGCGGCTACGCCAAGGAGATGAGCGCGGAGTACCAGGCCAAGCAGTCCGACTTGATCTCCGGCCACATCGGCAAGCAGGATATTGTCATCACCACCGCCCTGATCCCGGGCCGGCCGGCACCCCGCCTGGTCACGGCGGCCCAGGTCGCCTCCATGAAGGCCGGCTCGGTCCTCGTCGACCTCGCCGTTGAGCAGGGCGGCAATGTCGAGGGCGCGAAGGTCGGAGAGACCGTCGAAACGGAAAACGGGGCAAAGATCCTCGGCATCGCGAACATGCCAGGTCGGGTGGCGGCGGACGCCTCGGCCCTGTTCGCCCGGAACCTGCTGGCCTTTTCGGGCCTTCTCCTCGACAAGGACGGGGCTCTTGCTCCCGACCGTGAAGATGAAATCCTCAAGGCCGCCCTGGTCGTGAGTGGCGGAAAGATCGTGCATCCGGCCCTTGCCGGATCCTGACGGAGGCGCACATGGACGTTGATCCCACGGTCTTTCGGCTGGCCATCTTCGTTCTGGCCATCTTCGTCGGCTATTACGTGGTCTGGAGCGTCACGCCAGCCCTGCACACGCCCCTGATGGCGGTAACCAACGCCGTCTCCTCGGTGATCATCGTGGGGGCCCTCCTGGCTGCCGCCGCACAGGGTGCGCCGGGTGCCGGCACAGGCGCGGCGATGATCTCCAAGGGCGCGGGCGCCCTTGCCGCCGGGCTGGCGGCGGTAAACATCTTCGGCGGCTTCCTGGTCACCCAAAGGATGCTGGCCATGTACAAGAAAAAAGAACCGGCCAAGAAGGATGCCGCCAAGTGAGCGTCAATCTCGCCGCCATCCTCTACCTTGTCTCCGGGGTGCTCTTCATCCTGGCCCTGCGCGGGCTGTCCAGCCCGGTAACCAGCCAGGCGGGTAACCGCAACGGCATGATCGGCATGGCCCTCGCGGTGGGCGTGACCCTCATCACCCTCTACAGCCAGGACAAGCTGGACGGCCTGACCGTCGGCCTGATCCTGGGTGGCGTTGGCGTCGGCGGAGGGATCGGCGCAGTGATCGCACGCCGGGTCGCCATGACCTCCATGCCCCAGTTGGTGGCTGCCTTCCACAGCCTGGTCGGCCTGGCCGCCTGCCTCGTGGCCGTGGCCGCCGTCTATACGCCAGGTGCCTATGGCATCGGTGCGCCGGGCGCCATCCATGCCGTTTCCCTCGTGGAGCTCTCCCTCGGCCTGGCCATTGGCGCGGTGACCTTCACGGGCTCGGTCATCGCCTTCGCCAAGCTGAACGGCAACATGTCAGGGGCCCCCATCCTGCTTCCCGCCCGCCATGTCCTGAACATACTGATCGGCGTGGCCCTGGTGGGCCTGATCGGCGTTCTGGTGGTCAGCGGCGGTTCGGCCCTCTGGGCCTTCTGGGCCATCTTCGCCCTGGCCCTGATCCTCGGGATTACCCTGATCATCCCCATCGGCGGCGCGGACATGCCCGTCGTGGTGTCCATGCTGAACAGCTATTCCGGCTGGGCGGCGGCGGCCCTGGGCTTCACCCTCGAGAACGTCACCCTGATCATCACCGGTGCCCTCGTGGGCTCATCGGGTGCGATCCTGTCCTACATCATGTGCAAGGCGATGAACCGCAGCTTTGTCTCGGTCATCCTCGGCGGCTTCGGCGCTGACGACAGCGCGGCGGCGGCCGGCGGCCGGGTAGAGACCCGACCGGTCAAGCAGGGCTCGGCGGAAGATGCGGCCTTCATCATGAAGAACGCCTCCAAGGTGATCATCGTTCCCGGCTACGGCATGGCCGTCAGCCAGGCCCAGCATGCCCTGCGCGAGATGGCCGACAAGCTGAAGGAGGAGGGCGTCGACGTGAAGTACGCCATCCACCCCGTTGCCGGCCGTATGCCCGGGCACATGAACGTCCTGCTGGCCGAGGCCAACGTGCCCTACGACGAGGTCTTCGAGCTCGAGGACATCAATGCCGAGTTTCCGACGGCAGACGTGGCCTTCGTCATTGGCGCCAATGACGTCACCAACCCGGCGGCCAAGACCGACCGCTCCAGCGCCATCTACGGCATGCCCATCCTGGACGTCGAAAAGGCCCGGACCGTGCTGTTCGTGAAGCGCGGCATGAGCTCGGGCTATGCGGGCGTCGAGAACGAGCTCTTCTTCCGCGACAACACCATGATGCTGTTCGGCGACGCCAAGAAGATGGTCGAGGGTATCCTCAAGTCTCTGTGACACGCCGCGTTCCGGGGATCTCCTTGCCGCACCCTTCCTGCGGGTACACTCTCCCGGTTGTCACCAGGGAGGAAAGCCATGCGCAGTGTCCTGAGCGGGCTGCTGCTCGCGTCGATTGTCCTGCTTACAGCGTGCTCCGGATCCAAGGCGCCGGAAGCGCCTGCGGCACCGATCGTCTTCGCCGTCCCCCTCAAGCCGAACACCAACGGGATGCTGGAGCCCCGGTCCGGGCGCATCACGGTGGGGACAGGCCCCACGGCCTATTCTGCGGACGTCGCCCTCAGTCCCAGCTGGTGGGTGACCGCCGACGGCTTCAAGATCGTCTGGTTCGCCGGGCTGAGCCAGACCACGCGCTATTTCCAGATCAGCGGCGAGACCCCCGGCGAAGCCGCCCGGCCCAAGCTGCTGAAGTCGCCCGAGGAAGCGGTCCGGGAGGTGCGGGTGGCCTTCGATGGCGCGCCGCCTGTGCGGGTCCTGCCAGAAGCCACGCGGGCCGTGTTCAAGCCGCCGGCGGGGGCGAAGGCCGTGACCTCGGTGGAGATCACCTTCGGCCCCGCGGACGCCCCGGTGGCCTACACGTGGAAATAGCTCCGCCGCCAGTGACTTCCGGAGGGGCGTCTTGAGGGGCGAGCGGGTCGACATCGGCGGACGGTATCTGCGCGCGGTGCGAGCCGGGCCTCAGGAAGGCGGACCACTGGTCGTGTTGGAGTGTGGCGCCTTTGGCTGCGCGGCCGACTGGTTCGTCGTCCAGACCCTATTGGCGGAGCAGGGGGTCCGGAGCCTGGCCTATGACCGGGCAGGTCTCGGGCATTCGGATTCAGGTCCGGAGCCTCGCGATGCCCGGGCCATCGCCGACGACCTTGAGGCCCTGGTTGCCCGGATCGATACCTCCTCGCGCCTAGTCCTGGGGGGGCATTCGATGGCCGGGCTTTTCCTTCGCAGCCTCGCCCCCCGGATAGGCCATCGCCTGGACGGCCTGGTGCTGGTGGACGCCGTGACCCCAGAGTCCAGCGCGCATCCGACCGTAGCCCGGATGATCGACGGCTTCCGCCTGGCCATGGTCGGGCTCGATCGGGTGGCCGACCTCGGCGTCATGCAGGCCTGGGCCCTGGTGGCCGGCGACCGGATCGGGCTTCCGGCTGAGGTCGCGCTTGAGAAGCGACGGATCTACGCCTCGGCCTCCCATGCGCGGACGGCAGCCCGGGAAGTGCAGCAGTGGCGGGCCTCCGCCGAGCAGGGTCGGATGCTGGGGCCCTTCGATCCGGACCTGCCCGTGGCTGTCGTGACGGCGGGTGCCGTGCCCCTGCCCGCCGACCTCCAGGCCCTCCAGAATGCCCCGGCTGTCGATTCCGGCGCCGGATGGGTGGACCGGGTTCCCGGGGCCCAGCACGCCAGCCTTCTGGGGGCCCAGTACGCCCACCGGGTCGTCCGTGGGTTCGAGCACGTTCTCTCGGTCAGTCGCGGCGGCTAGCCTCCCGGACCGCCACCGCGGATTCGGTGGCGACGCCGCCGCAGGCCGCGACCAGGCGCGCCCGCGCCAGGGGGCGTAGCCGGACCCCCGAGCCCGGTGTCCCGGCGAGCCGAACGGCCCCCTCGGACACCACTGCGGGCAGGGCACCCCTGCAGGGCGCTGGCGCTGCGGCCAGGGCCGCCCGGGCCTGGGGGTCCAGGCGCGACATCCTCCCGGCCAGCAGGCTGACGCGGGCGGGCCGGTCCGCCAGGATCTCGAAGCGTCCGTCGAAGACCCCCGTCTCCCCCGCTTCCAGCACGAGGTCGACGAGGCCTGACCGCCGGGCCTCCCCGGGTGAGCGGGTCCAGAGGATCCGGGCACCGTCAGCAAGGATCAGGGCCCCCGCCAGGGTGGCGTGAACGGCTCCATCGCCGGACAGCCGCTCGCAGAGCGCCCTGAGGGCGGCGGACCTGGGCGGCCTCGCGGACCCGGCGGCGGCCAGACAGGCTGCGCCCGCGACCTGGATCGCCGAACCCCTGTCCGCCCTCCGGAAACGACCCCGGTCCAGGACCAGTCCGAAGGGTGCCGCCTGTACCTCGGCCGACAGGGCCGCAGCGGCTCCACCGGTGTCGCGGAAGATGGGATCCAACGCCTCCCTGTCGGGCTCGCCGGACAGGGCGAGCCGGGCGCGGCTGCGGGCGAACCTGACGTCGCTGTTGGCCGGATCCTCGATCCAGGATTCGCCCTTGGCGGCGAGCCATTCCCGCAGGTCTGCCCGGCGGATCCCGAGCAGGGGGCGCAGGAGAAAGATGCCCCGGCCTTCGGGCCAGACGGGCGAAGGGGTCCACTCCCGGGGAGAGGGGGTGGTCCCGCCCATCGTCCGCATGACTGCGGCCTCCGAACGGTCGTCCGCCGTGTGCCCCATCAGGATCACGCGGGCACCCGCCGCGCGCGCGGCGTCAGCCAGGAGGCGGTGACGGGCCCGACGGGCGGCAGCGGGAAGTCCGGTCTGCGGATGGGGTCCCTCCCAGGTGAGGGCCCGGAACTCAGCGCCGATCCGCTGGGCTGTCTGCGCACAGGCTTGGGTCCAGTCCGGGCTTGAGGGGCTCAGCCCGTGATCCACGGTCAGGACCACCAGGGGGCGCGCCCCGCGCCTTGCCCATTCTGCGGCCATGAGCGTCAGGGCCAGGGAGTCCCCACCCCCCGACAGGGCGACAGCGAGGGGCGCGCCGGGTCCGGCGTCCAGCCTCGCATCCAGGTGCCCTTCCGCCCGGGCTCCGGGGTCCGGCTCCCGGGTCAGGCGCCGCACCGCGACTGGGCTGATACCGCCGCCGCACGCATGCGCGCACCCTCCGAGGCTTCCGGATAGCGCGCTGTCAGCGTTTCCAGGGCCTGGCAGGACTCCGCCGTCTTGCCCAGTCGTCCCAGGGCACGGGCCAGTTCGACGACCGCGTCCGGCGCCCACCAGGTTGCAGGCCATCCCTTCAGGGCGGTGATGTAGTCTGCCGCGGCGTCCGCCCAGGCCGACTGCTGGGACCGGGCCCGGCCGCGAAGATAGGCCCCTTCGCCGGCCTTCGGATCGCCGGGTGCAGACGCGAGCCAGGTCGTGAGGGTGGCCTCGGCCGCGCGGGGATCCCCGCCCTGGAGCTGCCGCCGCCCGAGGGTGAGGCCATCCTCCGCAGGTGTGGCGGGGGATCGAGTCGTTGCGGTCGCCGCCGCTGGACCCGCTGCGACCGGGACAGGGGCCGGGGAGACCGGTTGGGGACCGGTCAGCCGGTCCTGCAGGACCTTGACGTCGCCCCGGGCAAGGTCGGCGTTGCGCGCAGCGGATTCGACCTGGGCGTTGAGGTCCTTGATGGCTTTCTCGAGGTCGGACACCCGGTCGGAAAGCTCTCGGATGCGGACGTCCTTCGGGTCCTCGACGGGCGGCGCGGCGGCGGACATGGCCGGGACGGCAAGCGCCAGTCCAAGGCCGATGAGGGCGTTCCTCAGGCCGGCCATGGACTAGCGGACGCCGCCGATGAGCACCGTGCGGGCGTTGCGGTTACGGCGGAAGGCCTCGTCGTCGGCACCCGGATCAACGGGCCGCTCCTTTCCGAAGGAGACGGTGGAGATCCGCGATGGCGAGACACCGCGGCTGACCAGGTCGTCCCGCACGGCGTTGGCCCGGCGAGACCCCAGGGCGATATTGTACTCCCGGGTGCCCCGTTCGTCGGCATTGCCCTCGATCCGGACCTGGACGGAGGGATAGCGGTTCAGCCAGGCGGCCTGTCGCTCGAGGATGTCTGCGGCGTCCTCCCGGACCTCGTACTGGTCGATGTCGAACAGGACCCTGTCGGAAACATTGATGACGAAGTCCTGCTCGGTCCCCGGCAGGGGCGCACCGGTCACGGAGTCCGGGCGGCGTACAGGCTGGACCGCGCCGGCGCCGGCTGCGGAACCCCCGTCAACAGTCGTCCCGGCCTCGGGAGGCTTGTCGGTCGTAGGCCCCGCCTTGGGTGTCGACTGGCAGGCCCCCAGGAGGGCGGCGGCGGCGAAAAGGGGCGTCCAGCGCAGGGCGGTAAGAGCGTTCATTCGGGTGTCCTCACGTCGTCAGTTGATCAGGGGCGACCAGGCCGGGTCCGAGGCCCCGCCGGTATAGGGGGCCGGTTTCAGGATGCGGCCCGTGACATCTACGGTCCAGAGGCGGGGCTCGCCCCCGGCTTCCTGGCGGCTGAACAGCAGTACCCTGCCATTCGGGGCCCAGGTGGGGCCCTCGTCCATGTAGCTTGAAGTCAGGGTGCGTTCGTCCGAGCCTTCGGGCCGCATGACGCCGATGTGGAACTGTCCGCCGCCCTGCCGCGTGAAGGCGATGAAGTCGCCCGTGGGGCTCCAGACCGGCGAGGTATAGCGCCCGTCTCCGAAGGAGATACGCCGGGCCCCGCCGCCTGCCGCGTCCATGATGTAGAGCTGGGGCGAGCCGCCACGATCCGAATTGAAGACGATCCGGCTTCCGTCGGGGGAGAAGGCCGGCGAGGTGTCGATGGCCGGGTCCGAGGTCAGGCGACGGCTTTGCCGGTTGACCAGGTTCATGACCCAGATGTCCGAGTTCCCGTTCTTCTCCACGGCGAAGGCCACCCGGCTCCCGTCCGGCGAGAAGCGCGGGGCGAATACCATGCCGGGGAACTGGCCGAGACTCTCCCGGCGACCGGTCTCCAGGTTCAAGAGGTAGACGGACGACCCCTCCGGCCGCAGGGCCATGTAGGTGATTTCCTGGCTGGAGGCGGAGAAACGCGGCGAGAGAACGATCTCCGTGCCATCGGTCAGATAGCTGGGATTGGCGCCGTCCTGGTCCATTACCGCCAGCCTGAGCGTCCGCTCAAGGCGACCACCGGTCTCCGAGACGAAGACGACCCGGGTGTCGAAG
>Ga0079300_10000584_pt1 | contig 13775 bp, 13 predicted proteins | sample Wag4_2014_7_11_FD_74799 | JGI IMG/M metagenome (GOLD analysis project Ga0079300, IMG submission 74799) | Fresh water microbial communities from Ohio, USA - Utica-2 Time Series HT 2014_7_11 | ecosystem: Environmental > Aquatic > Freshwater > Water tank | place: USA: Ohio | collected 2014-07-11
GCGGATCGTTGTCACCGTCGGCGAGAAGATCGGTAAGACCCACCTGACATATGCGCAGGGTGCCTCAGCCGAAATTGTCGCCGCCGGCATGATTGGCGTCGCCGATGGCCTGGGGCTGCCGGTTTCGACCACCCACGTCCTCTCATCAGGCATCGCCGGCACCATGGCGGCCAATGGGTCGGGTTTGCAAATGTCGACAATCCGCAGCCTCGCATTGGCATGGGTGCTGACGCTGCCGGCGGCGATGCTGCTGTCAGGAACGCTTTACTGGCTGTTCACGCACCTCTCTTGAGGCAAGGTGCCGTGTCCCGGAGGCCACTCAGTGCGCAGGATCTAACCCGGGCCCAAAGCCCGGACGATCAGGCCACTGCAAGACAAGACAGTGCAATGCTCGGTGCCAGCACAACGGTGATCGATCGTGGCTCTCCGGGATCCCTGACAGGAATGGTCTGGGCATTTGATTTCTGTGATGGCAAGTCCGCTCCAGTAACCCTCGCCGACCTTGATTGCCCGGCCGAACCCGGCACTTTCCGCTGGGTTCATATGGACCTTTTGGATCCATCAGCGCGGCGCTGGATCGACGACCTGCCGGCCGTCGAAGGTGACATCGCCGACATGCTCCTTGATGGCGACGGACATCAACATGTGCGGCGGGTCGGCGAGACCCTGGCATTCGCCGTCCATGACTTCGAACGCGAGTTCGGTGAAGGTCGGCCGACGCGAACGGGCGTTTTGATCTTTCTCCTCTCCCCTCAGTTGATGGTCACCGCGGGGCGAAATCCGCTTCTTTGCCCCGACGTGATCCTGCGCCGCATCCAGGCCGGCGCCGTGCCTGCTGGCGCGCCTGCGGCGCTGGACCTGGTGTTCAGCGCTCTGATCGAGGTTTCAAAAATCGTTGCGCGCGATCTGGCGACTATTGTCCGGGTTGCCGAAGACGCCCTGATCGATTTTGGAACCATGCCCGACCCCCGGGTCGTTGCGGACGATCGGCGGCGCGCGGCCACGCTCCACCGCCAACTCCTTGGCCTGCGATCCATCTTGCTCAGGCTCGAGCTTGATGACCACTTGCCCGAAGCCATTCGGCCAATCGTGAATAAAACAGCTCAAAAAATTGCCGCTCTTGATGGCGACGCGGCAGAAGTTCACCAAAACCTGCAGCAGGTGCGCGAAGAAATCGACATGCAAACGGCGCGCCGTACTGACCAGAACTTGTACGTACTGTCGATCATGAATGTCGTATTGCTACCCCCTACGCTCGTTACGAGCTTTTTCGGAATGAATACAGGTGGGCTTGCATGGGTTGACGACAACATTGGTACCGTTTGGGTCACGTGCGTGATGATCCTGGCGACAGTTGCCGCCGTTGCTTGGCTGTTTCGACGTGGCTATCTCCGCAATGCACGCTGAGCGCCAATCATGCCCGAATTTCTCAAACTTGTGAGGATGTCATGACCGAGGATGATGCCGAACACGCTGCTATGCTGGCACGCGTAAAAGCCGAGGTTGCCGACAGTTTCGACGAGGAACTTGAGCTTGAGTTCGATGACGAACGCATGTCGGGGTTACTTGATGACATGGTGGCTGACCCCGAGGCCCAGGCAAAGGCTCGGCAGAGCTATTTCAAGGAACTGTTTCGGCTACAACACGAACTCGTCCGCCTGCAGAGCTGGGTACAGTCCAAAGGACTCAAGGTCCTGGTGCTGTTTGAAGGCCGGGACTCCGCAGGTAAGGGTGGGGCGATCAAGCGTATCACCCAACGCCTCAACCCGCGCGTGGCGCGGGTCGTCGCCCTCCCGGCACCCAGTGAACGCGAGCGAACCCAATGGTATTTCCAGCGCTACGTCGCGCACCTGCCTTCAGCGGGCGAAATCGTGCTGTTCGACCGCAGTTGGTACAACCGTGCCGGTGTGGAGCGAGTCATGGGCTTTGCCTCGCAGACGCAGGTTGAAGACTTTTTCAACGATGTGACTGAATTCGAACGGATGCTGGTTCGATCGGGGATTGTGCTGATCAAGTACTGGTTTTCCATCAGTGACGAAGAGCAGGAATTCCGATTCAACATGCGCATCCACGATCCGCTCAAGCAGTGGAAGCTATCGCCGATGGACCTGGAGTCTCGCCGGCGCTGGGAGGACTATACCGCCGCCAAGGAGGAGATGTTCCAGCGCACACACATCCCCGAAGCCCGCTGGTGGGTGGTGGATGGTGATGACAAGAAGCGCGCGCGGTTGAACTGCATCTCGCATCTGCTTGAACAGATCCCCTACGAGGATATCGAACAGCCCGAGATTATCTTGCCGGAGCGCGAACGCCACGAAGGCTATGTCCGCCATCCTGTGCCTGCCGCTCTGTATGTTCCGCAACGCTACTGAGAACCTGGAGTACGGTTTCATGACTCATCGTCCCATCACGACTCGGGTGCTTGGTGCTGGCCGCAACGCCTCGGTGCGGCATGGCCCGGTGGCCCGAAGCCGGACAGCAGGCTCCAGCATGAGGCTCGAGACTTGGCTGTTGGCCAGCGCAGCCCTCACACTGGGCCTGGCTATGGTGCCTGCCTCGGCCACCGCGGCTCCGAAAGACGCCGCCGCTCAGCAGGCCGAAGAAATTCGGCTGCTCAAGGAAAAGCTTAAGGCCCTAACTGCGCGTCTCGATGCGCAGGAAGCGGCGGCGCGTGCCGCGACAGCGCCCGGCGCTGTAACGGCAAAGGCGCCGCCTGCCGTCGCTTCGGCCCCAACTGTGGTCGCAGCGGGGTCGGCCGCGGTCATTGCGCAGGGCGCCCCGACGCCCGAGAAGATCGAACTCGCGTCAGCAAATGCGCCGAAAGCCCCGGCCAAATGGTATGATGAAACGAAGTTAAGTGGGCGAATTTACTATAATATGAGTGAAATCAAGCGCGTCTCCAATGGAGAGAAGACCGAATCCGGCACTGGGTTCGCTATTAAACGCGTCTATATCGGCATCGACCATAAATTCAACGATGTGTACTCTGCGAACATTACGACTGATGTGGCGCCCGTTGTTGGACCGAACGACGGCAACATAGTTGGCAATGGCCTCTACATCAAAAAGGCCTATCTCGAAGCCAAACTTGATCCTGCATTTATAGTTCGCCTTGGCGCTTCGGACACGTCCTGGGTTCCCTTTGTCGAAAACATCTACGGTTATCGGCATATCGAAAACACGATCGCCGATCGCACCTCCTTCGCGACATCGTCAGACTGGGGCGTTCATGCGATGGGCACGCTCGCTGGGGGCATCGTCAGCTATCAGGCATCGGTCATCAACGGCGGTGGCTACCGCCAACCCAAGCTCTCTCAATCTGTCGATTACGAGGGGCGAGTCGCGGCCCAGTACCAGGGTTTCACAGTGGCAGTGGGCGGCTATTCAGGAAATCTCAACAAGGACACGTACGGGACCGAAACCTACAACACGGCGAACCGGATATCGGCTCTCGTTGCTTATCAGAACCCTGTTTTTACGGTCGGCGGAGAATATCTTCAGGCCAAAAACTTCAAGCAGGTCACTGTCCCAACCCCCGACAAGGCCACCGGCTATTCGCTCTTCGGTTCGGTTCGTCCGGCACCGCAATGGAGCGTGTTTGGACGGTATGACCATATGAGACCGAGCCGGGATGGCCTGCCATCCGAGACGGGTGATTATGGAAACATTGGCGTGCAGTTCAGCCCGACAAAGATCGTCGACTTCGCTCTGGTCTACAAACGCGAAAAGGTCAACGGCGGCACGCTTTCGACCAGCAACGGTCCCATTGGTGGATCCATTGATGGCACATACGACGAAGTGGGCCTGTTTGGACAAGTCCGCTGGTAGCCCTTCAATGGTCGACAGTGGCCTTACGCAGGTTGGAATTGTGGAACTCCGGACATGATGCCTCGGGAGATCCGGATCCAGTCTGAAGTCGAGGCAGATTATCCCGCCATCTACGATCTCACCCGGCGGGCCTTTGCGCCGATGCGCTTCGCCGCCGGACAATTTCGCCAAGCTTATGGACTGGTAAAAATTTCATCGACGGGTAGATACGACCGCGGTTGATTGGGCACGAACCTGATCGCCTATCGTCATGGCCCGACCCGCCTTTAAGTCGGCTGGCCCATGGCGCTCATTTCAATGGTGCTCACCCGTGGGTCTGAGCGCTGACAGGAGAATGTCAATGTTCCAGGAATTCAAAGCCTTTATCTCCCGCGGCAACGTCCTCGATCTGGCTGTTGCCGTCATCATCGGCGCGGCCTTCGGCAAGATCGTGACCTCGCTGACCGATGATCTGATCATGCCGGTCATCGGCGCAATCACCGGTGGCGTCGACTTCTCGAGCCACTTCATGGTCCTCGGCAAGATCCCCGAATCCTACAAGGGCGCGGTGACCGACTATGCCGCCTTGAAGGCTGCCGGTGTGCCCATGCTTGGCTTTGGCAACTTTGCGACCGTCCTGATCAATTTCCTGATCATTGCCTTCGTGATTTTCCAGCTGGTCCGTGTGGCCAACAAGGTGATGAAGCCTGCTGAAGTCCCGGCGCCGGGCCCGACCCCCTCGGAGGCCCTGCTGACCGAAATCCGCGACTCGCTCCGCGCAGAGAAGCGCTGATCGAAACCCGATACCTGCGTGGTGGAGGCGTCATCCCAGGGTGTCCGCCCGCAGGTATCAACCCGATCCAATGATCTCGCGCCCATCGGCCGGCTTCCCACAGGGAAGCTGCCTTTGGAGCCGCCCCCGCATTCCGGTAAGGCCCGCCCAGATTGGCTGGCCCCTACTGGAACCGGTAGCCGACCGAAACGCCGTAGGTGGCCGGCCGGCCGGTAAACCGCACAGTGGTATCGAGGTTACGGTTGGCGGCGGTCCAGTAGTAGACATCCCCGACATTCCGGCCCCAGGCCCACAGGCGCCAGTTCCCGGTCTGGCTTTCGACGCCGGCACGGAGGTCAACAAGGGTATAGGCCTTCACATTGAGTGACGGCAGCTCGCCCAACTGGCTATTGGTCTCGCCCTGGTAGTTTACCCCGCCGCCGACAAAGCCATTGAGACGGTCGCCGATTGGCCAGACATAGTTGACGTCGGCTAGCATGTGCCACTTTGGCGTATTGGGAAACGCTTCCCCACCCAGATTGGTCAGGACCCCGTCCGGATTGTAGTTCACGAAGTTATCCAGCACTTCAGAGTCGACGTAGGACACGCCCGTGGTGAGGCTCAGTCCCTCGAGGGGGAACCAGCTGGCCTGGAGCTCAGCCCCCGTGACCCGGGACTTCGGCACATTGATCATCTGCAGCAGGGGGCCAAACAGGGGGTCCAGTACGCGTCCCAGAATCTGCTTGTCCTGATAGTCATAGTAGAAAAGGGCGCCGTCGATATGCAGCCTGCGACTGGTCGTGGTGGTCTTGAAGCCAGCCTCATAGGCTAACACCGACTCCTGGGTTGCCGGCAGATACTGGCTTGCCGATGTCCCCCCAAGCGAAGGGAAGCCGCCAGCCTTGTAGCCCTTGCTGACATTGGCATAGAGCAGGGTCCGCTCGCGCGGCGTCCATTCCGTACCGACCCGCCAGGCGACGTTGGTCTCATTCAGACTGTCCACCACCAGTTCAGGGCTGATCGCAGCATTGGCCGTTATGCACCCACCGTTTGCGATCGGCGGGTTCGGCGGCATTCCCATCTGGGCCCGGAATGAGTTCCAGAAGGGGCCGAAGACCACCGCGCTGCTGCCATCTCCCGGATCCGACGTGCACCCCTCAAAATCATTGTTCGACCGTGTGTAGCGCACACCGCCCGTCAGCTTGACGTCTTCATTCATCGCGTGGTCGACACTGGCGAATATCGCCTGTGTATCCGTCTTCTGATTGTTGGAGTCCCCAAACCCCTTCAGGGCCGGGAGCCCAAACCCCGTGAACAAAAGCGCCTGACTGCTTTGAGAAAAATCATTCAGGCTGAACTCCCTGACATCGTCGGCGGAATACGTCACCCCAAGCGTGTATTTTGTATTGCCGTTCAGCTCACCGGAGACCCGTAATTCTTCAGAGAAGGACTCGATTTCACCTTTTGTATCCCGACTGAAGTTGGACAGTGTCGTGCCGTCAATGTCCAAGAGCTGGTCCTGATCGAAGCGACTACCGCTCGTGATCGAGGTCAGGACGATCCCGTTGGGAAACTGATAATCGACACGCGCCGATATCTGACGGAACCGGTTGTCTTTGCCGTAGTCCTTGCCGGGATTGAAGTCCGCCGCGCGGGCCGTTGCCGGAGCCAGTGGGTAGGTCAGGAGCCCCGGAACAAAGGGCGCTGCGCCGGGCAGGGCCGGGCTTATGCCGATCAGTTGGCCGGCTTGACCCTCGGACTTGTCGATCGAGCCGTTGAGGCTCACCTGAATCTTGAGCTGGGCCGTGGGTTCCCACGCCACCGTCAGCCGGGCGCTTTGAAGATCTTCAGCTCCGTTCTCCGCGGACTTGGTGTAGCTCCTCTGCCAGGGATCGGACCGGATGGCCTGGACGGCCAGGCGTACGCCCAGGGTCTCCGAGAGCGGGCCGCTGATGAATCCTGTCAGGTCCGACGCATTGAAGGTGCCGTAACTGGCGCCAATCCCGGCTGCGAAGCCCGGGGTGGGCTTTGCCGCAATGAAGTTGATCGCACCGCCAGTGGCGTTCTGGCCGAACAATGTGCCTTGGGGCCCCTTCAGCACTTCGACGCGCTCAAGGTCCATCATGACCCCCCGCCCCTCAATCGCGAAAGGGATCGGAGCCTGATCGAGATAGAGGCTGACGGTGGATCGGCCCCCCAGGCTGATGTCGCTGAAGCCGATGCCCCGAAGGGTATAGATCGGCGAGCCCACGTAGGAGTCGGCATAGCTGAAGCCCGGCGAGACCTTGGTCAGGTCGCGGACCTCTTTGACCCCGGTACGGACAAGCTGTTCACCCGTCACCGCCGTGATCGACATGGGCACGGTGTTGGCGTTTTCCTCCCGCTTCTGGGCGGTGACAATGATCTCGGGGACCAAGAAGCCCGTGTCTGGCGCGCGCTCCTGGGCGTGGGCGGCCGCACCCATCAAGGACCCGGCGGAAACACCTGCCAGGATCGCGGACTTCAGGGCGATGGAGGTGGATTTCCGGTTTGCACGAAAGGCCTGAAGCAACATGGGTGGTCCTCATTCAAGAGACGGGTTCGCACGAGCCGGCGAGTCCGGAAGTCCGGTAGCCCACCGGGGCGGTTCGTGAGCGTGTCGCGCCGGCGGTAGCAAGGTATTGTGTCAGGGCCTGTCAGGGACCTTGGGCGGCCATCCCAAGCTCTCATGCCGCTCGCTCTCGGGCTAGAGACCCAACTGGACGTCGGCAAGCGGGCTGACGTGGACTGCGCTTGCCGATTAACGGCCCGCCACGCCTTCCCTGGAATCAATATCTGGGTCCCGCCACGAAGGCAGGACCCAGACTTTTGATCGGGCCGTTTCAAAGGCGGCGGCGTGTTCGAGCCGAGCCTCTGAAACCCCTGCCCGAGAAGACCTACTTCACGTAGGCGCGGTCCGTTTCGGAGGTCGCAACGGTCCAGATGATCACACCGAAGGCAATCTTGTTCACGACGTCCGCGAGGTTGTAGATCAGGTTGAGCGCGGCGGAGCTGTTGGACGGGTCCTGACCCATCAGATAGCCAACGAAGTAGCCGATCGGATAGATCGCCCATCCGATAGTCACGATCCAGCGCATCAACTTGAACGCGGATTGAACCGACTCCGGAGCTTCGGCGGCGCTGATCTTGCCAGCCTGCCCCAAGAACACTTCATAAAGGATGTAGAACCATCCGAGCATGCCCACGATAAAGGCGGGCCATACGCCGACATAACCGGCTTCACCGACATAGCCGCCAACGAGCATGACGAAGGTACCGATGAGCAGGCGCCAGAAAACGCCACTGGGGACCTTCGTGATCGCGGCCAGGATCAGGTAGAACTCGATCATCAGCAGCGGAACGGTGATCAACCAGTCGATATAGCGATAGACGGTTGGCGTAGCGCCGGTCGAAACCCAGATGTCCCGCATGTAGAAATAGTGAACCGCAGCCACCAGGGTCACGAGACCCGATACGGTCAGAGAGGTCTTCCACTTCCCGGCAACCCGCTGGGTCTCAAGGAAGAAGAATGCGGTGGACGCAACAAGCGCCATGGAGATCAGCCAGAACGAGATGCCAACATAGTCATTTGGATCGAGGTTCTCTGTGGCCGCATGCGCAAGCGCAGGCAGGAAAGCAAGGCTTACCCCCAGCGAGAGCCACTTTAGACGTAGTTTGGGCAATTTAGCCTCCCAGGTTATGAGTTATAGTTTTTGGCACCTTAGCCGTAGTTCGAAATCCCGAACCTGTCCAGAGTCGGAGCCCAGCCGGCCCGCAAGGCCGCGTCCTCCACGTCTACCTTCACATCCTTGCCTTGACCCTCCCGAGTTCCGGTCTCGCAGGTGCGCCGCGCTTGGGCCTCAGCGCCCCCGGTTCACATCCGCCCCGCAAGGGGCTAAGGCCTTTTCGCCGCCCCCGCCGGGCGGTGTCTGTCGCGGGAGGGCGCCATGAGCCGCCGGGTCCATGTGCTGAACGGTCCGAACCTGAACCTGCTGGGCCAGCGGGAGCCGCATCTCTATGGCTCACGCACCCTGGCCGACGTGGAGGCCCTGTGCCGCGCGGCGGCGGGGCGGCATGGCTTCGACCTCGAGTTCCGGCAGACCAACCGCGAGTATGAGATGATCGACTGGATCCAGGCCGCCCGGAAGGACGCCGGCCTGGTGATCAATCCGGCAGGCTTCAGCCACTTCTCGGCCCCGGTGCTGGACGCCCTGAAGATGTGCGAAGGCCCGGTGGTGGAGGTGCACATCTCCAACATCCACAAGCGCACGGTCGAGGCGGACTGGCGTGGCCACTCCATCATGAGCGCCGGGGTCACCGGGGTGGTCGCGGGCCTGGGGGTACAGGGCTATGTCCTGGCCCTTGACTACATCGCCATGGCCCTTGCTGGCGAGGCCTGAGCCTCCCGGAGGGCTCCGCCGGGCGCTGTCGGGAAAGCCTTGCGCCCGCCCGCGCCGGGCTTTCATATGACGGCCAACAGCGGACGCGGCTCAGGCCGCGCGGACGGGAGGTGCGGCATGACGAAGGAACACCGGGGCTTCTACTCGAGCCAGAAGGGCGGCGACCGCACCGCCGTCAATCAAGTCTGCGTCCACCCGCGCCCATGACCCGACCCGACATCCGCGACCCCGGCGACATCGACCCTGCCTGGCTGACCGCCGTCCTCGCCGCCGGCGGGGTGGAGGCCGAGGTCCGCAGCTTCACGGCCAAGTCCGTCGGGACGGGCCAGATCGGCGACAGTGTCCGCTTCTCCCTGGATTATGCCCGCCGGGGCGAGGGCGCCCCGGACTCCCTGGTCGGCAAGTTTCCCGCCGCCGGGCCGGAAAGCCGGGCCACCGGCGTGGCCCTGGGCAACTACCTGCGAGAGGTGCGCTTCTACCAGGACCTGGCGCCCAGGGCCCTTATCCATACGCCCCGCTGCTGGTTCACTGACGTCGACGAGGCGACCCACAACTTCGTCCTGATGATGGAGGACCTGGCGCCCGCGGAGCAGGGTGACCAGCTGCTCGGGGTGACCCTGGAGCAGGCCCGCCGTGTCACGGTACAAGCCGGCCTGCTGCACGCCTCGCACTGGGGCGATGACGGACTGGACGACCTGCCCTGGGTGTCGGGCTCTAAGGCGGCCCCGGCCAGCGCCGTCGGCGACGAGGCCGTGGCCATGCTCTGGGCGGGCTTCAAGGACCGCTATGCCGACCGGTTGAAGCCGGAGTGGGCCGAGGTGGGGGACTGGGTCTCCACGCGCTTCACCTGGCTGGGCCAAAGGCATGACGGTCCCCGATGCCTGACGCATAACGACTTCCGCCCCGACAACATGATGTTCGCCACGGCGGCGGGCGGCTATCCGGTCACCGTCCTGGACTGGCAGTCCTTCGCCTACGGTGCCGGCCCCACAGACCTGGCCTATTTCCTGGCAGGTGCCCTGCCCGGAGAGGTCCGCCGGGCCCACGAGGACGAGCTCTTGGGGCTCTATCTCGACACCCTCACCGCCCACGGCGTCAGCGGCTACGCCATGGCCGACCTGCGCCGCCACTACGGCCAGGGCGCCTACCTCTTGTTCCTGACCGCCTTCTTCGCCGCCATGGTCGTGACCCGAACGGCCCGGGGCGATGACATGTTCATGCAGATGCTGGGCAGCGCCGCCGATCACATGATCGAGCACAGCGCCGTCGGCGACTGACCCTGCCGCCCATCCAGACCGGAGTTTTCCCCATGAGCGATCCCGTCACCGTCCGCGACGAAGGCCACGTCCGCTACATCACCCTCAACCGGCCCGAGAAGAAGAACGCCATTTCCCTGGAGCTCGCCTGGGGCGTGATCCAGGCGGTGCGCGACGCCGCCGCCGATGACAATGTCTGGGTGGTGGGCCTGACCGGGACCGGCGATGCCTTCTGCGCGGGCCTCGACCTGACGCCCGGCGCCAAGCCCTACACGCCCCTGACGCCCCAGGCCGCCCAGCTGGACGACATAGGCTGGGTGGGCCAGTTCGTCCTGACCCTGCGCAAGACCTGCGACAAGCCGGTGGTGGGCGGGATCAACGGCGTGGCCGTGGGCGCGGGCCTGGGCCTGGCCATGGCCTGCGATGTGCGCCTGGTCGCCCATTCCGCGCGACTGATGGCGGGCTATACCCGGATCGGAGGCTCGCCTGACGCCGGCCTGACCATCACCCTGCCCCAGGCCATGGGCTATGAGCGCGCCATGCGCTTCATGATGGAGAACCGGACGGTGACCGGCGAGGAGGCCGTCGCCTGGGGGCTGGCCGGCGAGGCCGTGGCCGACGCCGACTTCCAGGAGCGCTTTTCCGCCTATTGCCAGAGCCTCTGCGCCTGGTCGCCCATCACCCTGCGCCTGCTCAAGCGCGGCATGGTCAAGTCCTACGAGACCCCCGATCCCGAGGTGCAGCTGCGCTACGAGGTCTCGAACATCCGCATCGCCTTCGCCAGCGAGGACGCCAAGGAGGCCCGCCAGGCCTTCTTCGAGAAGCGTCAGCCGGTGTTCAAGGGGAAGTAGGTCAGATCCCAGCGGTCAGGCCGACGACGAGTCCGGACCCGGAGCGTGCCGCCTCGCCTGGCGCCTCGCCGCCGTGGTGGCTCCAGACCCAGCCGAAAAGCCCGAGCCGCAGCGCATAATGCAGGAAGCGCAACGCGGGCTGGAGCCATTCGTGCATCCAGGCGTAATCAGCTGACGGTGAAGCTGACCGCGCCCGTCATGCGATGGCCGTCCGCGCCCGCCGCCTGCCAGCGTACATCGTAGCTGCCCGCCCGCAGGGGCTGCTTGAGCGACAACGTCATGGTCTTGTTATCGTTGCTCCACGCCGTGGTGAAATTACGGATCACCATCTCTCCGTGGTTCGTCATGCCCGGCATCGCCGTCATCACGATGCTGGCGGCGGCAGTCGGTGGCAGCAGGGCTTCGCTGAAGGTCAGCGTGACCACGCGCGGACCCTTGACGGTAGCGCCTTGTGCCGGGATTGAGGCGACAACCTCAGTGTGTGCGAGTGCGGCCGTGGGCGCGGCGAGCGGCGCTGCGAGGAGTGCAAACGCCGCGAGCCGAGAAAGGAGCTTCATGTTGTTTTCCTTCAGTTCAGAACCAAGACCGGATGCCGACGACAAAGTTGGTAACGCTCGGATCCTCACCCGATCCGCGGGCATAGGTCGCACTGCGCCCAACCTTCCAACTCTGCTCGACCCCGATGTAGGGTGCGAATTCGCGGATGATTTCGTAGCGTAACCGCAAGCCGACCTCGAAATTGTCGAGCCCGGCACCGATGCCAAGCTGCGGAATGTCCTGCGCCGCGAGATTGAGTTCGGCGCGCGGTTGGAGAATGAGGCTTCGGGTGATGCGTTGATCGGCCTCGGCCTCGATCCGGGCAGTCACGTCGCCTCGATGCGAAACGAACAGTGCGGCGTCGACCTCGAACAAATAGGGCGCAAGGCCCTGCACGCCGATGACGCCATAGCTGGTGTTCGGCCCCTGCACATCCTGCCGCAAGCCGACCTGGAGATCGAAAAAGGGCGTAATTGCGCGCGAATAAAGCGCTTGGAATTCGGCGTCCTCAATGCGCTGGCCGAACGAGCCTTCGCCTTCGCTCTTGAACCAGAACCGGCTCGTCGGACCGCCATAATAGCCTTGGAGATCCCAAAGATAGCCATTTCCACCCTTGCGCGCTTGCGTTTCAAACCGGTCGCCCTGGAACCAGAAGACCGGAAAGTCGCCGTGCGTCTGGCGAAGCTGGTCGCGCACGCCGTGCATTGCGTTGGCACCCCAGATCGCGTCGGCGGCGCGCGGCGGACCGCTTCCGGCCTCGGGCGGGGGCGGCGTTTCCATATCGGGACCCGGTGAGGGGTTCGTGCCGTCCGTGGCACCATGATCCATGGCGCTATGATCCATGCCGTCCATTCCCTCAGCAGGGTTCATTGCGGGGGCTGGCGGCGGCAGGGTGTGGCCAGCGTGTGGATCGCTCTCGGGTGGTGTCGCTACCGGCTTCGCGGGCATCGCATGGCCTGCATGCGGATCAGCCGGAACGGGCGCAGGCATCGGCGTCGCATGCCCCTGATGCTGCGCCAACACCGGCGTCGCGATCAGGGCTGTGCTCAGCATGACGGTCGCGACGAACAGTCGGACGTTCATGCGCCGCCCTTCGGACCCATGACGGTCACGGTCTGCATCATGCCGCCATGCATGTGGTACATGAGGTGACAGTGGAAGGCCCAGTCGCCAGCCTCGTTTGCTGTCAGGTCGAAAGTCGCGCTTGCTCCCGGCTGGACAATGACGATGTTCTTGCGCGGTTGCGTCGCGGGCGGCTGGCCGTTGACCAGCTCGAAGAACATGCCGTGCAGGTGGATGGGATGCGCCATCATCGTGTTGTTGATAAGCTTCACGCGCACCCGTTCGTTCCAGGCAAAACGGATCGGCACATCGCTGACCGCCGAGTACATTCGACCGTCGAACGACCACATATAGCGTTCCATGTTACCGGTCAGGTGCAGTTCAAGCAGCCGCGACGGCTCGCGCTTATCCTTGTTCGGCTCGAGTGCGGCGAGCATCCGGTAGTTGAGTACGCGGTGCTCGACATCGCGCAAGCCAAGCCCGGGGTCGCCTGTCTTATCGACTGGCGACATCGAGACCATGTCGATGCCCGGCCCAACCTTCACATCGGGCGGCAGCAGCGACGTGTCGCGCATGTTCATGCCGTCCATGCTCATCGCGCCCGCCGTGGCACCACTGGCTGTGCTTTCCGGCTTGCCGTGCCCCATCGCGATATGATCGACGGCTGCCGAACCCGTGTCGGTGGCGACGGACGCAGGCTTCGTCATCGGGCCATGGCCCATGGCGGCGTGGTCCATCCCGCCCGAACCGTGGTCCATGCCCATGTCGCCCATCGTCAGCAACGGCGGGTCGCGCAACGCCGGAATGGCCGCCTGCACGCCGGGTCGGCTCGCCAGCATCGCCAGCGCCATCCCCGAACGATCCATTGACTCGCCGACGATCGCATAGGCTTCGGCATTCCTCGGCTCGACGATCACGTCATAGGTTTCGGCGGTGCCGATCTGAAACTCGTCGACCTCGACTGGGCGCACGTTCTGCCCGTCGGCAGCGATGATCGTCATGGGTAGGCCGGGAATGCGGACGTTGAAAAAGCTTTGCGCCGACCCGTTGATCACGCGCAAACGGATGCGCT
>Ga0079300_10000587_pt1 | contig 13757 bp, 10 predicted proteins | sample Wag4_2014_7_11_FD_74799 | JGI IMG/M metagenome (GOLD analysis project Ga0079300, IMG submission 74799) | Fresh water microbial communities from Ohio, USA - Utica-2 Time Series HT 2014_7_11 | ecosystem: Environmental > Aquatic > Freshwater > Water tank | place: USA: Ohio | collected 2014-07-11
GTGATCAATTCGCTTACACGTAAACCACAACTGTACAAGGTTTCTAGTATGGCTTTATTTCTTGCACCTTCTGGTTTGCTCAAGTCTACCTGAGCGATAATACTTTCAATTTCTTCAAATGTTAGTGTGTCGGGTAACGTTTTTTTCAGTTTAGGTGCAGTCAAAAGAGTTGTAGGGTCATTCTTGGTGATTTCTTCTTGCAAACAATATCTATAAAATGCCCTTATTCCTGAAATGATTCTTGCCTGAGAACGGTCGCTCATCCCAAGTTCAGCAATCCATTTTATATAGGCTTGTAAGGATAATAAATCAAGTGTTGCAGGTGTATGAGTGCTGGAGGTTAACACTAAAAACTGGATTAATCTCTCCAAATCTGCACCATACGCTTCTATTGTATGCTGGGATAATGATTTCTCAAGTTTTAAATGGATCAGGAAGCCCTTTTTACATGAATTCCACATCCCTTGTATTTTCAGATTCTATTTTTGAAAAATTGATTACCTTAAATTTAAATCTAAATTACAAATATTACTTTTTGTTCAATGCTATGAAATCCATAAATCTGAAAACGTTTAAAAAATCAGTAGAGACGAATAAGCGAAAAATGAAACTCTTTCTTAGTCGCCTCGAAAAGAACCCGCCAAGACGCCTAGATAAAATAGCAGAAGAAGTTGACAACCAAGTATGGGCGGAGACTGATTGCCTGAGTTGTTCAAACTGTTGCCGTGTCATGACTCCAACTTTTACCAAAAATGATTTAAACAGGATTTCCAGTCATTTTGGACAAACTCCGGATGAATTCAAGGAGAAATGGCTTTACCTGGATAAAAGTGGCGACTGGATGAATAAAACAACTCCTTGTCAGTTTCTTGATCTGAAGTCCAACATGTGTTCAATATACGCGATCAGGCCTGAAGACTGTTCCGGCTTTCCGCATTTGACAAAAAAGAAGATGAAGGCATACATACATGTTCATAAACAGAATTTAACTTACTGCCCCGCAACCTATAAAATGGTAGAAAAAATGCAGCAGATGCAATTGGATAAAATCTGATCAAAAGGGATATCCAATTGCAAACTGAAAAGTTGGTTTGTTCCAGACATCCTGGACGAACCATCCTCCAGCTTTATCTGCATAAAACTGACTTGCGGCTGGATTACCCTTATTTTCCGGACCGTACCTGGGATCCTTCACAGGAAATCCCAGATCAAATCTGAGTAAAAAGTAGCTGAAATCAATTCTAGCTCCAAAACCACTTGCTATTGCAACATCTTTTCCGAGTTTGTTCAGTTTAAACCCTGAACCAGGTAAACTGCCATTAAGATTATCTCTTAACCAAATATTTCCAATATCAGAAAAAACTGCACCGCGCATCCAAAAGCCATAAAACGGGAATAAGTTGAAGCGATATTCAATATTTCCTTCAAGTTGTATATCTGCATATTTGTCATTAAATCTTCCGTTAGCTACAGTATCGAAAAATATATTTGATCCAATTCCAAGTTTTCTTATTGACCAGCCTCGCATGCTATTCGGGCCACCAGCAATAAAGCTTTTGAAAAATGGTAAAGTAACCTCACCTTTCCTGGAACTTGTGTTTAGGGCCAGTCCAGCTCCTGCATATGCTCTTAAGTGTAGGCTACTTTTTTGAAGTGATCTGATGTGTTTAATCTCGACATCTGCTTTAATGAACCGATATAGATTTTCAAATATGCGATTCTGTTCTGTTTGTTGTTTAAAAAGAGATCCTACTAATAAACCACTTTCTTCAGCATAAACTTTCAGCAAACTAATATTTCTGGAATTGGATGGTGTAAGATTTCTGTTATATACCGCATTCATGCCAATAATTAATCCGTTGTTGTATGTATACAACAATAATGGGAAGTCTTGGATGGATTGTAAAAAAAGACTGTCTGGCCTGAATTGTGTAAATTCAATATTAATGGGTTTGAATTGCCAGGAGCTGAAAGGTCCGGGTCTCCATTCATATCCAATAAAAGTGTTTACTGTATTTAGTTGAAAGAACCTGAAACGATCAATGTATGAAAAGTCGACGGATGCAATGGTCCTGGCTTGTAGAAAATAACCCTTCAATTTTTCACTTATCGGAGCAACTAATTTTGGGAAAGTCATCCTGTTTGTTAGTGTAATTTCACCTGAAAGGATTCTTTTAAAGTTATTGAATTCTATACCTGTTCTAAGGCTGTTTTCAAGCTGAATAGCTTTTTTGCCAATATTCCTATTTCTGAGTGTAAAGTTATTGGCCAGTCCTACTCTGCCGCTTCCAACCTGAACCAGTTGTGAGGTATTTATGATGCTGCTTCCTTCTAGGTCAATGCTGAAGTATTGTTTTTTCGCTGGCTGAAGTTTCAGAGCGTAATCAATTTTATTCAGGCTATCATTTATATCACTTGAAATATTGATATTTTGCCAAACTCCAAGTTTATTTAATTGATTAATTGTTCTGTTGTATGAGTCCCGGGTATATGTACTGGAAGGGATGATTTGAATTTGACTTTTAATAAAATTGTTATTAAATAGATTGCGTCTTTGACTTACGTATATATTGGGTATGCTGTCTTTATATTGATTTATGGAAAGCATAATGCTGTCTTCCGGATCAGTGTCTGGTTCTATAAATACATTTCCAATTGTATACTGACTGAAATGATTTTTAAAGGATGAGTTTCTTAATTTGAAAAATATGTCCGCCTCTGGCATCAATGCCTTGCGCTTCATTCTACTTAATAATAATGCATAATTGAAAGGATCGATCAGAGGGCTTAATAATTCAATCGACCCTGTATCTATTTCTGCTATAATATCTTCTTTTGTAAATCTTGCAAAACCATTGTTTTGAAACAGTTCAGTTAACCGGCTTATTTCCCTGTCAATTGAGGAATAATTTAATTTTTTTTCCTTTTGAATTAAGGACTCCCTACTGGTAATTTTAACAAGTGAATCAAGAATTATATTTTCAAAGTCATACGAAATTGAATCTATTGAAGTGATCGATCCTGCCTGAACACTATAATTTGTTATTGTCCGAATTTGACCTTTGTATTTTTTTATTATTGTATCAAAACTTACAGTACTTCTTCTGTAGCCAATACTTGCCATAAAGTATTGCATATTGAGCACTGACTGTTTGACCGGACCAATTTTAAAGGGATAAGGATTTGACATAATTGGTACAGGAATAATCCAAGGGAAAGATGGCCATGGTATCTTCGAAGCTTTTCTTATCTGTACACTGTCTTCAATCTGCTCGTTTAACCGTAGTGTTAGTTCCTTAATTTCTTTTTTTGATAACTTTCCTGTAATTTTTATATCATTTTCAAAAATAAATGCAGAATTTACAGGTGCTTTTCTTACAATAGTGCATGATGCCAGCAGCGCCATCAGCAGGATGAAATTTATATGCGTTTTAAATATTTTGAAATCAGCTGTCACCAGATAATTAAATTTTAAAGAATATGCTCCCAAAATCAGAAGTCAAATATATTCAAAGTTTATCCCAAAAAAAATTCAGGGATGAGCAAGGTGTATTTGTTATGGAAGGGGTTAAAATGGCAGATGAAATAATATCCTCATACAGTCACCTTATAAAGGCTATTTACGCCGTTGAAAAATGGATTGTTAAAAATCGGGGAAAACTGACTAATGATATCTCTATTCATCAGGTTCAGGATTTTGAACTACAGAAAATTACGGGATTGTCTGTTGCTAATGAAGTATTTATTATTCTAAATAAACCTGCTTCAAGCATATTTACTCCAAATGATAATCCGGTTGTTGTTGCACTTGATCAAATTCAAGATCCGGGAAATCTTGGAACAATCATCCGGACATGCGATTGGTTTGGTGTCAATCATGTCATTTGTTCTCCAGATTCCGTGGATGCGTTTAATCCAAAAGTTGTTCAATCAGCAATGGGGAGCTTATTGAGGGTAAACATCATATACATGAAAATTGAACAATTTATAAATGATAATAGATTACATACCCCATGCGTCGCAGTACTTGATGGGGAATCATATGATAAGTTTGTATTTCCCGATAAAACATTGTTGATTATTGGAAATGAATCGAGAGGCGTTTCGGTTTCTTTGCGTAAAATTGCGAATAAAGCTATCACCATACCCAGACGAGGAAAGGCAGAATCACTGAATGCTGCTGTAGCTTCAGCAATAATATTATCAAAAATAGCAGATGGATTACCTGAATTGTAACGTTTTTACAGGACTTATTTTTTTAACGATAAGTGAAGGAATAATTAATACCAGCATGGAAATGCAAAATGTGCCTGTAATCACTAGAAAAATTTGGAACAAATCAATGGAAACAGGTGCACTACTTACATAGTATGCTTCTTCATTTAACTGGATGAATTTAAGTTTCTGTTGCAAAAAGCATATTCCCAAGCCAATGAAACTGCCAAGTAAAATACCAATACCTGATATCCAGGATCCATAAAGAATGAAAACATCCTGAATTGTTTGATTCCTGGCACCCAATGCTTTGAGTAATGCTATCATTGATGTTCTTTCAAGCAATAATATGATCAGACAGGTAATTAAATTGATAAAAGCTACTATGCTCATTACAGCAATAAGTATAAATTTATTGGTATCCTGTAAATTGAGCCAATCAAAAATTTCAGGTGATAATTCCTTTAATGTTATAGCATTTAGTCCGGGAGGCAACGAACTGAACAAGAACTCTCCAGTTTCAGTCATTGCCTTTTCATCTTTTACGTCAATTTCATAGCCGCCAATTTGATCATTACTCCAGTTATTCATTTTTTGAATAAGAGATAATGGTCCTAGCGCGTAAATTTTATCATATACATCTATTCCAGTATTGAAAATACCACTAATTGTTATTTTTCTCGTTTTGGGTTGTGCCCCGTTATCCAGAATAAAATAAATAAATATTTTTTCTCCAACACTTATGCCAAGTTCGTTTGCTGTAAATTTTGATATAGCAACTTCAATTTCAGTGTTATTTGCTGAAACATTAGGCCACTTTCCTGCAATCAAAAATTGATTCAGTTTTGAGAAAGGATAATCTTCACTGATTCCTTTTAACAGAATTCCCTCAATTGTACCATTTGCATTTAAAATTGCAGATCGGGTGGCAAATCTTGTAACAGATTTTACATTGTTACTTGACTCGATTAGATTCCTAATAGTAGCCGTAGCCTTTATCGGGGTTTCTTCTGCAATGGCTACTTTAATGGGCTCATAATGTTGAATCCTTAAATGCCCCCAAAAGTTAAAGATTTTTGCAGCAACAACTTCCTGGAAGCCATTGATAAATGAAAGTGAAATAATCATTGCTGCTACACTGATTGTTGTTGCTGCAATGGAAATTCGCATGATAAACCTTGAAAAGGCACCTGTTGGTGCAAATATTAATTTACTGACTATTCTAAGTGGAAGTTTCAATTCTGCTATTCTTGTAACATAAAATTACTAATCAATTATTGATTAATTTCGAAATAAAATACGGGAATGATTGCAAGAATACTTTTGTTGACAACAATCTTATCAATAACGATTTCAGCAATTGCGCAAAGATTACCGGATGTAACATATAGCTCAGCAATTAAATCGATTAAATTTTCAAAATCAGGTGACCAGGTTTCTTATCCAATTATCAGGCTGAATACAGCAGATCAACTTGAATTGCATTTTGATGATTTGGATGGGGGAGTGAGGAATTACTATTATACTTTTATTTTATGTAATGCAGACTGGACTCCAGCGCAATTGAGCCAGTTTGATTACCTAAAAGGTTATTCTCAGGTAAGAATTTCAACGTATAGAAACTCTTCAATTGCCCTCAAAAAGTATACCCATTACCAGGCAACACTTCCAGACAGAAATGCTTTTCCAACTAAATCAGGCAACTATTTGCTCAAAGTTTTTTTGAATGGTGATACTTCAAAATTATCATTTACAAAAAGATTTTTAGTTGTTGACGAAAAAATGAGTGTCAGTACCCAACTCTTGTTGCCTTCCAATCAGCAATTTTTTCAGACCCATCATAGGTTACAAATTATGCTTGATACTAAAAATCTTGGCATTCAGTACCCTCAGCAACAAATCAAAATCAATGTACTACAAAACTACAGATGGGATAATTTGCTTAGAATTGGTGGACCAACTTTTGTGAAGCAAGACATGCTGCAGTATAGTAACGAGAATGAAATGATTATGCCTGCAGGTAAAGAGTTTAGGTGGCTTAATCTACGCAGTTTCCGATTACTGGGAGACAGGATTAAAAGACAAGAAAATTCGGATTCAGCTTTTGCACTTTTTGTAAAGGAAGATCAGCCCAGACTGCCTCTACAGTATTTCTATTACAGAGACCTGAATGGCATGTACAAGCTGGAAACAACGGAGCAGATCAATCCTTTCTGGAATGCAGATTATGCAAAAATTAATTTCAGCTTCAGGCCTCCAAACGGACAGCCTTACGGTAATGCTGATTTAATCATCATGGGTGAAATTACAAATTATGGAAAAGATTCTGATGCTTTGATGCAATTCAATGCAGATAGGGGTTGCTATGAAGGTAGCCTCTTTCTCAAACAAGGTTATTATGATTACCAATATGTTTTGAGAACAGTTCAAAATGGAAGGCCAATGTACAAGAGTACTTTCACTGAACAGGATACGTGGGAAACAGAAAATAACTATCTCGTATTGGTTTATTTCAGATCACTTGGAGGAAGATATGATGAACTGATTGGAATCAGGCAATTCAATAGTCAATTCAATAAAGAATTCAGATGAATTTACTATATTTGCAATGGCAGGTCTTACACGACCAGCTCCTGCTGAAATCCCCCAGGACCGGAAGGTAGCAAGGGTAGGTGGTTGAGCGGTGCGATGTAATCAACCTGCCATTTCTTTGTTTATTCTTCATCTGAATTTATATATTGATTTTTTAAATTGCTTCAACAATAGACTTTGTATGAAATTTTTCATTGATACTGCTAACCTAGCACATATTAAAGAAGCTGCTGATTTGGGAATTCTTGATGGGGTCACGACCAATCCATCATTGATGGCAAAGGAAGGTATAAAAGGAAATGCAAACATATTACAACATTATGCTGATATCTGTGCTTTAGTAGATGGTGATGTTAGTGCTGAAGTACTTTCAACAGACTTTGCTACCATGATCGAAGAGGGAAAAGCGCTCGCAGCTATTCATCCTAGTATTGTTGTAAAAGTTCCAATGATTAAGGATGGTATCAAAGCCATAAAATGGTTTACTGATAACGGAATCAGAACTAACTGTACATTGGTTTTTTCTGCTGGTCAGGCTATCCTTGCAGCAAAAGCAGGTGCCGCTTATGTTTCTCCGTTTATAGGTAGGATTGATGACAGTAACTGGGATGGTATCGATCTCATCTCACAAATAGCTCACATTTACCAAATTCAGGGATTCGAAACCGAAATATTGGCAGCTTCAATCAGAAACCCATTGCATATCGTGCGTTCAGCTGAAGCAGGTGCGCATATTTGTACATGTCCATTGTCGTCAATACTTGGACTTCTAAAGCACCCGCTGACAGATTTGGGACTTGCACAATTTCTGGAAGATGCAAAAAAAATGTGATTATACAGTTTGAAAAAAGTAAACAAGTCTTGAACTTATAAGTGATAATTCCACTAGAGATTCCACCAATAGTTGAACTTCAACACAAGAGCCCTGTTCTTTACATTAAATGGAGCAGGAAAGTAATTGTCTGTGTAAACAATAAAAAGATCTGATGCTGGCTTATAACGCCACTGTAACCTTGTATTGAGATTAATATTTTCCTGTTGGTTATTATACTGAATGAATGTTGTAAAGAAAAGTGTATTTGTGAAAGTTACATCAATTCTTGGACCAACAAGCCAAAATGTGGTTCTATTCCAGGGTTCTGGTAGGTTTATATGATTATAACTGGCACTCAATGTTGCGCTTACGAATGGTTGAAACCGGTAACCCAAATCAACACTGATAAAGGTTCTCGTGCCATTTTGATAGTAACCGCCAAATCTTGTTGAAAATCCATATGTCAACAATTGTTGCGGTTTTGATGTAAATTGATTACCAATTGCATTCCATTGGTGCTTTGTTCCTCTTGATAAAGTATCTTTATTGAAGTTTGTTGGGTCAAATGGTTGAAGCAATTTGATGTAATCATTTGAAATCCACTGCGTGAATGTCGATTGATTTCTCAAAGCCAAGGTATAAGCCATGAATGTTGTATTCTCCGTAAAATTGAATGAACGGTCAAAAAAATTGAAAGACTCAATTTTTACAGAATGGCTTGCTATTTTTGGATTCTTAACAAAGAAAAATCTGGCAATGCCCGGGGTTAATTTAAAATAATCCTTTCTAGGAACGAAGCCAACATCAGCAGTATACTGCTTACCAACATATTCCTGTTGCCAGGATACAAGCCACTTTTTACTGCTGTACTGTAAGTTTGCTGCATGCACCCAATCCTCTTTACTTTTTGAATTAGACAAAGATCTGAGTAAAAATGCCTTGCCCGTCCAAAGATTATTTGCCGATGCCAGATTGTATTCAATACCGATATTTCGGTTGAATGGATTCACGAGATAACTGGGGTCTTTTTCATCCCTGGATAGGATCTGATTCCTGTTAACAAAGATTAATCCCAGATTTGAACGGCTGAAAACCTTTCTTTGTAATGCAAATACTGTATAGTTTTGCATTGGGGTTTTGGTATTGGTTACCCTCTCAGTTTGCATGTTCATGAACCCCATCCGCCAGTCTTTATTCAATTTTCCACTTAGCCTGGCTCCGAATTGAATGGGTGCATTTAATCCTATTCTCCTTGAGAAGAATGGGCGAATGGTATTGTATCCAAAATTGTTAAATTGATCTCCGTTTTCAATAAAAAATTGTCTCCTTTCCGGGAAAAAAAGCTCAAACCTGTCAAGGTTTGTTACCTGGCGGTCAACCTCCACCTGTGAAAAGTCGGGGTTTACAGTTAAATCCAGGTTTAATGAAGAGGTTACTGCAATTTTTGCATCCACCCCGATCTGTCTTTTGTAGTTTGTGGGTTTGTTTGCTTCATAGTTTTTGGAGCCTCCTCCAAGAACATAAGGAATAACTGATATATTGGTTCCGGCTTCTGGTGGTGGCTCATCCCAGATTAATTGTCCTGTGTAGGCAAGCGATGCTGTCGGAAATTGTCGTGGAACAGGCGCCCAGCTAGATTTTTCAGCTTTTGTGATATCTAACCTGCTGAATTGAATCCCCCAGGTTGTGATCCCGTTTTTATATCTTATGGTTTTAAATGGAATTGATGCTTCCCATATCCATTTTTCGTCATCATAAGATACAGCTGATGACCATTTGTTATCCCAGTTTAGGTCAGCTTTCCCACCATCATACAACAAACCATCCCATTGTGCGCCTGCAGCATTGGATCCGAATGTAAATCCGTTTGTTTGGTCGTTGAAAGGATCCATAAACAGTAAAAAGTTATCATTTTTACCGAAGTTGAAGTCTCTTTTCAAAGACTCTACCATGTAGGGCTGGTTCTTGGACTTGTAACAAACGGCTAAGATATACAGATGATCTTTGTCATAAGCCATTTTTACATCTGTTCTCACCATAGCTTTGCTGGTATCCATAGGCAGTACCATATGGAAATCACTCGCAACTTCACAGGATGACCATACTTGATCCTCTTTTCCGTCAACCTTTATTGATCCATTCAGCTTTTTAATGTTGTATTTGAATTCTGTATTCTTTCTTTGCCCAAATGTGAAAAGGGTTAAAAAAGAAAAAGAAATTACGCTGATTACTATGGATAGCCTCAATGTAGATTTATTATTCGGGTTTAAGCTACAGCTTGTTTGACCAATTCTGCAGCTTCACTCAGTAATATTGCACTTTGCACCTGAAGTCCACTTTCATCAATAAGCTTTTTAGCCTCAACAGCATTGGTTCCCTGAAGCCTTACTATGATGGGTATGTTGATGTTGCCAAGGTTTTTGTATGCTTCAATTACACCTGATGCAACCCTATCGCAACGCACAATTCCGCCAAAAATATTGATGAGGATTGCCTTCACATTCGGATCTTGCATGATGATTTTAAATCCGGCCTCAACAGTCTGTGCATTGGCAGTTCCTCCAACATCCAGGAAGTTTGCAGGCTCTCCACCACTTAATTTGATCATATCCATGGTTGCCATGGCAAGACCGGCTCCATTTACCATGCAACCAACATTACCATCCAGTTTTACAAAATTAAGGTTGAATTTTCCTGCTTCAACTTCAGTTGGATCCTCCTCTGAAAGGTCCCTCATTGCTGCAAGATCCGCATGTCTTCCCAATGAATTTTCGTCAATTCCCATTTTACAGTCAACTGCAATGATTTTATCATCAGCAGCTTTAAAAAGCGGATTGATTTCAAGCATTGAGCAATCAAGACCAACATAAGCATTGTATAGATTGGTAACAAATTTTACCATATTCTTGAACGCATCACCACTTAGACCCAGATTAAACGCTATTTTGCGAGCCTGAAATCCCTGTAATCCGCCAGAAGGGTGAACACTCTCACGGAATATTTTTTCAGGAGTGTCATGTGCAACATCCTCAATGTTCATTCCTCCTTCAGTGCTGTACATGATGACATTCTGACCAGTAGCCCTATCCAATAAAATTGATAAATAAAACTCTTTTCTTTCAGAAGGTCCATCATAATACATATCCTGAGCAACTAGTATTTTGCTTACTAGTTTTCCGGTAGGTCCGGTTTGTATCGTTACAAGTGTTCCACCAAGTATTTTTTCAGCAAATTCCTTGATGTCTTCAAGACTTTTACCCACTTTTACGCCATTGATACCTGTTTCTTTTACCTGGCCTTTTCCGCGTCCTCCGGCATGAATTTGTGCTTTTACAACAGCAAATTTACTTCCGCTTCTATCCTTGATTAGTTCGTAAGCCGCTACAGCTTCTGCAACTGTGCTGCATGCAACACCTTCCTGAACAGGTACATTATACTTCTTCAGTAATTCCTTGGCTTGATATTCGTGGAGATTCATGTATAAGTGAGTTTTTGCAAATATAATACAGCCAAAGCATTTTTCCGTTTCATTTGGGGGATAAAAAAAGGGCAAATCAACTGATTTGCCCTTGGTATTTGAAATAACGTCAAATTACTTGCCTTGATTCTCCGGACGAAGGCTTCTGACTGTTTTGCCTGCTTGCCACATTTCACTCTCTCTGAGTTCTTTCAGCTCAACTTCAAGTTTTTCACGGTAGTCTGGTTGTGAATTACTGTCAATACTGCGTTGACTTTCTTTTCCTGTTGCAACACTGTCATACAGATCGTTGAATACAGGAAGTGTAGCATCTCTAAACTTCTTCCACCAGTCAAGTGCACCACGCTGAGCAGTTGTTGAGCAATTGGCATACATCCAGTCCATTCCATTTTCAGCAACAAGCGGCATGAGTGACTGTGTTAACTCCTCAACTGTTTCATTGAAGGCTTCGGAAGGGGAGTGTCCTCTTTCACGTAAAACCTGGTATTGAGCAGCAAAAATACCCTGAATTGCACCCATCAGTGTGCCACGTTCACCAGTAAGGTCACTGAAAACTTCTTTTTTGAAATTGGTTTCAAAAAGGTATCCGCTACCAATTGCAATACCTAGAGCAACAACACGTTCGTGAGCCCTCCCGGTTGCATCCTGGAAAATTGCAAAGCTGGAATTCAATCCCCTGCCTTGAAGGAACATCCTTCTGAGTGAGGTTCCTGAACCCTTTGGTGCAACAAGAAATACATCTACATCTGCTGGTGGGATAATGCCAGTTTGCTCATTGTAGGTAATGCCAAAGCCATGTGAAAAGTACAATGCTTTACCTGGAGTTAGGTGTTTTTTAACTGTAGGCCATAAAGCAATCTGAGCGGCATCGCTGAGGAGGTAACAAATGATGGTACCTTTCTCAAGAGCCTCTTCAATTTCAAACAAGGTTTCTCCAGGAACAAATCCATCGGCAATGGCTTTATCCCATGTTTTTGAATTTTTACGCTGACCCACAATTACATTTACACCATTTTCTTTTTGGTTCAATGCCTGCCCTGGACCCTGAACTCCATAGCCAATAACAGCTACTACTTCATTTTTCAATACTTCCTGTGCTTTGGAGAGTGGAAATTCTTCTCTTGTAACTACATTCTCTTCAACCCCACCGAAATTTAACTTTGCCATAATCCTGTTGTTTTGTTGGTTTTGATTGTATATTAAAAATTTAAACGATTGCAGAAGCTGATTCTTCTTCAGATATGAAATCATCAGTTAGGGATGTAACAGGTTCAGCGTCTTCAAACTCCCTCAACTTTTCATGGAACCCTTTGCTGTCTTTGATAATTGCAACGCGTGCGCTCCTTACAAATTCAATCAATCCGTATGGAGCCAACACTTCAATGAGCTTATCTGTCTCAGCTCGCTGTCCGGTTGTCTCAAATATGGTATAATCCCGAGTGATAGCTACCACTCTTGCACCATAACTCCTGAGCAACCTTTCTACCTTGATTTTTTCAGCCACAATTTCTGTAGGAACTTTATATAATGCCAGTTCCTGCCAGATGATGTTATCGTTTGTATGGTAGTATGCTTTTAAAACATCAACCTGTTTTTCAACCTGTCTCACAATCTTCCTAACGGTTTCTTCAGTTTCTGTGATGACAATATTGAATCGATGGATACTTTCAATTTCAGAAGGAGATGTGTTGAGGCTGTCAATGTTTATTTTTCTCCTTGAAAACATGATGGCTATCCTATTCAGTAGACCAACCTGGTTTTCTGTGTAGATGGTAAGTGTATATTCATTTTTCATTTGACTTATTTTAATCTTATTTCGCTTACGCCACATCCTTGCGGAACCATTGGAAAAACATTGTTCTCTTTGCCAACGAAAACCTCTAGCAAATAGGCGCCTTTATGGTTAAGCATCGTTGCTAAAGCATCTTGTAATTCCTCTCTTTTGGATATGGAATTACCTGCAATACGGTAACCTTTGGCCACTGCAACAAAATCAGGACTTTCAATATCCACAAAAGAATACCTCTTTTCATGAAAAAGTTGTTGCCATTGTCTTACCATACCGAGGAATCGGTTGTTTAAAATTAGGATTTTGACGTCTATGTTATTTTGCATGATTGTACCCAGTTCCTGAATGGTCATTTGAACACCGCCATCTCCAATCACTGCCACAACCTGCCTGTCTTTTGCACCATATTTGGCTCCTATAGCTGCTGGAAGTGCGAATCCCATTGTTCCAAGTCCACCTGAAGTGACATTACTTTTGGTACTGTTGAATTTGGCATACCTGCACGCAACCATTTGATGCTGTCCCACATCAGTTACAATGATTGCATCTCCATTGGTTAATTGGTTTAATTGATAAATTACTTCACCCATGGTCATAATGTCAACAGTGGGATGTAATTCATCCTGAATAACTGACTCCACTTCTTTTTCCATGCATGCTGTAAATTTTGAAACCCATTCACGGTGTTCTTTTTTTTCTAGCAACGCAGTAATCAATGGAAGTGATTCTTTGCAGTCGCCCCAAACAGGTACATCTGCCTTTACGTTTTTATCAATTTCTGATGGATCGATGTCAAGGTGAATTACCTTGGCCTGTTTTGCATAACGGTCAAGTCTGCCTGTTACCCTGTCATCAAATCGCATGCCTAC
>Ga0079300_10000592_pt1 | contig 13678 bp, 13 predicted proteins | sample Wag4_2014_7_11_FD_74799 | JGI IMG/M metagenome (GOLD analysis project Ga0079300, IMG submission 74799) | Fresh water microbial communities from Ohio, USA - Utica-2 Time Series HT 2014_7_11 | ecosystem: Environmental > Aquatic > Freshwater > Water tank | place: USA: Ohio | collected 2014-07-11
TCGCATCGGCGTCGCCGACCGCCGCAAGCGCGCTGGCGACCGAGCTCATCGTGTAGTTGCCCACGCCGCCGGCGGCGATGCTCTCCATGACCTCGGGATCGGACAGCGCGGCGTCGACGGCCCTGCGCGCGCGCTGTCCGATCCCGAGGTCATGGAGAGCATCGCCGCCGGCGGCGTGGGCAACTACACGATGAGCTCGGTCGCCAGCGCGCTTGCGGCGGTCGGCGACGCCGATGCGAAGGCGGGCGCGCAGCGCGCGATCCGTTGGATCACCGACAACCAGTGGGACGATGCCGAGGGCGTCGATCCCACCAAGGACTGGTACGGCGGAGCGGGCTACGGCAACGGCAAGCGCCCCGACCTCTCGAACACGCAGATGATGCTCGACGCGATGCACGACGCCGGCGTGTCGCAGGACGATCCCGCGATGCAGCGCGCCCTCGCGTTCGTCGCGCGCACGCAGAACCGCAAGGAGAGCAACCCGGCGTCGTGGGCGCAGGACGGGAGCGGCGACGGCGGATTCGTCTACTCGCCGGCCAATGGCGGCGAGAGCTTCGCGAGCGACGCCGCGGGCGAGGGCCGCTACGGCGAGAAGATGGCGACGCGCAGCCTGCGCAGCTATGGGTCGATGACCTACGCCGGCTTCAAGAGCATGCTCTACGCCGGCCTCTCGAAGGACGACCCGCGCGTCAAGGACGCGCTCGCGTGGATCTCCCGCCACTACACCTTCGAGGAGAACCCAGGCCTCGGCCAGCAGGGCTACTTCTACTACATCCACGCGATGTCGCGCGCGCTGCACGCCTCGCGGCTCGCGACCGTCACCGACCACGCGTCGGTCGCGCACGACTGGCGGCGCGAGCTGATCGACGCGCTCGCCGCGCGCCAGCGCGAGGACGGCTCGTGGAGGAACGGGGCCGAGCGCTGGGAGGAGTCGAACGAGCAGCTCGCGACCATCTACGCGGTGCTCGCGCTCGAGGAAGCGCTCAAGCCGCACGCGATCACCGAGTGACGGAACTGCGCGGCGACACGCGGGCCACGCGCCGCGGATGCGCGCTCACGGCGCGACGAACCGCCGCGACGAGACCGCGAGCATCGCGGCCATCGCGAGGATGAGCGCGCCGGTCGCCTGGTGGGCGCTGGTCACGATCACCTCGTAGGCCGGGATCGCGGCGTCGACGCGGATCAGCACCACCACGAGCGCCGCGATGCCGAGCGCGAACTGCAGCCCGACCGCGTGCAGCATGCCCTTGCCGAGGATGCGCACGATCGGAACCTCCCGCGCACGACTCGAGCAGATGGCGCCGGTGATCACCGCAAGCACGAGGATCACGAACGCTCCGGTGATGTGACCCCAGATCGGCCACGCGGGATGCACCGCGGCCTGTCCATCGTGCGGCGGGATCTGCAGGTGCCGGTAGCTCGCCCCGAGGAAGAGCTGCACCAGCAGCGCTCCCACCAGCACGAGCGGCAGCGAACGCACGCGCGCTGCATCGGCGATTCCCTGCGCCGGCGAGGCGTCGCGCCACGCGGCGCTGGTCACGACCGCGATCACGCAGGCGGTCGCGAACACGATCTGCCCGAACATCCCGTGCGCGATCGCGAGCAGCGTGCTCGGCTGGAGCTCGGTGCCGCTGGTCGCGGTGGTCAGGTTGCCGGTCACGCGCAGGCCGCCGAGCAGTCCCTGCACGCACACGATCCCGAGGAACGCGACCGAGAGCGCGCGGATCCAGGTGCGGCGCTCCTCGCGGAACACGATCCCGACCAGCACGAGCGCCGTGGTGCCCACGAGCATCCCGAAGAGCCGGTGCGCGTGCTCGTAGTAGATGCCGCCCTTCATCTCGCTGATCGGATAGAGGAGCATGTTGTGGCCGAACGAGTTCGGCCAGTCGGGCACCGCGAGGCCGCTCTCGAGACCGGTCACGAGTCCGCCGGTCACGAGCAGCAGGAAGATCGTGACCGCCGACACGCGTGCGAACAGTCCTGCGGGTGCCGGCAGGGCGAGCGGGCGGGCGCCGCGCGCGAGCACGCCGCCGAGCGCCGCGAGTCCCGCGCTGGCGCCGAACAGGCCGGCCACGTAGAGCAGCGGCGCGACACGCGAGCCGCCCTGCTCGTCGCGCAGGAATGCACCGATGATGAGCAGGTTGGCGAACGCCGACACGAGCCCGACCTTGACCGGCGAGGCACCCGCGCGTCGCGCAACCGCGCCGAACAGGACAGGCATGCCGAGCGTCGCGATGAAGAGCGCCTCGCCGAACCACAGTCCCGGCGCCATCATCGCGATGTAGCCGATCGCCCACATCGCCGCGGTGGTGGCGAATCCGAGCGCGAGGTGCATCGTGCGGATGAAGCGCGTCGCGGCGAGCACGATCGCGGCGCCGACGGCGAAGAGACCGATGAGCGCGGGCAGTCCGAGCGTCGCCATGGATCCGGAGGTCGCGGACTCGCCGGCCGTCGGATTCGTGGCTGCCTGGGAAAGCGTGGTCAGGAACTGCTGGATCATGCGGTTGCCCTCCATCGTGGCGTCGCGCCGCGCGAGGGTGTCTATAGTAGGATTTCCGCAGCGTCCGCTCATGTCCGCATCCGCCGAAAACACCGCCGCCGTCCACGAACCGGTCGATCCCGCCGTCGCGGCGGATCCACGCGGTGCACCGACCCCGCGCGCGCGAAGCGTGCTCGGCGTGTGGGCGGAGCTCACCAAGGTGCGGCTCAACGCGCTGGTGCTGGTCACGACCGCCGTGGGCTTCGCACTCGCGGAACTCGGACCGATCGACTGGCTCCAGCTCGGCTGGACCTGCGCGGGCACCGCGCTCGCGGCGGCCAGCGCCTCGCTGTTCAACCAGTTGTTCGAGCGTCGGCGCGACGCGCTCATGCTGCGCACGCGCGGGCGTCCCCTTCCCGCGAAGCAGGTGCACCCCGCCGCCGTGTTCTCGGCGGCGCTGCTGACCGGATACGCGGGCGCAGCGCTGATCGCGCTCACCGTCGGCCTGCTGCCCGCGGCGCTCGCGGCGATCAACATCCTGCTCTACGCGCTGCTCTACACGCCGCTCAAGCCGAGGACGACCTTCAACACGCTCATCGGCGCGGTGTGCGGCGCGATTCCGCCGGTCATCGGATGGACCGCCGTCACGGGCAGCATCGATCCGGGCGCGTGGCTCCTGGGCGGACTGCTGTTCGTGTGGCAGATCCCGCATTTCCTCGCGCTCGCATGGCTCTACCGCGTCGACTACGCCCGCGGCGGGCACGCGATGCTGCCGGTGCGCGACCACGGTGGCGAGATCACCGCGCAGGTGGTGGTGCTCACGACGCTGCCCCTGATTCCGCTCGGACTCAGCGCCACCAGCCTCGGGCTGGTGGGGCACTGGAGCGCGCTGGTCTCGCTGCTGGCGGGCATCGGATTCTGCTGGCTCTCCTTCGCGTTCTTCCATCGTCGCGACGACCGCAGCGCGCGCCGCGTGTTCCTCGCGAGCATCACCTACCTGCCGGTGGTGCTTGCGGCCATGACCCTCGACCGAGGCCCGAGCTCGCTCGAGTCGCTCTTCCGCGGGCGCGGCGGCGTGACCGTCGAGGAATCCCGCGAGACGCCCGTGCGCGACGGCGCCGATGCCGGCGCCTCGGGCGATGGCGCGATCACGCCCTGATCCGACCGAGGCGTCCGGCCCGCGGCCGGCGAAACCACCCCTGATTGGACCTCCGCACACCATGAACGACGACGCGAAGCGCGACACCCCCGGCACACCGACCCTGACCTTCGCGGGTGGCGGCTGGGTCATCGCACTGGCGGGCGTGCTGGTCGCGCTGCTGCTCGGCTGGAGCCTGCTCGGGCCACTGCTCGGTCGGCATCCGATCGGCGACGGCCGCACGATCGAGAGCTACGGGTTCGACCTGTCGACGCTGCGGATCGACCGCGCCGAGCTCGTGCCGTCGGGAAATCCACGCGGGTTCCTGCCGTCGCTCGACGACCCGAAGCACCTGCGCGGCGCGGAGGTCCTGGTCTACAACGAGCAGAACCGCCCGAAGTACCTCGTGACCACCGACCGCGTGATCGGCGTCGTCATCAACGGACAGGCGCATGCGTGGCCGCTCTCGATGATGAATGCGCATGAGGTGGTCAACGACACGGTGGCCGGCATCCCGGTCGCCGCGACCTACTCGCCGCTCTGCGACGCGGTGCTGCTCTTCGACCGCCGCGTTGGCGGCGTCGCACGTCGGTTCGAGGTGAGCGGCATGCTCGTCGACTCGAACCTCGTCTTCTACGACAAGGCGGTCGAGGGAGGCGATTCGGCGACGCATGTGCCGAGCCTGTTCCTGCAGCTCGAGCGGCGCGCGGTCGCGGGGCCGCTCGCGCAGTCCGGCGCCGTCCTGGAGCCACTGCCGGGCGCCTGCATCACGAGCTGGTCGGACTGGCTGGCGCTTCATCCGACCACGACCGTGACCCTGCGGGACCCGGCGATGATCCGTCGCATGAAGGAGATCTCGTACGCGCGGTACTACCTGGGACCGAACCTCGAGTATCCGGCGTCGCCGCTTCCGAGCGAGGCCTCGCTCGCGGCCGCGGGACTGAGGTTGAAGAGCCCCATGATCGCGTTCCGCCTGGAGACGGGCTGGAAGGCGATCCCGGTCGAGGCGGTGGTCGCCAAGGCCGAGTCGGAGCGCCGGCTGCGGTTCTCGGTCGACGGGGTGGAGTTGCAGTGCGACGTTCCGGCCGGTCCTGCGATCGCACGATTGGTGCGCGTGGATGGCGCGCCACTGGTGACCGTCCCCTGCCTCTACTTCGCACTGGAGGCCGTCGCGGCCCCTCGGGAGCCGGTGGCGCTCGTCGCCCCGTGACGGCGGACCGCCCTCGATGGGCCCCGCTTCGGGCCGGTGACCGTCGTCGGACGCTCGCCTGGGGGGGAGCCGCGGGAACAATTTTGCAGATTTCGTGAGTTCGTTGGGCGGGGTTTTGTCGCGTCTATCGCATGGAACCCTGCAGGCGGTCTCTCTTGAAGCCGCCGAGCCTTGGGGAAGAGAGTTCCAGGGCTGCACAGATCAGATCGGCGCGCAGCGCCATCCCGCAAGGGATGGTGCTGTCGCTTTTGGGACAGGTCGCTCGCGAACTGAGGCGGATTCGTGCGCCGAGGCCGGTCCATGGCGCACCGGACAGCGCCCCTACCGGCTGCCGAGCCACAGCGTCGCGTAGAGCACGAGCCAGACGCCGTCGAGGAAGTGCCAGTACATCGCGCAGTAGGCGATGCCGCGGTGGTCCTCGGGCGTGTAGGCGGCGCGGGCGGCGCGCACGGTGGTGATCACCATCGGCGGCAGGCCTCCGAGCACGTGGAGTGCGTGCAGGCCGGTGAGCACGTAGAAGGTCCAGCCGTAGAGGCTGTCGCTCACCGTCAGCTGCTGCTGGAGCAGCTCGCGCCAGGCAAGTCCCTGCGCGACGAGGAACGCCACGGCGAATGCGAGGGTCGCGAGCATCAGCCCGCCCTGCCGCGGATCGCCGCTTCGACCGGCGCGGAGGGCCCTCTGCATCGTCACGCTGGAGAGGATCAGCGCGCCGGTGCTCGCGAGAAGCAGCCCGGGCAGCTTCGGCGCGTCGTCGGGAATGAACGCGTCGCCGTTGTCGACCCGCACCACCAGGTAGCCGAGGATGGTGGCGACGAACAGCACGCCGAGCGCGATCAGGAAGAGCCACATGCCGAAAAGGCCCGCTTGGAAGCGGGCCTTCGGGTCGTCGAACGGAGTGGAGGGATCCTTCACTTCGGCGGCGTTACTTCTTGGAGGTCACCGGAGCGAAGGGCGCGTTGGCGTCCAGGTAGGTCTGGACGTTCTTCGGGTTGCCCGTGTTCTCGGCGGCCATGTTCTGGCCGACGTCCATCATGCAGAAGACCATCATCAGCACGACGAACAGCATGGAGCCGACCAGCACCATGAGGTTGAACGGCCGGTCCCAGCGGAGGTGCATGAAGAAGAGCGACACGAGGGTGGCCTTCACCACGGCGATGCCGATGGCGAGGTAGATGTTCGCCTCGCCGAGGTCGACGTAGCGCGCGGCGACGGTGATGACCGTGAGCACGAGCAGCGCGCCGCCGGTCGCGAAGAGCGTCGAGTACGGCACGAGGTGGCCGACGAGGGGTTGGCCTTCGCCGTGTCCGTGACCGTGGGAAGCATGAGCTGCGTGGGAAGCCATGGTTGTGTCCTGTCGAAGCCTGGTGGAGTCCTGTCGGAACCCGGTGGTGGCCTGTCTCGCGTGCGGCCCAGCGGGCCGGCGCGTCAGTGGATGAGGTAGAAGAGCGGGAAGAGGAAGATCCACACCAGGTCGACGACGTGCCAGTAGAGGCCGACGAGGTCGACGGGCGTGTAGTAGTCGCTGCTGTAGCGGCCGCGGAGCGAGCCCAGGAACAGCCAGCCGATCACGCCGACGCCGATGAGGACGTGGATGCCGTGCAGGCCAGTCATCAGGTAGTAGATCGCGAAGAAGCGATGCGTGTTCGGCGGCATCGTCGGATCCATCAGGTGCGCGCCCTCGGGATGCGAGGCGTGCACCGTCGCGTCGGTGGCAGCGACCATCTGGGCGGTCGCGACGCCGTCGGGACCGGTCTTGGGAGCGGCGATCGCCGTCTTGTCGGCGGGCGGGAGCGCCGTGAGGGCCGCGGGCGCGGCGCCCGCCGAGGGATTCGGCGACGCGATCGCGAGCACCGGGTTCTCGACGGGCTTCGGCTCGACCTTGACGGCGGCGGCGGTGGCCTCGTCGGCGGGCTGGTAGAAGGCCTGGCCCCACTTCAGGTTGAGGTGGAACTTGTGGGTGTACTCGAAGTACTTGATCACGAGGAAGCCGATCGCGCCCGCGAGCGTGAGCGCGAGGCAGAGCGAGAGCAGGCCCTTCTTGTTGGTCTGCGCCGCGCGCACGGCGACCGCCATCGTGAGGCTCGAGAGGATCAGCACGCAGGTGTTGATGCCGCCGAGGATGGTGTCGAGGTAGTTCGCGGCGTACGAGAAGACCTGCGGGTCCTTGAAGCGCAGGATCGCGTACATCACGAAGAGCGCGCCGAAGAACAGCACTTCGGTGGCGAGGAAGACCCACATGCCGAGCTTGCCGGACTCGAACTGCTGGAGCGGCGTGTCGAAGTGGTGGGCGAGGAACGGATACTTCGCGTGATCGCCGTGAGCGTGGTGATCAGCGTGATGATCGGCGTGGGGAGCGGAGTGCGACACGGGTCAGTGAGCCTTTCCGGATTGGGCCGCGGCGACGTGCGCCTCGACGTCGACGACGTAACCCTGCTGCTTCTCGTCCCAGCTCACGGCGCTGAAGTCGTAGCAGTCGCCCACGCGCGGGGTCGTGGCGAAGTTGTCATGCGGCGGCGGCGAGGTGCACTGCCACTCGAGGCTGGCGCCGCCCCACGGGTTGGCCGGCGCCTTCTTGCCCGCGAACAGCGAGTGGATCAGGTAGATCGCCGTGATCACGAAGCCGAGGCCCATGATGTACGAGCCACCGGTGGAGATGTGGTGGTAGATCTGGAACTCGGGCTGGTAGGCGTAGTAGCGGCGCGGCATTCCCTGCGAGCCCAGCATGAACTGGGTGAAGAAGGTCATGTTGAAGCCGACGAAGACCAGCGCGCAGGCGATCTGGCCCCAGGTCTCGTTGAACATGCGGCCGGTCATCTTCGGCCACCAGTGGTGCAGGCCGCCGATCATCGCGATCAGCGCCGAGCCCATCATCACGTAGTGGAAGTGCGCGACGACGAAGTAGGTGTCGTGCAGGTGGATGTCGGTCGAGAGCACGGCGAGCGGGATGCCCGTCAGGCCACCGATGGTGAACAGGAAGATGAACGCGAGGCCGTACCACATCGCCGTGTTCAGCGAGATCGAGCCCTTGTAGAGGGTCGCGAGCCAGTTGAACACCTTCACCGCCGAGGGGATCGCGACCGAGAAGGTGATCGCCGAGAACAGCACGTTCAGGAGCGGCGACTGGCCGCTGGTGAACATGTGGTGTCCCCACACCAGGAAGCTGAAGATCGCGATCGCGATCGAGCTGAACGCGATGAAGCGGAAGCCGAAGATGTGGCGGTGGCTGTGGACCGCGATGATCTCGCTGATGATGCCCATGCCGGGCAGGATCATGATGTAGACCGCGGGGTGCGAGTAGAACCAGAAGAAGTGCTGGAAGAGCACCGGGTCGCCGCCCATCGACGGGTCGAAGATGCCGATGTTGAAGGCGCGCTCGATCACGAGCATCGCCAGCGTGATGCCGAGCACCGGGGTCGCGATCACCTGGATGATGGCCGTCGCGTAGAGGGCCCAGAGGAAGAGCGGCATGCGGAACCAGGTCATGCCGGGCGGACGCAGCTTGTGGATCGTCACGATGAAGTTGACGCCCGTGAAGATCGACGAGAAGCCGAGGATGAACACGCCGACCAGCACGGGGATGGTGCCGCCCGCGCCGAACTGCGACGAGTACGGGGTGTAGAAGGTCCAGCCGGTGTCGAAGCCACCCGCAAGCAGCGAGTACACGGCGCAGATCGCGCCGAGGACCCACAGGTAGAAGCTGAACAGGTTCATGCGCGGGAAGGCGACGTCCTTCGCGCCGAGCATGATGGGAAGCACGAAGTTGCCGAGCGCCGCCGGGATGCTCGGGACGATCACGAGGAACACCATGATCGCGCCGTGCAGCGTGAAGGCCTTGTTGTACTGGTCGGCCGTCATCCACTCGACTTCACCCGGGAAGAGGAGCTTGGTGCGGACGAGCAGCGCCATCACCCCGCCCACGAAGAACGACGTCAGCACGGCGACGAGGTACATCACGCCGATGCGCTTGTGGTCGAGGGTGAGGATCCAGGAGAGGATTCCGCGGCGGAAGGTCAGGTAGTTGCCCGGGACTTCGTCGTGGATGGGTCGGGTGTCGAGGGTCGTCATGGCGTCACTCGTGTCTCTGCGATGCGGTTGGTGTCGGTCGCGGCTGCGTCACTGCGTTGCGGGCGCGGGGCCCCGTCACTTCTTGCCTACGAAATTGCCCTTCGCGTCGAACTCGTCGAGGTGCTTCATCATGCCGATGAGGGCGTCGATGGCCTTGTCGTTGAGCTGGCCCTTGAAGGTCGGCATCGCCGGGCCGAAGCCGTCGACGATGTGCTCGTTCGGGTTGAGGATGGAGGCGCGGAGGTAGCCCTCGGGCGTCTCGTACTGCTTGCCGTTGCCGATGAGGTCGCTCACCGACTTGCCGCCGACCTTGTGGGCCGAGCCGGACTTCGAGGTGCGCTCCCAGATGTTGCCCGAGCCGTCGTAGTTGCCCCACGACGGGCCGGTGCCGGCCTTGCCGTCGAGGGTGTGGCAGCCGGCGCAGCGGGCGAACAGCTTCGGACCAGCCTTCGAGTAGAGCTCCTCGGGCGCGATCTTGTCGAGCCAGCGGCCCTGCTCCACGACCCAGTTGCCGAAGTCCATCTCGTTGAGGACATAGACCTTGCGGTTCATGTTCGAGTGGCCCACGCCGCAGAACTCGGTGCAGAACAGCCAGTGGAACTTGTCGCCCTCGGTCGGCGCGTCGGCCTGGAACCACATGGTGGTGTAGCGGCCGGGGACCACGTCCTGCTTGACGCGGAAGTCGCGGATGTAGAGCGAGTGGAGCACGTCCTCGCTGCGCATGACCAGCTTGACCGGCTTTCCGGCGGGGACGTAGAGGTCCTCGCTGGTGGCGCCGTTCGGGTACTTGAACACCCAGCCGTAGCGGAGCGCGGTCACGTCGATCTGGTAGGCGTTCGCGGGCACCGACTTCATGCTCACGAAGCCGCGGAAGCCCATGAAGAAGATCACCACGACGATCAGCGTCGGGAGGATGGTCCAGCCGAGCTCGAGCACGGTGTTGTGGCTCGGTCCGCGGGCGTAGACCTCGCGCCCCTTCTGGCGGTACTTCCACACGAAGTAGAACATCAGTCCCACCACGAGGAAGAAGAAGAAGTAGTTGATGTAGTTGATGAAGTTGAAGACCCAGTCATTCTGGCTGGCGAAGGTCGATGCACCCTCGGGCAGCCAGAAGGTCTTCGGCGTCGTGCCTTCGCCCGCCGCGAGGGCGGGATCGGAGCTCGACTGCATCAGGACGGTGGTGATGAGGTTGGTCACGTTCAATCGCCTCTTCAATTCGCGGCGGCGGCGGTGGCTGCCGACGCGCTTTGCTTCTTCTTCCTGACCTCGGCGGACCAGAAGATCCCGAGCCCGCCCGCGAGGACGAGCACGGTGATCGCTCCGCCGATCGACATGACGCGGCGCGCCTGCAGCACGTAGCCGCGCGCGTCCGCGTCGTAGATGTGGCACCAGAGGATGAACCGGTCGAGCGTCGTCCCGATCCTGCCCTCGGAGGCCTCGAGGAGGCCCATGCGGAGGTCGGTCGGCTCGAACTTGGTTCCGTACATGTAGCGGCTGATGCGACCCTCGGGGGTCACGAGCACCAGCACCGCGGCGTGCGCATAGTCGCCGTTCTCCTGTCGGCGGAACTGGAAGCCGACGGCGTCCGCCACCGACTTCGACATCAGCTCGCTGCCGGTGAGGAAGTGCACGCCCTGCCCCGCGCCCGGGCGGTCGAACTCGGCGAGGTAGCTCTCCTTCTTGGCCTTGGCGAGCGCGGCGGTCTCGGTCGGGTCGATCGACACCGAGAGGACCTCGAACTCCTTGCCCGGCATCCAGTCGACGCCCTTGAGGCCGTCGAAGGCGCCGTTGAGCACCAGGTTGCAGAGCATCGGGCACTTGTTGTAGCCGAGCTGCAGCAGCACCGGCCGCTCGCCGCGGAAGTAGTCGCGCAGCGTGACCTGGTTGCCCGCATCGTCGGTGAACCGCGTGTCGAGCGGCAGCGGCTCGTTCAGGTGCTCGACGATGTCGACGCCCTTGAGCTCCTCGGGCACGCCGAGGTTGAGCTGCGCCGTCGCCGTCGACGCGACCGACAGCGCCGCCGTGAGGGCGGTGGTCGTCGCGAGGATGGTTCGTGCGAGGCGTGTCATGCGGGTCTCTACGTCGTGGCTCGTGCGTGGATGGCGACTGCTGCGGCGGGTTGTTCGTTTGCGGGTGCACCTGCCGCGGCGACTGCGCCGGTCACTTTCCCTGGGCGGTCATGAGTTCCATCGCGCGCTCGATCGGGATTCGCACGCGGTCGACCTTCTTGTCGTCGACCTCCTCGGCGTAGGTCCCGTATTGCGCGAGGAGCTCCTTCTGCTGCGAACGCAGTCCGGTCGAGAGCGCCGGGCGCTCGTCGATGACCCGTTCCTCGTCGAAGTTTCGCTGCACGCCGAAATACAGCACCGACACGGCGAGGCAGAACGCGACGAAGAAGATGATGCCGACGAACGAGTAGAACCAGGTGGCCCCCATCTCGGGGTCGTCCAGCTGCTCGGTGGTGGTGTGGGATGCGGACATCGTGTGTTCCTGTGGGGTCACATGTTCTCGAAGCGGACGCTCTCGGCGAGGCGCGGGTCCTTGCGGGGAACCAGCGAGATGCGCGAGAGGGTGCCGATCGTTCCGGCCGCGACGGCGCCGAGGACGCCGAGCGCGAGCAGGAAGTTGACGGGGTTGCCGAAGTGCGTCTCCGTGCCGGCGTAGGCCTGCGCGAGCTCCGAGTACTTCGAGAAGTTGCCGAGGTCGTGCGGGATCTCCGGCATCACGAGCCAGTAGAGGTCGACGTAGTGGAAGCAGAGCATCCACACCGCGCCGATCGCGAGCGTGAGCGGCGCGCGCTTCATCCACTTGCTGATGAGCCCGACGAACGGGATCACGAAGTGGCCGAAGAGCAGCACGAAGCTGAAGAAGCCCCATCCACCGACCTGGCGGGCGAGGAACCAGCCGGTCTCCTCGGGGATGTTCGCGTACCAGATCAGCATGTACTGGCTGAAGCCGATGTAGGCCCAGAAGACGATGCCGAAGGCCCACATGAGCTTGCCCATGTCCTGCAGGTGCTCGCGGGTGACGATGCCCTTGAGCGTGCCGACGCGGAGGAGGCGGAGCGTCACGAGGATCATCCCCGAGAAGCCCGCGGTCGCGCAGCCGCAGAAGAAGTACACGCCGAACATCGTGGAGAACCACGCGGGCGAGAGCGACATGATCCAGTCGAAGGCGGCGAAGGTGGTCGTCAGGCCGAACACGATCGCGGCCGGACCCGACCACTTCTGCATGCGGGCGCTGATGGCGCGGTCACCCGACTCGTCCTGCGCGACGCTGTTGCGGAGGAAGAAGGTGGCGAGCAGCGCCCACGCCGCGAAGTACACCGCGGCGCGCGTCCAGAAGAACGGCGCGTTGAGGAACGCCTCCTTCGCGTGCACGATGTGGTACTCGGCCTCGTTGTTGGCCTTGAGCGTCTCCATGTCGGCCCAGACCCAGAGGACGTTCGCCTTGCCCATGAACCAGAGCACGGCGAACGGCACGAACAGGATCCAGAACCAGCGCAGGTTCGAGGCGAGCGCCTCGGCCGGGCGGCGGACCGCGACCGACCAGCCCGCGCGGGTCAGGTGCTGGATGAAGACGAAGAACAGGCCGCCGAGGCACATCGTGAGTCCGAAGAGGAACGCGATGAGGTAGGCGCGCCAGAAGTGGTGCGCGTTGGTGCCGAAGGCGCCGGTGTAGCCGATGGCGGCGCCGCCGCCGAGGCCGATCACCGCGACCGCGAGGGCGGCCTTGCGGAGGCCGAGCGCGAACGCGGGAAGCTGGATGTTCTGCGCGCCGAGGTCGAGATTCGTGGAGGCGTGCGCCATCACTTCACCTCCTTCTTGAGGTTGTCGCGGAGTTCCGGCGGAACGTCCTGCATCGAGGCGTTCTGCGAGAGCTGCAGCGCCTTCACGTAGGCCGCGATGGCCCAGCGGTCGTTGAGGTCGATCTGGGTGCCGTAGCCGGCCATGTTGCGGATGCCGTTGGTGGCCACGTTGTAGAGCATGCCGAGCTGGTGCTCGCGCACGACCGGGTCGTGCAGGCTCTTCGCCTGGACCCAGCTGGTGCCGTTCGCGGGGCCCTCGCTCGAGGACATCAGCTCCATCGCGCGCTTGTTCACCGTGCCGTCGCCGTAGCCGGCGTAGCCGTGGCACACGCTGCAGTAGATGTTGTAGCGCTGCTGGCCGCGCTCGAGGAACTCGCGCGACATGGTGAGGCCGGCCGGAAGCGTGTCGGCCCACTTGCCGTTCACGACGCCGTCATGGAGGTGCGTGTCGAGGTTGTCCTCGCCGCGGGCGACGGTGCCGAGCACCGCCGGGCGCTGCGAGCGGCCGTCGGCGAAGAGCGGGTTGACGGTCTGCGTCTTGAACTTCGGCTGGAAGTCCATGTCGAAGAAGATGTGCACCGCGCGGTTCGGGTCGGGCGTCGCGCGGACGCGCGCGATGACGAACGGCGGCACCGTCAGCGCAAGCGCCGCGAGCACACCCGTGAAGAGCATCCAGCGAGGGGGCATCGGAATCATGGATTAGTCCTCCACCGCCTCGATGGCGACAGGGTCGAGGGTCCGGAGGAACTCCTCCGTCTTCCTGGGCAGGAACTTCGGGTCGCGCGCCTCGATCGAGATGAAGAAGCGGTCGTTGGTGGCGCGACGGAAGCGGTGCGACCTGAACAGCGGGTGGTAGAGCTGCGGCAGGCCGTTGAAGAGGAACATCAGCTTCACGGTCGCGAGCGCCGAGAAGAGGATGGTCAGCTCGAACATCACGGGGATGAAGGCCGGCAGGCTCATCGCGGGCTTGCCCGAGAT
>Ga0079300_10000594_pt1 | contig 13673 bp, 16 predicted proteins | sample Wag4_2014_7_11_FD_74799 | JGI IMG/M metagenome (GOLD analysis project Ga0079300, IMG submission 74799) | Fresh water microbial communities from Ohio, USA - Utica-2 Time Series HT 2014_7_11 | ecosystem: Environmental > Aquatic > Freshwater > Water tank | place: USA: Ohio | collected 2014-07-11
GGCAAATCCTGTACCGCCTTCATCCCGGTGATGATTCCCGCGTTGTTGATCAAAATATCAATCGGCCCAACCTTCTCGGCCAACTTCACCCCTTTCTCCACCGATTTTAGATCCGTTACATCCATCTCCACCGCCGTGCCCATGCCTCCGGCCTTGCTCACCTCATCCGCTGTTTGCTGAATCTTATCCTTTCTCCTGCCCGCACAAATAACCTTCGCCCCAACCTGCCCCGCCGCCAAAGCCAAGGCCTTTCCTAGCCCAGACCCGGCTCCTGTGATCAGTACAACTTTATCTTTTAAATTCATAGTTTGTTAAGCTCGATTTACGCATCAAGCCAGTGTTGAAGCCTACTCACTTTTCTGCTCCCCGCCACTCAAAGGGGCAACCGCGTTTGTTTCAGAGGTTGGTTGTGGAGGAGTGACCGCGACCCTCGGATAGGGCCACATGATAAACTCGCTTCGGTCAAACCACGGTCCCGAGGGCATGATCAGTGCCGATCCCACCCACTCCGCCCCTACCTTTGATCGAACGGGAAAATAACCTGTTGCTCCAAGCAAGGCTGACTGCTGAGGCCCCGCTAACAAAAACTCCAAAAAACGGAACGCCACCTCTTTTTTTGAAGACTCCTCCCTTACTCCCATCACTTCAAAATCTACAACCGTACCCGCAGGCAACGCAGACCAGCGGATCAGACCCCCACCCGCTTGTGGATCTAAGACTAACCTCCAGGCAGGGAGATAACTCAACTGCACATTCCCATTCTTTAATCCGTCCCAACACTCCTGCTCCGAAGCCAACTTGCCGCTCAAGGCCGCCTCGACCTGCTGTCGTGCCATCTGCTGGGTTGTCTCTCCACCCAGATTGATCGGTTTGCCCTGTGACTTAAGCCAAATTGCGCCCATCAGATCTAGATCGCTCGGAAAAAGAGACTGAGGCTCTCCAGCCCAACGCACAGGCGCGGCCAAAGCCACTTTGTGTGGAGTTCCAGGTGCCACTTTTTTCATGAAAAACCAGGGGCTAATTCTCCAAGGGCGACTTTTCACGCCCGTGGGGTCGAAAGCTTGTCCTTGGAATACAGGATTGATTCCTTCTAGGGGCACCCGTCCTGTAAGATCAGCCCAAGAAAATATCTGGCTCAAAGGTTGGAAAGTCCGTGCCTTGATTAAGTACACATCTCCGTCCGACGGCCACGACCCGTCTGAACCCCTTTCTAAAACCCTCAAATCTATCTTTGGGTTTCCCAATCCACTCGAAAAGGTGTCCAACCACAAAGCAGGAATCGCAGGTCCATCCTGATAAACCACCAGTTTGGATGGAAGCTGAAAAAGGGATGGTGCTGCCGGGGCAGCCAACCTTTCAGGCTCAACCCCACCCGTTCCGAATTTCTGCCCCAGCCCGAACCCCAAAGCCAAGGCCAGTAGAAGCCCTACCCCAACTATCCCTGGGACGCGGGAATCTGGTTTATTTTCCAAAGGCTTCACGCTTCTACCATCTCCCAAAAGCCCACTGCAGGAAAGTCACAAGGTTGTCCTTTGGCTGTGCACTGGGCATAAAGGAGCTATGCCACAAACCGACCAAAAGATCGCCCTTTGGGTGGATCAGCTTCGTCGGATGCGCGAAATGCAGTACGCCTACCACAAAAAGTTCTTCCACGGTCTCTACCTCTTTCTCGTTCTCGTAATTGGCTGCCTTCTCTGGGATAGCCCAATTTCTCTGGCACTTGTCCCGCTCCTCGTCATCACCGCTGGAACCCAGTCCTGCTTCTATCTCCACTTTGTCGACTTCGCCCGCCTCCACGCCCGCTTTGTAGAGGGTCGTTTGAACAAGGCCTTGGGGAAAGGCACGCTCGTCGGGTCGGAAATTGAAGATCTCTACTTCTATCCGATCGATGTTCCAAAGATCGGGGGCTTTGTCCCCACGGCGCCTCTCCGCTTCTTTAGCTTCTTCACCCTCCACTGGATCATCCTATGGCTCGGCCTTGCGGCTTTTGCCCTCTGGCGCCTTCTCCCCATGATGGGCGAGTGTGGCAAACACTACCTGATTCTGCTCGGCCTTTGGGGTGGCCTAAATCTTATCTATCTCGTCTGGTTTTTTTATCGAAGCCAAAGTCTATCTTTAACAGACAAGCACTTGCATAAAGCTCTCTCGAGTAGTTAGGTTCGCTATCTTTCGCATAATGCATAGAATTAGGAATGGCAAAGTTAGCTCAAGTATTCAGCTCTTTTTCAACTCACGAAAAAGAGGACAGCCGCTTTTACCGAAGCCTCGGCTCGGCACAGCGCATAAAGATTTGGCTACAACTCTGCCGCTTTGACCGCAACGATGCACCTGGGAAAAGACTTAAAAGAGTTTATCGGGTTACTCCGCTCCGAAAGGGTTAAATTCCTGGTAGTCGGTGCGGCTGCCTTGGCGGTGCATGGTCGTCCTCGATACACAGGGGATGTCGATTTTTGGATCGAATGCTCTCCTCTCAATGCCGCAAAAATGCAGAGAGTCTTTCTAAAATTCGGGTTCGGGGGAACAAAGCCATCCGATTTTGAAAAGCCAGATCGCATCATTCAATTGGGCCGTCCTCCGAACCGAATCGACATTCTCACAGGATTGACGGGAGTCACTTTTGCCTCCTGTTGGAGGAAGAAGTTTGTCCGGCAGGTGGAAGGTCTTCGGCTACCTTTCTTGGACTTGAAGTCGCTGCAGGCTAACAAAAAGGCAACGGGTCGCCCACAGGATCAAGCTGACTTAAAGGCCTTATCGAAAATTAATTAGTCCATGGACAAACATGTGGATATTTCCATCGTAACCCCGGTTTTTAATTCGATCCGCTGGATCGAACTGTGCGTTCGCTCGGTGAGGCATGCCCTGCAGGGCCAAAGCTATGAACATATCGTTGTGGATGGAGGTAGCACCGACGGCACGCTCGAGTATCTCAAGCAACAGCAGGATATCCGGCTAATTTTTGGCCCTGACAAGGGGATGTACGATGCCTTGAACAAGGGCATGGCTGCCGCACGGGGCCGTGTGCTTGGGCACTTAAATGCTGACGAGCAGTACGACCGGGCAGGCCTAGCCCAAGCCCTTCAAAAACTTGATCAGACTGGAGCGGACGCCGTCTTCGGCCCCACCATCATGCTCGATGAACACCTAAACTTTCTCTACCTCTTCAACCAGATCACCGTTCCCCGCACCATCGATGCCGATTGGCACATGCCTGTGCAAACCTGCTCCTTCCTGTTTCGTCGTCAGATTTGGGAGCGCTGCCCCTACCCTTCCGAATATCGCATTGTCGGGGATCACGTCTGGTTCCGCCGCCAAATGAAGCTCGGCTTGAAGCTTGTCTCCGTCCGCAAACCCATCGGACTCTTCACCTGGCACGAGGACGACATTGCAAAACGCCTCGGCTCCCACGCCGAAAACGCTTTGGCGGATGTAAATCGCAAATCTCTAAGGTTGCGCTTGGAAAAACTTCAATTCCGCATTCATCATGTAATCGAAGGCGGTTTGATTCGGCCGAAGTCCATAAATTGGGAGTGCTTCGGATTCGACCAGGAACTTCACCATAGGCTGACTACCCGCCCCCAACTTGGAATGTAACCCCGTAATGCCACCCTCTTTTCCTAAAATCCCCGACATCCACACCAAAGCTTTTGCTCTCAGCCCCTCACTTCTAAATCACCTAGAGGCCGCCGCCGCCGCGGTCTCCCAGAGCCCTCTTTGCTTTTCAAGGTCAATGACTCCCTTCCGTCACTAATTTGTCATCGCAATTACAATCGGTATCCATATTTTTGAAAGGTGCCCATTAAACTCAAACTGCCGCGGTTTTACCGCAAACGTTTTTTGCAGAAGTTCTCATTAACCCGCGCATTATATTTTTATCAGCATGTTCCAACCATTTTCTGGAACGGAACCCACTATGACGCCCCACGTCGGATTCAGAGGCTTTTTTCTTTTTGGAGGGAGGCGCCAGAACTTTTCAAAGAAAGTGAAGTGGTCTTTCAGCATTATCAGGGAGGGGATGTGCTGGATATTGGAGCGGCTGATGCATGGTATGCATGTCTGCTTGCCCCTCATCACCCTCAAAACATTGTTTGCATCGAGCCAGATCCTAAATACTACTCCACTTGTCTAGAAGTTTTAAGCAGTTTGCAATCTTCTTTCCCTAAAACAAGGTTCCAAGCACTCCCCTTCGCTTGTGGCTCAGGTGAGGCTATTCATTTTGGCCAGGCATATGGCCACTTGTCCCGTCCCTCCGATGCAGCTGATACTTCAAACCTATCCACCCCTACCTACACGGTTGATCAAGTGACCGAGTTTCTAAAACTCAAGCCCGGCTTCATCAAAATCGACGTCGAGGGTTTTGAGGGGGAAGTCCTCCAGGGAGCGGTTCGGACGATTCACTTGCACCGTCCAGTAATCATGATCGAACTGCACAAGTTTACCAGCGATTGGCGCCAAGTCCGTTGTGATTGGGAAAAAACTGCCCGTTCCCTGAAATACGAAGAAAAACCGATTTACGAATCAGATACCTTATGCAGGAGTCTCTGGTGCCCTGCTAATAATTAGGATTTCTTTACAGATTTTATTTAGCCAGAAATCTTGCCAAGAAAATCTCCATAACAGTCTGGGGATCAGCATATTTATCGTACTCGGTCCCTAGGGTCGCATGAGGCCGAAACTCCCTTGTAATCTTAAGTAATTCACCAGCACTCCCATACAACAATGCCTCCTTACCGAGCATCTCCAGATGAGCCCGCTCCCGTGAATCTCCGAATGTGATCACTGGCTTTCTCAACACCGCGAATTCTCCCACCGCAAGGCCAAATGTTTCCCCGTGCCAACGGGCGTGAAGCATCGCGTCGCAGGTGGCGAGAAATTTTGACTTTTCCACTGCATCCACTGTGGCCGGAAGATAATGCATATTGGGAAAACGTTCCGTCCCACGAATGGGTTCTGTATTCAGAAATACAAAATGATCGCCCGTGTAGTTTCGCGCGTGCTCAACTACGGCTCTCCGTGCAAAAGGGATATTAAAGGTGTCCCACCCGCCATGCCGGCCAAATACTTTTGCGCCTTCGGGAATCCTCAGTTCTTTTCGGAGGCTCTTTTCCGACGCCAGCTTGGGCACGTAAAATGGGACAAAAGAGTTATCCGCTCCTGTCATCACCCGTGACATCCATGAGGAGAGATAAGCGTACGCATCCCCGTGGAATTCATCACAAAGGAACTGGGCGTGAACACAGTTTTTAACACCGGGAACAAGAAAGCCGTCAAAGGGTCCGGGTTTGGTTAGATAAAGAACTTCTGCCGCTTCTTTTTTCAGCTTCCTGCCAAGGTCGTTTTTATCGGTGTACTGAATCACCACAAACTCTTCCCGCCATTTTTTTAGCAGAGGGTTTGCGGCAAATTCCGGCCGGTCCGGCAGGCAGAGGATTGATTCATTTCCCAACACGTTGCGATTCAATCGTGCGTAATCCAACATGGCACCTTCCGAGCCTCGCTCGGTCAACATTCGGCTATGAAAGGCGACTTTCATGCGTTCACCCTCCGGTAAAACTCCATCCTCTCGTACACCATTTCGAGGCGATATCCCGCACGCCCAAGGCGATGAATCCAGACCGGGCGTCGGGTGGGATTCCAGATCCCCACAAAACCAGGACGTATCCATCCATTCCGGATTTGTCGGCAAAGTGCAGTGCTCTCGCGTGAACCTCGGCTCGTGATTCCCGTTGGATTGGGTCTCCTCTCTTTTTCTGTCCAAGCCGTCAAACGGCCTTCATGAACCCGCGTTCCTGTGCGGTTTTTGCGCAAAGCCGCCAGCGGATGGGGCTGATGCTCCCAAGCCTCCACACTCCATTCCTCACCCAGCCCTTCGATCCAAACTCCTAGACTTCCCACAAGACCATCTCCCGTTACCAGCTCATAAAAAACTCCAGGTCGACAGCAGGAAAGAACTCTTCGTTGAAAGATCCTAAAGAACACCTCCTTTGTGAAACCATGATCCTCTAGCCCCCATCTCCGCTCATACCCCGCCAGCTTTTTGCGGTACCAGCCGCGTGATATTGCGGGATACCGTCGGTACAACCATCCGCGCAGAAAACGAAGGTCAAGTTTCATCGCCCGTTTTTAGCATAGATGCCCTAAAAGTCGTATCTTACTCTCGCTCCTCTCTTATGAGTCTATAAGATTCGCTCCGATGGCTCCAGCCCTCCTCCCATCTTCATTTCGCCTCTCGGCTTTAGCCCAGCATTGGGAAAAATTAGGGTTTTTCCTGCCACGCCCTCTTTTGGACTGGGCTGAAATCCACGCCTTTCCCGAGCAGGTCACGGACTTTTCCTTGGATAAAGATCTGATTTTTTGGCGTTCCCGAAAAATTGCCTTGGTCAAACAAACCGCTTACCACGCCCTATACCCCCAGCCCGGGAAAGGATCTTGGCAGGAAACAGTTCTTTCAAGCGTTTGCCACCTTGGACCATTCTCATTTTTGGCCGATCTCGGTGCCGACTACCATGTCGTTCGACAAGCCAAAGAGCCGGAAACCTTCCTTTGGCGGGAAAAGTTTTCGGGGGCGCCGGATCCAGTGGGCCTTTTTGACGCACGCGTGGAAGAAATTAACAAGATCGAATCTTCCCCTCTGGGCCGTGAACTCCCCTCCGTGGATGATATCGCATGGGACAAGTACGACATGGTGATTGGCATCGATATTCCAATTCCCGAAAGAATTGTCCGTCAATGCCCCCAAACCCTATGGGCCTACTACTCGATCGAGGCGGGTGGCCCCCTCCAGAAAAATTCTCTGCTTTCTCCCATATCCGGATATAATATTTTCCTCAACCATGGTTTCCGTCGATACCGCGCCAGGCCCGCCAATCGTCCTCATGTTCTGGAATTTCCAATTCAATTTCAATCGACCCAATCCTGGGAAAAACTGCGCCTAGCGGTGAACCCCTCCCCAGAACGCTCTGTCATCTTGATTGAAAAAAATAGCTGGGCCGATGTCATGCCCGCTTCTCGAATCTCCCTCGACCGCCCCTCGGGAAATGCATTGGAATATCTTCATAAAATGTTTTCCGCCTTCGCCTGCCTTCACACCACCCCCAAGCCACGATGGGGGAATTGGGCCCTTGAGTCTGTCCTTTCGGGCTCGGTTTTTTTAGGCAATGCCGGCTCTCTAGCACAAATCTCCCCCCTGCTGCCAGGGCTGGACTGTCGCACCCTCCACAATGGAGTGGAATTAGCGAACCGTCTCATCGAAACTCCCTCGCTTTGGGATTTCGCACAGAAGCTTCAAGCCCAAGTGGTGGAACATGTCGCGTTCCGGAGACCCCTCAACGATCTGACCCGTAAGAGTCAGGAGTTTTTCACATGAGCAACCCCTCTGTCTCCCTTGGTTTTTGCGATCTACACGCCGGGGGTCGTCACTTTTTCAGTACCCTCCTCGCGCCACATTTTGACATCATCTGGGACGACCCGGCCGAATTTGTCATCTATGGTCACATTGGACACCAACACCGCCTCCAAAATGGAGTAAAAATCTACTGGTCTCAGGAGCTCTACGGACCCGACTGGAAAGGATGCGACTACGCCATCGTCCCTCATAAGGTAGACGATACCCGCGCCTACTACCTTCCGATTTACGCCTTCGATCAGCACCTTGAGCCAATGATCCGAAAAAAAGTTCCCGATCCCAATGAGCTCCGGGCGACTAAACCCCATTTTTGCTCCCTACTCTGCGCCTATGCCGATCGAACCACACAAAAACGGCAGGATTTTTTCCATATCCTCAACCGTCGGCGGAAGGTGGATTCAGCCGGGCCCGCATTGAATAACACAGGGTTTCGCATCCCCAAAAAAGACCGCTATCGCCAAAAGATTGATTGGATTAGAAACTATCGCTTTAACATCGCCTTTGAAAATCGCCTCCGCCCGGGTTGGACGACGGAAAAACTGGTTGATCCACTGCATGCAAATACGATTCCAATCCACTGGGGCGACCCACGGGTGAAGGAGGATTTTAATCCAGACAGCTTTATCTGTGCCCATGATTTTTCTTCCTTGGACGAACTGGCCGATTACGTCATCCACGTGGATGATACCCCGGAACTTTACGCACATTATGTCCAAGCCTCCCCCTTGGTTGGCAATCACTTGTCCCCAGTTTATGATCTTTCCCATCTGGTGAGTTTTTTCAGGAATATTTTTTCCTCCCGAATCCGTCCTACCGCCCAAAGACGCTGGTACTTTCCCCTGACCAAATGGCGCCTAGCTAAGCGCAACAAACTGCCCGGCCAATGATTTTCCCAAAGCTAAACCGGGCCACCGGACTTTTTTGGTGGAAATACCCGCTTCCTCCTAAGCCTACAAAAAAAGACCTGCTCGATGGAGAGAATCATATTCGGCTGCTGCTGTCTTCCGGGGGGCCTTTGATGATTGGAAAGCTTGGCACAACGGAACTCATGGGGCTGGAGTTTTTCGACCGATGGATTCAGCCACCCTTTCCCGCCAATGCGAGTTGGCAACGACCCGCGGAACGACTTCTACACACAGCGGGTCTATTCCCTGTTTCACGGGAAATTTTTTTTCACTGGAAAGAAGTCTATCTCGAAAGTGTTCGCCATCTAGATGTCGTTGCCCAATGGCAGCCTTCGGGAACCTTTCTTTCCGTTTATGAGGATACCGCATTGAGCCGTTATGCTCCTCGCGCCCGAAAGGTTCCACTGTCCTCCCTCCACCCGATATGGCCCTCAGCCAGTTGGCTTCCTGCGATTCTTGGGAAACGCTGGCTTGTGGTCTCTCCTTTTCCGGAAACAATCCACTCCCAATTGCCCCATCTATCTAAACTCGGAATTTATCCCACCCAGTATCTGGATAAGGTTGAAGATACCTCTCGGAATCTGCAAGTTGTTGCCTGTCCCCAGTTGGCTTACATGGTTCCTCCTCAGCATCGCGATTGGTTCCATGCTCTCGATTGCCTTCAGCAGGAAATCTCGTCCTTCTCCTTCGATATTGCCCTGATCGGTGCCGGCGCTTGGTCTCTTCCTTTGGCGGCTTATGTAAAAAAACTTGGCAAGTCAGCCATGCATTTGGGAGGCCAACTCCAGCTTATGTTCGGCATCAAGGGAGGACGCTGGGATCATAAATCGAACGAGCTCTATAACGACTTCTGGACCCGCCCCCTCCCACAGGAAACCCCCGAAAATCACCGCCTGATGGAACATGGGGCTTACTGGTAGCGCCAAAGAGAGACCACCCCAATGAATCTTTCAGAAATCACCGTAGTCATTCCGGTCTGGCAATGTGCCGAGCGGCTCCAAAAGCATTTTGAAGTCGTTCGAAGACTCTCTGCTGCCGGCTGTCCTACTGTCTGGGTCTGCACTTGGAGCGAAGATGGAAGCCATCAGCTTGCAAAAGAGGAATCGGAGAGAATCGGGGGTCGCTACTTTTTGACACCCCGCGGTCTTTACGAATCATGGAACAAGGGGATAAAGGAGTCTCTTGCTCCATTCACTTATATCAGCACAGTCGGAGAATCGATTCTACCTGAAGGTTTGGCACATCTTTGGGATCTGATTCGAAAAGTGGAGGCCGATATTGTTTTTTCACCCCCCCTATTAAGTTCAAACGAAAGGGATCGTCGCCAGATTCTTCGATGGCCGGTTTTTAAAAACACACATAAACTGAAGGTATTCGATCAAAAAGTTATACCGACGAGCTTGATTGGCAGCATTCAATCCTCCTCTGGATTCAGCTGTCTGCTAGGGTCATTTTCCTCCTGCCTTTGTCGAACATTGTTTATGAAGGAGCATGCGTTTCCCACAAGGTTTCACCATTACGGAGACACGGCTTGGTTTTCCATGAATCTCAGCCTTTGCCGTGTTGCCTACTCTCATAGGGCTGTAGCCGATTTTCAGATTCATGAAGGACCGGCAAGAATTATCAATCCGTCCCATTATCGAGTTTTTCTTCGATCAATTACCAGAAATATTTATCGCAAGGGCAGTTTTATGAGATCAGTTATACTCAGATATTGCCTCTATATACGATATTTGGATTTTAAAAGGGGCGCACATCCAAGGCGGTATTGGTGCCTAAAGCCTAAAGTTTTTTATGTTCGTATTCTACGCGGTTTTTGCGAGAGCCTTATGAATATTCGATCCCTTTACTTAGTTTACAGCTTCCGGAAAAGGGGGTTATAGCTGGTCATATCATACACAGTTTTGAGAGTGTTTAATGTCTTTTGATCTAAGTTTTCAGGCCAGGGCTCCGGACTTACTTTTTGGATACCCGCACCTCTCTCAATGGGCTTCGCCAGTGTATTATCCCCGGTACAATGGACAAACTGATAAAAGTCCGTAAGGCATTTTTCGGAAAAGGTTAGATTCCAATATCCGCAGATCCATCGAATGTGCTGCCTTGGAAAAGAAGTAAACTCTTCAAGCTTGATTCGTGGCATCGATTGGATGGAAGAAAGATACTTTCTGTATTCGCGAAAAAAGCTTTCCGGGCATAGATCAAAGTACTTCCCAAAGTTGTCAGAATTGCTTTTCCAGGCTGAATAAGGGTCGCGCATGAGAACCAGCGGCTTGAGCGAAAAGCGCCGACCCAGCTGAATCACGGTTTCTAGTCGGTAAGAAGGTTTTCTGTCCCGCACGAGGCCCTTCATGAAGTTTGCTGTACTCCAATCCCGGATAATGATTGTTTTCCCTTTTTCCGTGGCTCTTTTCTGAAGTTCTCCGATCTGTTCCGCAAAGTTTCTGTCCTCAAGACCTTTCATCTCCTCGGCCTCGATTAGGCCGAACCATTCTTGGGCTTGTTCCAACATCGGTTTAAACGAGCCCCATGGGTTCACCTCGGAGAGAACAATCACGTTTTCCAGAGAACCCAGAATCCTGTTCATTAGCGTCCCACCAGAACGACTGTAACAGATTAATACGGGGATCGTTGTGCTCATGATACGCAATCGTGTTTTTTAAGCGTTAACGGAGCCCATAGTTTCAAATTCATTTGCTTCAACGTTTTCCCCAAAAGATGATCCGGATCTGCTGAGAGTTATCCCCAACTCGAACTGATTGTTTAGAAAATCGTATGCTAGGTTTCTGACCTTCGCGCTGCCAGAAAGATAATGAGCTCCGTGCTTCTTCATTTTCTACCTAAAGACAGTTTTGAAGCGATAACCGCACGCAAGGGCCTCATAAGAGTAATGGATTGTAGCCCAGGATATGCAATGCCAGCCGTATCAGCGTAGAAATAGTCTTCTTTTTCGAACAGGGAAATTACCATTGTTATACATTTTTCTCAAAAATGGGTATCGTTTAGCAGTTGCTTTCCGTGGACAGGAAATGCTCTTTCGTCCATGACAGCTGCCTAGTTAGCAAAGAAAACTTTACTAACACTTCATCGCTTCTCAAAAATCCACCATGTTATGTCATCAAAACCAGCTTCATCGTATATGTGCCCCCAAAGGAAGCCATAATCCAAAAGCTTGAGGGGAAAATTCTTGATTACCAGTTTACCAAAATCTCTTTTAAAAAGGCGGTTTTTTTGCCCTTGGTAATTAAGCATAATGGGTGTCCTGTTGAAATACTCGCCGAAAAGCAGATATTTACTTGAGTAATCATAGGCTTTTTTTAGATTGGCTAGCAGTTCATCGGGATTGATATGAATCAAAACCCCCATAGTATAGACTAAGTCAAATGATCCTTCGAGTGAGGATTCGAGAATGGAGCCATTGAATTTTTGTGCGAGCGCGTGTCGGTTTGAGACAAAATCAAACGCCGGCTTGCTGATCTCGATAATGGACTTTGACGCGGAAGGAAGGAGCCGATCAAGTGAATCAATATTCCTTCCAATGTTACATCCACATTCGAGCAAAGATGTTATTCCAGATGTCGAAGCGAGCATTTTTTCCCACGCTTGGACGCCTAAAACGGCATCAAATTCAGCGTTTTTTTTGATGTAATCTTCCGCGTATTGCTCAGACCAAAAGATTTCCTGATCATTTCTTGATAGACTATTTTTCATAAAATTCGATGATCATTCACCTTTTTTAGCAGCCTAATCCCTTTCCATAAACAATAAAGTTGCCTTGTTTCATGACGGATGTTCCATTCGCCACAAAACTACCAACGAATTCTTTCTGACTTTGAGTCAAAGGGGATTTATTGGATTGTTTCCCATAAAACGGCATCCGCTCGGCATACCACTCAAAAGCGCTGCATTCCATGCCGAGCCAGTCCAAAAAGACCTTGATTTCCTCATTAGGATATTCGGCTTGGTAGTATTTCTCCACCATCAGCGCATCCTCTCGGCTGATTCGGCCGAAACGGATTTCGCGGCATAAATTGTCGGTCACGCGGCTGTATCCGTGCAGATAAAACTTCAATACATCATGCACCGACATGTAGGTCATGTCATCGATGCGGTCATAAGTGTCAAAAGTGCGGGGATTCATCGCTCCTAAGGCTCCGAATCGCTGAATCATTTCTTCGCTGTAACGACGGGTATCCCAGGGCATAAAATTTGAGAGATAAATTCCTCGCAAACCGGTTCGCACTAAAGCCTGGTCTGAAGGATACCACAAATCCCAGACATCACTGGTGCTCACCAGCGTTTCGGATGAAGTCAACTCCTCGGGTTCGATACCGAGGAGGTCGAATTGTGCCCGGTTGCGGCGGGACATCTCTGGAGCCTCGGTGTAGGAGTGCATGCCGACCTGCTCGGTGGCTTGATGATAGGGCCAAATGATAAGCGGAATATCCCGCTCGGCGGCCACCTGAACAGGAAACACCGACTCGCCGGCAAGGTAGGGCCAGCGCATGTTTGAAAACCGCACTAAGGACTCGCAAATGAGTTTTCTATAAATCACGGCATTCGATGAGTAGATGAGAACATCCACATCGAAAGTATCCCTGATCCGGTCAAGGTTCTGGATGCCGACCTCACTGTTGAACTGCGAGTTGTAGCTGACCGCCAGCGGATTCAACCCAAGGCGATTTTTTACCAAATCCATTACATAAAAATACTCCGGCGTTCCGCGAATCGGCACAACACAGTCGTAGTGCGGGTTGCGGTTCTTTCGTTTCTGGCGATGAACGAGCCACTGGAGATCCAAAAAACGCGCATCCCAGTCCAATTCGGATTTTTCGCGATGAGTGATGCAACCGGTGCAAAGACCCTCCGCATCGAATTCAAGTCCGAATGGATGTGATGACCGGTAAAGGCATTGTACACACTCGCGCGGAGACTTGGTAGAAAACTGGTGATTCATGAAATCCCGTAGGTCCTCCGAACCATGCCTCCCGATTGACTGCGGAGCACGGACTGCCGCAAGGATCGCATTGCGACCTCTCTTTCGAAATTTAAATTTCCGAGACCTACTGCAACAGTGGCAGGTAACTCGAGGAGTTTGACCGCTTGTTTGGAATCGATGCCACCAAACCAAATGATTCCCTTGCGCAATTCCCCAAGCGGATGCCCCCCCTCGGGAGACAGCAACGAAAATCGACCAGCGCTTCCCTCGTTTGCGCTATCAATCGCCAAAACTTCTGCCACTGGCCACTCATTGCAATTCCTACAAAAACTGCCTGCATCCAACGCCGGAGTTGAAACTTCCCAACGGACGGCGTATTCGCAATCCACTTGCCAACACCCGCCATCCTTTGCGGCCAAAGGGAGACAGG
>Ga0079300_10000595_pt1 | contig 13670 bp, 7 predicted proteins | sample Wag4_2014_7_11_FD_74799 | JGI IMG/M metagenome (GOLD analysis project Ga0079300, IMG submission 74799) | Fresh water microbial communities from Ohio, USA - Utica-2 Time Series HT 2014_7_11 | ecosystem: Environmental > Aquatic > Freshwater > Water tank | place: USA: Ohio | collected 2014-07-11
GCCGAGCCCGTTTGACTACCGTCTATGACGAATACAAGTTCACCTTTGGTAGCCAACCCTTGCAAAAATACACGGGCAAAAGGCAAAAAAAAGGTTTGCCAATCTGTCCATTTATTACTCAGCCAGCGTTTCGCCTGTTGAAGCAGGCTAGATTTCTTCTGTGCTCGGTAGGCATCTGTGGGCTCACTCAGGCTCTCCAACCGGCAGTGACCATTGTGTATGCACGCCTGAATAAGGCTTGCCATCAGGCATACTCGCCTGTGCATTTGACCTTTATTTGCGCCAGGTATAACCTGCTGCAAATAATTGAAGATATATTTGTGGGCGCTTTTGCGCATGGACGGGGGGATTTATGCGTCGAAAACACAAATTTCCCCTCCATTTTTCTCTTTCCGAAATTTCAAAGAACTATATCCGGTTTCAATCCGGAAAAATATGTACCCTTTCTAATAAATGGTTAAAAATTCTCGTATAAAAATCACTACAGTACAAAATTCGCATTCTATGTACCTTCTTATTGAAGTGGCCGACCACTATTAGACAGTATTGAATAAAAGTTAAAAAAAATATTGCCCTTGGAGGGACCTCATTTCCGTGGTTAAAAAGCAGAATTACGTCAATCCAACCGCTTAGCTGGCAGCATCAGAATGCTGGAACGGATGTCAAGGTTTGCGCTGAAAAAGTCGCTCAAAAAAACCTTTTTTTGGGGAGCTTATAATTTTTAAATCACTGGAAACTATACATTTATTAGTTTTAATTTACTTTACAAGCGCAATGTAAACCTATTATTTACAGTTCTAAAAAAAATTTGATAGTTAGCCACTACACTATGGTAATTGACCTCTTAGCTGAGTATTTGGATTTTCAGGTCCTAAATGATGAGGCAATTTCAACCCTGAAAAGAAAAGCTACAAGAGAAAATCCAATCCCTTTCAAAACCCAAAAAAACCTCTCCCCGGTTTCCCAGAGAGAGGCCCAATCTTCTCATCCTTGCGACGAAAAGAATCAAATAACAGCAGCTACGGAGGAAAATTTGGATTGACTAACAGCATATCTGGTTCAAATCACCAAAATACCGCAACAAAATGGAGGAGAATACGCGGGTTTTGGTGGATTTTTCACTCAATCAGTCTATAACTACTCGGAAATTGCTTTGATTTTTCAATGATGTGGCCCTCGATAAGCGTTGTGATGTAGGATCGGGCTGTTCGGTCCCGAACGGAGAACAACTCCATTAGGCCGTTTTGGAGGTCTTTGGTGTGTACACTAGCTTTTCCGTCGAAGATTTCCATGACTGCATGTTTCAGATCAGCAATCTTTCTCTGCTGTGAATCCTCTTTGCTCATTTCTCCCTGGTAAATGTGTCGGCCTTCTTCCTTGCTCCAGCCGAACTTGACCATCGGGACATCCAAAGGGGATCCATCTCGTACTTTTAGCGCTTTAACAATGCTCGAGTTCTGCTCATCATCTTTCTCAATCAGTAGAATCCCTGCAGCTTTTCGCTGGACTTCCGATCCCAGGTGTCCTCGAAGTTTCATTCCGGAAGGAGCTAAGTGGACCACGCTTACAATAAGGGTGTTGTATATCGCTGCCATTCGGAAAAGTTCCTCAATTAACTGAACAGAGGATTCCTCGTCGTTGACTCCATTGAGCAAATCAGCAATACCGTCTATAAATACCAGGTGAATCCCACCGTATTCATAGAAAAAACGGTCCATGGTCTCCAAAATCATCTGCATGCGCTCGTTACGTGCGATACCGACGAGGCAAAATGCCCTGAACCAAACTGGCGGCTTTATCAATGAGCTCCTTTTGGCGATGTAAGTAAGGTTTTTATACAGTTGGTATTCTGATTGCTCGGTATCGAATAATAAAACCGCTGACTCCTTGAGGTTTTCCCGGACGGTTGCTCCCAGGGTATCAATTTGGATACCGTTCGGACGTATGGCCCCGGAAATTATCCCACCTAGGTAGTTGGTTTTACCACTTCCTTCGCTTCCGGTTACACAAACGATGTTTCCCGGACTCCCTATTGTCACGTTATTGATCAAAAGCAGTGGGTCCGGCTCTAAAGGAGGATGATCGAAGTTGATCTCGCATACCCGCATCGTAGCAATGGTATCCTCGTAGATTTGATCCAGCATCTCCCTAAAAATCATCATTAAATCTTCTGCGGAGTTGCCCAAACGGAAGAAATCCGAGATGTCCTTATTGGTTTTATCACCCTTTAATGGAAGTTTTAGCATCCTCAGCTGGTGATCCTTGTGTTCTTTCACCAACTTGTTCATCGCGGCGATGCATATGCACCAAGGGGCCGTCTCACAAGTAACCTTGTGAGACGGTTTTTTTTTTTGTTAGGATTAGTTATCTTTGGGGATGTCAACAACAAGAAGAAAGAAGCGGCATAGTGCTGTAACCTTCAAGCCTTATGCCCAGCATCAGGGTATGCTGTTTTTGCCAAGTTTTGAGGATTTAATACCTAAGGATCATATTGTTCGATTAGTTAGCCGCGCCATAGATGGGATGCAGTTAGACAGCTTGTTAAACGCCTATGAGGGAGGAGGAGCGAGCAATTACCATCCCAAGCTGTTACTCAAGGTATTGGTATACGGGTATGTAGACCGTCAGTATTCGTCCCGTCGGTTAGAGAAGGCTACTCGAGAGAATATAAACTTCATGTGGTTAACGGGGCTTCAGTCACCGGATCATAATACGATTAACCGCTTTAGGAAAGGTCAGTTAAAGGATACGGTTAAGGACGTGTTTGCGGCCGTATTATTGTTATTGTTGGAGGAAGGGATGGTTCGGTTGGAAGATTATCATATAGATGGGACAAAGATAGAGAGTGCTGCGAATCGATACAGTTTTGTGTGGGCGAAGTCAATTACGGGTCATAAAGGTCGTCTTTTGGCTAAGATTAACGTGTTATTGGATCAAATTGATCGAGAGAATGATCGAGAAGAATCGGAAGCGGGGAAAGCGGAGCGAGAGAATGATCAGGATTCATCTGCTCGTCCACCGATAGAGGACTCAGAGCGGTTGGCCCAAACAATAGCGGATTTAAACGAACAACTAAAGGAACGATTACCAAAGGAGAAGCCCTTGCGCCGCAAGATGGCAGAGTTATCAGAAAAGCATTTGAATAAGCTTCGGGAATATGAGAAGCATGAGGAAAAGCTTGGAGGCCGCAACTCTTATTCTAAGACGGATGAAGATGCGACATTCATGCGGATGAAAGAGGACCATATGCGAAATGGCCAACTCAAGCCAGGCTATAATGTTCAGATTGGCACTGAGAACCAGTTTATCATCAATTACACCCTTCACCAGAGTCCTAACGACATGCCGGTTCTGAAGGAACACCTAGAGGATACCAAGCAGCAGTTGGCCTCAATTGGATATGACATGCCCAAACGTGCTAGTGCAGATGCAGGATATGGATCGGAAGAAAACTATGATTATCTCGAAGCAGAGGGAATTGAGAACTACGTAAAATACCCAGGCTTTTATCAAGAACAACGTAAAAAAATTAAAAATGACCCCTTTCGAACAGAAAATCTGTTCTATAATGAGCAAGAAGACTACTTCGTATGCCCAATGGGACAACACCTAACGTATCGGTATACCTCAAAAACAAAAAGTAAGAATAATTACCAATCGAACGTTCGTGTTTACAAAGCTCAACGCTGTACTGGATGCCCCTTGAGAGCTGTTTGTCATAAAGCAAAAACAAATCGAATCGTCCAGATAAATCCCAATCTAAAAAGACACAAAAAAATCGCACATCAAAACTTATGGTCATTAAGAGGCATTTATTTGCGACAACAACGATGTATCGAGCCTGAGCCAGTCTTTGGACAAATTAAATGGAATAGAGGATTCAAACGATTCAGTCTTCGTGGGTTGCCCAAAGTCAGTTGTGAATTCGGTCTGATAGCTATCGCTCACAACCTCAAAAAGATGTGGGTTAAACTACAGCTAGCCAAGGGTCTGCCTAATCCGCCTCATATACCCCCTAAATCCGCCCAAATCTTAGCTGAAAACGCTAAAAATGCCCTGAAAACGATTTTTTATCTTGTCAACCCTCCAGGAGCGCCACACAACACCAACCTAAAACTCCAATTGGTCAATCAATAGTTAACAAAAAAACCGCCTCACAACATTAGCTGTGAGACGGCCTCTTTTTTTATTGTTTTTCAGTCCCGTTTTGTCCGGGAATTTCCACGAAGTGGGTTGTAATCTGGGTTGCTATTCTGTTTCTGCCAAAAAATCGCAACCCACTTGCCGGACAAATTAGGACATAATAGGACTGATAATCAATGAGTTAAGTGTTGTTTTTTCGAATCGCACCGTAGTATTTTTGCGCTTAGAAGTGGGGGGCTCAATTTCAAAATTTGATGCCTTATGTCATCCAGAAAAACAACCTTTTCTCTCGTCTTCTTCCTTAGCAAGTCGAGACCCAAGAAGAACGGCGAATGCCCGCTTCTGCTCAAAATCAACATTCAGGGCCGCCGACTGACCCTGCAGCTCCACCGCTCTGTCCACCCTAACCTGTGGAACACCGCCAAGGGCCGTACCACGGCCAAAACCGTCGAGGGCCGGGTACTCAACGAGTACATAGATGCCATCCTGGTCAAGGCCCGACAGAAGTTCAACGAGCTCACCAGCGCACATGACCTGGTCACGCCCGAAATGCTGCGCGACGCAATCATGGGCGTGAACACCGCCAAGCCCAATATGCTCGTGGCGCTCTGGGAGGAACACCTCGGAGAAATGACCAAACTGATCGGCAAGGAAACTACCCGCGCTACCTGCCAGAAACACGGTGCCGGTCTTAAACACCTGAAGGCTTTCATCCGGCTGAAGTACAAAACCGATGATGTTTCGGTCAAGTCCGTGGACAATTACTTTGTGACCAGTTTCGCCACCTACCTGAAAACGGACTGCGACTGTTCCCACAACACGACCATCAAGTTCATGCAGCTCTTCAAGAAGATCATCAATATCTGCCTCCGGAACCGCTGGATGCAGAGTGATCCCTTTGTCGGACTGAATCTCAAACTGAAGATTGTTGACAGGCAGTATCTCAACGAGGCCGAACTGAACAGACTCATCGCTTACCAGTCGCCGGTGGAATACATGAACAGAATCCGCGACTTCTTTGTGTTCTCCTGCTTCACCGGGCTCGCGTACATTGACATTAAGAACCTGCGTCGCAGGGAAATCGAGTGTGTGGATGGCTGTTTCTGGATTCGCACCAAACGCCAGAAGACGGGAGTGAAAACGAACGTCCCTCTGCTGGAGATACCATATAATATACTGAACAAGTACAGCGACCTCGAACGCCTGCGCGATAATGACCCTGTGCTTCCAATTCCCACCAATCAGCGAATGAACGCCTGCCTGAAAGAGCTGGCCGTCTGCTGCGAAATCAACAAGGAGCTCACGTTTCACATCGCCCGACATACGTTTGCCACAACGGTGACCATGACGAACGGTGTGCCCATCGAGAGTGTCAGCAAGATGCTCGGTCACACCAATATCAAGAGTACACAGCACTATGCAAAGATTGTGGACAAGAAGGTGGGTGATGACATGGCCGCACTGGCTCAAAAACTCAATCTGAAGCTGGTAACAACTACCCGCTAGGCGGATACGGGGCCCCGCGATCACATCAAGGGGCCCGCTTCCCGCAAAAATCCTCTCTTTTTCACTCTATGGATCAAATTTTCACCATCCGCACCTACGGTTTCGGGGAACTGGCCCAGATGTATTTTCCGGCTGTATCGCCCAAAACTGCCAGTACGAACCTGAATAACTGGATTAAATCGGCTCCTGCCCTGAAATCCGCGCTCTGTGAGACTGGCCGCAGGCCGGGCTGCAAGATTCTGAGTCCGGCACAGGTCAGACTGATCGTGGATGCGTTTGGTGAACCCTAAATGCGCTTTCTGCCATGAAAAGCTACTATACTCCGCCCAAAAACCAACAGTTTTTTCAGAGCTACCACCGCCTGACTCCCACGCTGCGCCTGATGGGCTATCTCGCCCAGGTTATCACGGCACTCGCAGAAATGGGTATCTCGTACCGGCTGATTCTCTCCAGCGTGCAGGAGGTGTTCCCGGAACATGCCGTACCGGCAGCGATTTTCGGAGCGGTAGCGGTGACGGTTTTTCTGGAGGTGGGACTGCGCAAGTTCCTGCCGTACTCGTTCAGGGCCATCCTGTACCGCCGTTTTTCCGGTCTTCATCTGCTGATTACTGTTCCGGTGCTGCTCATCACGGTCGCCCTGGTGGTGGCACTGGGCTATCTGAGCGTGCAGGGCAGTCACGAGATTGTCCGGCAAATAGCTCCCGACCCGCAGGTGATACCCGAAGATCCGATTTTGCTGCGTTCTGAGGATGATCGGGAGAATGCGCTGTCGCTGTGGCGGAGCGATTCGGCCCTGCAGGAACAGCAGTTTTTGTCGCTGCAGCGGGGTGTGGAGGCGCGGTATCGCCCTAAAATAGAGCGAAACCCGGAGGCGACCTCACAACAGGCCGTGGAAATCGGACTGCTGGAGCGCAAAAAGACGGATGCCCTGCTGGATGCCGGACGTCGCCGCGACGAGCGGCTGGCACAGATCGCCGCTGACCGCCGGGTGGCGCTGGAGCGGGTCAGTGTATCGAACAAGTCGGCTGCAGAGGCGGTTTCTGTGCGCACCAGCCGTTACGGGGGCGGATTGGCGTGGTTTACGCTGATCGCGATGGGTGTTTTCATTTTCAGTATCGGGATTGAGGAGGTACACCGCAAGGGTTCGGGCATGACGGAGGTGGTGGTAACGGGGTATTATTCATTCAGCCCCGGACTGATCGGTGAGCTGCGGTGGGCGGTGGAAAACAGGCTGAATTACCGGCTGCGGGCAAAAATCAGGGAGTTTGAGGCCCTCACACCCCTGCTGGAGGAACTCGAGAAGGAGCCGCCGAAGGTGAATAAAACCCCTGAAATGCCGGTATATCAGCACGCCAAGCCATGTAAACAGTGCGGCAAGCCCTACCTGGAGCGCACGACCTGGCAGTTGTTTTGCAGCAAGAAGTGCCGCCTGTCGTTCCATGAGACGAAACACGGTCGTCCGTACCTTCCTCACAAGCTGTACCGCGCCCGCCAGCACAATATGAACGGCAAGAAGCTGGCGCTGGAGTTGTTTGAGGGGTGAGGGGGGCAGGTGTGTTCAGATTTCTGTGTCAGATCAAAACAAAGCCCTGACACAGGAATCTGAACACACCCGATTTCCACGGCGCGTTTAGCCACCTCAAGCAGGCTTTCACTCTGTTGCTTCAGAGAGAAGCCCTCTTCGACTAGTGCCGCAATTTTCTGCTGCTTGGTAAAGCCAATCACCGGAACAACCACATTCTCAATTTCACTAATCTGAAAGGCAAAGAGTGATCACTCTTACGAATGCTGACATGTCTCTCAAAGAGGCAGCGCCTCTTTGGCGCTACTCGTGGTCTTGAACTGACAGTTTTCCCGCATAACGGCTTCCTGAACCAATCAATTCGACGAAATAAAGCCCGGAAGGAAATTGGGATGCGTTAACGGTGCAGGAATCGCTTACCTTGTTTTGTTCATAACAAATTCGTCCATTTAAATCCCTTACTCTCAGTATCAGATTTTCTTCATTTTTCTTCTTGTCTTTGAGATCAATCCGGAAAAAGCCATCTTGTGCAGGATTAGGGTAAATGTTTATTCCTTCAGCCATGGATTGCTCATTGACGCTGCTGACTATGTCCCACCTTACCTTAACGATTGCCATGTTGTTGGGCTGTAGTATTCGAGTATAACCGCTGAGAAAGAAGTTGTTGTCGGCGGTACTGCTGATTTGATTGACGTAACTCTGCAACCCTAAGTCTGGAAAGGTGTTGAAGCGGCCCGCATCCCCAAAGGCAGAGTCAATCTTACCCGCTTCGGTTAGGCAGACTGCGCCAAAGCCAGGGTCGTCCCCTCCGATTTCGTTGGAAACGCCTACGAGGATACGCTCGCGTATACGCAGAAGGCCAAAAGGCTCGACGTTCCCGCCTGAGAAAAAGCCCGGATTGATGATCGCCTTTTTAAAACGGCCATTATCGCCAAAACTCAGATCGGGGCTTCCGTCCGGCATAAATCGGGCAAGAAATACATAAGCGGGGAATGGCAAAAGTTGATCGCCCGCTGCGCCCGCCAGCAGGATGCGTCCGTCCTCATATTGCAGCAAGGCATTACCACGTCCATAGCCGGTATATGCCAATTCCAGTGAGCCGGTGATCCCGAATCCTGGGTCAAGTTGACCGTCAGGAAGATAACGACACATGAAAATATTGTGCGAACACCAGTCGTCGCCTCCATAGTTGTTGGGATAGGGGTCATACGAACCTCCGGTGGCAACCACCCTACCCTGGGCGTCTAAAGCGATATCACCCAGCAAGGCAGCATTGCAGTCCTGTTCCCAGTGGTGATAGACAAAACCCCCGCTACCGAAAGTGTCGTCAATCTGTCCGTCGGGCAGGAGGCGGCCCAAAAAGATGTACACAGAATCAGGGAAGTCAAAGGAGCCATAGATGGCGTTTCCGGCCACCAATATTTTACCATCCGGCTGCGGCAATATCCTGGTGATCATTTCATGAGCGTTAGGCAGGTCAATGGTCAAATGGCCGTTGCTGCCGAAGGAAGGATCGAGGCCGCCATTAAAGTCAATCCGGGCGATCAGGTTGACATATCCGGTTGTTCCGGCCTGCCACACGCAGCCGCCCATCAGTATCCGGTCGTCCTGGTAACGGGCGGCAGCAAGACAACTGTCGTTTGGATAGCCCAGATCAATGCGTACCTGGCCGTCAGGCCCGGCAGTCTGGTCATACTGGCCGTCAGGCATGAGGCGCGCTATGGCGAAATCGCTTTCCCCTTGCCAGCGGGTATCCCCGGCCAGTACGATACGCCCGTCGTCTAAATGTACCGCCAGAAAAGCGTTGTCGAAACCCCCGAAATTACATCCCGTTGCGCCATAAATCAAACAACAAGGGTCTAATGACGTTGGGATTCCAAAGGTTGAATCAATGACCTGCGACTTTATATTCATGCCCCCGGCACAGATAAACAATATCAATAGAAGTTTTTTCATGATTGCTTAAATTTTTAGGCCGGGGCATCCATGACGGATGCCCCGGCCTTGGTTGAGGTTGTTACTTGATTTTTACAAAAGTCTTGTGAGCGATTTCGCCGTTGTCCAAGCGGATATCGAGGTAGTAAACGCCTTCCGGCAAATCAGGTACTGGCACACTCGTGGTGACGCCGGTCAGATTCACGCTGCGCACCAACGCCCCCTGGCTGTTGAACACCTGTATTTGCCCCTGCTCGAAGGGTATGCCCACGCTTAGCACAAAGGATTCAGCCGCCGGGTTGGGATACAAGGCCACTGCATTGGATACATCAGGTGTCACAGGGCTGTTTCTCTCCTCGGACTGGCAGGCCGCATCCTGGCTGTACGAATCCTGCGGCTCGAAGAAGCCCCTTGCCAGCAACACCGCGTACCCGCCGGAGTAGCGGCACTTGCCAGCGATCTGGGTCATGAGCGCCGTTTGCTGTGCGCTGATTTCGCCTGCTGCGAGGTGGGATTGGAACATAATGCTCAACACACTCTTCATGTCTGTTTCATGTTCCAGTGTTGTGGTCACGCCGTTGACTTCCGTGAGGAGTGCGTTGACGTTCTGGTTCACCGTGGCGATCCAGTTTTCCATGGCAGTTTTCAGCGATGCAGTCTTGTCGGCTATGTCCGTGTCCGCCGCGAGCATCTGCGTATGCAAAGCCCCATTGCCCTCAAGGATTTCAGAGAGGGTGGCATCCAGCGCGAAACGTTGCTCAACGGCTGCTTCAAGCGCACCGATTTCGTTCACCATGGCTGTGTTGGGCAGCCACCGATCGAGGTAGGACTGATAAGCCCGGTTCAAACGACTGTAAGTATCGTTGTACGTGTTTTGGAAATACTGTGTTGTTGCGCCGTCAATTGTTTGCAGGGATGGGTTTCTGTTCAGCCGGGCGGCGAATTGCCACTTCGCCTCCCAGGTCAGGGCCGGATAGTTGAGCGGGGGTGAATAGGAGCCGTTCAACAGGCGGATGTCCGAGTCGGCCAATGCTCCTTCTCCGAATGTTTTTCCCGTCAGGCAGGTGAAATCATTGGACGGCTCCTGCCCCGTCAACTGGGTGAACCACACGAAATTATCGTCATTGGCGCCAATCTTTCGCGGTAACGGCCAGTAGTCGGAGTTCAGGTCGCTGCTGTTGATCTCAAACTTGGATGCTAATGCCGTGGCAAGATTGGCGGCATACGCCTCAATCGGGCTATTGGTTCCAAACCAGCGATTCTCCTTTTGGGATTGCAGACCTATTGCCGTTGTTGAACTAAAGAAAGCGCCCAGTCCAAGACCGATACCGTGATAGTTGAACCTGTTTTTGCTGACATTGGCGTTGTCGCACATGCTGAAGAATGCGATGCCGGCATTAGTATTGTTCGTTTCGTTGCAGTTAAGCACACAGTTGACCGATTCGTTGATGAAGATACCGGAGGCTGGCCCGGCATAATCAATTTTTGCTCCATTCAGGGTGTTGGAGTAGAGCCGCAGCCCGTTACAAGGGCTTTGAAGTGTCCGAATACCATAAAACGCGCCAAGGCCCGTCTGCGTCAGATTTTCGAGTACCTGGTTTTGCTCAATGGTCAGGTAAGACGACTTGCGCAATACAATGCCCCAGAAAGAACCGTCCTGTAATATGGAGCGGGAACGAATCTCGTTGTTCTTGATCAGGCTGCCGTTCAGGTTAATCTCGGCATTGGTGCCGTTGTTGATCTGGATGCCATACCGTATTGCGGGGTCGAAAACTTCGTTATTGTCGAATATCTGATTGTTCTGGACATCAATCGTGACGGGTTTGAAGAAGCCCAAATCAATTCCGACACCTCGGAAATAGTCTATTTTGTTGTCCTTGACCCTGTAGGTAGGCGCGCCTTGCCAACTGTTGGCCATGTAACCCTTTACGGAGTTGCCTGCCTTGTAGGAGGTCATATTGGTCACGGTCAGGCTTGTACCTATGGTGCGGATGTCCTGGTAGCAGTTAGAAAATGTGTTGAAAGGAGAAACAGGTGCGGTCTGGTTTGTTCCTGTGAACGTGGTCTGCGTGATTACGTTGCCATCGTTCCTTGCGAACACGGCGTCAGCCTCAATGGTGTTTGCTGAGTTTATCGGGTCATAGTTTCCAAAATTCGAGAACGTCGAGTTCTGGATGTTTACATTGGACTGGATAGAACGGATGCCGTGAGTTTTTATCCCTTGCTCATTGTTCTTCCCGAAGTTCAAAAAAGTGTTGAACGGAACGCCGGATTGACTCGAAGCGAAACCTATAGAGAGGGAGTTGACCCGTTCAATCCAAATGCCGACGTATGGATAGTTGGTAGTCCCGGTAGAAGCATCAGAGTTGATGCCTGGATCAATCGTGGCCGGAACGATTGCCTCCAGCAGTTGGTGGTTTCCCCAGAATGTGTTGCCGGATATACCCTTGCGGCTGCCGAGAAGGATAGAGATCGAGGTAATGCCCGGATTGGGAGAAAGGCCGAGTATGCTGCACACGTTTTTCTTGAATGTGTTGCCCGTTATCTCTGCTACTGACTGGTTACGCAGAATGATGGCCGCTTTTGCATCCTCAAAGGTGCAGTTTTGGGCAACAATTTTGGCAGAGTTCAATACCTCAACCCCCGCCCAAAGCTTGGTGCAGCCGTGCAGCCAACTTGACGACAACGTCAGTTTTTTAGTGTTGGATACCGTAAAGCCGCTGTTGTTGTCCAAAAAGACAACATCTGAGCCTGGCGCAAAGGTGTAGTCTTCACCGAAGGTGATTTTGCCTTTAACGATGATGAATTGTGCGGTGTTTTGTGCCTGTGCCGGGGGCAAAAGTTGGGTGCCGTACAGCGCAGACGCAACAAAATCGCCGTCAATGCACTGGTAGGTCTGGACGGGATACTTGATGCATTCTTCTCCAAGTTGTTGTCCTCCGCAACTTACTTGGGTGTGTGCTAAACCCGAGGATTGTACAATGATTAGAAAAGCGAAAAGGAATTTTGTAAATCGCATGATTGGAATAAATGAAGTGTTTTGCCTACTCTGAACGATTTTCGGCATCCTCGCCCTGATTTTTAAGATGGTTTCGGGTTTTCCACCAATGGACATCTACTTTGAACTCTTGTTTATTTCCGCAAGCCGCTATGCTTGCGTTATTGATATATCTTTGTTTCAGCGAACTGTGGATGTCCCAAAGCTGACGCTTAGGGGCATTTTCGCACATCCAGTGTTGGTTTCATATTAATTACTCCACAATTTTGAATGCCCTGTCGACTCCTGAGATGCACGCTCAAGAGTCATCGTAATATCGTTGAATCATTCTTTTTCACAAACTACAGAAGACGAAGAACCATTGTCTCCATAATCACACGCAGCTTTCATCATCTTTATTCTTCGCTGTTTCCAGCGTTTTTTGTGTTTCAACCAATGGTTGAGTTTACCAAAACAGGCTACTGCTTACAAAATTATATCAATATTATTTACCCGGATTTAAAAAATGACGCTTTGCACGTCTCATTGAGTAATTGTCCATTTAAATTATTATTTGGAAAATTGACCTTTTGAAAAATAGCCACTTTTGCCAAATCTTGTTCAAATGAAAAGTAAGGATCGCTGTCTATCCCGTTCTATCCCGAACCGTCCTGTTCTTTCCCGTTCTTTCCCGAACCGTCCTTTTGACGGATTGCTGGCCCTCTATGTTTGCAGGCAGAATAATCACTCAAAGATGATGATGCCCGGCTCACAATCACACTACACTTCTCTTTTCACCACGATTTCCGGTCTGATTGATTGGCGGACTGGGCAAGGCGATTTACCTACAAACCGATTCTGGCGAGTATCACGGTAACGGTGACGGTTTTTCTGGAGGTCGGACTGCGCAAGTTCCTGCCGTACTCGTTCAGGGCCATTCTGTACCGCCGTTTTTCCGGTCTTCACCTGCTGATTACTGTTCCGGTGCTGCTCATCACGGTCGCCCTGGTGGTGGCACTGGGCTACCTGAGTGTGCAGGGCAGTCACGAGATCGTCCGACAAATGGCCCCTCCACCAGCCATAGCTAATGACAAACCTATCCAAGACCGATTCGATCAAGACCGCAAACAAACTTGGTTAATTTGGAAAAACGACTCCTCTCTGCTGGAGCGAAAGTTTCAAGCGCTGGAACGAGGCGTGGAAGCTCGTTACCGGACCAGGATCGCTCATAATCCATCCCTGGTTTCTTATAAAGAGGCCGAAATCCACTCCCTGCAACGCAAAAAGATTGATGCGCTGCTAGAAGGTGCCACTCGACGCGATCAGCGCCTAGGTAATTTGGAAGCAGATCGAAAGGAAGCATTGGCTAAAGTCGCGCAGCTCAATGAAACCTCCCTTCAATCGGCAAATGCTAAAACCCATCGGTTTGGGAGTGGTTTGGCTTGGTTTACCCTCATAGCCCTTGGCGTATTTGTTTTTAGCATCGGGATTGAGGAGGTACATCGAAAGGGATCTGGTATGGAGGAAGTAGTGGTCCCAAGTCAATACTCCTTTCGACCTGGGCTAATAGAGGAGGTTCAATGGGCA
>Ga0079300_10000599_pt1 | contig 13648 bp, 6 predicted proteins | sample Wag4_2014_7_11_FD_74799 | JGI IMG/M metagenome (GOLD analysis project Ga0079300, IMG submission 74799) | Fresh water microbial communities from Ohio, USA - Utica-2 Time Series HT 2014_7_11 | ecosystem: Environmental > Aquatic > Freshwater > Water tank | place: USA: Ohio | collected 2014-07-11
ACATAAGTCTTTCCATTGTAATCATCCAATTCCAAACCAATAGGTAAATAGGGCATTAGAATTAATGGGTCTATGCTGTAATTAGCCATAATAAGATTTTCCCAACGCGCCCTCAAAAAAGTCTTTGACATAGATTAAACCAACAAACCAAAACGATGATAGATTTGGGTGACTTGTAAAAATTGTGTATTACCGCCCTTGTTTATTCACAAGCATTTACATAATTTGCCCCCTATGAAATTAAAGTTTTTGAGCATTGCCCTCGCAGCAATCACTTTGTTCTCTGCTTGTAATAGCTCAGATCAAGCCACTGAAATTACAGTATCAGATACTTTCACACTTGAAGGGCCACTGTTCGAAGGATCTAATCCTGCGCAATTGATTTACCCAGTAGACATTAAAACTCTGCTTGGTGACAAATACCATGAAGGTGTGAAAATCACCGATGCAACCCTTGCTTCTGCCACCATCTCTTCCCTTGATTCCAACTCTCTGAGCGGAATTACATCTATGGTTTTGAGCGTCGCTTCCGATAACCCAGAATTAAAAATGCTCGAATTGGGCGTTATTAACCCTATCAAAGAAGGCAGTACCAACGCCGCTTTAAATCCTTCAGCCGAAGCAAACGCCGGCAAATACTTCCAAGAAAAACAATATTACATCATCTTAGATGTTGCACTTGCTCAAGATTTAGATGACAACTTAGCCCTCAAGGCGGATATTAAATTCAACTTAAAACACAACTAATTAAACTCATGAAAAAAATATTATTCATCGCATTTGCCGCTTTCTTCGGCACCATCCTTAGTTCTTTTGTCAATCAAGATGCCGCTGGAGACAGATTAATTGGCGTTTGGGAGCCTTCCAACGGACGTGCCCGTGTGAAGGTTGAAAAAATTGGAGCCAAATACTACGGTAAAATTGTTTGGTTAAAAGAAGCAGTTGACCCCGTGACTAAACAACCTAAAACTGATAAAAATAACCCTGACCCCAACCTTCAGAACGCACCTCTTAAAGGATATAGAATGTTGAAAGACTTCGTATATGCTGGTAAAGATGAATGGACCGAAGGAACCATTTATGACCCTTTAAATGGAAGTACTTACAGCTGTACCATCAAAATGACTGACAAAAACTCACTAGAAATCCGCGGATATATTGGAGTTTCGGCATTGGGTCGTACCGATATTTGGAAACGTTTAGAAGTCAAGAAAAAGTAATCCATGAAATTATTCAATCTTCACAAGCAAGCCGCAATCGCGGCTTGCTTTGCCTTTGCACTAACCAATTTGGCTAAGGCGCAAAGCGACACCACAAAATCCCCCGAAACAGAAACCACCGCCGAAGACGAAGACTTTTCAATGTATGATGAAGTGGGGTTTGCTGATAAAGGCGCAAAAAGGTATTGCTCGCCCAAAATTGAAGGACTAAGCCCCGCAAAATTGATCAGCCTTGGCTTCGATTTTCAAGGACCTTACAAGCTTAACTTAGACACTTTTAACAACAATATCAATGAAGGCTGGGCAGAAAACAACAAGCATACAACCACAAGTGGTGCTCGTTTTGCCTGCAACATCCCAGTCATATCAAAAACCTCTGTCGTTTGGCAAATGGGGGCAAATTATTGGGAAAGTGGATACCAAATGATGCAACAAGGCCCTCTTGCCGTTGGCTATGTGGAGAATCCCATGTTAAAATCGCTTTACACAAACGGTTTGAGAACCATGGGGATTAACACTACCCTATTTAAACCTTTGAGTGATAAGAAATTTTTATTGTTCCAAGGGTCTGCAGATATGAGCGGTGACTACAATTGGAAGTTGATGCCCGCCAGGTACATGAAATACTCTGCGGCCTTGATTTACGGAAAACGTCCCTCAGAAAGAAAACAATGGGGAGTTGGACTTGCGCGCACCTACCGCGCAGGCGAATTGAACTACATTCCCATCATTTTCTTCAATCATACCGATGCCGCCAACAAATGGGGATCCGAAGTGCTTTTTCCTGCACGGGCACACGTGAGAAGAACCATCAATTCACGAAACATGCTTTTTGCAGGTTATGAATTGGAAGGACAATCTTACCGTTTATACCGAATGGAAAGTATCAGAAATCAAGACTTAGAAATTCGCCGCGCCGAGATACGTTTGAGAGCCGTTTACGAGTTCTCTTTGAAAGATTTCATTTGGATGTCGGTTCAAGCCGGATACCGAATCAATTACCGTTACGATGTTGATAGACTAACCAACGGTAAAGAGATTTACAGAGCTTTCGGATTGTTATCTGACGAGCCATACATCATGCAAAACACATTAACCAATCCATTTTACTTCAATGTAAGTGTGAATTTGGTTAGTCCTTAATGTATAAAAAAATCCTAGAAAAAAGGCGATCCAAAATGGATCGCCTTTTTTATGCTAAATCAGGCCAATCCCAATTTTCACCCATTTGTTCTGAAAGTTCCTTCTTGAGTTTGGAACGGACATTTCTAACGTATTGCATATTCAAGTTCAATAAATTAGCAATGTCTTTGGGAGCATTATCCAAAATAGACAAAACCAAGATTTTATAAGACGTTGAATTCATTTCTGTCAGGGAAGGGAACTTTTCAGATAAATATTGGTACTTCTCAAAAATATCAGACTCCTCAATGGTCTCTCCTTCAATGGGTAATTCTACACCCTTAAGTCTTTCCAACTCAATTTTAATGTCTACCATGGTTGGATTGTTTGACAAATTTGAATTCTTAATTTTGAGAATCAACTCGTCTATTTTTGTGAGAATGAGCTTAGAAGTAAAGACCGTATTTTGCTGTCTTTCTTGGTTTTGTTTTAACATATCCAATTCTTTCTCTTTCAACTCTGATTCTAGTTCTAAAATACTCAATTCCTTCTTTTTATTGATATTGAATTGATATAAAAACAAGGCTGTAGATATAAGTAAGGCGCCAAAAACTACAGAAAGCGCTAATAACCAATTTCCTTTGATTTCTGCTTTTTCTATTTGATATTTCTGTTGGTCGAGTATCTGTAAAATTCGAACTTTCTCCATTTCCTTTTGGATATTGGAATTCTGGAGTTCATCACTCACTTGGCTCATTTTTAACATAAACTTATCGCTTACTTGTTCCCAAGATTTAGATTCAGCGATATTACCTTCAGATTTCTTGATTGAACTAAAAATATCTGCGTAATTCGATAACAATAAATAATTGGTTTCAGAGGGTGTTATTTTAACATACTCCTTGTGAAATTCATTAAAACTAACTGTAAATAAGCCTTGTGAAAGTCCAAACTTTAAACCTTCAACATTATCAATGGTATTGGGTTGATTTTCATAGATGAATGCCAAATTTTCAGTGTAGAGTTTCTGAAAGCCAGGAATATCATTAGACAATCTCAAAAATCGACCCTTCAAGAGCAAATAAAAGCTCTTTAAATGATCATCTATCACTGACCGTTCAACATAGTCAAATTGTGATTTAATAACGGAAATATCAGTATTTGAACTTAAAAGCGCAGAAATATAATTAAGCCTGAATAATTGTGCCAAATCCTGCCTTCCTGATGATGCCTTCATTAACACAGAATTTTTATTTACAATTTTTAACACTTCTTTGTGTTTTCTTTCAGCATTCAACGATGCCAATAGATTGGTGTATAACACTTGTTTGTACTCTATTGTGGGAAAAGAAAATAACGAAGCCTGTGAAAAACAATTGGAAGATGCTCCATAAAATCCGACATCATAATAAGCAGAGCCTAGATTAATTAACAAAGTCTGCCTGTAAAATGTATCTTTCTCCTTGATAGAAAAGTTAAGTGTTCTCTGCAACAATGAAATCGCACTATCTATTTTTGATTCAAAATAGAGCATATTTCCCGTAATAATGTCATCAGATAATTTATTATTAACGGGTGCAAATGGTTCAAATGGCACTCTTTTATTGTGCCAATACCAAGCTTGTTCTAGGTTATTTGAAAGAAATGCAATGTTTTTTTGAAGCGAAAAATAATAACAAAGAAACTTGGGGTCAGGATTTGACTTTGCAAATTTGGTCAGTTTTTTTAAAAGCTTAACCGCCGAATCTGAATATTTGGGATTTTGTGATAACTGATTGTATTTATTCATCACAAATTCAGAACGCTTAACAACATCGGTCTGACTTTCAAAGTACCCCCAAATACTATCTACATTGGTGCTTTTTTTTCTCATATAGGAGTCAGACTCTAAGCGGGCATTTTCACCACAATTAGACATTAAAAAAGTCAACAACAAGAAAATGAATAAATTTTGCCTGTTGTTTATTGAAGTCTTTATGAACCTAAGCAAATTCATACCGCTAAGGTCGTGGAGAAAATTCTACAATCATAACTTTCCATAACTTTTAGCACAAATTATGGTCGATTTGTCCTTAACAACATAATCCAACATAAGAAATTCAGCGAGGTCTTAATAAGGTAATTTACAATCACGATGTTTGTATACCCTAAAATCAGCAAACAGTGGAATTATGATTAAAATCTGTCTCATTACTCTTGAATCGAATACAACAAAATGGAAACAATTTTCCCTTGTAAGCAGTCAATCTATTTCTATATTGAACGAATGTCATGTTATAGATTGTGAGAGGGAAATTTCACAAAATAAAAAGGCATTGATTTTGCTCGATACTGATAACATGCCAGAAGAATTGATAACCATGTATTTAAAAAAATTCAATTCTTCGTATTTGGTGATCATTGATCCGTTGCATATCTGGGCGTCGTTAATTATTAGAAATCAAAATGATTTTCAAGTCAATGATTACGTGCAAAAAATAGAAAATGCCTCAGATTTGGAATCTTGCATTGAGAGATGTAAAAAATCATTGGAAATTGATCAAACCGATATGGTTGTAGGTGAGTATTTTGTTGTGAAAGACCGCGGAGAAAGCACTTTTATAAACCTCAATAATATCACTGTCTTAGAAGGATTAGGTGCCTACACCAAAGTACATTCAGTAAATAAACAGTACATTGTTTCTAAGAACTTAAAAAAGCTGTTAGAGCAACTACCCAAATGTTTCATTAGAACGCATCGGTCGTTTGCCGTTCATATTAAACACATTAACAGTCTTTCTGGAAATCAAGTTTTGCTTCACAACGGTGAAACAGTAAAAGCATCAAAATCTGGTAAAAAAATACTCATATCTAGGTTCTCTATTGCTTAACTTTACATCTTTAAAGCAATATGCATGAAAGCCTGAACTGGATTAACTTATTTATTGCTACTCTGGGGTTAAGTGCCGCCGTTTATCTATTCTTTGCGGGCAAGGAAAATCCTTACCTCTCTAAGCTCCTGTCAATAATCTTATTTGCCCTCAGCATTAGAAACTTTTCTCAGGGTATCATTAACATACAAATAGTCGATTTCTCTGTATTTCCATTTTATATATTTGTTGGTTTCCAATTTGTAGTGCCGGCCAGTGTTTTTCTTTATCAAAGAGCACTAATCACTGATGAACTCAAATGGCAAAACAAACATTATTGGCACTTCATACCTGGGGTAATAATCTTTTTAATTGCATTTTTTAGCTTTATTATTTACAAACAAGAGCCAACAACTATACAAAGTGCATTTATTTATGACCAATCGGTACAGGAATTAAAATTGTTGATTCACTCCAAATATTTGTATTTATTGTGGACAATGATGGCCCTTCCTTATTTGTTTTTGATTTATCGCCTTTTTATTAAAGGTATTTCACAAGGAACTTTCTTAGGAAATCACGGAAAAGAAATTGGAATATGGGTAATGATTCAAATGATTCCGTTTAACCTGTTTTATTTATTACTCAGTAGAGAAGTATTCTCGGCATTTTGGTATGATAGACCCATTATAACCAATACTCAACACCTCATTGTTAAAAACATGTATTTATTGATGATGGTGGTTTATGTTTGGATGAAACCCCAACTCTTAATTGGTTTACCCAATTGGAAAAACATAAAGAAATCAACCCCAAAAAGCTTTCCCGACACCTTAGAAATAGCGGGTTGGAAAAACCCTACCATCGATCAAAACCAATTTTCTGAAAACACTGATTTCACACTGATTATGGAAACCATTCAAGAGTATGCGTGCACCAAATCAGAATTTAACAGCGACGAATTCGCCTTAGAAAACCTCAGCATAAATACCAAAATACCGGTACATCACTTGAAATTTTTATTTAGATACTATCAAGATTTTGGTTTTAACGGATATAAAAATTTCATCAGGATGGTCAAAGTCATTGACTTCCTTGTTCAAAACAAGCACCTTTCTCACACCATTGAATCTCTAGGGCAAGCTGCAGGATTTGGCTCTAATAGCACCATGCTACGCACCTTTAAAAAACACATTGGTTTATCACCCAATGAAATAGTTCAACAACTTCAAACCGAAGATGTTACCAACCAAACAAACAACAGTAAACTGAGCAAAATATGCAAACTAATTCCTACTGCATAAACAATTGGGAATGAGTTAATCTGATACATCTTACGGGCTCTAAATACATAAATATAATACAGCGACAACACCGATACCGGCTGTACCATGAGAGAAACCCAAAAATTGGTTTTCAGTCCAACAAGCATTACAAAAATAGAAACAACGTAAAATGCTATAGACGCATTCCGTTTTAGTTTTCGGTTCGAACTTTTTGAGCCCCTTTTTTCTTGCTGCACGTTGATTTCGGAATTCATGATCAATCTAAAGTTAGAATGTTAAAAAAAAAGAAAGGGGCTGGTTAACCAAATCAAGAACCTTTCGCCCCTCCTTTTTCATTCACCTGAGATCAAAGTTAAACCAAGACCTATCATATACACACCCATCCCAGATTGACGGCATTAAATCTTATTCTATCTTATGAAAATAATGCTAAAATGACGAATGTTATGCTACCATAACTTACTTCAAAAGGTGAAATACCACCTGCTCTGAACCTCGCAACAATCTATTTCCGCTTTTATATTTATACTCATACATGATGATATAACTACCTGATTGAACCATATTTCCACCAAAAGTCCCATCCCAACCCGGGTCGTTTTCAGTACCTTCAAATAACTTCTCTCCCCATCTGTTGTAAATGTGATAAGTAAGTTCCTCCACATTATACACAATAGGCCTAAAGTAATCATTCTTACTGTCTGAATTTGGAGTAAATGCCGTTGGACAATAAACCCTGCAATTATGATCTCTAAATTCAATATTCAAACTATCTGCCGCTACTCCACATATGTTTGTTGCCTTAACCCAATAAAGTCCTGGTTTTACAATTCTTCGAGCAGGTAGCATGCTACCATCATCCCAAACATATTGCGTGTTCCAATTATCTATACTCAATTCCAAAAGTTCGTCTTTACATAAAATACTGTCATCTCCTAAATTTACCCTAGGATAAGGATATATCCAAGTAGTTTGACTGGAACTATCAGTGCAACCATTTACAGTAATGACGTAACTGATGGTATCTTTCCAAAGTACCGTCGGAATCAAATCACTTCCAACCATATTTTTGCCGTAAAATACGCCACCCGTGGTGTTGGGTGTCAAGACATAGTTTCCTGAACCCTCACAATAATATTCTCTCAATGGAGCAAATACCGGATCTGGCATGGGTTTAACAAAAACCGCTCGACTTACCGAATCAAAACATCCAACAGAACTCTCCACCGTCAAATAAATTCGCTTGAAACCTGGCGACAAAAACCGATAATTAGCAGTTGAGGTTATTTCCGATTTCTCCTTATTAATATCCCACCATTGCCTAATTAGACTGAATGAATCGGTACTCAGATTGTTGAACATGTATTGATTTTGGAACAAACATTGTGCACTGTCATTAATGCCTATCAAAGCCGTTGGACGAGGATAAACACGTACTACTCGAACAGCGCTGTCAATACAACCACTATCTGAAATATTCACTAATCTGATGGTTTTAAATCCTGAATTTAAATATGTTTTCGCTTCTACAGAACCACCATTCATTCTTGCATCTCCTTCGTCTAAGTTCCAATGATGTGCAATGATCTTTCCGCGGCTAATGTTGCTGTTTGCAGTGAATATGTAATTCTGTGCATTTATGCATTGGTCACTATCATTCCATAATAAAACGCTTGTCGGGTTGGGATTTACAAAAAGAAATTGAGTCATGGAGTCCATACACCCCAGGTCAGAATTGGCAACCAATCGCACAAAATGACTTCCGGTATCAGCAAAAGTATATTTTTGATCAGTGTTTGACTTCACAAAAGTCTTGCCCCCAAAATTCCATGTCAAATCAAACTGTCCCTCCAAAATACTTGAAGTATTTAAGAAAATGAAATCTTGATCTCTAAAACACTGTCCTTCATCATTGGTATAAAATGAAACTTCGGGCATGGCCCCTACCCTTACCCATTGAGTTACTGTATCTGCACATCCATGATTGGTGATTGCCCGCATAACAATGGGATATCTTCCATGTTTTAAATACTTGTGTGAAACCTCATAACTTGTATCTTTTAAACCATCCCCAAAATCCCACTGTCCCCAAGAAACACCGTATTTCACCCGAGTATAATTGGTGATATCAAATAGATTCTGTCGCAAACATTGAAGCGTATCATTGATGGTAAATTCAATGATGGGATGTGGATGCGCAACAGCCCAACGACTCTGGGAGTCTATGCAACCCTGATCCGAAGTCTCAATCAATTTGACCCAATAAAAGGAATCTTTCGAAAAAGAATGAGAAAACTGCTTTGCATTGGTAGTATATCCATCCATTAAAAGCCACTTCGAAGTCATACTTCCCTCGTCAATGATACTATTGGCTTTGAAATCAAATTTATTTCCAAACAAACATTGCTCTGAATCATTGACCGCTATTCGGGGAACAGGCATAGGATTTACCCTAACCATTCTTGAAACAGTGTCAATACAGCCGTGATTGGATTTAGCCCTTAAAAATGCCCGTTTAAATCCACTAAATGAATAGAAGTAACCTGGCGACGTTAAATTAAAGGTATCACCAATGCTGCCTTCACCCAAATCCCACCAAAAGGTCATGCTTCCAAACTTAACCTTAGATGTATTGGTGAACTTGTAATAATTCTGCTCTAAACATTGGGCTGAATCGTTGTAGGTAAAACCAGCAACGGGCATTGGCCAAACATTCAAACCCCTTGAAACAGTATCAATACAGCCATGGTTGCTGGTTGCTCGTATTGCCACTCTGTAATACCCGTCATTGGAATAGGAATGAGAAACCGTCGAAGAATTCAACCAAACATTCCCATCTCCAAACTGCCAATCATAAGACAAGGTTCCGTATTTGATTTTGCTAACAGCATTGAATTTGAATTGATTGTTCAGCAAACACTGGGAATCATTTACGATATTAAAGAGCGGTGTAGGCTTAGGGAAAACGATGATTTTGCGATCAATGGAATCTATACACCCAAAATCGCTTTTAGCTACCAATCGAATATGATGGGTGGTGTCAGTCGGAAACGCCAAACTTATTGAATTCTCGGTGCTCACGGAATCCGTTTTATATTTCCATACCACACTGCTCGAACCAACTGGAATAGTGGTCTTATTAGTAAAAACAAACCTTTGATTATTAACACATTGATCACTATCATTAATACTGAAGGCCGGCAAAGGCATGGCTCTAACAAATACATTTTTTCGCAGTGAATCACGACAACCGTGAACGGTTTGTGCTATCAATCGAACCGAACGACTGCCGTAATTATTGTAGATATGGCTCACGGAAGAACCTGAATCTCCTACACCATCGCCGAAATTCCAGTAAGCCTTAATTCCGCCTCGAGAATCAGTACTATTGTTGGTGAACTTAAATTGATTCTGTTTCCAACATTGACTGCTATCATTGATAGTGAACCGAGGAACCGGCATATCAACCACATTCACGCGCTTTTGAACAGTATCCTTGCATTGAAACGCAGAAGTAGCTATCAATCGAACGTTCCAATAGCCAGTATCCGGATAACTGGTGGTTGGAGAAGTCAAAGTGGATTGACTCTGATTGCCCAAATCCCACAAATACGACAGATTCCCCCAGAAAATCGATGATGAATTTGCAAATTCAAAATATTGATTTTTAATGCATTGAATAGAATCATTCACCCAAAAATCAGCCTTGGGCATAGGCAACAGTCGCACCGGCTTAAACAGCGTATCGGAACATCCCTGGTCTGTTAGAGTTCGCAGCATAGCCCACTGATAACCCGTATCATTATACGAATGCTTGACGCTTCCGCTAGCATTAATCACGGTACTTTGAATACCATCGCTGTATGTCCATTGAGCGGTATAACTTCCTTTTTTGAGGGACGATAAATCGTTGAAAGTAAACTCATTCCCTCTAAAGCATTGCCAATTGTTGTCAATTCCAAAGTCGGGCACTACCGATGGTAGAATTTTGAATTTACTAAATACCGTATCCCTGCAACCAAAATTCGAAACCGATATCAATCGCATGGCATAAGTACCTGTATCACTGAATCGATGAGATATATTGGTGGTTGTATAATTGGCAAAGGGATTTTGATTTCCAAGCATCCATTGCAAGGTTGTTGCACCCACCTTTATGGTAGAAGCATCAGAAGCCTTCAGGTAGTGCTGCGTAAAACACTGCACTGAGTCGGCCGTAAATTGAAGTTTTGCTTGTGGAATATGATATACAAAAGCCCATTTTGAAATACTATCTTGACAACCGTGGATGGTTTTCAATTTCAGTTTGACCCTGAAATTATCTGGATAATTGTATTTGTGTTTTTGTTGCCATCCCCCGAAATAAGAAGAATCATCGTAATTCCATAAAACACTGTCAATGGCCTGTTTAGACGTGCTTATATTCAAGAAACGTGAAGAATCGCCGTAACAAATTCCTGAAACATTGAAATTTGGAACTGGCCTTGAAAAAATCAGAATATTTCTCGTTGTGGTATCAAAACAACCCGCTGAATTACGCACCACCAAACTCACCGTGTAATTTTGGTCAGCAGCATAAGTTTTCAATGGGTTTAAAGCACCGCTTCGACTGCCATCTCCAAAGGTCCAATTGCGGTAATCTATGTAATCATTGAACGCTTCTGTAGAATCGTAAAATTGAGTTGACTCACCAATACAAGTGGATGTAAAGTTAAAATACGCTGAAGGAGGCGGTGAAACCTTCACCGTTCTATCTACCGTATCAACACATCCGTTTTTTGAAATCACTATGTGCCTAACTGAGTAGGTGCCTGTGTCTCCCCATTGCTTTGGCGGATGCAACTTGTCGCTGCCCAACGATGTATCACCGAATGTCCAAATACTCTCCGCTAAATAGCCAGTATTCAAACTGGTGATATCATAAAATTGTGTGGAATAATTACGGCAGTTAGTTACCCAAAACATATTGGCCCGAGGCTTTTCCCAAACTTCCACGGTGCGTTTCATGGTTTTAGAAGTATCTGGATAAATGGCTTCACACACCTTACTATTTCCATTGATCACAAAAGTTCCCCTTGCAACTAACTGAGGATAATAAAATCCGTACCCCTGAAAACTCAACGTTACGTTACTGTCGCTCTTGGTGGTTAATACATTGTTATTCTTATCGTTAAAACGCCAAATATACTCATCAGCATTTCGACTTAAATTATCAAATTTGACCTTCAGCGGTTCACAACCTACAGAATCAGATAAAAAATCAAATTTTGGCTCCGGCCCCACAACCACCATCAATTTTCTCGCGGTATCCGTGCAACCTTTGTTGTTTCTCACTATCTGAACTATGGGGTAATCACCAGTTGCAAAATACCGATTCGGATTTTCAAATAAACTTTTTGGATAGGTGCCACCAAAGGTATAATCCCAACCGGTTATAACATCCCCCGAAAGCGAAGCCCCAGAAGAATCAGTTACTCGGGCCGTTGAACTGATTTTTAGGGTTTGAGGACACAAAACAGTATCAGAGGGTAAGTTAAATCCTGCATAAATACCTGAAACATTTAAAACCAGGTGGTTCTTCAATGTATCTGTGCAACCCATACTGTCTTTTACTGCCATAGAAATGGCATACACACCGGGTTTGTGGTATGTGAACACTGGAGCCTTACCCAAATACTGATATCCTGCCCCATTGCCCAAATCGTACTGAATTTGTTCTTTGCCCGCTTGATAACGCTGCGGATTGCTGAAAATACCAGCAGAATTCTGCTCCAAATGGAAATATTTGGTGTTTTCCGTAAGCCTAAAACTATCTACTTCAGCACAGATTAAGGTCTTATTTACATAAAGTTCAGGTTTAAACCCAATGGATATGTAGCGCTCTTCATAAATGGTGCAACCATTTGGATGAACCGCTGTCAGCCGAACCCAATACGATCCTGATTTCTGATAGGCATGTCTTACGGTATCAACTTTGGTAGTAGTGAGCGTCCTTGAATCCCCAAAATCCCAAGTAAACTTAATACCTGTGGCTTGAGCAGTGTCCTTGACCCTGAACCACATTGAATCACCTGCACAAAAATGCAGGGAATCTGCAAACTGAGTATTGAACTTTGCATCCAATTTGGTCACTTTCAAGGCCTTGTGGTACCAAGCCGTGTCTCGGCAAACATTCCCTGCGGTATCTGAACCATTTTCAATGACTAAACCGATGCTTACATATCCGTTTGAATCACCCACGGGCACACCCACTCTGTAGTTGTATGAATAACTATTTTGTATCCAATTACTGTCAAAATTAGAGGTATTGCGAGCTTGTAGTGAATCCCACATGACCCACCAATTCAGCTTTTTACAAACAGGCTCTGATTGATTCAAGTCAAAGGTGATGGTTTTATAAAATTCAGGACCAGGACAAGCATTGGTATCGCTCGCGGTAAATGTACCTGCTGCTTTTGGAGCCATAAGGGGAAGCGGTTCAAAGGCCGTATCTGCACAGCCAAAGACGGTGTCCTTTACAATTAATCGGGCGTTGTAACATCCTTCCTTCCCGTCTTTGTATCGATGTTTGAACGTCAAAGAATCTCTGGAGAAATTGCAGTTATTACCCACGTTTTGGCCCGCCTTTCGATTGATTACACAATTGGGAGCCCATTGATCGCCGGCATCCCAGTATGATTGTAAATATCCGTTGTAAAAAGCGCTTGAAGCATTGGTAAAATAAACAGTATCTTTTACTTGACACTGAAACTGATTGACCACGTTCATTCGTGCAACTGGCCCTCTGATTAAAACAGAATCTAAGATTACTGTGCTATCGCACCCATTCTTGCTGATGGTCACCTTTGGTCTGTAAATGCCTGGAGTTCGGTAGTTATATGAAAATTGAAAGCTGTTCGATTGATAAGGAATTTGCCACACAATAGAGGCACCAGCAATGGGTGTTTGGTAGAAAAAAGTAGCATTGTTTCTAGCACATTGACTGGAAACCGAATCCAACCTTGCATCCACCACATAGGATGTATTTTGAATTTTATTGGGCGATGTAAAGGTATCTGAGCACCCAAAAGTATCGGTCAGAGCCAATTTCACATAGAAAATTCCATCTTTATTAAATCCGTGACTCGGAAAATAATAAGGCTTATTACTAAAAGAAGAGTCGCCCCATATT
>Ga0079300_10000600_pt1 | contig 13641 bp, 10 predicted proteins | sample Wag4_2014_7_11_FD_74799 | JGI IMG/M metagenome (GOLD analysis project Ga0079300, IMG submission 74799) | Fresh water microbial communities from Ohio, USA - Utica-2 Time Series HT 2014_7_11 | ecosystem: Environmental > Aquatic > Freshwater > Water tank | place: USA: Ohio | collected 2014-07-11
TCGTTTGGGCCTGCAAATCCTGTACTTATCCAACCGGAAGCGGTCCCAATGGGCTGCTACCGAAAGCAATCTCAAAAACTTGGGTCTTCCGGTGGAAGGATTGGATTCGATGTTACTGCGACAGGAGGGTCATGATAAACAAGCCCGTCGAGACGCCGTCACCGCCAAGGCAACGGTTTTGCAATGGGTGGGGGATAATCTTCAGGATATGAACAATTTCCAGACCTTCACATCCGAGGAAGAGCGACAGCAAGCCCTTGATAGGCAGGTGAATCGGCTTGGCAGAGACTGGATTCTTCTTCCCAACCCTGTGTACGGGCCATGGGAGGATTTATGGCATACGCCTTCCAAACCGGTCGCAGCGGGTGACATCCCATTTGCCAACGAAGCAGGGCCTTCGGTTGAGGCGACGAGTCCCCTTCGCAAAGAGCGCTTGCTCCAGCGTTTGCGTTTTTTTAGACCCTAAGACCAGTCCATGGGTGAGGTGTGCCTAGAAGACACGGTACCCCAGACCAACGGCCACATAGGATGTTTGCATTTCGACCAAATCGCTGGTTCCCAAATCCATAAGCCCGGCGTTGTAGCGTAGGTTCAGGAGCCATCCCGATGGATGAGTGTAGGATAATTCGGTCTGCAGGCCCAAGTTAAAGGGTCGAGCAAAATCATTGACATCGTTGCCAATGCTGAGATCTTCTTCAAGTTCCGTTTGCCCTTCGTGGGTATGGGATGTTGCGGATAGATGGTAAGCAAGGGCTGGACCGGCCGAAAGTCCCAAAGAACCCTTCCCAACGGGGAGGCTGTAGCGAAACAACAAGGGAATCTCCAAGGCGTTGATTCGAAAATCATCGTGATGGTCATCGTGCTTTAGACTCGCACCCATTTGAACAAGGCCAAGGCCTGTCTGTAGGCTTAGGTGATCCGTCAAGGCATACCCCGCCAGGAGACGTCCTTGGAACCCGTTAAGTCGATGTAAATCATCGTTTTCCATCCCCAAAACGGACCATTGGAGGGATGCAATGCTCATCCCGGCATCTGCTTGGAGGGACCAGGGGCTTTGAGCGTTGGCAGATGGCCGAGCCAAAAGAAAAGCGAAAAACAGAACCCAAATGGTTCGATGCATGGGGAGGTTGTAACCGAATTTTTTCATTGTTTTTGGGTAAAATTTTAGTGGATTGATTTTGTGTTTTGATAAAAAAAGGTATAAAAATTTTATGGGGGATGCTTTAAGGTTTAATGACCAAAGGAAATGTGATTTTGATATCGGAATGCCCACTTTCTACGCCGCTGTTGCTGCTCTTGCCAAAGGCGATATGGCGTAAATTTATTTCAACTGAACCCGAACCGCCGAGGTTTTGGGTCTCCCAGGTGGTTTGGAAACCCAGCGGGAGGTTGAGGAGATCACGGTCGGTGATGTCAATCGTCAAAAGGCTCGTATCGCTTTGGTAAACAAAGAGGTGCTGGTTGCCCTGAGCGGTTATCAAGGGGTTTAAGTCCTGCGGCGGGGAAGCGAGTTTGTTGGTCAATTGCAATTGGGCAGCATAGGTTTGAGATGGCCTCAATCGAAGGGTGTCCCAGCGCAGTGGTTGGTTGCCCCCTGCACCGTCCGGGTCGTCAAAAACAAAGGTGTCCCTTTGGACCGGAAAGGCGGAGGAATCGCTCAGGATCAGTGACAGAGTGGTCACGGTGCCGTGCTGTCCGTCCGGTGATGGATTGTCCACTTGGGGACGGCATCCTGTTAGGATAGTCAGGCCCACAAGGGGGAACAACCAAGGGGGGAAGGATAAGTCGAATCGATTCATGCCGGGTTATGACGATGGAGGTGGTATTGGAGGCGAAGACTTAGGTTGAACCCCTGCTCATCCGAAAAATAACGAAGTCGATTCATGTAGTCCCGGTAACGGGTGTTCAGGAGGTTATCCAAGCTAAACATCCATTGCAGGTGCCCTCCTGGCCCCATGGCACCGGCATAGATGCGTACCAAAGTATAGGCGGACGGTGCGGGGGCATAGTCAAGGGATGTGTTATTATCCAATCCCAGGGGGACACGTCTTTGGCGAGTGACATGGAGAGCCTCCATGCCGCCACGCAAGGTTCGCAGGAACGAGAAGGGCCGACCATCCGCAGGTTCGCCCTGTGCTGCATGATGAAGGCCCACGGTCCATCGGTCGGCAGGCATCCAACCCAACCACGCCCCACGATGGCGCTCCCGTCCACGTACCAAGGCAGCGGACATATCAAGACGCCAACCCGAACCCAAAGGCAGCGAAGCTTTGGTATTCCAATGCGTTAAGGTGGCATCCCTGCCAACGTAGGCAAATTGGGGATAGACCCCGTTAATGGTCTGCGCTGGGGGTTGCAGGGGCTCCAAAAAAATAAAGCCATCGATCTGGCGGCTACCGACCTGGCTGTGAAACAAGCGTCCGTTTTTTTTCCATTCCAAGCCCAAATTCCCTGTTAAGGTCTGCTCTGGCCCCAGGAGCGGGTTTCCTAATTCCAAGGCGGCCATGCCTTGGTGCAAGCCGTTGGCATACCATTCAGGGGCCGAAGGAGGCCTCCAACCGCTGCCGGCGTTGAGGCTTAGCAGCCAGGCTGTTTGGGGTAGGCGATAATTCCAGGTCCAGGCCGCACTCCATCGGTGGAACGAGCGCTCATCCCTCGTGACCGGGTCGTTCGGTTGGCTGCCCGGGGCGCGGTAATACGACTGAAAATCAATCTGGTCAAAACGGAGGGCCCATTCGTGCCTCCCCATTTTGGCGGATTCCCAAGCCACGAGGGAATAGCTCCAAAGGTTTTGGTTTTGGTAATTGCGAATAAATTGACGGGCATTGCTGGCTTGGTTCAGGTTTTGTTGGAACATCAGACCGACTGCTTCTTCGATTCTCCAGCGTCCCAGGTTTTGGGAGTAGGTATACGATGCCGTGTGGGTTCCCAAAGCCAAGGCCATTTCCGGGAGAGGTAGAAAAGACCGGGTATCGTATTCTTTGCGTTGGTTGTCTTGGTATCCAAAGCGCAAGCTGCTCAAACCACCCTGTGAATGAGATCGCTGCATGCGCAGGCTGTATTGGAGGTGAAGAACCTCCTGCAGGGGTCTTTGGATTTGGTAACCAAAGCGCCCCTCCCAAAGGGGTTCAGAGCTCTCCAGCGCCCTTTGAAGGTCTTCGATGTTTTCGACATGGGCGCCAGGGTAGAGGCCTTGGCGAAGGCGATAAAGTCGTAAATAATTATTGATGAGCCATTTGCCTTGGCTGTATTGAAGCTCTGCTGTTGTGCTCTGCTCACGGGTTCCGGTATTGGCGAGGTAGGCCCCCGGTAAGCGCAGGTTGCCGCTCATTCGGCTGCTTCCTTGCCATCGCCCTTGAAGTCGACCGTTGCGAGAGAGCGGACCCTGCAAGCGTAGGTGGTTTCCTATCAATCCGTTGTTACTCATCCAAACAGTGGAAGCATGGGCGTCCAGGTGTCCATGCTGCAGCAAGGGTGGCGCTTGCAGGTCCAAGACCCCACCAATCGCTTCGGGGCCGTGGCGTAGGCTGGCAGCAGCCTGCAGGATAGACCATTCACCTTCTTGGAACGGGTCGATTTCGGGGGCATGGTCGCTGCCCCATTGCTGCCCTTCCAAACGGACCCCGTCTTGGAGGATGAGAATGCGTTGGCTGTGCAGACCGTTGATTACGGGTTTGGCCAGTTGGGTTCCCGATGACAAAACGCTCATCCCTGGAACGGCTTCCAATTGCCGGGCCATGGGCGTTCCGGAATGCTCAAATCGTTTCAAGACATCCAATCGCTGGAGGTCCGGGGTGCTGGTCTTTTTTTCTGCAAGCACGTCCACCGTTTGAAGTTGCAATTTCTGGATGCTATCCATGGCTTGGGACCCTTTGGTGGAACCCTCACGGATCGGACCTGCTGGTGAAATCAGGACGAAAAGCACAGACAATAAATGCAACATTGTTGCAAATATAAAGATTACATTGTGTTTCCATCGTAATTTTCTTAATTTCGGCCGCCATTCCAAGCCCTCCCATGTCCCAACCTGATTCCACTCCACGACCTCATTCTATCAAAGCAGTTATTTTTGATTTGGACGGGGTTTTGGTGGACACCGCACGGTACCACGACCAGGCTTGGGAAGAATTGGCCACCGGTTTTGGCTATGCCTTGACCGAAGCAGATCGGCATGCCCTCAAGGGTCGTTCCAGGGCGGATTCCTTGGAGTACATCTTGGAACAAGCCGGATGGGAAGATGCCGACCCCGCCCAAAAATCCCGTTGGTTGCAGGCTAAAAACGCTCGTTATCTGGAGTTGGTTGAGGAATTGACGCCCCACGATGCCGCCGAAGGTGCCCAAGATTTGTTGAGGCATTTGCGAGAAGCCGGTATCAAATTGGCCTTGGGTTCCGCCAGCCAAAACGCCACCAAGGTGTTGAGCAAGATTGGCATGGAAGGGGCCTTTGATTCGGTGGTGGATGGAACCCGAACCACTCGCTCCAAACCCGACCCTCAGGTTTTTGAAATGGCAGCAAGCGACCTGGGTTTGGAACCCAAGGACTGCATTGTGATCGAAGACGCACAGGCAGGGATACAGGCGGCCTTGGCAGGGGGCTTCAGGACGATCGGATTGGGAGACCCCTTGGTATTGGCGCAGGCCCATCGAGTAATCGCCTCTTTGAAGGAATTATCCTTGGATCAAGGGCTCGTTCTTTTTGAAATATAGAAGTTATGAAGAAAGCAATGTTTGGTTTGGACCCTTGGTTGGTAACCCAAGAAGGTTGGGACGCTGGATTGCATGAAGCAGCCGAGAGCATGTTTAGCCTTGGCAATGGTTTTTTTGGCCAACGGGCCATGCATGAAGAGGCCTATTCTGGTCATACCCTTCAAGGCTCCTATGTGGCAGGGGTTTATTATCCGGACAAAACCCGTGTAGGGTGGTGGAAAAACGGTTACCCTGAATATTTCGCCAAGGTTCTGAACGCCACCAATTGGTTGGACCTGGATTGGTCGGTGAACGGCCGTCAGGTTGACCTGGCCACATGGACCCCTGAATCGTATCGTCGATCCTTGAGCATGCAGCGCGGCCTTTTGATCAGGGATTTTGAATTGTTGACCGAAGATGGAATTCGAATAAAGGTGCAATGCGAACGTTGGATTTGCAAAGACCGGCCCCATTTGGCCTGCCTTTCGTACCGGATCACCGCCCATTCGCCCTGCGATTTGGAATTGGTTTCCGGACTGAATGGCCATGTGCGCAACAAGGATGCCAATTACGAGGAGCTATTTTGGCAAAGGTGCTTCGAAGAGGGCGGTCCCCAAGGGTATGTGCAAACCAAGACCGCCAAATTGGATTTTGAGGTCGGGGTTGCCGCCGAGCATCGCTGGGAATTCCCGGAGGGTCAGGGCCAAGGACCTTCGGAGTGGGAAACATCGGAATGGGTGAGCCGGCAACGCTTGAGCGTGCACCTCGAGGCCGGAGAATCCGTTGGTTTCATCAAAAGAATCGCCGTTCTTTCTACGCTGCACGCTGCCGCTTTTGACCTAAAAAAACAGGCTTTTGCCGTCCTCGAGGAGGTTCGGAATCTCAGCCACGAGGATCTTCGAAAGGAACAAGCAGAGGCTTGGGAACGGGTATGGGAACAAGCGGATATCCAAATTGAAGGAGATATCGCTGCTCAACAGGGAATTCGATTTAACATTTTCCACCTCCATCAGACCTACAATGGTTTGGACCATCGCCTGAACATTGGTCCCAAAGGATTCACCGGCGAGAAGTACGGGGGATCAACCTACTGGGATACAGAGGCTTATTGCATTCCATTTTATTTGGGAACAGCCCCTGCACGGGTTGCTCGGCAATTGCTAGAGTACCGGTACCGTCAACTGGACAAAGCCATTGCTAATGCCAACAAATTGGGATTCAAAGACGGAGCAGCCTTGTTCCCTATGGTGACCATGAACGGTGAAGAATGCCACAACGAATGGGAGATCACCTTTGAGGAGATTCATCGCAACGGGGCCATGGTGTACGCGATCGATCAGTACGTTCGCTACACCGGTGACCGTTCGTATTGGTGGCAAGGTGGGCTAGAGGTGATGATCGGGGTTGGTCGTTTTTGGGCGCAGCGCGTTCATTGGTCCGATGTACGCAATGCTTGGGTGATGCACGGGGTTACAGGGCCCAATGAATACGAAAACAATGTAAATAACAACTGGTACACCAATTACCTTGCCCGGTATTGCTGGCACTATACGCTCAAGGTGATCGAATCGGTTCGCGTTGAGCAAGCGGCCTATTGGGAAGAACTAACGGTCAAGCTTCGATGGGACACAGCCGAGGCCAAGGATTGGGAACAGAAAGCCGAACAAATGGCCTTACCTGCCGATGAAACATTGGGCATTTGGCTGCAACAAGATGGTTACCTCGAAAAGGAACAAATCATGGCGGCCGATCTTCCAACCGAGCAGCGGCCCATCAATCAACACTGGTCTTGGGACCGCATCCTTCGCTCCTGTTTTATCAAACAGGCCGACGTCTTGCAAGGCATGTTTGTTTTTGAACATGACTTTTCGGAAGAGGCTTTGCGCCGCAATTTTGATTTTTACGAGCCCAGGACGGTTCACGAATCCTCCCTTTCCCCCTGCGTTCATGCGGTCCTGGCGGCTCGTCTCGGCAAAATGGACAAGGCCTACGAAATGTATTTGCGGACATCCCGCTTGGATTTGGACGATTACAACCGCGAAGTGCACGAGGGACTTCATATCACCTCCATGGCCGGGACCTGGATGTCGGTGGTGATGGGCTTTGGAGGTCTACGGATGATGGAGGACGGATTGAGTTTATCACCGGTCTTGCCAGCAGCCTGGACGGGTTACGCCTTTCACTTGCATTGGCGTGGTGCGGATTTGCATTTTCGGGTCCAATCGCAGGGTTTGGAATGCCGCCTGGAAGGGGTGGCCAACTGCGTTCTTCGACTTTACGGTCGAGAGGTGACCTTGGAATCCGGAAAACCTTTGGTTATTCAGCCGGAATTAGCTTAACTTTCCCTTCACAAAAAGGGATTTATGGCATTATCAACCGTCGCTCAGCGCGATGCTGCATCCTCCAGTGGAATCGGTACAGGGTCTTCTGGAGGGTCCGAACAGCGGACCAACCTCCGTTTTTGGCAGATTTGGAACATGTCCTTCGGGTTCCTGGGCATCCAATTTGGCTTTGCTCTGCAAGGTGGATACATGTCCAGAATTTTCCAAACATTGGGCGCCGATAAGGACCAAATTCCGATGTTATGGATTGCCGCCCCGCTCACCGGGTTGTTGGTTCAGCCCATCATTGGGTATCTCAGCGATCGAACCTGGAGTCCTCGCTTGGGCCGACGCAGGCCGTTTTTTTTGGTGGGTGCCATCCTAAGCTCGTTGGCCTTATTCTGGGTGCCATATTCTTCGGCTCTGTGGATGGCAGCCGGTTTTCTTTGGGTCTTGGATGCGTCCATCAATATTTCCATGGAGCCATTCAGGGCTTTGGTAGCCGACAAGTTACCGGACCGTCAGCGATCCTATGGCTTTGTTGTCCAAACACTTATTATTGGTGTAGGAACTTGGGTCGCGTCCAATTTGCCTTGGCTATTGACCGTGATGGGTGTTTCCAACGAGGCTCCTGAAGGAATGTTGCCCGATTCCGTTCGCTTGGCTTTTGGGATTGGGGCAGCTGTTTTTTTGGCTTCCATTTTGTGGACCGTATGGACAACGACCGAAGATCCTCCTGCTGATTTGCAGGCTTTTCGCCAAAAGAATGCCGAGAGCGCCGGATTCTTTCGCGGGCTGGGGGAGATCCTGGACCAGGTTGGCCAGATGCCTGCCGTGATGTGGAAGTTGGGTTTGGTGCAGTTTTTCTCGTGGTTTGCCTTTTTTACGATGTGGTCCTTTGCCACCCCTGCCTTGACCGAGCATGTCTTTGGGGCACCCATGCCAAATCCAGGTGCCGTTGATTTCGAGAAGGCTTATGGGGCCTACAACCAAGCAGCAAACAAAGTAGGTTCTGCCATGGGTCTTTACGGTTTGACTTCGATGGGCTTCGCCTTGGTTTTGACCTTGGTTACGGCCTCTAGAACCATCAATCAAAGGCTCATTCACGGGGTTTCTTTGGCGCTGGGTGGTCTGGGTTTTGCAGGCATGACCCTGGCAGGTCCTGAATACCCCGAAATCATTAACCTAGGATTTGGTTTGATTGGCTTAGCCTGGGGCAGTATTTTGAGTATGCCTTATGCCTTGCTTTCATCGCATGTGGCCCCGGAACGCATGGGCATTAGCATGGGACTCTTCAATATGTTTATTGTCCTACCTCAAATCGTTGCCGCCTTGGGCGGGGTCAACTGGACCTACAAGTTGTTTTTTGGGGAGGCTGTGATTCATACGATGAGTTTGGCCGGCCTCAGTCTTTTGCTCGGTGCTTTGTCCGTACTGATACTGCCCAAGACCGTGGGCCGGCACGAACATTAAAGTTTGGCTTCAAATTTTAAGAGCGGAATCCCCTTGGTGGATCTGCTTAATTTTGGACGAATTCACAAATTGACTATGAAAACCCTTTTTTTTATTAAGTCCTCTTTTGGGCGGTCCCTTGCGTGGGGTCTGGTTTTGATCGTATCGATGGCGCGTCAAGGACAAGCGTCTCATATCCTGAGTGGTTACCTGGGGGTCGTTCAGACATCCAGCGATTCGGTCCGCTTGCAGATGAGTTTGTACCTGGATACCATGGGCTTGATCAGTCCCCAATTAACCGTGGAACGTTGGGATCTGGTTGGCGGAAATGGACAGTTGAACGGGTCGGTGGATTTGATTCAACAAAGCGTTACCACGTTTCAAGGTGTTCGCATCGTCGCCTACCTCAGCCCCAGCATTTACTTGGCCTCGGGGCAATATCGCTTTGTCTACAAGCATTGCTGCCGCAACCCCCTCGTCATGAATATGCCGACCTTAGCCCCGGCTTTCCCCTTTGTCATTGGAACGGATTATACCAAAGTTCCCTTCATGCCGCCCACCACGCCATCCAATACGCCTCTATTCACCAGCCCCGTGCCTTTCAACCTGTTGGAGGATACCGCCCAATTGCTTGCCTTTGGTTCCTACCTCACCGAGCCCGATGGGGATTCTTTCGTGGTGGAAGCGGATTCGATTCTGATTGATCACGGGACGAGCGGATTTGTTGCGGCATCGATGGCGACCGCCTTGTCGGCCTGGGGGCCCTACTTGGTGGGGCCAAGCACACTTAATGTGTTATGGCGTCCCGATTCATCCGGCCTGTACGCGGCTGGTTGGCGAATCAAGGAATTTCGTAACGGGCAGGTGATTGGAATCCAGCGGGTTCAACATCATTTTCGGGTGGTCAAGTCTTTTGCCACTTCCTTGATAGACCTAGGTCGGGATGAAATTTCGACTTGGGACCCCGAGTCCCAGGGGGATTACTACAATCTCAATGGACAGTTGATATTTAGCGGGGTATGGGGGAAAGATCGCCGTTACGACGGGGTCTTGTTGATTCGTCAAGGTTCTCGTTTTTGGAAGAAAGCCTGGCTGCCTTAGGGTCTAAGCCTCGAACCCGGTGATGTTTCGCTTGTTGGCGGGTTACCTGCCTTTTGTATTGGTCAATTTGGCCCTGGATTTCTATATTCTTCGCCATGGCGTTCTTGCTTTTCCGGGTCTAAGTCCATCGAGTCGCCGGCGTGGAAAACTACTTTTTCTCGCATTGATGGGGGCTATTTATTTGGGAATGCCTTTGCTGGCTTGGATGGGATGGGAAGAACGATCCGCTTTTTTTCGTAACATCGTACAGACGGCGGTCTTGGCTTTGCTCGCTTTCAAGGTTTGGGCTTTGCCGTGGCTTCTTATGGAAGATGGTGCACGCGGTTTGAACGGCCTATGGAGATGGTTGCGTCCCGTTCCGGCCCATGGGAATAAAGAGGGAATGAGCCGGGGGGCTTTTCTGAGTCGCCTGGGTTTTTTGGTCGGTGCTGTACCGTTGTTGGGGTTGGGAGGCGCTGCGGTATCGGGCAGCGCTTATCGCTACCGGGTTCATCGTCATACATTACGATTGAAGGATTTGCCGGGGTCGTTTCGAGGCAAGCGACTGGTCCAAATCAGCGATTTGCATACGGGTTCGTTGGACGATGCCGAAGGGGTGCGCAGGGGAATCCAGATGATCCTAGACCTCAAGCCGGATATTGTTGTTTTTACCGGCGATTTGGTCAATACCCAAACCGATGAGGTGGAACCTTGGATGGAGATGCTCAAGTTAATCAAGGCACCTCTAGGGGTTTATTCGGTTTTGGGAAACCACGATTACGGTGATTACAAATCCTGGCCCGATGAGGAGGCCAAGGCGCGGAATTTTGAAGAAATGTTACAGGTTCACAAGGATTTGGGTTGGCAGCTCCTACGCAACGAGGCCGTCCAAATCAAGGGTGAAAACGGGGAGTCCCTGGATTTGATCGGCTGCGAAAATTGGGGCCGTCGATCCGGGTTTGGCAAGCGTTACGGTAATCTGACCAAGGCCATGGAGGGCCTGACTCCAGTAGCGCCCAAAATTCTGTTGACGCATGATCCTTCGCATTTTGATTTGGAAGTTTTGGGAAAGCATCCTTCGATCGCCCTTACGCTTTGTGGGCATACCCACGGTATGCAAATGGGAATTGACATCCCGGGTCGATGGCGTTGGTCACCTGCCTCTTGGGTCTATCCGCATTGGGCCGGTCCTTACGAGTTTGGTGATCAGCAATTGTATGTTAACCGTGGTTTTGGCTTTGTAGGCTTTCGAGGCCGACTCGGAATTTACCCCGAAATCACCTGTTTGGAATTGGCTTAAGGCCCTCCCCTTATCTTTGGTGAATGTTATGGGACCGATTGCCATCCTCGCTGCGTAACCGGGGCCTTTTGCCTTGGTCTGGTCCCCGTGAATATGTTCGTGAGCTTTGTTCCTATTTGGAACAAACCCCTAAAGATTCCTTGTCGGTTGCCGGGGTTATGGCCCTAGACCAAAAACACAAGGACGAAGGACCCCACCAGCGTACCAAGCGTCGCCTGATCGACTTTTTGGTGAATGAACTTGCAGAACAAGGGTTTCCTGCCAACCTTTTGGACACCTATGGTGCTTGGATGGAGGTCTTGGAGCCATCCTACCAACCCACAGCGGAGGACACCCGCAAGGCCATTCAAGGGATGGTTCGGTTGTTGGAACGCGCCTTCGCAGACGGTCGTGCCGATGGTTCCGAAATCAAGAATATTCAAAATCTGGCCCTGACCTTTGAGCTTCGCTCGACGGATACCGGGCCCTTGGTCCAGCGTTTTGCCGAGCCGGTCTTGGGGCCCTTGCTTCAAGCGGGGATGGGGGATGGGAAATTGGACGAAGTCCAATGGCAAATCATTCGGGATTATTCACTCCTCTTGCAGGTTCTTGGTTTGAGCTACGACAAAGAAAGACTCACCAAAACCCTCCAGAAGGTCAATATTTACCGGGCCGGTCGTGGGGAGGATCCCGTGGGGCTTTACTTAATCGTTGGGTTCAAGACTTTTGAATTAGAACCCGTTTACGGGGTGACCTCGGCCCGATGGCACAGGGTCAAGGGTCGCTCCAAACAAACCGTCGATGGGCGACTGTATGTTTACGCCCGTCAGCTGCTTTTTCATTCGGAAGAGGTGTCCCTCCTCTTGGATTCCAACAAAGTCAAAGACGTGGGTGCCAACCTTTATGCGGTGGATCATTCCCATTACCTGACCATGACCCTCCAGGAGGACGGAGCCGAAGCCACCTTGCGGGCGCTGGAAGACAAAGTGTGGTTTGATCAGTGTTACAAAATTCTCACAGCCGGCGGTTTGGGTGCGGTCGCCGCCCCCGCTCCGGATCAAGCTAGCAAGGACGGACCCCAGGAACGATCCAAGGAAGCTTCCAGACCTGCCCAAAGTGGTTGGGAGGCTGCCCTCGCAGAGTTAAACGATTTGGTAGGCTTGGACCCCGTCAAGAATGAGATCACCAATTTGGCCAATTTGGTCCGTATGCAACAGCGAAGGGCCGAAGCCGGCCTCAAAACGGTTCAAGTCGGTTTGCATGCTGTTTTTACCGGAGCGCCCGGTACCGGTAAGACGACGGTGGCCCGGCTCTACGCCCGCTTGCTCAAAGAATTGGGATTGCTGACCAAAGGTCACCTGGTGGAAGTGGACCGAAGCGGTTTGGTGGCGGGTTTCTCAGGTCAAACGGCCATCAAAACCGACGAGGTCATTGCCAGGGCCTTGGACGGTGTTCTCTTTATTGACGAGGCCTACAGCCTAACCCCCGAAAGTGGCGATGATCATTTTGGGGAAGAAGCCGTCCAGGTTTTGCTCAAACGAATGGAAGATTATCGCAAACGTTTGGTGGTGGTCGTGGCTGGCTACACCGAGGACATGGAACGATTCGTTGGATCCAACCCTGGTTTGGCCAGCCGATTTGCGCGCAATGTTGAATTTCCGAATTATACCGCCGAACAAATGGTCGAAATTCTGGTTCGAATGTCAAATTCCAGTCAATACCAATTGGATGAAACCTTGAAGAGCCTTCTATGGAATCATTTTGAACAACGATGTGCTCGAGCCGGAAAGGATTTTGGGAATGCTCGTGAAGTTCGCAATTTGTTTGAACAATTGGTTTTGGCCCATTCGAATCGTTTAGCGACCATGGATCAACCTTCCACCAACGATCTTACAACCTTTACGGCGGAGGATTTGAAGGATGCCGTCTAAACGAATTTCCTAAGATATCTTTGCTTATGACCAGATCTCTTCCCAAAGTTCTACTCTACACATTAATTGCCTTTTTTATGTTTGGAATTTTTAAAACACTTTTTTCCCAAGGCGATTCCCAAGGCTTGCGGGATGCCCTTCAAAAGAAGGCTTTTTTGGTGGATGTCAGGACTCCTGGCGAATTTGCTTCCGGGTCGGTGCCTGGTGCTGTTAATATTCCGTTGGACAGGGTTGAGCAATCCTTGGATCAATTCAAAGGCAAAGGCCCTGTGGTCGTCTTTTGCCGAAGTGGAATGCGGTCCTCCCAAGCCAAAGATATCTTGGTACGGAATGGCTACAAGGACGTGGTGAACGGCGGTAGTTGGGAAAATGTCCGGGAGGCCAAAAAGTCCCTCGCGACCAAAAAATGAAAGCGGTTTAGCCTTTTTTTTTGGGCAGGGCCTTTGCAGGGCGTAATTTTGAGTCACCTAAAAACCCCCCTGCCCATGAGAATTACTGTTGCAAAAGGAGACGGCATTGGTCCCGAAATTATGGATGCAACCTTGGCCATTTTGGAAGCGGCCGGGGCGGAACTGACCTATGATTTTATTGACGTAGGGGAGAAGGTTTACCTCTCCGGCAATACCGCCGGGATAGAAGCAGAATCCTGGGATACCATTCGTCGTAACAAGGTTTTTCTCAAATCGCCGATTACCACCCCGCAGGGCGGTGGTTACAAGAGTTTGAATGTTTCGACCCGCAAATTTCTGGGTCTCTATGCCAATGTTCGGCCATGCTTTAGCCTTCATCCGATGGTGCGCACCGCCCATCCGGTCATGGACTTGGTGATTGTCCGCGAAAACGAGGAAGATCTCTACGCTGGTATTGAGCACCAGCAGACCGATGAGGTGGT
>Ga0079300_10000605_pt1 | contig 13569 bp, 10 predicted proteins | sample Wag4_2014_7_11_FD_74799 | JGI IMG/M metagenome (GOLD analysis project Ga0079300, IMG submission 74799) | Fresh water microbial communities from Ohio, USA - Utica-2 Time Series HT 2014_7_11 | ecosystem: Environmental > Aquatic > Freshwater > Water tank | place: USA: Ohio | collected 2014-07-11
AGTGCAGTGCAAGGCCCATTCGCATCCCAGCTTGCGGCCACTTGCTGGCAATAGACCTCCGGTGCAGCCGCCACCGCCAAGCCAGCAGCATCAATCAAGTCTCGGGTGGCAATCTGATGAGCTGACTTTGGAATCTCTGGCATAGAGAGGGTGGCTAGCCAGGCCGATAACGTTTCCGAGACCGACTGTTCAAATTGGTTTTTGCTGGTGATACCCACGCGTATACTCCTAAAAATTTTTTACGAAAAGGGAGGTTCAATTGTCTACTGTTTCCACCACACCACTGCAAGGTCAAGTCGCTCTGGTCACTGGCTCATCTCGTCGAATTGGCCGCTCCGTAGCCCTGCGCTTAGCAAGAGCTGGCGCCGATGTTGTGGTCCATGCCAACTCTGCGATGGATGAAATCACAGCCGTATCAAAGGAAATACAAGCCTTGGGCCGCCGCAGTATTGCACTTCTGGGTGACGTCACTTCTGAAGAAGCCGTCCAAAAAATCTTCTCGGCGATTGACCAAGAGTTTGGTCGCTTGAATATTCTGGTTAACAACGCGGCCATACGCGGTCAGTGCCCCTTCACTGAGATGACCTTGGCAGAATGGCAGCGGGTCAACAGCGTGATACTAGATGGGGCATTTCTCTGCAGTCGGGAGAGCATCAAGCGCATGGTCAAAAATGCGGATGGCGGCGTCATTGTCAACGTAGGTGGGGTATCCGCCCATATTGGGGCAAAACATCGTGCCCATGTCTCTACCTCCAAAGCGGGCCTGGTTGGCCTGACCAAAGCACTGGCCGTTGAATTTGCGGAACACAAAATCAACGTCAACTGCGTTGCCCCCGGCAAGATCGGGGGGGAGCGTTCAAAATCAGCAGGAAAATCCCCCGAGATGCCCGGCGCAAATAACATTCTGGTCGGCCGCGAGGGTGAGGTCGAGGAGGCTGCATTCATGATTGCGAACCTTTGCATGCCTGAATCCCGCTTCATGACCGCTCAAACGGTTCACGTGAGTGGCGGACTTTACATGCCTTGATTTCGGGCATTTCTTCGCCGAGATATCAGCCACTCCAAAGCACCAAGTGCGTGGCCGGACAGTCCATTGATGATGACTGCTCTGGCCACGTGAAACCCAGTGACCATTAGAATGTTTAAGTGCAGTACTGCTGCGGTCGTGGTCATTTCTGCAAACCCGCCCGGCGACAGCGCTAGTGCAGCGGTTCCACGATCAATGCCCGAGAGATAAGCGGTGGCCATGGCCACGATAAAGAAGAGACCACCCAGTACAAAGGTGTAGAGCACTGTTACCACCGCGAAACGGCCGAGTCGAAGTACCTCCTCCCGCTCAAATCGCGATCCAATCGAAATGCCTAGAAAAAATTGGGCTGCATAAAAGATTTCTCTCGGCATGGCTCCGCTGTATAGCCCAGCAATCGATCCCCCTGCAGCCCCAAACAGTGCGCCAACCAGCCACGGGTTATTGAACCTTGCAAGGCGAGTTACCAGCACCCCGACGATTGCAAAGATGCTGACCCAGACTCCCTCTTGCCACTCCAGACGAGAGAGGTCGCGAACGGACTCGAAATGACCGTCCCAGCCCAGCATCACCATGAAGGGGGGAAAGGTACAGACAACCAATGCGACTCGAATGGCCTGGGCCAGGGCAATCGGCTCCCTTCTGGCTCCATATCGATCCCCAATGTTCGCCATCTCACTCAGTCCGCCGGGAACCATACAAAAAAATGCGGTTCTTCGATCAACGCCTGCAATCTTTGAAAAACTCAACGCAACGATGGCGCTAATCGCGATTGCGAGAAATGGAGTGAAGATCATGAGCCACAAGTAAGGCAAGACCTGACTGGCCACGCTGGGAGTCACCGCCAAACCGAGGGCAGCGCCAATCACGACCTGTCCTAGTCTACGGCCGCTGTTGGGCGCGAATATCGTCGACCCCACCACCACCGAAAAAAATACTGTGGTGACCAAGGGCCCCAAAACCCAAGCCAATGGGACATGCCCTAGCTGGGCCAGCGCCCCACCGGCGACGGCACAGACTAAGGCAACTGGACGTGATCGCCAGAATGCAGCCATGCGAGTTGTTTAGTGGGACTTCTCGAGGAGTCCGACCAGCTCTTTAGAGTCCGCAACTTGCTCAAGATTCATCACCAGATCCGCTAAGCGATTGAGATGGTCTTCGGGGAACGCAGATAGGCCCAATTTCTTGAATTTGGCCCGGATGTCGTCGTCGAATGCAAAGAACAATTCACTGCCCCTGGGGGCCTCACGGGTTTCCGTCTCTTTCAAACCGTCTTTGAACTCGATTTCAACCCGAACTTTGTGGCGGAACTTGGACCCCAGAGCTGTGATAGCAGGATCCTCTTGCACTTCCACTAGCCGTGACACTTCAATTCTCTTTGGGTCATTGACGCAGGACTCCGGGAACTGATGCACGAAGACATCACCCTCTAACAGAAGCGTTGCAACACAAAAAGGAAGATTCAGTTGTGCTGAGGTTAGGCCCTCTGGCTTGTAGGCCCAGCCCACATGATCTGCGGTCACCTGAGAGCCAAAGACACGGATCTTGCCAATGTCTTGGATCTGGAATGGGTGCCGCTTCTTGATGTCTTGAATAGCATCCAGAGTGGTGTGATTACTGCCGACGCACGAGTAAAACTTCAGGGCGATTCGCTGGGTCTCGTACACGCTTCCCAAGCCTTGGGTTAACGCAGACAGTTGGAATCGATCTTGGGAGCGAGAAAAGGTGGTGCAGAATCCGCCGTATTCCGACTCGAAGACGTCGGTGATACCGGTGAATCCATTTTTGGCCAGCTCTGCTGCATAAAACCCACTTTGGGCCGACCGTCCAGCGTGCATCCTTTTGACCATCGCACCGTACTGGGCAGCCATTAGGCCGGCCGCTTGCGTACCGGCGATACCCAGGGCATGGACTGTCTGGTCGGCATCAAGTCTTAAGGCCCTCGCGCAAGCAGCTCCGGATGCAAAGACGCCGACGGTCGCCCCAGAATGCCACCCCTGACCGATGTGCTCTTGTCCCATGCAAATCCCGACTCGGGGTCCCGTCTCGTATCCCGCTAGAGCGGCAGCAAGAAACTCTTTGCCCGATAAGCCTCCACGTGCCGCAATGGCCAAAAGCCCTGGCAGGGTGACAGCGCCAACATGTAAAACGCCATGACGATGCACGTCATCGAGTTCAAATCCCTGAATCTGTGTTCCGTTAACCAGAACTGCGTGTGGCGCTGACAGTCGAACGTTGGATCCCCAACAGGCGGGGCCCATTGATGTCTGGTCCAGTTGGCTCAGCGTGGTTTTTAGTATGCGCACCCACGGCAGATCAGCCCCAAACAGCCCGCATCCCAGGGAGTCCAACATTAGAAGTTTGAGCCTGTGCAAGACCTCTGGCGGAACGTCTTCTGACCGAAGCGATGAGGTATAGCTTGCCAACTGTGCGGTGTATGGGTTGGACCCTGCTGAATGCGCCATAAGCCTGTTCCTCCTTGAACATGACGAGGGGAAATTCTTTTCTTTACAAAATTTGAGGTTCTAGTATACCTTTGCATACAAATTAAAAATCGGGGACAACCAGTCGTATGGGTTCAGTTGCAGAATTTCTTGCGGCGCGAGTGCTGGAGCTCGACCTGGCGACAGTGCCGACCCTCGCCGTCGACACCGCCAAGTTGGGAATACTGGACACGATCGGCGTGACCTATGCGGGCTCCGATGAGGTGAGTACCCAAGGCGTGCTCAAGGCCCTAACCGAGGCAGGCGATGGGCGACTCGCCCCGGGACGCGTAACAGTTTTGGCAAACCACGCCAAGACAAGCGCCCTAGACGCAGCGCTCTTGAACGGAACGGCCGCTCACGCCCTCGATTTTGATGATTGCAACAACACGATGGGTGGGCATCCTTCGGCTCCGATTGTGCCTGCCATCTGGTCCCTTGCGGAGGGACACCGACTGGATGGGGGCCGCCTGCTTCTGGCCTATGTCGCTGGGGTTGAGGTGGAAACCAAGGTGGGGCTGGCGGTCAACTTCCACCATTACGAGAAGGGGTGGCATCCAACCGCCACGCTGGGCACGATCGGAGCAGCCGCCGCATGTGGCTTGCTCTTCAAGTTAACCCACACACAATTGACCCATGCCATCGCCTTGTCGACCTCTATGGCTTGCGGCATCAAGGCGAATTTTGGGACCCCTACAAAACCCTTTCATGTCGGGCAATCTGCCCGCCAGGGGATGCTAGCCGCTCTGTTGGCCAAGTCGGGCATGGAGGCCAATCCCCTGGCGTTCGAACATCACCAAGGATTTGGGATGGTATTCAACGGGGAGGGTTTGTTTGACCTAAGCAAAATCGAGAAGCACTGGGGTCAACCCTGGGATCTCGTTGAACCCGGTTTAGCCTTCAAGCAACACCCTTGTTGTGCAAGTACTCATCCGGCTATAGATGCGCTGATGGCCCTCATGAAAAAACATCAGCTCCATGCAAACGATCTTCAACAGGTCACCTCCTACACCCATCCGCGTCGACTGGCCCACACCAACCGGCCAGATCCCCGGAATGGCTTAGATGGCAAGTTTAGTGTGCAGTACGTCCTTGCAAGGGCGGCCCTCAAGGGATTGGTCAGCGTCAACGACTTCTCGGACCAGGCGGTTTTTGATTCCGAGACCAGGGCGCTAATGAAGAAGATTGCTGCTCTCCCGGACCCCAATGCCGACATGGGTTCCTACGAACACTTCTACGCGCACATTAGGGTCACCACAAACACCGGAGAAGTCTTGGAGGAATCGGTTGACCGGCCAGTTGGGCGTGATCGAGACCATCCCTTGCCGGAAGGGGCCTTGGACCGGAAATTTATGGCTTGTACCGAGAAGAGGTTGCGGCCGGAATCCCAGCGCTATTTACATCAACGGATCATGTCACTCGAGAATGTCAGTGATATGTCCATCATCATGAACGAACTAATCTCAATGGAGGAGTAGGTGCAGCAAATTGATCTGACAAAAGTAAACCCGGATGTGATCATCGTCGGAGCGGGCAATGCGGCGCTGTGTGCCGCGATTTCCGCTACCGAAAAAGGGGCCAAAGTCTTGATGATTGAGTCTGCTCCATTTGACGAGCGCGGGGGTAACTCTAGATACACGGGGGGCGCTTTTCGATTTGCCTACTCAGGCCTGGAGGATCTCATCGAGGTGTGCCCGGATCTCGCCAATGAGGATACGAGCCACATTGATTTCGGAAGCTATTCCGAGGATCAGTTCTTCGATGACATGTACGAGTTGACCGAATTCAAGACCGACCCCGATCTCTGCGAAGTACTGGTTCGCAATAGCCGGGAAACCGCGAAATGGGTTGTCTCAAAGGGTGTGAAGCTGCAGCCAGGCCTGGGTCGACAAGCCTTCAAGATCGACGGGAAATTTAAATTCTGGGGCGGCTTGGCGCTTCACATCTGGGGTGGCGGCGAGGAGTTGCTCAAAGCACTCTATGAAAAAGCCGAGGCACTTCAAATCCCGATCGCCTACCGAACAGCCGGTGTTTCTCTGCTCCAGGGTTCGGGTGGTGAGATTGTCGGTCTGCGGGTCAACCAAGCTGGAAATCATCTGGACATCTCCGCCAAAGCGGTCATCCTGGCCTGTGGTGGGTTTGAGAGCAATGCTGAGATGCGTGCGCGCTACCTCGGCCCAGGCTGGGATTTGGCCAAGGTGCGAGGTACCAAATTCAACATGGGAGCGGGACATCAAATGGCCCTTGCGGTGGGTGCAAGGCCTGCCGGCCATTGGTCGGGGTGTCACTCCGTGGCGTGGGACGTTAATGCACCAGAGTTTGGGGACCTAACGGTTGGTGACCAATTCCAGAAACATAACTACCCCTACGGCATCATGATCAATGCACGGGGCGAGCGTTATGTCGACGAGGGCGCCAATTTTCACAGTCATACATACGCCAAGTACGGTGCAGAAATCATGAAGCAGCCAGGTATGTACGCCTGGCAGATTTTTGACTCAAAGGTCACCCATCTTCTTCGGGGAGAGTACCGAATCAAGCGAGTAACCAAGGTAGAGGCTCAAACGCTTGAGGAATTGGTCTCGAAGATGGAAGGGGTCAACGCGGATCAGGCGCTGAAAACCATTCTCGCGTTCAACGCGGCCTGCGATAGCAAGACCGAATTCAATCCCAACATCCGAGATGGCAAGAGCACGCAGGGTCTTGCCATCAACAAGTCAAACTGGGCCAACCCCATTGACACAGGCCCATTCCACGCCTATCACGTGACCACCGGAGTGACTTTCACATTCGGAGGGCTCAAAATTTCTGCCGACAGCCAGGTCATGGATACAAATGATCAGCCGATTCGCGGTCTCTATGCGGCCGGAGAAATCGTGGGCGGGCTTTTCTATCACAACTATGCAAGCGGGACCGGGCTGATGTCTGGTGCCACTTTCGGGAGACTGGCCGGAGAGCACGCGGCCAAAACTTTTGTTTAGTTTGCCGTGCTCAAACACCGAATATTAAAAAGGAGAGACGCATGAAAGATTTCGGAGAGAAGCGGATGAGGATCAAAGGGCTTGTTGCAGCTGTCGCACTGACCTTGGCAATGCCATTGGCCGCAAAAGAGGTTCGGTTTAACCGAGTAGAGCTCATTGTTCCTTATGGTCCAGGGGGTGGTTCGAGCATTCATGGCCAGTTGTTTAAAGAGGCGCTAGAGAAAACACTGCCTGGCAATCCAACGATCATCATGCGAAATGTTCCAGGAGCCGGCTCTGTCAAGGGGATTAATGAGTTTCATGCCAAAGGCAAGCCAGACGGCAACATGGTTGGGTCGATCGCCAGCGGCACCTTCTTTAGCTTTCTAGTGCAATCTCCGGAAGTGAAATACCCACTCACTCAATTCAAACCCTTTTTAGCGTCCCCTTTCGGCGTCATCATTTATGGCCGAAAAAATCAGGCTGGTGGGTTGGGGTCTGATGCAGTCGAGAATATTAAAAAGCTTCAAAAAGCCGGCGGTGTCTACGGTGGACAAAACGCAATATCCTCTGACATGCCTGCTTTGGTTGCTTTTCATCTGCTAAAAATTAATCTAAAAACGCTCTTTGGCGTGTCCAACAAGGAATTGCAGGGTGCTTTTGCTCGCGGAGAGGTAACTCTGAACTACGACAACATGGCGTCATACGTTGAAAACGTTAAGCCCATGTTCGATGACGGTACAGCGGTTCCACTCTTTACATTTGGCTTTATAAATTCTGATGGCAAATTTGTAAGAGACCCTGCTGCACCCGAGATACCCACTTTTACAGAGGTCTATGAGAAGGTAAATGGAAAGCCTCTCAGCGGAGTGGAGCTTGACGTGTGGAAGGCCATGATGGCTGTGCGTGTGATGACCTCTAAGGCCCTTGTATTGCCGGTTGGGACACCACAATCGGTGATCGACACCTACACAGTAGCCACAAAGAAGGCCCTGGACCTCCTCAGCAAGGACCCGCGAGCCCAGACTATTCTTGGGCCCTATCCCCAACTGGTTGGCAAGGAGGCCGAGGCTGCTGTCATGGCAGCCGCTGATATGAAACTAGCTCAACGCCAATGGCTAAGAAATTGGGCTAAAACAGTACACGGGGCGGATTTTTAAGCTGTATCCAAGTCTCCCTTCCTTGCCCGGGCATAAGCCCGGGCTTTTTAATGAAATGAGAGTCACATGGACGTCATTCTTAGCGCCGTTGGATCAGGACTTTCTCAACTTTTAACCCCAATCTATCTAGCGTACCTTTTCGGCGGTGTATTGTTGGGCCTTGTGATCGGCTGGTTACCAGGACTTGGCGGGATCTCGGGGATGTCGATCATGTTGCCTTTCCTATTTGGAATGGACCCCATCGGGGCTCTCGCAGCGATGGTCGGCATGAGTTCAGTCACGGCAACGTCAGACACATTCCCATCCGTGCTAATTGGGGTTCCTGGAAGCGCTGGTTCACAAGCGACTATCATGGATGGTTACAAGATTACCCAGAGAGGCGAGGGCGCGCGGGCACTTTCAGCATCTTTTACAGCCTCTCTGCTAGGAGGGCTCTTTGGGGCGGTCTGTCTATCGATTGCCGTTATTGTTGCCAGGCCAATCCTGTTACAAATTGGCTTTGGTGAGCAGCTCATGCTGGTTTTTATCGCATTGACCTGCGTTGGTGTCTTAACTGGTTCATCTGCGCTAAAGGGTTTGGCTTCTTGCGGGTTGGGCCTTTTAATCGGCACCATCGGAATAGCAGAGGTAACCGCACAAAAACGGATGACCCTCGGCACGGACTACTTAATTGACGGTGTGTCACTTGTCGTTTTGGCGCTTGGTCTTTTTGCGATACCTGAAATCATTGATGTGCTCCGCCGGCGTGAGCGTATTAGTAGCGAAGTGAGGTCTGAGGGGGGTACTCTCAAGGGCATATCGGATGTTCTAAAAAATAAATGGCTCGTCGTCCGTTGCTCATTCATCGGCACTGCAATTGGGGCACTGCCAGGTCTTGGGGGCAGTATTATCGACTGGCTAGCCTACGCTCACACAGTTCAAAGCAGCAAAAATAAAGAACAATTTGGAAAGGGTGACATACGAGGGGTCATCGGACCCGAGTCCGCCAACAATGCGAAAGAAGGCGGCGCACTGATTCCAACACTCTTCCTGGGCATTCCAGGGTCTGGAACCATGGCCCTGCTAATGGCGGGACTCATCGTTGTTGGATACACACCTGGACGGTCGATGGTCACGAATCACCTGGACCTTATTTATCTCTGTGTCTGGTCTATTGCCCTAGCAAACGTGCTTGCAACCCTTATTTGTATCGCATTCTCAAATCCTATTTCCCGGGTAACCCACGTCCGTTTTTCTCTAATCGCCCCGCTAGTTTTGGCGTTAATCTTTTTTGCAGCTTTTCAGGCCACAAGAGACTGGGGAGACTTTTTACTGCTCCTGGTGGCAGGAGCACTCGGAATATTTATGAGGCGCTTCGGCTGGTCTCGCCCTGCACTGCTCATTGGATTCGTTCTATCCAAATCACTAGAGGATGCGGTGTATCGAACGATACAAATCTATGGTTTCGATTTCTTGTTGCGGCCTTTCGCCCTTGGCCTTCTGGTCTTCGCCATTGGCTTTATTTGGTTCATGGTCCGCACGAAAACAAAGGCTCTAAAGGATGAATTAGACCCTCGAGCAGTGTTTACAAAACGGTCACAGGTCGTCTTTACATTGTCAATGGCCGCGCTGGTTGGCCTCTTCATGTTCGATTCACTGAAGGTGAAATTTCTCGCCGCAGTCTTCCCCTTCTCCGCAGGGGTCATCACTCTGACACTCCTCACTATCCTTTTCCTCAAGCAACGGCACGCCGAGCAAGGGTCAGTATTGTTGGTGGACTCGGAAACGTCGTCTGATGACGACGGCATAAAGTCGTTCTGGTCCACAGCGCCGTTTATTTTGGGAATCCCTGTTCTGTCGGCTCTTTTAGGATTTGAATTTGGTGTTTTTCTATTCACCTTGCTCCTCCTCCGCCTTCGGGGTGGAAAAGGGTGGGGATTCTCCACAATCTACGCAGCATTAACCTTTCTGCTGTTCTGGGGGTTGGCTCAGATCCTAAGCCTTACCTACCCAGAGGGACTTCTGCAGTATGGATTGGAGCTTTTATGACTCTTTTTCTTCGAAATGAAGATATAGAGGATTTACTGGATCCGGTAGAGATCGTCAGGGTCTTGAAACAAGGGTATGTTGATCTTTCTCGGGGAATCGGCGTCTGTTCTCCTCGTCAGGATTTGCAGGCGCCAAAGAACTCTAGGGGGCACACCTATCAGCTGGGTACCGTAGCTGGGGTCTCGGGTGACTATGCAATGGTCCGACTAAAGTCAGACATGACTTATAAGGTTCAACAAGGTCTAGGATCTCGCAAAGAAAAGTACTGCAAGTCCGAGGGTAGCTACTTTGGGCTGCTGCTGGTTTTTAGCACTCAGACCGGGGAGCTTCTAGCCATCATTCAAGATGGTTTGATCCAACGGCTTCGGGTGGGGGCTGATTCGGCCATAGGCGTTGATTTCATGGCAAGGCAGTCGGCCTCTGTACTAGGTATTTTTGGATCTGGTGGAATGGCCTTGAGTCATGTCAAGACCATATCGACCGTGCGGAACATAGATCAGGTAATGGTCTACAGTCCTACAGCTTCTCATCGCAAGGCGTTCACCGACCGCCTAGGTGAGATGGGTTTGAGAGCGGTCGCACTTGAGACGCCGGAGGCACTGTATGGCGAATCAGACATCCTTTGTGCCTGCACAAATGCGATCGGGGATGTTATCAATGGTGGCCTGTTGAGGTCAGGTACTCACATAACCGCAATCGGTGGAAAGCTAGATGGGGTTGGGTCGGAGCGGGTTGATCGCTATCTGCGACTCGGCACTGCGACCCACCCGGTCGAACAGGTGGGGAATCCAGTTTTTGAAGATGAGTGCCTGTCTTACGCGCCCGGTGAGCAAAAGTCTGACTCAGGTGGCACCAGCCGATACGCATCCATTCCCACGAGCAGGAGGGTCATGCTGTCAGATTTGATCAAAGACCCGCAGCTTGGACGAACGAGCGATGATCAGATTACTTTTTCCGAGCGTGGAAACGTCCACGGAATTCAATTCTGCTCGGTAGCCTCGTATGTTTACCAAAGAGCACTAAGTGCCGGTCGCGGTCTAGTCCTCCTCACTGACGGTTTTCTCCAATCCATTCGGAACTGAATTGCTATGACTTTCTCAAATTCACTGAGTCATCAACTGAGCGAACTGGTTATTCAGTATCCCGGACAGGAGATCCCAGACGACGTTATTGAATTGGCCAAATTTTGTCTTATCGATGCAGTCGGCTGTACGATTCACGGCCGATCTATGCCCTGGACCGCGGCACTGGAACGCCACTTGACCAGAATTTCAAAGGGTGGGGAGTGTCGGCTGTTCGATAGAGATCCTGGTTTTGATGGTCAACATGCGGCGATGCTATGGGGTGCGAGTTGCCACGCCTTTGAGCTCGACAATCTTCGTCGACCCGGAGCGGGCGTGCATCCTGGGGCCTGCATTGCAATGCCCGCGCTCGCCATGGCGTTAGAGAATGGGAATTCAGGACGAGAACTGCTCGAATCGATTGCGTTGGCGATTGAAGGAATGTTTCGAATCGGATTGGCGGCTCAGCATTCATCCGAGAAACTCGGCTTTCACGCCCCGGGTATTACTGGACCATTTGGTGCCGCGCTAGCTTGCGCCCGACTGTTAGGTCTGTCGGGGAATCAGACAAGTCTGGCCCTTGGAATCTGCGGCTCATTTGCGGGGGGGTTGCTCGAGTTTTCCCAATCTAACCAAGGCGGAATGGTGAAGCGAATTCATATGGGACGGGCAGCCGAGGCTGGCTTTCTAGCCGCTCGTCTCGCTGAACAGGGATACGAGGGTCCGCACAGCATCTTAGAGGGGACCTTTGGCGTTTTGAGGGTGTTCTGCAAGACCAGTGACCCTACACAAATCCTTCGAGAGTTCGGATCGCGTTGGGAATCCAGGACCATGTGCTTCAAAAAGTTTCCGTCCCACATCACAACTCAGGCGATTCTCGAATTTCTCCAGTCTCATGGATTTCCGAATCCTGGGCTCGCCTCTGGAATTGATGAAATCGTATTGCATGTTCCGCACAAGGTCGTGTCGCATCATTCTGCTCGAGATCCCCAAGATGTGATGGGTATTCAGTACAGCGTACCTTTCATGACCGCAGCGGCCTGCGTAGTAGATGTCACTGACCCATCGTGTGTCAACGAACAGCTCATTGGTAATGATTTGGTCACTGCAATCGTTGAACGAATCCGTCTGGTCGAGATCGAGGAGGGTAGTAAAGAGTCTTGGGACGCCAAAGTAGAGATCGCATTCAAAGACCGAAAGAACCCTATTGTGGGAAATCAAGTTGGGTTCCCTGGTAGTCCCGTTTCGCCTTTTACCCTGGCCGATTTAAGGCAGAAGTTCATGAGGATCGGGATCCTGGGTTATGGCATAGAGCAGGATCTGTTGCAATTATTCTCAACACTGTCAGCTCTAGAAGGTCAACCCATAGTTCGTCTGTAATTTTTTGAATTGTCGGACCCTCATGCTGTTAATGGTCCCGTTTTAAGCGGTTCGTCTTGACGGCCAAGTGATTTCTGTGGAGGATTAGAGGCGTCGCAGCGGAGCTGGTGCTCTCAGTCCCTTAGCACCCGGTCGCGACCGTTTTCTGTTCACAGCGCCCGCGGTGGTGAGCAGGTTGGAGCCAAAGTGGAAAGCTACTTCCTGGACTGGGCCAACCTGCTGCTCAGATGGCTGCATGTGATTACAGCTGTCGCGTGGATAGGCGCCTCCTTTTATTTTGTCTTTCTGGATTCAAATCTAGAGTCCGACGCTGCCCCTAATCAGGGTCCGGGTGGGGCTGGTGGCATCTGGTCAGTCCATGGCGGGGGCTTTTATAACGCCCGAAAGTGGATGCACTCCCCCCCTGGCGTGGCCGGTCACCTGCACTGGTTCTACTGGGAGAGCTACGCCACTTGGATTAGCGGCTTTTTGCTACTGGCCGTGTCGTACTTATGGCACGCTGGAGCCTATCTGATCGACATCACGGTCTTCGCCTGGCAGAGCCCCTCTCTTGCGGCGGCGTCAGCCGTCGGCTTTCTAATCGGGTTCTGGCTGCTCTATGACCAAATCTGTCGCATCGGTCGTCGGCTAGCCCTGTCTGACCGTACCATTGGCCTAATGACCGCTTTAGCCGTCGTGGGGCTTGCTTATTGGGCTACGCAGATTTTCTCTGGACGAGCGGCCTTTTTGATCACCGGCGCAATGATGGCCACCGCCATGTCCGCCAATGTGCTGTTCTGGATCATCCCGGGGCAGAGAAAAATGGTGGCAGTGATGAGGGCTGGCGAACCCATGGATCCCGAACCTGGCCTCATTGGGAAGCAGCGCAGTATCCATAACACCTACTTCACTCTGCCGGTCATCCTGACCATGTTGTCCAACCACTATGGATTCCTAACCCAGCATGAGCAACGTTTTCTGCTGCTGGTTCTGTTAATGGCTGCTGGTGCGGCTATTCGGGTTTATTTTGTGCAACGACATGCCTGGCATCGCGGACGGGGTGGTAATCCAATCTGGGTTGCCGTGGCTGGAGTGGCCCTCGTTTTGGCGGCCATCGCCGTGGCGACGCCAAAGCAGACGTTTAGAGCAGGGAGTGCCACAGGCCTGTCCGGGGGTTCGGCACTTGTTCCACCCGCGATCATGACTATTGCCCAACGACACTGCCTCCAATGCCACGGCCCAGCGGTCCAAATGAAGGGATTGCGATTGGATGGTCCGCAGGCTTGGCTAGACCATGCAGGTGCCATTCATCAACAGGTCGTCATCAGCCAGGCGATGCCCATGGGCAACAATACCGCTATGACTGCCCAAGAACGCCAGATCGTGGCAAGCTGGTTTAAATCGATCAGTACGAGCAAATGATGAACGTCACAATACCAACCGGCGAACCACCCCGAGACTTTCGGGGCTACGGCGCCAGCCGTCCACAGA